>ERZ1031191.7-NODE-7-length-147179-cov-49.026332_pt1 | contig 147179 bp, 139 predicted proteins | sample MGYA00516576_ERZ1031191 | MGnify/ENA primary metagenome ERZ1031191 (study PRJEB33718, sample SAMN03159780) | human skin metagenome | collected 2014-02-25 | study: EMG produced TPA metagenomics assembly of the PRJNA266117 data set (Human skin bacterial metagenome...
TCTGAGGTGTTGTGAGGTTGGTGGTGGGGGTGAAACCACACCACCCCCACCTACCTAGAGTTCGCGAGAGGTCGTCGCGACTTACCGCACCTCGTCCGAGACCATCCTGGCAATAGTCCTCAGTTGCAGCCACCACTGTTCGCGGGGACGACGATGAGCGGCGTCAATGAGAGAGGGCATGGTATCCATCGAACAGGGCCGCATGCCCGACTCGTTGACGCCAATGAACCATGAACCGTCCTGATGCGCCGCCAACTCGTCGTCAATGAGATTGAGAGCGCGATACCCGAGCCGGTTGGCGAGCAAGCGGTCGAAAGGTGAGGGCGAGCCGCCTTGCTGCATGTGCCCCAGTACCACCTGGCGTACGTCATACATGCCGTGGGACTCCTCCTCCAGCAGCCGCGCGATGAAGTCGGTGGTGTAATTGTGCGATGCGTTCTCGTTGCGCACGGCAAGGAAAAGTCGTCGTCCGTGGGCGAATGATTCCCGCAACCAATGGACGTCGTTGGCCAGATCGTCCAGGGAGATGCCGTCCTCGTTGGTATAGATCCGCTCGGCGCTAGCCGCGATACCCGACATCAGCGCGAGGTATCCGCAGTCACGGCCCATCGTCTCGACGACGAAGCAGCGTCTGGACGCGATACCCGACTCCTTAATCTTATCCATCGCCTCGACGATGACGTTGAGAGCGGTGTCGGTGCCGATGGACAGCTCCGAACCGGGGAGGTTGTTGTCGATCGAAGCCGGAATGCACACCGTCGAAATGCGGAAGGCCGGGTACCGGTCCCGCTCAGTCATCATGGTGTAGATACCTTCGTAGGCCGAGTAGCCACCAATGACGAGTAGCGCGTCGATGTGATGATCCTCTAGAGCGCGGCTGACAGCATAGAGGTCGCGAGTGCTAGGGATCTCGCGGCGAGTACCCAGTTCAGCGCCGCCTTCGCCGGCCCAACCCTCGACGTCGCTCCAGGCCAATTCCGACATGTTCCCGGTCGCTAGCCCGATGAACCCGTTATGGATTCCCACAACGGTATGACCGCGGGAAATCGCCAGTCTCACTGCAGCACGGGCGGCAGTATTCATGCCCGGGGCCGGACCGCCAGCGTGCATGATCGCGACACGCTGGCGGTCGGCGTCACCAGCGGTGTCGGAGGTGGTACGAGCTGGTTCGCTGAGTTCGGTGAAGATCGCGTCCATCTCGACAAAGGAACGTCCCCTCATCCGCATGGCCTCGTTGTAACGGCCCTCCGTAATGAGACCGGGCACCGACTTCGTGTCAGCGACGGCCTTGACCAGGGGGAGGCGATGTATGCGGTTGGACCCAGTACCGATAACGCGTCCCTCGGCCTCTGGAGTGGTCGAGAGCACCTCGTGAACCGCGTGATAACCCAACCAGGTCGACGCCCAGCGGTCATAGACTGAAGGTCGTCCGCCGCGCTGGACGTGGCCCAGGATGGTAACCCGGGCGTCCTCACCGAGTTTGTCCTCAAGCACCTGACGGACGTACTCCGAGGAGATCCGGTTCCCGGAACGATCGGTGGCGCCCTCCGCGACGACGACGATCGAGTCGCGTCGACCCGCCTGACGGCCACGTTTGAGCTCGGCGCACATGCGGTCCTCCCAACCGTCCTCGGGCGGCCGTTCTGGAATAAGAACGTAGTCAGCCCCGCCGGCAACTGCTGCCATAGGGCGAGATAGCCGCAGTGGCGGCCCATCACTTCAACGACGAAGGATCGCTGGTGGCTGGCCGCGGTGGAGGCGAGGTCGTCGATGGCATCGACAATACGGTGCAGAGCAGTATCGGCACCGATGGTCATATCGGATCCGACGAGGTCATTGTCGATGGATCCGACGAGCCCGGCGATCATGAGGGCGGGGTGTTCCCGGGCTACCTCGGCGCTCACCTGGCCGGTGTCGACGAGTTCAGCGACCAGGTCTGTCCACTCGGTGCGCAGCACGTCCAGGCCGGTGAGCGAACCGTCACCGCCGATGACGACGAGACGATCGATCCCGTGTTCGAGGAGATTTCTGACAGCTTTCAGGCGCCCCGGACGTTCGCGCATCCCCTTGCAACGGAAGGTTCCGATCACGGTGCCGCCACGGTTGAGGATCGAGCCGACGTCGTCCCACCCGAACCTACGGATGCCATCGCCACCATCGATCATTCCCTGGTAGCCCTCGTATATCGCATAGACCTCGGCTCCCACACTTAGTGCAGAGCGCACCACAGCCCGCACAGCGGCGTTCATGCCCTGAGCGTCGCCACCGCTGGTCAGGATGCCAATGCGCAAACCGTGACCGTCGGGGAGAGTGGGGGTGAGCCTCATCTCGTCATCAACATGCACAGATCAATATTGCCGCGCGGGTGGGTACCGGGTGAATTGTGACTGCTCGTCCTGGCTGCTGGGATTTTTCGTCACCGGTCGCAGAAGGCGCCTCAAAATTGTGGCCCGGGGCGAGGATTATCCCCGGGCGCAGACCGTAACGGGCAGACCGTGACGGTTTAGGACCGCTCGTCGGGAACTGTCTCAAGGTCGTCAAGCCAGGCCCGGACGACGGCATCCGAGGGCATCCGCCAGTCACCGCGCGGACTCAGTGAACCTCCTGTGACGACCTTGGGACCGTTGGGAAGAGTCGACCTCTTGAACTGATTTCCGACGAACCGGCGCAGAAACAGCCGCGTCCAGTCCTTGATTGCTGACAGGTCATAGGAGTGTCGGTCCTCGTCACGGAACCCGGGAGGCCAGGAGCCTACCGATGCATCCCGCCAGGCATGGTGGGACAGGAAAATGATCCGGCTGGGGCGCATCCCGTGGCGCAGCAGGTGGTACAGGGTGAAGTCCTGCAGCTCGTAGGGACCTATCTTCGCTTGAGTGGACTGGATCTTCTCGCCGGGACGAGCGGGGACGAGCTCGGGGGAGATTTCTGTCCCCAGCACCGACTCGAGCACCACATTAGTGGCCTCGTTAAACTGGCCCGACGAAATGCACCACCGAATGAGGTGCTGAATGAGGGTCTTGGGTACCCCGGTATTGACCCCGTAGTGGCTCATCTGATCGCCGACCCCGAAGGTGCACCAGCCCAGTGCCAGTTCCGACAAATCACCGGTGCCCAGCACGATGCCGCCGCGCTGGTTGGCTATCCGGAAGAGGTAGTCGTAGCGCAGCCCCGCCTGGACGTTCTCGAAGGTGACGTCGTATACCTCGGCGCCGTCACCGGCGGGATGGCTCATTCCCTTGAGCATCTGGGTGGCAGCCGGCCGGATGTCTAACACTTCGCACGGGATGCCGAGGGCGCGACATAAATCTAGGGCGTTGTTTTTGGTGTGGTCGGTAGTAGCGAACCCCGGCATTGTGAAGGCGAGGATGTCGGTGCGCGGCCGGCCCATCTGGTCCATGGCTTTGGCGGCGACGAGCAGGGCGTGGGTGGAGTCGAGACCGCCGGAAACCCCAATGACGATTTTCGGTGATCCCATTGATTCGAGTCGACGACGCAGTCCATAGACCTGGATGTTGTAGGCCTCGTAGCAATTTTGGGCGAGCTGGTCAGGATCGTTGGGGACGAAGGGGAAGCGGTTAACGGGACGTTCCAGGCCGATGTCGTCGTGGGGCGGGTCCAGAGTGAAGGTGGTGGTGCGCCACGGGGCTTGAGTGGGCTGGGCGAGGGCGTTGTCGTCGAAGGACCCCTGACGCAACCGCTCCTGCCGCAGCAGGTCGAGGTCGATATCGGCCAGGCAGTAGCCCGGTTCTGGGGAGAACCTGTCGGTGGCGGCAAGGAGGGAACCGTTTTCGTAGATCATCGTCTGGCCATCCCAAGACAGATCTGTGCTGGACTCTCCGGGACCGGCGGCCGCATAGACGTAGGCCTGCAAGTTGCGCGAAGACGTGACTTTGCACAGCTCGTGGCGCTGGCGGGATTTTCCGACGGTGATGGGGGAGCCCGAGAGGTTTACTTCCACGATGGCCCCGGCCAGAGCGGCCCGGGAGGACGGGGCGACCGGCATCCAGAGGTCCTCGCACACCTCCACATGGAAGATGAGGTCAGGCAGATCGGTGGCTCGGAAGAGCTTGTCGGGTCCGAAAGGGATCTCAGTAGAAGCCGCGTGAGATTTTTGTCGCCCTGATAGGTCAATCATCCCGGTAGTGCCCGCGCCGACGGCGAAATGACGTTTTTCGTAGAACTCCCGATAGTTGGGGAGGTGGCTCTTTGGCACCACACCGAGGACTTGCCCGCGGTGGATCACGACCGCACAGTTGTAAAGCCGGTTGCCACGCTGCAACGGCGCCCCGACGATGATGACCGGGAAGAGGCTACGGGAGGCTTGGCGTACCGTCTCGATGGCGTCGAGTACGGCGTCAAGCACGACGTCTTGAAGCAGCAGGTCGTCGATGGCGTAGCCCGTCAGGCATAACTCGGGGAACACGGCGATCGCGACGCTTCGGGAGTCGAGTTCCCGACAGGTGTCGAGAATCCCTGCCACGTTCGAGGCGGGGTCACCGATATGCACCGTCGTAGTGCAGGCGGCGACTCGCGCAAATCCTTGGTCATAGGTCGAGTGGAAGTTCCCCTTCATGGTGCCAGTCTCGCAGACATTGACGCGGGGGCGAGGAATCTTCGGTCACCCTAATTCGGCGGTGCGCGGTGGGTTCGCGCCGGCGCGGGAGATGGTAATCGCGACATTCATCGGGGAGTCCCCAGGATGCTCACCCCTATGCGCCTCATCATTGACAACATCAATCAATGACTCCCCAATAACAAGTGCTCCCGACATGGTCCTCTCCTGCCTGTCAGCCTCTACAAGTCTCACCCGAGGCATGAGTCGTCGGGTTTTGAGGGGAGCTTCGCAGTCCTGCTATCGACGTTGTATTCGTACGGTTACGGTGGGGCCTCTAAACTTAACCCGATGCATGCCCCCGGAAGTACCTCGAACCCGGAACCGCGCGTCGGCTCAGGCCCGTGGCGTGGCGGCGGTTTTTTGCTGCCCTAGTGGCAATGGTCTGCCTAGTTGCTGGCTGCGGATCGTCAATGCCTGCTTCAGAGCCATGTATCGACTCCGTCCCTGGTGCGGGCGATTTGCGTTCCCGCCAGCAATATCCGATGACGTGCCCTACGGCGTCCCCGACATCGACCGCTAAGGCTACGCATAAACAACCGGATCCAGACGGGCCATCAAGCAATGATGGCGTTAATGATCCCGTAGATTCTACGGGCCCGAAGGCTGACGACTCAGCTCCGGTGACTCCTGCCCCAACCCCACCGGCAGCATCTCTTACCGTCGGTGCGAAATCCTCAGCTGGACCTGGCAGCTATGTCCTGTGGATCAAAGCGGAGAATCGCGTCTACCTCGTACATAACGGACTAGTGAAACGGGTCATGCTCACTACTGCCGAGCCGTGGAAGACCCCTGTTGGGAACTACAAGATTCAATACAAGACGCGGCACGCGGCCTTTACTGAGGATGGTATCCGCTGGTATATACTTAACTTTCTGTCTTTTTATCAACGCCCCGGAGCGACGGGAACGATCGGTTTCCACCAGATTCCCTGGGACGAAAAGACGAAGAAACCTGCCCAGCCTGTCTACACCCTGGGATTGCCCGGATATTCAAGTCACGGCTGTGCTCGGCTGGCCCCCAAAGATTCTGAGGCCCTCTACAAATTTGCTCATGAGGGCACAAAGGTGAAGGTGCGGTGAGCCGTCGACGCAACGAGGAGAACACTCTCGATGTGAGGGCGCGACTAGGTCACAACGTCGATCAGCGCAACTCGGACATTCTGGGTGCTACCACTGAGTCAGCGCGGGTAGGTAGGTCGGCTGGTGTGTTCATCGCTGCTATGGCCATTACTGGACTGGTGTGGGGGCTGACTTTGGCGATCTGGGCGACGAGCCCTGGCGCTGACGGCACCAGGGCGGGCATGCCGGTACAAGGGTGGTTTGGCTGCCTTCTGATCGGGCTGCTTTACGCTATGGGAGTAACGGTAATTCTCATCATCCCGGTCGTCCTCATGGCGGCTCTGTTGGGCGGACGCCTCGTCCGGCAGAGGAGCCAACGCATCGCTGGCGGGATCGTCGGTGCAGTGACGGTTCTAGTTGGAGCAGGTGGTCTCTATGCCCTCATCTTGGACCTGTCTGCGGTGGTGGAGGTCTCATGGCCAGCCGTTGTGACAGCCAGTGCATTGGGATGCTGGTGGGGGCCATGGGTGATGGTGGGGCGAAGTTCACGATAAAGCTGTAGCCCTGGCCTAGAGTGTGGCTCATGACACAGCAGCACACCTCGACTATCCCCTCTGCTCCTAAGGCTCTCACAATCTCCGCCTGGGTTGCCGTTGGGGCCGTGATTGTCCAGGCTGTTTTGGCCTGTTTCATGCTTTCCGGGGTTCACGGTCTCGGCGACGCGCACATGGGCTTCGGTATTGTGACCCTGCTGGCGGCTATCGTCGCGGCCGTCTTAGCCGTCATGTGGAAGCGCCGTGGCGGATCGTCGGCGGTTGTCGGTCACGCCGTCGGTATGGCGGTGCTAATCCTTGTCCAGTATGTCCTCGGTGAGTTGAGCAATGGTGGCGTAATCAAGTGGATTCACGTGGTACTTGGTGTCGTCATTGTGATCGGGCTGCTCGTCCTACCGCAGTCGATCGGCAAGAACTCCAGTAAGTGACCGGGGTTGGCGTTAGCAGGAGATTTTTGCCGTCACCGCTCCGGTGACAGTCACCAGGTCCGATGGCGACAATTCCACCGACAGACCTCGACGCCCGCCTGAAACCAGCACCCGCGGCTGCCCTAGCACCGACTCGTCGATGCAGATTGGTAGCCGCTTTTTCTGCCCCAAGGGAGAAATTCCCCCGACGATGTACCCCGTGGCGCGCTCTGCTGCCGCTGGGTCAGCCATAGCGACTTTTTTCGCACCTACGGCTGAGGCAAAAGCCTTGAGATCAAGCTGACAACTTACCGGAACGACGGCGACGGCGAGCTTGCCCGAGGGGGCCAGCTTGACGACCAGGGTTTTGAGCATGATGGACGGGTCGAACCCAAGTTTCGCGGCCCCTTCGTCGCCGAAATGATGGTTGGACGGATCGTGGTCGTAGCTGTGTAGGACATGCGGGATCTTGGCCTTGGCGAGGGTTTTGGTTGCCGCAGATGCAGAGTCAGACGCAGGCATCAGTTCTCAAACCCCGCCCAAGTCCGCAACCGGTGGGTCATGTCCTCGTCTTGGGGAGCTGGGTGGCCGTCAATACTGAGGATGGGGGCGACGCCACGCACCGACGACAACAACCAGGCTCCCTGGGCACGCAGCACCTCATCACGTTTCATGAGGCGGGTAGATGTCTGGACCCCGACTTCACCAGTGGCCTCGAAGACGGTACTGACGGTAATGGAGCTCAGGATGCCGGTGGTGCCGGTGGGGGTCGTCCACAGGCTGTCGTCGGCCGCGATGACTAACCCAGAGGTTGGTCCTTCGAGCAGGTAACCGTCGGTAGAGGTGAAGATGGCGTCGTCGGCACCCTGGGATCGGGCATAGCGCAGAGCCGCGACGTTGACGGCATAGGACAGGGTCTTGACCCCACCGAGGAGCCAGGGAGCATCGGCGAAGGCGTCGCTAGTGACCCCGCGGGATAGACACAGCACGTCGATTCCCTCCCGCTCTTCGATTGCAGTTTCGGAAAGGGGAGAGATGATGAGAAAACCTCGGGGCGGTCCGGGGACGACCTGACGACCATTGGTGTAGACGAGTTTGAGGGCAGCCTCGCCGGGGATACGCCAGGTGCGTGCCGCTTCTTCGATGAGGTGGTTCCAGGAGTCCAAGTCGGGGGTGGGGCCACCCACTCCAGCGATAGAGCGGGCGAACCGGGACAGATGCTCGTCGAGGTGGTCGATTCGCGATGTTCCATCCTGGGCGGTCACGATACGAGTTGTGTCGAAGACGCCATCCCCACGCACCAGTCCGAGATCGTCTGCATGGCACACCATCGTGGATGGTGACACGACCCCTTCACCGAGGATGGCTAGCAGGTATGGAACACTTGAATTCATGCGTTCAGCCTAGTTGAGTGATGGTTGAGTGGTCATAGGGGGCTGTCAGCCGGGGCCACAGATGTCACGTATGGTTGGGCTTCAGCGTTCAGCCAGCCAGGTTGACGCCATGCTACTAACGGACCGGGGGATCATTAATGACGGAGACGCATCGCTCGTCGCAACCACGCCAGACGTATCATCACGGTCATCTTCACGACGTCCTCGTAAAGAGGGGTCTGGAGATGGCTCGCAGCGGTGGCACCGAGGCTGTTGTGCTGCGTGAGGCTACTCGCCGCGCAGGAGTATCACCTAACGCCGCGTACCGTCACTTCGCGAATCGCGAGGCCCTTCTCGATGAGGTGGGTCTGGCGGCTGCCGACCAGATCGGTGTCGTCATGCGTGAAGCGGTGGCTGAGGCCCAGCCCATCGGCGATGAGGACGTGGCAGTTTCCCAACTCGTGGCTGCCTGCCGTGCATATCTTGATTTCGCTCTGACTGAGCCAGGGCTCTTCGACGTGGCGTACCGTATTTCGGATACGGGGCTTGACACTCTTAACGTGGACCGGTCGAAAGCACCGAATCTGCCCGATTCGGTAATCCGAGATGTCCTTTCGGACCAAGAGGTCACGCTTTCTGATCGGGTTGACGTCCGGAGCCTCGTCATTCTTCTGTGGTCCGTGCTTCACGGTTTTGCGTCACTGTCGACTTCTGGTCCCCTGCGTGGTGAGGGAACTCCTGAGCGGGCCGATCGGGTTCTCGATATCATTCGTGCGTCCCTGCGCGGTGCGATAGTACGAGCTTGATGGTTCGAGGGGGTCGCGATCCGGGCTCCGAGGCTGAGGCCGGATACCGCCAGATTCTGAATCTGGCAGTGCCCGCTTTCTTGTCCCTGGTTGCTGAGCCGCTGTTCCTCGTTGCAGACTCTGCCGTGATCGGGCATCTGGGCACCGCCGAGTTGGCAGGTCTGGGTGTGGCTTCGGCGGCGTTGACGACCTTCACCGGGCTTTTTGTTTTCCTTGCCTACGCGACGACGGCAACATCGTCACGTCGAATGGGGGCGGGGGATCGTCAGGGAGCTGCCCAGGCTGGTGTGGATGGCTTGTGGCTGTCTGTCATCATTGGTCTGCTCGTGGCGATCATGCTGGTGGCTATTCCAGCGACGGTGGCTGGTTGGTTTGGGGCTAGCGGCGCGGTTGCAGAACAGGCGGGACGCTATTTGCGCATCACCGGTTTTGGGGTGCCCGCGATGCTCGCCACGATGGCGATCACGGGCGTGTTGCGTGGGTTCCAAGACACCCGCACGCCTTTAATTGTGACGATCATCACCTTTAGTGCGAACCTGGTGCTCAATCTGTGGTTCGTGCTTGGTATGGGTTGGGGCATCCAGGGGTCCGCCATGGGCACCCTCGTCTGCCAGATAGCCATGGCGGTGGCTTTGGTGTGGGTGTTGCGGATACGAACTCGCGGTCTCGACTTAAGTTTGGTGCCGCATCTGAGTGGCATTGCTTCAAGTTTGCGTGATGGTATCCCGTTGCTCATCCGCACCCTGGCGTTGCGTGCCGCTCTCTATGTGACGACCTGGGTCGCCGCGCGGTCCGGAGCGATCACCATGGCGTCATATCAGGTGACGATGACGATGTGGAACCTGCTACTCATGACCATGGACGCCCTGGGTATTGCCGGCCAGGCTCTCACCGGGGCAAGCCTGGGTGCCGGTGACGTCCGTCGTACCCGGTCACTGACGGCCACGATGACACGGTGGGGACTCGTGGCAGGTGTCGTTATTGGCATCGTATTGGCGGCTTTCCATCAGGTGGTTCCTGCTCTGTACACCGACGACCCTGCCGTACACCGAGCGGTCGCTGCCGGTTTGCTTGTCGTGGCAGCTCAGCAGATCGTTGCTGGCCCGGCTTTCGTCCTCGATGGGGTGCTCATTGGGGCCGGTGACGGCCGATGGTTGTCGGGTGCTCAGGTTGTCATGCTCCTGGTGTATCTACCGATGGCCTGGGCTGTGCACCTCTTGGCGCCGTCGGACCCGGCCGCTGCAGTGGTGTGGCTGTGGGTTGCCTTCAGCGGGTTCATGATCGTGCGGTGTGCAATCTTGGCATGGCGTGCGCGCGGAGACGCCTGGATGAGGACGGGCGCCTGAGCGGGTTTTGGGAGCTTGAGGGGGTTGAGCGGCCTGTGATCGACGGGCCACCCCCAGCGTCACTCGAAGTCCACGCGCTGCGCTCCGGGTACGGAGTCGTACCTCTTTGGGGCGCTAGTAAACACCACGATCTGGCTAGTCTGGGCACCTTGGGCTACCTCAGCGAGGACGTGCCTGACCCTCACGGGATCGGAGTAGACCAGAGCATCGTCGAGGATTACCGGCACCCCATCGTCGGGGTCGATGAGCCGAGCGGCGGCCAGCCGGACGATCAGTCCCAACTGTTCGCGGGCCCCTGACGACAGCTGGTCCCATTCCAGCCGGGAGCCATTGAGTTGACGTGCCACAACCGACAAGGTGGAGTCGATCTCGACGTGAAGATCCTGGCCAAAGACCCCGCGTCCAATCCGGTCGATTTGGGTGGTGAAAGGTGCCACGTAAGACTGTCGCACGTGTTCCAGGTGGGCTGACAGAGTCTGGTACAGCAACTTGGCTGACCGTGCACGCTGCTCCAATCCAGTCACTCGTCGAGCCAGTTGGTGTTCTTTGATGGTGAGGGAGTCGACTTCGGTCTGACGCTGCTGGCGGCCAAGCCCCTGCAGCTGTCCGTTGAGTTCTGCCCGACGACGGATGTTGTTCTCGAAGCGGTTCGTTGCGGTCGTCAGTGCCACCCGTGTTCCTTCAGCTTCGGTGTGGACCTGCTCGGGGTTGCGTTCTGCTAGCGCGGCCTGGGCGCGGTCGGCCTCGGCCTGTGTGAATCGAGCCTGCTCCTGGGCGGTTGTGAGCGTCTCGGTGAGGGCTTCATCGCTGGTGATTTTGCGTGCAGCCGTCAGTTCGGTAGAGAGCCTGGCGACCGTTTCGGCGGTTTTTTCGGCGTCGATATTTGCCCGGAAGACCTTCTCATGAGCCTCGATGTGGCGCTCTTCCACCGTTCTTAGCCGGTTGTCAGCCTGACGTTGGGCGGTACGCGCTTCATTCGCTGCGGCGACAGCCTCTTCTTCCAGCTTCTGAGCCTCGGCGGCCGTGACGCTGACGGTTTCGGTGGTGCGCTCAGCCATGGCTTCAAGCTCTTGGATGGTGACTTTGCCCTGCTCCTCCTCGAGGTGTTCCCGCCAGGAAGAGATGTGGGTCTCCATGACCTTGCGTTCAGCTAGACGAGACTCTGCCTGCTCCAGACTCGTCACACCTAGGTCCTCGAGTCGTGACACTACGGCTTGGTGGGCCTTCACGGCATCGTTTCCTAAGGTCATGACCTCAGAGGTGGGGGAGATCCGCACTCGCCAAGCCTCACCCATCTCCATGACGAGCTCGTCATCTACCCGGCGCTGGTTCGTTGCACCGATCGGTACATCGAGGTCGGCGCCGTCAATGCGTAGTGAAACCCCGTCGGCGAGGTGTTCGATGGCTAACTGGGGGCTAGCCATCAATGCCTTATCGCGGGCAAGGTCGTCGGCCTTGACGGCTTTCCTTAGCGCGGATAGTGCCTCGCTGGTCACTTTCTCGGTGTCGAGGCGTTGCTGTTCGGCCGTTATGCGCGTCTTGAGTTCATGGATCCTGTCGAGCTGTTGTCGAGCCTTGGTCGACTCTTCACTAACTCGCGCGGCTGTAAGGGTCTGCCGAGCCTGAGTTTCGGCCTCTTCGGCCTGGGTAATCTTCTTCTGAGCCTCATCGACAGCTGTCTGGGCTTCCTCGCGTTCCTCGGCGACGTTTCGGCCCAGCTCCGTTAGTTCTGCGGCCACGCGCTGGCAGTGCTCATATTTGTCCTGGGCCGTCGCGAGATCGTCGATGAGCTTGGCCCTCATATCGTGGGCCGTTCTGGCCTCGGCATGACGCTGCGCTGCTTCCTTGGCAGTACGTTTGGCGGTCTCGACCTCTTTCTCGAGGTCGGTGAGGCTCGCAAGGGCAGCTTCGGCTTTCTGACAGTCGGACTTTTTGGATGCCACCACGGTCTGATCGTGGCTGATCTGTTCGTTGATTCTGCTGAGGGAATCGACGACTTCGTCGACCTCTGCGAGCCTCTCTTGTCCTTTGGCAAGGTTGCTGCGGATCTCCTCGAGCTCGTCGCGATCTGCGAAGACGCTGCGGCGCTCTGATCCCCCGGGTGTGAAGTACTTGTCATACTCCGCTCGAGCCCGATCCATGAGTCCGCCTCCGGAACCCTCATCAGGTTGCTGCCCGCCAGCTTGTTCCAAGGCAGCGGTGAGGGCCTGGGAAGAATCCAGCCGCAACGGGGATAGTCCGTTGGCCTGCATGAGACGCAGCGCGTTCCACAGAGTCACATCTGCGCCGGACAACAGAGTTTCCATCATCTCGACAGCCTCGTCGCCGGTGATGGTCTGGCCAGCACGAGGCCCGGCAAGGAATTTCAGTGAAGACTCCTTGTCCTTGAGAAAGCATTTGCGATGAACGAAGCGGTGATCGCCGATCGTCATCTCGGCTTCGACGACCACCTGCAGAGATGTGCCATAAGGCTGAGCGGTTCGGACTTTGCGGGATTTCGATGAGGCTTTGGTGCCGGTATCGAGCAGCAGGTCGAGGGCTTCCATCATGGAGGTCTTGCCGATCTCGTTGCGTCCGGTTGCAATGACAACCCCACAATCGGGCAACTCGAGGGTGCGTTCGTCAATCGCTTTGAAATTTTCGACGTGGATGCGGTGCAGCTTCATCGTGATACCTCCGCAGTGTGTGCAGTAGTTGCGGTACCGACTTCTTCAGCGCTGATGAGACGGTGCAGCAGGGTGAGCGCAGCGACGGCGTCTTCACTGGTGGCGCACATGTCCGACAATTCTTCGGCAGCATCTCGTACCCAGCCGGGCACATCAGCCTCAGTCAGGCTGACATCGTCTCCCACCACGGTGAGGTCATGGCGGTTTTCACTCGGTTCAAGGCTTGCGAAGACAGTTTCATAGTCAGCGATGATCTCGTCGAGCTTTGCCTTCTGAGAGATAGTGACCTGACCGTGAAGGTCGTAGCGGATGATGGTGCGATCTCGGTGGTCGAAGGAGTCGAACCTATCGCGCAGGGTCTGTAGGTCTGCCTCGCCGGCTACCTCCTGGCTCACTCGGGCATGCAACCACGTGCCAACATTGACCGTCTGGCAGGTAAGAGGATCACCGAGGTCGACGATTACCGCAGTGCCGACACTTTCCTCGTTGAAGCTCGTTGTCTCCTGGGTTCCGCTGTACCGGATGGCGGCATGGTTATCGTTGGTCGGCCACGCGATATGACGATCGCCCAAAGCGACATAACTCAGCGCACCCCGGGCAATCGCATCGTCGAGAGGAGCTCGCGAGATGAGGGCTTCACGAGCATCCCCCGATAGCCCCTCAAGCTGGCCATGGCCGACCAGGATGCGCGGCGTCTGGGCGGGCTCCAGGTTCTTCACAAGGTCGGCGAGGGGGTCGGTCGACAGGTGACGGGTCGTCAGCGGAGAGGCAACGATCGTAGCGATGACGACCCCGTTGCCGTCAGTGATCTGGCTCTCTGCGTGGTCTCGCAGCACCTGGACGTTGCTCGGGCAGCGCCGTGCGAATTCTGGCCCATCCCAGAGACACCCCGGCTCTAAGCTGTCGTGATTTCCGGGCAGCAGGTACACGGGGAGATCAATGGAGGCCATCGCCTCACACGCGCGGGCAATGATCTGAGTGGAGACATTGTGGGTTTCGAAGACGTCTCCGGCGACGACGACAAACTCGCAGCCCTCCTGCCGGGCAACGTCGCCTAGCCTGCGTACCGTCTCGATCCGATCGGCAGTAAACCGTGCCTGCGGGTCGTCGTCGCCGCGCTTCGACAGGTAGTGCCGAGTCATCCCCAGTTGCCAATCTGAGGTGTGGAGAAATCTCGTCATAGCAGCATGATAGGAAATGATTCCGATACTATTTGTGTACGCGTGTTCCGGTAATGTTCTGGCTTGTCAGGGCTAGTTTCAGCGATGATCTGACGCTCAGCTCTGCGTGATAACGCTGATAGCGGAGGAGGTGGAGCGGAAGGCCGTCGTCGGGTCGTTCCCGACGTCGAGGACATCAGCGAATTTCATGTGGGCGTCGCGATCGGCGTTAGGGGGCCAAGGACGCGGTCTGGGCAACCACCTCAACGGAGACGCTGGACGCGTCAACAAGAAAGTGCTTCGGTGGTAGAAGATGCGCTTACCGCCCTTATACTCGGCAACAAAGGAGGCACTGTGACTGAGGACTCCGCCGTTTGGCTCGACGACCACCAGCAGCGCGTATGGCGCTTGTGGCTGGAAGTATCGACCACCTTACCTGCCGTGCTTAATCGCCAGTTGTCCCGCGATTCGCAATTGTCGGTGCAGGACTTTGAGGTGCTCGTGCGTCTTTCTGAGACCGACGGCGGCGAAATGAGAGTCGTGGCCCTGGCAGAGCACATGGGATGGGAACGCTCCCGGCTGTCCCATCACCTCACGCGTATGGAGAAGCGAGGCCTCATAGAACGTCGCGTCTGCTGTTCGGACGGCAGAGGGGCCATCATTCACCTCACCGATCAGGGCACGGCGGCATTACAACAGGCCGCCCCGGGCCACGCTGCTCTGGTCCGACGCGTCGTTTTTGACGGGCTTAATTGCGGCCACCTCAACGACCTCGAAGCCATTCTCTCGCGAATTTGTCAGAGTCTTGCTGAAGAAGACAAGGTCAACCCCACAGACCACAGTTGAAGGTACTTCACGTCGCCGTGTCATGTCACGTCTCGTCCCACCTAGGGAAACGGTCACATTCGCGAGACCGTACCAGCTTTATCATCAGCCCCACCGATGCAGATGAGGAGCACATATGGCAGTAGTGGCCACGGGCATCCCGGCGGAATCCGGCGAACCCGCTATGGACAAACCCCGCATGAAGGGCCGTCACCTGGTGATGATGAGCCTTGGCTCGGCCATCGGAACCGGACTCTTCGTAGGGTCTGGCAAGGGTGTGGCAGCAGCTGGACCAGCAACCTTGGTGGCATATATCGTCGCCGGGTTACTCGTCATCGCCATCATGTACATGCTCGGCGAAATGGTTGCAGCCCATCCCGACTCTGGGGCGTTTTCGGTCTACACATCCCGAGCCATGGGCTCAGCAGCTGGCTTTGCGATGGGGTGGGTCTGGTGGATCGAACTAGTTGTCGTCGTCGCGGCTGAGGCGATCGCGGCGGCATCGACCCTTGTTGCCATGTGGCCAATAGCCCCCGTCTGGCTGCTCACCCTCATCTTCCTGGTCGTCCTCACCGCAATCAACCTGCTGGGAGCTGACAGATTCGGAGAGTTCGAGTTCTGGTTTGCCCTGCTTAAAGTGGTCGCCGTCGTCGTCTTTCTTGCCATTGGTGTGCTGCTTATTTGCGGAGTCTTGGCGGCTCCCGCGGCGGGAACATCCAACCTCGTCGGCCACGGCGGATTCCTGCCCAATGGGTGGTCTGGGGTGGCGACGGCCCTACTTTTGGTCGCCTTCAGCTTCGGCGGTATCGAGATTATGGCGGTGGCGGCTGCCGAAACCGAAGACCCTGCCCACAATGTCTCCCGGGCTGTGCGCACCATCGTTTGGCGAATCCTGGTGTTCTACATGGGCTCAGTAGCCATCATGGTTATTGCGGTGCCTTGGGATGCCCCCGAACTCGGCGCCTCCCCCTTTGTGGCCGTCCTTAACCGGGCTGGTATCCCGGCAGCCTCCGAGGTCATGACCTTGGTCATTGTGTTGGCCTTGCTGAGCTCCCTCAATGCCAATCTTTATGGGGCTGCCCGGATGCTTGGCTCCTTAGCGGAACGCGGCATGGCCCCTCGCGTCGCCATGCGAACCAGGGGTCGCTCGGTGCCGACGGTCGCGGTGCTGGCCAGCGTGGCCTTTGGGTTCTGTTGTGTGCTGGCTACTTTCGAATGGGGCGACGCCGTACTCGGTACCCTGCTTAACATCGTCGGTTCAACCATCATCGTCACCTACTTCTTCACCATCTGCTCTCAGTACGTGCTGCGTCGCCGCGCTGAGAAGGAGGGCACCCCGCTGCCGATGCGGTTGAAAGGGTTTCCGATGGTGAACTGGGCAGCAATGATCCTGCTGATTGGCATCGTTGTACTAGGCATGTTTTCCCCCGACGTTCGAGCTCAGCTGATGTCAACGGGGGCGCTCGTCGTCATCCTCTATGTCATTGGGGTGGGGTGGTCCCATCACGCCGGACGCAGCCCCTTCCGTCCCACGACCGACTGAACTTAAGCGGATGACGGTCCCGGGTCGTTCGGGATCTTGGGGGACCGAGCGAGCAGCTCGTGTTTACGGTCTTTGGCCCGAATGATTTCCGGGACGATCCGAGGCGTATCACGCTGGTGAGTGGCTGGGGTGGGAGTCGTGGTCGGGTGGGGGGAGGGAACTGTTGCGGGCTTGGCTTGCGGTTTGGCGAGCGGCTCAGCAGCAGGCTTCGAGAGGGAAGTATTTTTTCCGGATGGCTTCTTGATAGCGGGCTTCGGGCTAGCCACCTCGTCGTCAGATTTAGGCTCTGATAGTTTCGTGACGCGCCCCATGGTATGGACGCGTCGGCCCTCCAGGCGATCCTTGAGCTGGGAGGTGTAGATCGAGGTATCCCCGACGACTCGGCCAGCGACGGCGACGGCGATCATGCCAGGAGCGAGCATCGACAGGTTTCCGGTCATCTCGCCAACCATGAGCAGCACGCCGAGTGGGGCATGGGCAACCGCACCGAAGCAGGCGATCATGCCGACAATGACGAAACTCATCGGTGAGGATGGGATACCTGGCAGCCCCTCGAGGAGGCGCCACAGTGCCGCGCCAGTGGCTCCGCCAATGACCATGCCAGGGCCGAAGACGCCGCCGGAACCGCCTGATCCGATGGACAAGGTCGTCGAGAGGATCTTGGCGAAGGGGATTGCCAGCACCATGAGCAGCGGCATCCGCACGAGGTTGTTGGCGAACATCTCTTGTTGTACGGAGCCGTAACCGGTGCCCAGTGCTGCCGGGATGAGGAGTCCAAGCAGCCCGACTCCCAGACCACCGATAGCCGGGACGAGCCAGCCAGGAACCTTGTCGAGACGGTCAAAAAACGTGGTGCCGCCATAGAAGACCTCAACATAAAGCTTGCCCATGAGGCCAGCAGTGAGGCCCAGCAGGACGAACCAGATGAGTTGCAAGGGCTGGGAAAACTGCACTCCATTGAGCGATCCGAAGATTGGCTCAAATCCGTATACCGACCCGAAGACCACGAAGGCGACGATCGACGACACCAGGGAAGGCATGATCGCGTCGGATTCCATGTCGTCGCGGTAGAGCAGCTCCGCACCTAGTAACGCACCGCCCAGCGGGGCGCGGAAAATAGCACCGATGCCTGAGGCAGTGGCTGCTGAGACGGCAATCCGGGCGTCCGGGGTGGCGATTTTGAGCTTCTTGCACAGTGAAGAGATGACGGTTGCGCTGATCTGGGCAGTGGGGCCCTCACGCCCACCCGAACCGCCGGAACCTATCACGAGGGAGGATGCGATGATCTTGACCGCCGCGACTTTTCCCTTGAGAGCTGTCGGGTCGTGATGGACGGCATGAATGGCGTTGTCAGTGCCATGTCCTTTGGCGGTAGGCGCGACGAAGTACACCAGGGTTCCCGAAACCAGGGCGCCTCCGGCGACGACGAGCGGGATGGCCCAGGGGCGGGTGAGCCTGGTGCCGGCGACACCGCCGCCCTCCCCCAAGGTGCCGGGCGGGGTATAGCCGCCCAACGTTTCGAGTAGCCAATGCGTGCCGGTTTTCAGGCAGAAGAAGAAAATAATGGCACCGACGCCAGAGACGATGCCGATGACTGTGCCCATAAGCAGCCAACGGTTCAGGGAGTCTCGGAAGGCCTTGGGACGGTGCGGGACGAGGGCACGGCGCAGGCGCCTGAGTCGTTTGGCCCATGCGGCCCGGGTCTCGGGGTGGATGGCGATCTCGGTCATTGCTGGTTGGAATCCTCTGCGCAAGAGCGGTTGGGGGTGCCGTGTCCGCTGGCCTCGGCTGCGCGGGTAAATAAGGTGAATCCGGTGACGACGGTGTCGATCTCGCCGGGCTCGAGGTAGCTGAGTAAGTCGACGAGTTGACGACGACGGTGCTCATTGACGTTTTGCACGAGTGTGGCCCCTCGGTTCGTCAGGGAAAGCACATTGGCGCGACGATCGTCGGGATCGGGAGAGCGGTCAATGAGCCCTTTGGCGACGAGGCGCTCAACCATACGCGCGATGGTTGAGGAGTGGACGTCAAGGTCACGAGCCAGATCGACTCCGCGCGTCACTCCAGCGTCGATGAGGACGAGGAGTCGGTATTGCGGCGCGCTGACGTCTTCGGCAAGTTCCGCCAGGGAGCGGGCTGCCACGTCGACGAGCGCCCACGATGCCTGCAAAGCGATTTCAACATCAGTGTGATCGGGGGTCAGCCCGTTCATTGCATCCCGCGACATCTGCACAGCGGAATTGTTGCATACTGCATTAGTTTTTGGCGACGCGCTGTGTGCCGGTGGTGCGGTCACCTACAGTGATGCTATGGCCCGCATCATTGTCACCGCACCGCAGCTCATGTCCGTCGTTAACGAGGAACTCCCCGGTCACGAGGTCGTAGGCGGCGACCACTTCATGGACCGCCAGGAACTGTCCCGCCAGATCGCCACCGCCGACGCCATACTGACGAGCTTGTCCGATCCCCTCGACGCCGAGATGATTGGTCAAGGCAAGAACCTTAAGGTCATCGGTCAGTGCGCCGCTGGTTTTAATAACATCGACCTTGATGCCGCTCGGCAGGCTGGGGTTGTCGTCACATCGACCCCAGGCGTCCTCCATGAGGCCACCGCCGACCTTGCCTTCACGTTGCTTCTTGAGGTCACTCGTCGTACTGGCGAGGCTGAACGTTGGGTGCGTGCTGGCAGGGCCTGGCGCTACGATCACACCTTCATGCTCGGCGCTGGTTTACAGGGGGCTACCCTCGGCATTGTCGGTTTGGGGCAGATCGGTGAGGCTATGGCTCGACGCGGAGCAGCCTTCGGCATGAATGTCATCTACAACGCCCGTCATGAGAAGGATGTCGCGGCGATTGACGCCGTCAATCCCAATACCGAGCCCACTCGTCGCGTCGAGCTCGACGATCTCTTCGCCACCTCCGACGTTGTCTCCTTGCACTGTCCACTCACCGATGAGACCCGTCATCTCGTCGACGCTGACGCCTTGGCTGCGATGAAGAAGACCGCCTACCTCGTTAATACCGCTCGTGGCGCCTGTGTCGACGAGGCTGCTCTGGTGGAGGCTCTTAAGAAGGGTGCGATTGCTGGTGCGGGTCTGGACGTCTTCGAGAAGGAGCCGACGATTACTGCGGACTTGCTGACGATGGAGAACGTCGTGTTGCTGCCCCACCTTGGGTCGGCTGCGCTGCCAACTCGCGAAGCGATGAGTCGTCTGGCTGCTCGCAATATCGCCAAGGTCCTTGACGGTAAGCCGGCTGAAACCCCGGTGGAGTGATTCGTTCGCTCACAGCGTTGATGTGGTAGACCCGGTTCTCCTTAGCGGAACTTCGTTGCAGAGAGCCGGGCCCAGCTGTGTTCTTTGACGTGAAGGAGAACACGCAATGACGCGGTTAGAATTGTCTCAAGGCGTGTGGAAGTGGCTATTTCCGCAGTCCTGTTTTCTGTATTTAAACAACCGATTAGTTATCTAAATCATGGTGTTGAAGGCGGGGTCTCGTGACGCGAAAATCGCGTTATGGCGCGGTTTGCACGTCTGTTCTAGGGGGTGTGCACGAACATGCACGAAAGCCGTTTTCGGTGGTTGTTACACATTGCTTTCCCTAACCTTGTCACGTACCTGGCAACGGTGGCGGGGCACCGAGATCCCTGAGCCACACCCCACACGCCGGATGGTTTCGAAGGGAGCATTCAATGAGGACCATGGACGCAGATGTCGTTGTCATCGGTGGCGGTGCCACCGGTGCGGGCGTCGTGCGGGACGTCGCGATGCGTGGATACCGCGCCGTCCTGTTGGACAAGGCCGACCTCGGCCAAGGAACCACCGGTCGTTACCACGGCCTGCTCCACTCTGGTGGACGATACGTCGTCTCTGACCCCGGATCGGCGACGGAATGCGCTGAGGAAAATGAGATCGTCACCCGGATCCATGCTGACGCCGTTGAAAAGACCGGCGGCTTGTTCGTGGTGACCCCAGAAGATGACTTGGAGTTCTCTGATCAGTGGGTTGAGGGAGCCAAGAAGTCCAAGGTTCCCTTCGAGGAAATTTCCACCGCGCAGGCCCTGCGTCGCGAGCCTCGTCTGAACCCCGGCATTAAACGCGCCTTCGCTGTTCAGGACGGTTCGGTCGATGGCTGGCAGATGGTGTGGGGTGCCGCCCACTCCGCCATCGAGTACGGCGCCAAAGTTATGACCTACACCGCCGTCACCGAGATCATTCGCGAGGGAGACCAGATCACCGCCGTGGTCGCCCACGACCTTAAGCACGACGAGCAGATCCGCATCGACTGCAAGTTCGTCATTAACACTGCTGGCCCGTGGGCGGGACGCATTGCTGAGCTTGTCGGCTGCTACGACGTCGACGTTGTGCCAGGTCGCGGCATCATGATCGCGATGAACCACCGCCTGGTGAACACGGTAGTCAACCGCTGTATCTACCCCGCTGACGGCGACATCCTAGTGCCGGTGCACACCGTGTCGATCATCGGCACCACCGACGTCAAAGCTGACGATCTGGAGCGGCTGGCCATTCCTCGCAACGAAGTGCAGCAGATGCTCGATTCCGGCGAGGCACTTGTCCCCGGATTCCGTGATGCCCGTGCCGTACATGCCTGGGCCGGTGCCCGCCCGCTATTCAAAGACAAGCGAGTCTCTGCCACCGATACCCGCCACATGTCCCGCGGTATGAGCGTCCTCGACCACGGTTCTCGCGACGGTGTTAACGGCATCGTCTCCATCATCGGCGGCAAGCTCACCACCTATCGTCTGATGGCCAAGAACGTTGTCGACGTCATGTGTGAGCAACTTGGCGACGACCGTCCCTGCCGTACCGCAGACGAGGCTGTGCCCGGATCGACCGTCGGCAAGAACTACCTCATCACCCACCGTCTGGGCGAGAACGAAGAGCGTCGTGCCGGGACTGGTCTGGTCCGCGGTGGCGACCCGAAGACCGTGCCGTCATCGAAGAAGATTGACAACCAGGTCATCTGCGAGTGCGAGCTCATGAGCCGCAAGATGTTCACCGATCTGCTAGCCGAGCAGCCCGACGCCACCTTCGACGACCTGCGCCGCCAGCTGCGTCTGGGTATGGGTCCCTGCCAGGGTGGCTTCTGCTCGATGCGCGCTACCGGAATTGCTGTTGAGGAGGGCACCATTGACGCCGAGCGCGCCACCGGTCTGCTGCGTCTGTTCCTCAAGAACCGGTGGATCGGATTGTGGCCGATTCTCTACGGCGAGCAGGTTCGTCAGACCGCCCTTGACGACTGGATCTTCCAAGGCACCTTCGACGTTGAGCACCTTCCCACCCCGCAGCAGGAGGTTGAGCTGTGAGCACCGCAACCGTTTCCACTCAGTCGGTTACTGCCGACCGTTTCGGCGCTCAGCACGTCGTCGTTGGATCCGGCCTCGCCGGCCTAACTACCGCCCTGCGCCTGCGCCGCGGTGGCGCCCGGGTGACCCTCGTCACCAAGGGTGTCGGAGGCCTGCAGTTGGGTCAGGGCACTATCGACATCCTTGGCTACACCCCGGATCGCGTCGAGAAGCCCTACCAGGCTGTCCAAGAATTCGCGTCCCAACACCCCGCGCATCCCTACGCCAAGATCGGCGTTGAAGCCGTGAAGGAGGGCATCGACTTCCTGCGCGAGATTGTCGGTGACTCCTACCTGCTTGGTGACGGGGAGACCACGATCAACGTGCCGACCGCCGTTGGTGCGATTCGTCCTACGGCCCTGGTTCCGCCGTCGATGATCAACGGCAACCTCAAGGACGGTGACAAGGCCGTCGTCATTGGGTTGGCCCAGTACAAAGACTTCCACGCTGGTCTCATCGCTCAGAACATCAACCGCACAACGCTGCCTGGCGGTGGCCATGCCTCCGCCCGCGCTGTCGTGGTCGATTTTGAGCCCCGCGAGGGCGAGTACGACGCCACCGGTTTGGCGATTGCTCGCTCCCTCGACGATGCTCGTACCCGTCGAATGCTGGCTGAGGGGCTTAGGGGATTCGTCAATCCCGGTGAGATCGTCGCTTTGCCGGCCGTGCTCGGCATCGATAACCACAGCGAGGTCCTCGCCGACTTCAAGAAGATCCTCGGCGCCGAGGTATTCGAGATCGCATCCCTGCCACCCTGCGTGCCCGGCATGCGCCTCAACAACAAGCTTGTCGTGACCGCTAAGAACGAGCGTGTTGACTATGTGCTTGGTTCGAAGGTCACCGGCTGCACGGTGGCCGACGGCAAGGTTGTCTCCGTGACCGTCGGAACCGCTGGTGCCGGCAAGGAGATCAAGGCTGACGCCGTCGTCCTCGCTGGCGGTGGCTTCGAGTCCGGGGCCCTCAAGCTTGACTCTCACGGCCACCTGCATGAGACCATCCTCGACCTGCCGGTCACCATGCCGGAAGGCGTCAAGAAGGAGGATCTCATCCACGGTGATTACTGGGGTTCCCCGCAGCCGCTCTTCCTGTGCGGCGTTGAGGTCGATGAGACCATGCTCGTTACCTACCAGGGTAAGCCCGTCCATTCCAATGTCTACGCCGCCGGCGGCGTGATCGCCGGTGCCACCAGGTGGCAGGAGAAGTCGGGTGAGGGCATCGCCCTCGGCTCGGCCATCAAGGCTGCCGATGCCATCCTGTCGTCGGTCGGGGCAGGCGCCGCGACCAAGGAAAGGAACTGATCATGGGTGTTATCGAGGAGACATTCGCCGGACACGAGGTCTCGCGCCAGTCACTCGACGCCTGCGTAAAATGTACTATCTGCGAGACGATGTGCCCGGTCGCTAAGGCCACCCCGCTCTACACCGGTCCGAAGTACAACGGCCCGCAAGGCGAGCGCTACCGTGACGGGGCTTCCGTTGACCACTCCCTCGAGTGGTGTAACTTCTGCGGCATCTGTACCCTGCACTGTCCGCAAGGGGTGAAGATCGCGGAGCTCAACGAGCAGGCCGCTGCGAAGATGAAGCACCAGAATGGTGTTCCGCTGCGTGACCGCCTCATTCCGCTGACCACTCTTGAAGGACGTGTGCTGTCCCCGATCGCCCCGCTGGCCAACTGGGGCCTCAATCAGAAGCCGATCCGCATCGCCGTCGAGAAGATCATCAAGGTCCATCGTGATGCCCCGATGCCGACCGCTCAGACCGAGACTCTCAGCAAGTGGATGCGCCACCACAAGCCCGCCAAGCCAGCTACCAAGGGTCCGATCGTCTTCTTCCAAGGCTGCGCCGGCGGTTACTTCGAGACCGAGACCTCCAAGAAGTCCATCGAGGTGCTTGAGCACCTGGGCTATGAAGTACTCGTCCCGAAGCAGGGCTGTTGCGGTCTGGCTAAGCAGTCGAACGGTCTGTTCGAGGGTGCCACCAAGGACATCCTCAGCTTGTGCGACAAAATCATCAGCCTCGGCAAGGGTCTGACAGTCGTGTCCTCGTCCGGCTCCTGTGTCGGCATGATGAAGCACGAGGCTCACGAGATTATGGGTGTTGACGATCCTCGTCTGCACGACGTGTCGGTACGTTCCCGGGACTTTTCAGAGTTCCTCATGGACGAGTACCGCAACGGTGAGCTCGACACTTCGCAATTCCGTCCGATCGACATCACGGTTCCCTATCACCAGCCCTGCCAGGTCAAGAGCCAGGGCATGGGATTCCCGGCAGTTCAGCTTATGGAGCTCATCCCGGGTGTCAAGGTGCTGGAGTCTAACGAGCCGTGCTGTGGTATCGCCGGTACCTACGGTCTGAAGGCCGAGCGCTATAAGGTCGCCCAGAAGATCGGTGCGGGTGTGTTCAAGCACATGCAGGACCACAACGAGGGCGTTGGAGTGTGCGATACCGAGACGTGCCGGTGGCAGATTTCCAAGTCCTCGGGTGTCAAGATTGTGCATCCGGTGTGGCTGCTGCACCACTCGCTCGGACTGTCGAACAACCTGCTCGACTGATCGAAGCCTGCTGAACCTTATCGCTCTTCGATGGCGTGGGGGCTCAGCTTCGCCGGACCTCCTGTGATCCGGAGTCGGCCGGGACCTGCTGTGGGGGCGGGCCCCGGCCTTTTCATGAGCTGCTGCGATGTCGGGCGCAACTTCCGGCTGGGGTCGCCGACCGGCCGTCAAGGGTCGACTTGCCGTGGCGGTCAAAAATTGCCGGTTCGAGGCGGGTCCGATCACTGCTGTGATGTGGCCTGTTGTGGGTTGGGATTTTTTGTCACCGGGGGGTTGGGAAGACACGGCAGGTCAGGGGGTGCTGACTTTGCGACCGTTGTGGCTTATGTTCGGGGGCCCGAGACCGTGGGGTCCTGGGGCACCCACCACCGCCAAGGGGCGTCAACGTTGCGGCTGATCCCTACTCGCGGGCCCTGTCGGAATTCGGCAATCTCCGGTGCGGGTTCGAGGCGCCAGCCCAAGGCAGATATCGCACCATTGCCGATAATGCTCACCGGGTTTCCAGACTCTTCGAGACTGGCACCCAAAGCTGATCCCATATTTCCTGGCCCGCAGGCAAGGCGGTTCTCGGCGACGTTCCCGCGACGCCGACGAGCATCATCGTGGCCTGCTATGACTTGCCCGCCACGCAGCAGCACGGCAGATGCCTCCCCGTCTGGTGAACACACCAGGTTCACGCAGCGATGCATGCCGTAAGACAAGTACACGTATACGTGAGAAGGTGGCCCGAACATCACGCGGGCGCGCGGGGTTGGCCCACGAAAAGCATGGGATGCTGGGTCGTCGAGTCCCATGTACGCCTCGACTTCGGTGAGACGGATCCCCACCGGGCCGCGCCAGATCGTTGCCCCGAGTAGGAGCGGGGCGACTTCGATAGCGGGAGCCGAGAGGTCGATCATTCCTTGGTGTCGCACAGGAAATGGCACGCGGTGCAGGTAGCGGCGGTCACGGTGATGACCGCTGGCCAGGCACCAATCTTCTTCGCCAATCCGTGAGAAGAGCCGAAAGCTGCCAGGTAGGTTGCGCCCAGCAGGCCAGCAATCGTCGGTCCGCTCTTAGCGAGCCAAGTGCGGCCAGCCCAGCAGCCAGCAGTCGCGAGCACAGCTCCGCCTAGTGGCCGGACCCCGGTAGTGCGAGCAGTGAGCCATCCTCCGACAAGCCCGAGGCCGGCCACCTCGGCGGTGTTGACGTTTTCTGCCCTGTTCAGCTTCATAGCCCGAGTCTAGCTGGGCGGCTTAGGACGCCCGGGTAAACCCCGATCCGGGTCTAGATCGTCAATCGCCTCAAGGTGTTGCGAACCGCCCATCTTCTAGACGTACCGGCCCCCGGTAAGCCGGGGGCCAGTGTGTTATCGAAGGATCACAGCGTAATGACGACTTTTCCGATCATGGTCCCGGACTCGACAGCTGCGGTGGCCTCACGCACATGCTGGGCTGTCAGGCCCTCGATATGGCGGGTCATCGTCGGACGGATCTGCCCCTTCTCGACGAGGTCTGCGATGCTGGCCAGTGCCCGGCCTTGTTCGGCGACGTCGGGCGTCGCGAACTGTGGACGGCTGAACATCGACTCGCTGGTCACCGTTAACGACTTTGACTTGAAGGCCATGAGATCGAACGAGTCGGTTCCGTCGATCATGACCAGATGCCCGAACGGTGCGATGATCTCAGCCAAAGTCGATGCTGGTGGCGTATAAGCCGAGAGGATGCCGTCGAATCCGGCGATGCCGAGGTCGTTGACCTGCGGGGCAAGCGGTTCACGGTGGTTAATGATTCCGGTGGCTCCCATATCCTGACACCACTGTGCACTCTCTGGGCGCGAGGAGGTCGCAACGACCGGCCCACTGGTAATAGCACGAGCTAGCTGGATGGCTGCCGACCCGACGCCACCAGCGCCGCCGATCATGAGGAAGGCTTTGTTACTGCGTTCTTCGGGGGTACCCAGATGGATGTGGTCGATGAGGGCTTCCCATGACGTTAGAGCAGTGAGTGGTAGGGATGCGGCCTCGGCGATAGATAACGATGGCGGGCGTTTCGAAACAATCCGCGAGTCAACGAGGGCGAATTGCGAGTAGGTGCCGGGGCGATCGCGGTTTCCGGAGTGCCACACTTCGTCACCGACGCTGAAACCGTTGACCTCCGATCCGACTGCGCGCACGACGGATGCAGCGTCAAACCCCAGCACGCGCGGATGCGAGAGCGTTCCAGCCCCCTTACGCAGTTTGATGTCGATGGGGTTGACCGAGACGGCTTGGACCTCAACGAGCAGGTCGTGCGGGCCCGGCTCCGGCACTGGCAGGTCAACGTCAACGAAACATTCGGGATCGGAGACCGGCAGGGGCCCGGTGATGGCGACGGCGTGCATGCTTTCCATGACCCCACGGTAGTGCCGATCGGGTGCTATTAGCGCTGCATGTCGACGAATCGCGAGTAGTGGCCTTGGAACACCACTGGCACGGTCCGCGTCGGCCCGTTGCGGTGCTTAGCGACGATGATATCGGCCTCGCCGGCGCGTGGGGACTCTTTGTCGTAGACGTCCTCTCGGTGCAACAGGATGACGACGTCGGCGTCCTGCTCGAGTGACCCGGACTCGCGCAGGTCACTCATCATGGGTTTCTTGTCGGTGCGCTGTTCGGGGCCACGGTTGAGCTGGGAAAGGGCCACGACAGGGATCTCGAGCTCCTTAGCCAACAGTTTGATCTGGCGAGAAAACTCCGAGACTTCCAACTGACGCGACTCCACCTTTTTGCCGGAGGTCATGAGCTGCATGTAGTCGATGATGACGAGCTTGAGGTCGAATTTTTGCTTCATCCGCCTTGCTTTGGCGCGGATTTCCATCATCGTCAGGTTAGGGGAGTCATCGATGAACAACGGTGCTGACGAGATCTGTGTTGTTTTGTCGACCATGCGCTGCCAGTCCTCTTCGGACAGGCGCCCCGCACGCATCCGGGACAGCTCGATCCCTGCCTCGGCAGATAGCAATCTCATGACGATCTCGTTGCGCCCCATCTCGAGGCTGAAGATTGCGGCTGCGAGATGGTTCTTGATCGCGGCGGCGCGGGCAAAGTCGAGGGCCAGAGTGGATTTTCCCATGGCCGGACGGGCGGCGACGATGATCATCTGGCCGGGCATGAACCCGTTGGTGAGCTCGTCAAGGTCGGTGAACCCAGTAGGAATGCCGGCCATGGCGTCGCCGCGAGCCTCAATGGCCTCAAGCTCGTCAAAGGTGCTCTCGAATAATTCCGAGAGCGGGTGGTATTCCTCACTGGTTTTGCGGGTGGAAACGTCGTAGAGGGTCTGCTGGGCGGCGTCGACGATGTCAGCGACCTCTCCTTGCCCCTGGTAGCCCATCTGAGCGATGCGGATTGACGCTTCGACGAGGCGACGAAGAACGGCTTTCTCGGCGACAATCTTGGCATAGTATGCCGCGTTCGCGGTGACGGTGACATTGGTTAGCAACTCTGCGAGGTACAGGCGTCCGCCGGCTCGCTCGAGTTCGCCGCGGCGATCTAGTTCATCGGCGGTGGTGACGGTGTCGGCAGGGTCGCCGCGACCGTATAGATCGGTGATGCTGTTGAAGATGAGCTCGTGTCCAGGGCGGTAGAAATCGACGCCCTTGATCTCTTCGACGACGTCGGCGATGGCGTCTTTGGAAGACAGCATGGCGCCTAGTACGGATTTTTCGGCGTCAATGTCCTGGGGAGGGTTACGGTCCAAGGAGGGTCCCGGCTCGGCGGGTGCGCTGGACATGGCGGCTCCTTCACGGCTGATAGAGGGCTAGTGTGCCACGTTTTAGGTACTCCCGGACAAGAGTTATCCACAGGACTTGTGCGTAATGCCTGGCTAGGTGTGGACCGCCTGGGGATAACGTGTGGATAACTCGGCGGATCGGGGGATATGCCGTGGAATACTATCTAGTAACTACCCCTTGACTAGGGCTTATAGCCGTCATGTGAGTTATTGGACGAAAGTTTTCGGCGTGTCGTGGTGGAGGCGGTGCCCAGCTAGGATGTGTACAAGTGGGGCTTGAACGCGGCGCAAGTGCCGTCTAGTGACACGTTATTCACAGGGGCTGTGGATATGGATGGTGGCCTCTGGGACAGGTTAGATGATCCGTCAAACCATCTGCAGGTCAGGCGGGTGTGACGTGAGGTCACCGGGTGATTGCACCCTTGTTTGAGATACCCTCTCGGGGTACTCTTTGGTGCAGAGGAGGATGCATGACCAACTCGGATGACGGCTGTTATGCCCCTGGCGGTAACCATGTCGCGGGGGGACATGACGTCGAATCTTCGGCGCCTAGGGAAACGTGCGGGGCATGTGGTTGTGACCACCCCCAGCATGGATATCTCGAGCATAAGGACATGCACCTGCGCCGTCTCAAGCGGATCGAAGGGCAGGTGCGCGGCCTGGAGCGGATGGTTGATGAGGAGAAGTACTGCATTGATATTTTGACTCAGGTCTCAGCAGTCACCTCAGCACTCAAATCCGTTTCCTTGGAACTGCTCGCTGAGCACATGAGCCACTGCGTTGCTCGTGCGGCACAAGCTGGTGGGCAGGAGGCCGAGGATAAAATCGCCGAGGCTAACCAGGCCATTGCCCGCCTCGTCAAAGCCTGATGGCAAGCACACTTGGAGGAACAATGCACAAGACCTACACCATCAATGGGATGACCTGCGAGCACTGCGTCAAGGCGATCACCGAAGAGGTCTCGGCCCTTGACGGCGTCGACAACGTCACTGTCTCCCTCGAATCAGGCTCAATGACGATCGACTCGGCTGAAGAGATCCCCTTTGGCAAGGTCGCCGATGCCGTTGATGAGGCCGGAGAGTACACCGTCGCCGAAGCCTCATCTCTTGACACTGCCGGTCACCCCGGTGGTCAGTGCGGCTGTGGAGGTCATGGCCACGCCGGGAAGAAAGCTGAAGGATCGGGTTGCGGCTGCGGCGGACACCAGCACTCCGAGGAGGCTGCTGCTAAGCATGCCGAGCACGCTAGTAAAGGCGGCTGTGGCTGCGGCGGACACCAAGCCTGAGCCATTAGTCTCCGTTGAGATCTTGACGTCGGGCCCCGGGTTCGGACCGCATGACGCCGTCAGACCCCGACCCCCGACGTTGACTTTCCCTACAACCCACCGGCCTCCTGGATCGCTGGGGCTGCCGGTAAGAGAGCCGGTAGCCCCCGACATCCCGGATTCCGGTGGGTCGTCCACGAAGGAAACACATGCTTACCCCGACTCACCCCGACGCGCAGTCTGAGCTGAAGGACACGACGGAACCTACCTCCGTCAACCTCGACATCACAGGTATGAGTTGCGCATCGTGCGCCGCCCGCATCGCCAAGAAGCTCAACAAGGTTGATGGGGTCCAGGCCACCGTCAACTACGCGACTAGCAAGGCCCATGTCCTCACCACCAAGCCTATTGAGGTCGACGACCTCATCGGGGTGGTCGAGGCTGCTGGCTACGGGGCTAGTGTCCCTACGCCGGCCGTTCCCCCCGAGGATCACGCGGCGAAAATTCGCACCAGACTGGTCGTTGCCGTCATTCTTGCCGTGCCGGTGATGCTGCTCTCGATGATTCCAGCCCTGCAGTTTGACGGATGGCAGTGGCTGGCGCTGGCTCTTAGCCTCCCGGTCGTCTTCTGGTGCGGGGAGGGTTTCCATCGCGTCGCCTGGACGAACCTGCGGCATGGTGCAACCTCAATGGACACTCTCATTAGCCTTGGCTCTTTGGTCTCGTTGGGGTGGTCTGTCTGGGCGCTGGTGTGGGGCAATGCCGGACATGTCGGTATGCGCCACCGCATGACATGGGCCCTGGAGCGCACTGATCCTTCCTCTGCTCTATACCTGGAGGCATCAGTCGGCGTCATTACCTTTATTCTCATTGGGCGGTGGATTGAGGCCCGTAACCGTGCTGAGGCCGGATCGGCCCTGCAAGCGTTGCTACGGATGGGCGCCAAGTCGGTGCGGATAATCCGTGACGGGCAGGAGGTCACCGTCCCGATCGAGGCCCTCACCGTGGGGGATCACTTCGTAGTGCGGCCGGGGGAGAAGGTCGCCACCGACGGCCGGGTTACTGAGGGGAGCTCGGCGATCGACGCGTCCCTTGTTACCGGAGAATCATTGCCGGTCGAGGTGACGGTCGGTGACGAGGTAATCGGCGCCACCGTTAACACTTCCGGACGACTTGTTGTGGAGGCAACCGCCGTTGGTTCAGATACCGAGCTGTCTCGCATCGCCACTCTTGTTGAGGCTGCTCAAACCAGTCGCTCTAAGACCCAGGGTCTCGCCGACAAAGTCTCGTCGATTTTTGTGCTGACAGTTTTGATCATCTCAGCTCTGACGATGATCGTGTGGGTTGTATTGGGTCAGGGCGTCACGGCGGCTTTCACCGCTGGGGTGGCGGTTCTCATCATTGCGTGCCCCTGTGCCCTGGGCTTGGCGACCCCCATGGCCCTGCTTGCTGGCACGGGTCGCGGTGCCCGGTTGGGAATCGTTATTAAAGGTGCGGGGTCCCTGGAAAGGGCCCGCGGTATCGACGTTATGGCGATGGATAAGACCGGCACCCTTACCACTGGCCGGATGGCCGTAGTCGCGGTGTGGGATGGATCTGGGCGTGTGGTGAACATTTCTGACAACCCACCTGCACTCGCTGTTACAGCAGCGCTTGAAGTGGGGTCGGAGCACCCTATTTCGCGGGCCATCGTTGAGGCGTGCCCAGGTGTGGCCCCCGCCGAGGATTTCCAGGCTCTGCCTGGCCTTGGGGTCAGTGGGGTTGTGAACGGGTTGCCGGCCAAGGCTGGACGGGTGTCGCTTTTTGACGCCATCCCTGACGCGCTGTCGAAAAATGTCGAGCGAGCCCAGGCTGAGGGTCGCACGGTGCTTGTGGTGGGGCGAGGCGACGACATTGTCGGTGCCATCGCGGTGAGCGACGAGATCAAGCCGGAAGCTGTCGTCGCGGTGAAGCGGATGGTCCAGGCTGGCGTGCGCCCGGTGCTGGTGACGGGTGATAATTCCGGCGCTGCAGCCCGTGTGGCGTCAGAATTGGGCATTGGCGAAGTCATGAGCGAGGTCATGCCCGCGGACAAGGTCGAGGTTGTCACTCAACTGCGTTCGGACGGCGCCCGCGTCGCGATGATGGGGGATGGGGTCAATGACGCCGCTGCCCTCCAGACGGCAGATTTGAGCATCGCTATGGGGACTGGCACCGACGTTGCTATTGCCGCCAGCGACATTATCTGTACCCGAGGTGATCCGCGTTTGGCGGTTGACGCCCTGTCTCTGGCTCACGCCACGGACCGCACGATTCGTCAGAACTTGTTCTGGGCCTTCGCTTATAACGTGATTGCTATTCCGGTCGCCGCCGGGGGCTTGTTGAGCCCGGTTATCGCGGCTGCGGCGATGGCCTTTAGCTCGATCTTCGTTGTCACGAACTCGATGAGGCTGGTGCGTTGGCATCCTGAGATGAGCGATTCAAACTGAGAATCCTGAGGTGGGTCTGCCGCCGGGGTCTCGTCAGGAGAATGGCTTTATGGCACGGTTTCCATGAGGCCTGGGGTCTCGGCGACGTCGATGTGATCCGCGCCGAGCATGCGTTCAAAACGAGCGAATCTTAAGTTTCTCAGTAAATCTTTGGATTCTCCGGATGATCTGCTCTATGGTGTTGCCCGTGCCTTCCACCGGAGGTACGTTGGCGCGTGCCAGTGTGGCTGACGCCGATCTCCGTACCGGGCCCTTGAGCCCCCGATACTGAAATAGTCGAATGTCGAAAGTTGTAGCTTCCGCGATTGCTGGGGCCCTCAGCCTTACCTCGGCTGGCGGCCTGACGATGGTCCAGGCGCTTGATCGAGATACCGTGACCTTCTCCGTGGACGGAGTCTCTCAACAGGCCAAGGTTAAGCCAGGCACGGTCAAGCAAGCCCTCGCCCAGCAGGGGATTACAGTTGGCCCGCACGACGATGTGCAACCCTCGCTGGATTCTGAGATTCACGATGGTCAGGTCATCACCGTTAACTATGGCCGCCGTGTCGTGGTCACTATTGACGGTAAGAAGGTGGTCCGTTGGACCACGGCTAAGAACGTGGCCGAGGTTTTGGCTCAGCTGAACCAGTCAGATCCTGACAACCTCGTGTCGGTGTCGCGTTCGCTGGATATCTCGCGCGCCGGGCTGTCCTTCTCGATGCAGACGGCTAAGGATGTCACGGTCACTATCGGTGGCAAGGCTCAGAAGGTTACCGCGGTTGGAACCGTTGCCGACGCCCTCAAGGCGGCGAAGGTCGAGGTTGATTCGAGCGATGTCGTTAACCCGGGTCTGGGTACTCCGCTTGCCGATGGCATGAAGATTACCCTGACGATGGTTGACCAGAAGTCTCAGAAGCGTCGTGTCGCCGTGCCCTTCTCCACCAAGAAGGTTGAGGACTCCAGCCTGCCCAAGGGCGAGATCAAGGTCATCACTAAGGGTGTCAACGGCATCAATGAGGAAACCTGGACCGTCGTCTTTAAAGACGGCAAGAAGGTGTCCGAGAAGAAGGTGTCCAGCAAGGTCGTCAACGCCCCTGTGACCCAGGTCATCAAGGTTGGCACGAAGACTGCGTCGTCGAGTTCTCCTTCGACGCGTTCGTCCTCCGATCCGGTGACCAGGGGTATCACCTGTTTGGCATCTACTTACGGTGAGGGTGACGGTACTGCTGGTGGCCCTACCGCCTCCGGTGAGACCTTCGACCCGTCGGCGTTCACTGCCGCGTCGAAGACCCTTCCGCTTGGATCGACTATTCGCGTCACGAACGTCAGCAATGGTCGTACTGTGACTGTGCGCATTAACGATCGCGGTCCCTACGTCGGTGGACGGTGCCTCGATCTTTCAACGGCGGCGATGAACGCTATCGCTCCCGGACAGGGTTTGGTGACTGTCCGCTACAGCTGATTACAGCCTGTTTGACGGCGCTTGGTGTGCTGCTGCGGCAGCCTTGAGTCGTTCGCACCGAAGAGACGCCTCATTCGATGGGGAAGCACACGTCGCAGACCGGTTCCTCCATGCCGGTGGTGTCCCAGTCGGCCCAGTAGGCCTCGCGTGGTGCGGCATTGCGCACTAGCCCAGCTTCTTCGAGCCAGGCGTCAAAGGCATCGTAGATTTCGTCGATGTCGGGGTATTCCAGTTCGGCTTTGGTAACGGTGACCCACGCTTCCCGATGGGCCTCAACGGTGCGGACAGCGACGTCAAGGGGGAGCACAGCGTCATCGATAGTGCCTCGGATCGGCTGGCATACCTCGACGGTTCCGTCATGTTCGGCAGTGAGACCATCGTGGTAAATGACAAACGGGGAGGCTTTGCCGAGGGTGGGGTCACCGGGGGCAAGGCGTTCAAGAATCCCAAAGGCTTCGTCCATGAAGGGGCCAAGCTTATCAATGGACACCACCCGAGTCATCGAAATGACCCGGGTGGCCTCGACCTCCCTGATATTGACCGGGCGATCCATTATTGACCTCCGTTTGGCCGAGGTAGCTCAGCCGGCTCCTTGTTTGTGGACGCCGAGTGACTGGTGGGTGCGGTGTCGCCGCTCTCGGAGGCCTGGCTTAGCGCGCGGTGGCGTCCGTACTCGTCAAGGGTTGGCATGCCGTAGGCACGGGCGGTCTGGTCGTGCAACTCAATGACCTGGCGACGAATCCGTTCGGAGAACTGGTGGGCGATCTCGCCGGGAACAGGGTCCATAGGGTGACCAATAGCCACGTGGATTGATGGACGTCCTTTTGGTAACCCGGCTTGCTCGGACGGCATAGCCGCCCATGCTCCTACTAAAGCAATCGGGATAACCGGAACCCCACGTGAAATAGCCAATGCGGCAGCCCCGGGTTTGAAGGTGCCCATTGCGCCGGTGCGAGACCGGGTGCCCTCCGGAAAGATCAGCAAGGGGACGCCATCCGTCAGCAGTGACCCAGCCATACCGCGGTGGGAACGGGGACTACGGGCACCTTGCTTACTTTTGCCTTTGCCTCGGTCGACCGGGAACGCGTTGAAGAAGAGCACCGGGGCGATGGCCTTCCACCAGGCGGTGAAGAAATAGTCAGCAGCGGCCCCGGTAGCTAGGTACTTTGACAGCCGCTTGGGAAGGGCCCCAAAAACGAGCGGCGCGTCGAGGTGGGAGGAGTGGTTAGCGACGGCGACGTAGGCACCGTCGAGCCCGTCGAGGTTGTCGGCTCCGTGGACGCTCACTTTGACGACTTTCCACACCAAGGGACGCAGCAGAAGCATGTTCGCTGCCTGCCGCGTCACGGCGGACAGATCATTGGTGTACCGGCCCCGGTCCTTAGTGGGTTTGACGCTGGCCATCTCAGGCCTCGCCTCCCGGAGTGTGTCGAGGGTGGTCGTCCTTGTCTCGAGACGAGGACAGGGTTCGTGACAGGAATCTCATAGCGGAACATGGGGTATGTGTGGCCACTGCGATGAAGAACTTCCAGAGCGGGGTAGGAATGGATACTACCTTGTCATGGTCAAGGTCATTAAGAGCCTCGCGCACCAGGACCTCGGCGTCGATCCAGAAAAAGTCCGGCAGATGGTTAGCGGTGACGTTGGCGCGGGAGTGGAATTCGGTGTGTACCCATCCCGGGCACAGCGCCATGGCCTTGACACCGGTGCCGGCCAGCTCGTTGGACAGGCCCTCGGTGAAGGTGAGTACCCACGCTTTGATGGCTGAGTAATTGCCAGTGTTGATCCAAGCGCTTGACGAGGAGAGGTTGAGGATGGCCCCATGCCCGCGGGCCTTCATTGCCCGTCCTGCTGCTGCTGAGAGCACCAGGACTGCCCGCATCATGACCTCGAGGGCACGGTCGTGTAGTTTAAGGGCCTCAGGGTCGAGGATCTTGGCGTGCACTGCGAACCCGGCGTTGTTGACCAATAGATCGACGGGGTGGTTGGGGTCCTCCACCCGAGTGGCGATCTGGTCGACGTCCTCGCGGCGCGATAGGTCTGCTGCAATGGTCTCGACGGAAACTCCGTAACGGGCCTCAACGTCCGCCTTGATCGCGGCCATGCGCTCGGTATCGCGGGCGACGATGACGATGTCGTCGCCGCGGGCAGCCAGTTGGGTGACGAATTCGCGGCCGATGCCTGATGTTCCGCCCGTGACCATGCTCGTTGCCATACCGTCCAATCTACGGCACTGCGGGGATGGTCACCATCATCGCAGCGACTTTCGTCAGCGTTCCGTCATAACGACGTCGGACAGTCGCTACCTCATGGCACAGTATCGACATGACGAAGTGGATCATTGGCGGTCATGTTGACACCGCTGACGCCGTAGCGCAGGCGGCAGCACGTGGAGCCGACATCGCTCAGATCAGTCTGGGCGATCCGAAGTCTTGGAAGAAGCCGGTGTGTGACTTTCCCGGCGGCTCGCTGGCGCTGCGGGAGGCCGCTGGGGAGGCTGAGCTGACGCTGGTTGTGCACTCTGCTTTCGTTATCAACGTCGCTTCCCTCAATAACCGTATCCGCATTCCTAGTCGCAAACTGCTGCAACAGACCCTGGACGTCGCTGCTGAAGTTGGGGCGATGGGGGTTGTCGTCCATGGTGGCCACGTGCGTGCCGGGGAGCCGATTGAGAAAGGTCAGGACAACTGGCGCAAGGCTATTGACGGCCTTGAAATGTCGGTGCCGCTGTTCGTCGAAAACACCGCCGGTGGGGACAATGCGATGGCGCGGTTCCTGGAGAGGTTGTCGGGTACTTGGGAGGCCATCGGTGCCGCGTCAGGGCACGAGGATGTCGGATTCTGTCTGGATACCTGCCACGCTTTCGCGGCCGGTCTCGACATGACGAGTCTGGTCGACGATGTGCGTGGCATTACGGGTCGGATCGACCTAGTGCACGCTAATGATTCTCAGGGCGCTGACGGGTCGGGGCGGGATCGCCACGCCAACCTGGGGGAAGGCCAGTGTGGGGCCGATACCCTCGTCGATGTCATCCGTGCTGCGGAGGCCCCGGTCGTCGTCGAGACCCCCGGGGACGCTGAGAGTCAGGCCCGCGATATCGCCTGGCTGCGTGAGCACTTGTGACCGGCGCCTGTGTGGGGCGATTGCAGGACGTTACGATGAGGGGTTAGGTCGATACCGGTAAGGGGGAACGGTCATGGCAGCGAGCACACATCAGCCCGGCAGGGCTGAACTTGACCCGGCCGGGGAGCTTCTTGGCCAACCTGTACCGGGGGTGAACCTCGTCGAGAGCCACCTCGCCCACATGTTCCGCGCCACGGTTGCCCACCACGGGTTCCGTCCCGCGACTCGGGTTCGTCAGGGCGGTCAGTGGATTATCCGCACCTATGCAGAGACGGGGCGTCGCGTAGCCGGTCTCGCCCGGGCCTTTGTCACTCCCGGGCTGCTCACCGAGGATGGTTTGCAGCGCGGGGATCGTATTTCTCTGTTCGCCGGTAATTGTCCGGAGTGGATCGAGGCTGATCTCGCGGGCATGACGATTGGCGTGGTCCCGGTGCCGATTTACCCGACGTCGACTCCTGATCAAATTGTTCACATCGTCACTGACGCTGGGGTGCGTGTCATCGTCACGGCTGGACCCAAGGAGCTCGACCGTATTCTCGAGGCCCGCGATCAGATGCCCGGCCTTGAGACGGTGATCCTGATAAATCCGGCAGATCAGGTTGGTGATCATGACGGTTTGACGGTGCTGTCCCTGGAACAGGTGCGTCAGGCTGGGGTTTCGGAGGAGATACAGGCGGTCGTCGAGGAGCGCATGGGGCAGTCTTGCCCCGACGATGTTGCCGCGTTGATTTACACCTCGGGAACCACGGGTGAGCCCAAGGGGGTCATGATCAGTCATCGAGCTGCGTTGGCTGAGCTGCAGGCTCTTGACGCCTTCTTCGACGTCACCCCAGCTGATCACTCGCTGAGTTTCCTGCCGCTCTCGCACGCCCTGGAGTGGGGATGGTCGATGGCGGTGATTCGACATGGTTGCCTCAATACCTTCGTGCCCAACCCGAAGACGATCTCGGCAATGTTGACTGAGGTCCGCCCAACCCTTTTCGTCTCAGTGCCGAAACTGTATGAACAAGTCATGAGCGTGGCCCGTGAGAAGGTTTCTGATTCTCCGGCCAAGCTCAAAATCTTTGAGTGGTCAATACGGATTGGCCGCGAGTGGTGGCAAGCCGAGCAGGAGGGACGGCGCCCCAACGTATCTTTGCGAGCGCGTCATGGGGTTGCCGATCGTCTCGTCCTCAAGGCCATCCGTGACGCCATCGGTGGACCCAAGACTGTGCTTGCGGCCGGCGGAGCTCCACTGCGCAAAGAGGTCGAAGAGTTCTTCGCCGCCTGCGGGCTGTTGGTGTGCCAGGGATACGGGCTGACAGAGGCCTCCCCGCTGGTGAGCTTCAACTCTCCAGGCGGATACAAGTTCGGCACTGCTGGCAGGCCGCTGGTGGGTAGCCAGATGACAACGACTGAGGAGAGGGAGATTCTCTACCGCGGTCCCAACGTCATGAAAGGATATTGGAAGGCCCCTGAGGCCACTGCCGCAGCAATCGAAGATGGCTGGTTGCACACTGGGGATATTGGGCACATCGACGAAGATGGCTTTCTTGTCATTACCGATCGCCTCAAAGACATCATTGTCACCCTTAACGGCAAGAATATTTCGCCTCAGCCGATCGAGAATTCGCTCATGAAGGACCCCCTCTTCGAACATGCGGTCCTGCTGGGCGATAACCGTCCGTGCCTGACTCTGCTCGTTAAGCCGTCGCTCCCTCAGGTGGAAGAGCTGGCCGAGAGGTTGCATATCACCTCGATGACGGGCCCGGAAATGCTGCGTTCCGAGGAGCTAGCGGAGGAAATTCGTCGCCGGGTGGCCGAGATCACCGAGAAACTGCCTCATCAAGAGCAGATTCGTGATCTGCGAGTGTTGTGGGACGAGTTCACCACAGACAACGGATTGCTCACTCCGACCCTCAAGGTACGCCGACGTGAGGTGGAGAAGAGATTCACCGAGATCGTTGAAGAGATGTACGCGCGGCTTGCGGCCCGACGAAGGACTGGCAAAAGAGACTCCAAGCACTGATTCGGGGGCGCGGGCGGGTTCGCTCGGCGTTGTCCCGTTGGCGCAGTTGCGTCGGTGCGGTGCACCACGATCGGATCCATCTGCTGGGTGGTACCCGTGGTGCGTGTCAATTTTTGTCAGCACGAGGGCGGTCGCAGCACTGCCGTGCTCCGCCCTCGCCTGGGCCGGGGTTTTTCGTCGCCAGGTCATGGGTCCCGGTGACAAGGCCGGGAGTAGAATCTTGACGGGTGCCGACCCCGCTGAACAAGGTGGCTTTCCGGGCGCCCACGTTGCCGTGTGATGGTTCGGTGCCGGTGGGGCTACGCCGGCCATGGAGGTCGGCAGCAACCATTCCAGCGCTCGCTGGCAGCTGGGCGAGCGCGCCCCCTCAACAAGGAGAACGATGAAGAAATACGTCGGAATCACAGCATGTCCGACCGGTATTGCCCACACCTACATGGCTGCCGAGAAGCTGGAGGAAACCGCCAAGGAGACCGGTAACCAGATCAAGGTCGAGACCCAGGGATCGATTGGTGTTGAGAACGAGCTCACAGCCGATGACATTCGCGAGGCTGATGCTGTGGTCGTTGCCGCCGACACTGAGGTCGATCTGTCCCGCTTCGACGGCAAGCGGGTTCTGGTAACCGGCGTTCAAGACGGTATTTCACGCCCAGCCGAGCTTTTGGAGCAGGCCTTAACCGCTCCGACCCGTGGGGGCGCTGGGGCCGCCGAACCTTCCGACGAGCCAGCCGCCGAAACGGGAACTACCTCGGCCAGTAAGGATGGCAAGGAGTCCGTTGGGCACACCTTGTACGCCGCCCTCATGGCTGGCGTGTCCCACATGATCCCGTTCGTGGTCTGCGGCGGCATCATGATTGCTCTGGCTTTGGGCATCGGTGGTAAACCCACTGCTAGTGGCGTCGCCGTTCCTGAGGACAGTTTCTGGCAGACCATCCTGCAAGTTGGCACGCTGGCCTTCTCCCTCATGATCCCGGTACTCGCCGGTTTTATCGCCCAGGCCATTGCTGACCGTCCTGGTCTTGTCGTCGGTATGGTCTCCGGTTTCATCGCCAATAGTGGTGCGCAGTTTCCCTACCTGACAACAACAGGCCCCGGTGGCACAAAGACCGGCCTCAATACCGGATTTATCGGTGCCATTGTTATCGGCTTCATCGCTGGCTACGTCGCCAAGTGGATGAGGAAGATCCCGTGGCACGAGTACGTCAAGCCGATCGTGCCGATCCTGATCGTCCCGATTTTCGGCACTGCGATCGTCTCGCTGCTGTACGTCTATGTGCTCGGCCGTCCGCTAGCGGCCCTGTTTAACGGGTTAACTCACTTCCTGGCTAGCATGACAACGTCGTCGATAACCGTCCTCGCTATCATCATTGGCCTCATGGTCAGCTTCGATATGGGCGGTCCAGTCAATAAGGTCGCCTTCCTCTTCGCCGGGGGCATGATTGCCGTTGATCAGGGCAAGGTCATGGGACTGGCCGCGGCTGCTATCCCGGTTGCCCCGCTCGGCATGGGCCTGGCCACTCTCATCGGTCGTCGTCTGTTCACCAAGCAGGAGCGTGACGCCGGTATTGCTGCCCTCTTCATGGGCCTGTTTGGTATCACCGAGGGTGCGATCCCCTTTGCTGCGGCTGACCCGGCCCGCGTGATCCCGTCGAACATGGTGGGTGGAGCCGTTGCCGCTGTGCTGGCTGGCATGTTTGGCGTTCATGACGTCGTCATGCATGGCGGTCCGATTGTCGGTGTGCTCGGAGCGTGCAAGCCTCTGCTTGGGTTCTTTACGGCGATCCTCATTGGCGCTTTGGTGACGGCTTTCATGTCCCTGGCCCTCAAGAGAATTGCCGCCCGCAAGAAGGATCGCGCTGTCACCGCGTGAGTCACCTCGAAAGGAGTTATGACATGGCTACCATCGCAGATCTGCTTGACGAGAGATCTATCGATCTATCCCTCAGTTCAGGAGACAAGGACGACGTTATCGAGAGGATGGTCGATCTCGTCGATGCTAGTGGCGCCTTGCTTGACCGCGACGTGCTTATTAAAGCGGTCCGCGCCCGTGAGGAAGCAGGCACCACAGGACTCGGCGACGGCATCGCTATCCCGCACGGTAAGTGCGACGGTGTCGACCGCCCGGCACTGGCTTTTGCCCGTAGTGACGAGGGTGTGAGTTGGGGAGCCCCGGACGGTTCTTTAGCCAATCTGGTCTTCCTCATCGCTGTTCCCGAGGCTGCCGCTGGTAATGAACACTTGCGGATTCTCGCTTCGTTGGCGCGTTCCCTGGTCAAGGCTGATTTCCGTAACCAGCTCCTGGCTGCCTCTACTCCTCAGGAGGTTCGCGAGGTGCTGGCTGGCATCAGCGCCTGACATATTCCGGCCCGACGATGTTTGACGAAGTCGGGCGGGAGTGACCATTTTTGTCAGCTGGCCTGGGGGATGGGCACCACTGTTCCCCGGGCCGCGCTGTGCCGGGAGTTTTCGCCATCGGATGAGTTGGACGGGGTGTGAATCACCGATCGGCAGGGTTCCCTAAACTGTGCAGCCATGGGATTACGTGACCTGCTGATGAATCATGGGATGGCCGAGGGTGGCCTTGATCTCCCGGACGTCCTTAACGCTCTCGCTAAGGGTGCGGTACTCGTTGATGTGCGGACAGCTCGTGAGTATGAAGCCGGGCATGCGCCCGGGGCCCGGCTCGTTAATCCTAAGGAGTTGCTCGCTGACCCCTTCACCGCTGTGTATGGCGATGACCCGCTGGCTGAACCCAACCCCCATTTCATCCTGGTGTGTGACACGGGGTTTCGGTCCGGTCATCTGGTAGCTCCGGTGCGGGAAAAGGGCTACAACTGCGACTTTCTCGCCTCCGGGCTGCATGCTTGGCGCGCGGGTGGGGAGATTCTCATTCCTGGTCCGCCACGAGGTCGCTGAAGCTAACCTCGCGAAACGGGTGTCAGCGTCTGCGCAGCACTTCCTCCTTCAGAGGCTATGCCCACCCCGGCGCACTCCATAACAATCCCCACAAAAACATCTCCCTCTTACCGATCGGTGGGAGGGAGATGCGTCGTCATGCGTCAGCGGCGCGACTTATGGGTGGCCGTGACTGTCGTGGTGATGACTGTTCCCAGGCCGACGATCCCGGCAATGCCGGTTAGACCGATTGCGGGATCACCGCCGGTGGAAGGCAGCTGATAGCGGCGGTGTGGGGTTGCGGCACGGTTCGATCCGTCGGTGTGGCGAGGTAGTGAGCGAGATCGGATGGAATCGCCATGTTGCAATAGCCGTAGCAATGTGTTGAATTCGGAGAACGGCGGGTCGCCCGGTATCCTTCTTCACTAGCTGCCTGTCATGGCAGCTGGCCGATCGGGAAGACCCCGATTGGTGGCATTCGCCCTCCTGCCACGGGATGTACCCGTGGCCGCTGAGACCAGAGGAGGTGGAGTCAGCGTATGCGTAAGTACGAGGTCATGATCATCATTGATCCGACCGTCGAAGAGCGTCAGGTCGATTCCCTCATGGAGAAGTACCTGAAGGTCATCACTGACGAGAAGGGCACCGTCGACAATGTCGACGTGTGGGGCAAGCGTCGTCTCGCTTACGACATTCAGAAGAAGTCGGAAGGCATCTACGTCGTCGTCAACGCGACCTGCGAGCCCGCGACCATCCAGGAGTTGGATCGTCTTCTCGCCATCGACGAGAAGATTATGCGCGCTAAGGTCATGCGTCCCGAGATCCACTGAAGATTGCGGGTCCTACAAGTCTGTTTGCCCTGTTTCCCAAGCGATACATGGGAGACTGTCCAGGGTGAACGGCACACTGGAACCATTGATTGCAAACTACTAGAACTACTGCGATCTGGAGACTGACATGGCTGGCGAAACACCCATCACGGTGATTGGCAACTTAACCGCCGATCCTGAGCTGCGCTTCACCCCCAACGGGGTGCCTGTCGCGAACTTCACGGTGGCATCAACCCCGCGAACCTTTGACCGACAGACTAATGAGTGGCGTGACGGTGAGGCCATGTTCCTCAACTGCTCGGTGTGGCGCCAGTTCGCCGAGAACGTCGCTGAGTCCCTGTCCAAGGGAATGCGCGTCATCGTCAACGGCAACCTCAAGGCTCGCTCCTATGAGGACCGCAACGGCAACCGTCGCACCTCCTATGAGATTGACGTCATTGAGATTGGCCCGTCGCTGAAATTCGCTGCGGCGAAGGTTTCGCGTAACCAGTCCTCCGTCGGAGGTAACTGGGGTGGGAACTCCGCTGGTGGCCAAGGCGGTTGGTCTGGTGGCAATGGTGGCCAGGGTGGTAACTGGGGTGGAAACCCCGGGAACCAGGGGTCCTATAACAACGGTGACGCCAACCGTGGTGGTGGAGTCGATCCCTGGGCCTCAGCCCAGACCGACGAGCCCCCGTTCTGATCGGTAGGACTACACCGCTGACAAGCGGCGTCATCAACAAACATCAGGTTCGGCGCCCCCATTCGGGGTCGCGGACAAGGCACATTCCGGCAAGAGCCGGGCTTTCATACGAAGGAGAGCACCACAATGGCCGGTCCACAGCGCAAGTCTGTGAACAAGAAGAAGGTCGTCCCCATCAAGACCGTGCATATTGGCGCGGTCGACTACAAGGACACCGCCCTGCTGCGCAAGTTCATCTCTGAGCGAGGCAAGATTCGCGCACGTCGCGTCACCGGGCTGTCTGTCCAGGATCAGCGCAAGGTCGCTATCGCGATCAAGAACGCACGCGAACTCGCACTGCTCCCGTACGCCTCGACGGCTCGCTGAGAAGGGGGAAGACATGAAGCTCATTCTCACTGCTCCGGTGGCCAAGCTCGGTGTCCCCGGTGACATCGTCGAGGTCAAGGACGGTTATGGCCGTAACTACCTGCTGCCGCAGAATTACGCCATCAAGTGGACGCGCGGTGCTGAGGCTCAGATCAAGGACATCACTCGCGCCCGTAAAGCTAAGGAGATCAAGTCCAAGGAGGAGGCTGAGCAGATCCGCTCGCAGCTGGAGCACCTGGTCGTCCAGGTGACTGTCCAGGTCGGCGAGAACGGTCGTCTGTTCGGGGCCGTGACTCCTGGCGATATTGCGCTGGCAGTCAGGAAGGCCGGTGGTCCCGCCCTCGAGAAGCGGTCCATCGAGATCACCAAGCCGATCAAGACCATCGGCAAGCACACTGTCGGCGTCAAGCTCCATGACGCTATTAAGGGTCACGTCACAGTCGAGACTGTTCCCGCTGCGTGATCTGACGTACACGCAGACATAAGGGAGGGCATCCCTGGGTGCCCTCCCTTATTCCGTCACCACCGGCGAAAGTAAATGACGAAGTAATCTCATTATGGTGCCTCAGGGGTTTCGCGCGCGGCCGCCAATACCAAAGGTGATGCGCCAACCCCAGGTAGTGATGGTGTTGAGTGCAGCTCGTCCGGCACTGTGCTCCTCGTGGACTAGCTGTGTTTCACTTGCCACCGTTGGCGCTTCCTTCAGCGTCGTGGTTGGAAGGGGCCCGTCTTTGAAGGAAAAGGTGACAGTGTTCACAGCTTTATAACACATGTGAGGGGGTGAGTTGTGGCAGATGACGTCGACTGGCAGCCCGGTATTGTGTTCACCCACACCTTGTCCCTTACCCTCGACGACAAGGCCCAAGAGATCCTTCAAGGTATCCGGGGCCAGCTCATGGCAGTTGGCGTACCTGTCTTGCACCAGCCAGCCCATATCACGGTCGCGGCGGTTTCGACCATGGAGGGAGTCGACTCTCATCTTGTTGATGTCGGGTGGCCCGAGAGAATCACGCTCACGAAATCATGCCGCCTTCCTAATTCCGACGGCGTCGTCGGGTTGTGCCCTCACGACCCCATCTCTTCTGACCCCGTGACGATTTTTGATACCTCGAGCGAGGGGGAGCCGGAATTGTGTTCCGCACCTCCCTCTGCTGGTAGTTTTCGCGCGCTGACCTGTCTACCGGAGGCCCTCCGGCGACCTCATGAGTTGCTGCACCGGCGGTTGGCTGCGGCGGGGGTCATCGCTTTCAACTATTACGGCCCTAGATGGTGGAACCCCCACGTCACGATGGGGTATCAAGTTCCGCCCGAACTACAAGAGCGAGCCGTCAGAATTGTCGCTGGCGTGGGGCCTTTGGAAGTGGGGGTGGCAGGAGTCTCAGTCTGGCGGGTAAGTGATGGCCACACCTACCGTCTGTGGCCCTGACTAGGCGGCGAAAATCGCCGATCTCACGTACCGTCAGATTTCCCTCGTCACGCGGGCTATCCGGGCATCGCCGCCTGGGTGCGGGCCTAGACGGTGAAGCAGTGCGAAAAACGTCGCCTCGAGTAGAGAAGGATCATTGAGATGATGCTGCGCGACCCGAGGTGACTTTTTTCGACTCCGCCGGTCACTGGCCTGCGCTTGGATCGCCCACATAACATTGAGACATGAACATGTCCGATGACATCCTCAAAGCTTTCAACGATCAGATCACCCTCGAACTCACTGCCGACATGACCTACCGCCAGTTGGCTATCGAGGCCGACGCACAGGATCTTTCCGGGATGGCTGCATGGCTACGCCATCAGGCTGACGAGGAGATCGTTCACGCCAACAAGTTCATTGATCACACCCTCGATCGCGGTAGCCATCCGCGTATCGGCACTATCGAGGCCCTTGAGGTTGAAGCCGGCCTCTCTGCGCTCGAGATCTTCCAGGCTGCTCTGGCCCACGAGGAAAAGGTGTCTGAGGCCATTCGCGAGCTCTACCGTGCCTGCACCTCAGCTGGTGATATCGACGCGATTCCGCTGTTGCAGTGGTTCATCAATGAGCAGATCGAGGAAGAGGCGACCGTTGGCGAAATCGTCGGTCGCATTGAACTCATTGGGGACGACGGCCCGGGGTTGCTCCGTCTCGACGCCGAGCTTGGTTCCCGCAACGCGGAGTCCACCGAAAACGAAGGGGGACGTTAGACCTCTTTCGGGAAACGATATGCGCGGCCTGCGCCATGGTCGCTGTGCGGTTGTGGCGCGCGTAACGAACGGGAACCCGGTCCCGACCACGGCTGCCAATACGAGGTGACGGGGGCGGACGTTGTCGCTCTCAGCGTCTAGTGTGTGAGCCCGGGTGCACTAACCCCCCATCCGCACTACCCCCAATCGAGAGGTTTTCATCCGTGAACTGGCTGCACGCCGTCATCCTCGGCATAGTCGAGGGCATCACCGAGTTCCTGCCTGTCTCCAGCACCGGACATCTGCGTATCGTGGAGAAGCTGCTGGGATACGACATCCAGGGTGCTGGGATCACTGCCTTCACCGCGATCATTCAGGTCGGTGCGATCATTGCCGCCATTCTGTATTTCTGGTCTGACATCGTGCGCATCGTCGTCGCATGGTGCAAGGGCCTGGCCCACAAAGAAGACCGTGACGACCCGGACTACACCCTCGGCTGGGGAATCATCTTGGGCTCGATTCCGGTGGGCGTCGTAGGGCTGGTATTCAAGGACGCCATCGAGACCACGCTGAGCTCTCTGTGGGTGGTCGCCATTGCTCTTATCTTCTGGAGCGGTGTGATGTGGTTGGGCGATCGTCAGTTGAGCCTCAACAGGGGCATGAAAGAGATTGGCATCGTCGACGCCATTGTTATCGGGTGTTTCCAGGCTCTGGCCCCGCTTTTTCCTGGTATCTCCCGTTCGGGTGCGACGATTTCTGCTGGTTTGTTCCGCAAGTTCGACCGTGCCACAGCCACCCGACTCTCATTCTTCATGGGCATTCCGGCGCTGGTTGCGGCCGGGATTTACGAGTCGGTCTCTGCCGCTAGTGACATTTCCATCGCTCAAGGTGGTGCTGTCGCGATCGGTTGGGGACCGACGATTCTGGCGACCGTGGTCTCCCTCATCGTGGCCTACGTTTCCATCGCGTGGCTGCTGAAGTTCGTCTCGTCGAACAAGTTCACTGGGTTCATTTGGTACCGCGTCGTCGTGGGGCTCATCATGATTGGTCTGATTCTGTCCAACGTCGTCACCGCCTGACCTGAAATGCGACAAGCTTGGTGTGAGCAGGGAATGCCCCAGGTGGATCGCTCTTAGTCTCCCGACTCGGCTTCCATGGAGCGGTTGAAATCCTGTTTTATTGCGCGCCAACCGTCAGCGTCGCGACCAGCGAACCAGTAGGCTGACAGGTGAATGCGGTCCCTGGACAACCCACGTTCTAGCCGCAGGTGGCGGCGCATCGGACGGACCATGGCGGCCTCTCCGTGAACGAAGGCGTGGGTGTTCTGGGGAAGGTCTAGGCCCTGGACGGTGGCGACGATCCCGTCGGGGCCGCGAGGCGCCGTCACGACGGTGACGCGGTCGGTCAGGGGGAGGGGGTAATCATGGTGGCCGTTGACGCGAACGATGGTCGCTCGGGCCGATGTCGGCAGCGCGGCGAGGGTATTCGCGACCGCGGGGAGGGCCACCGCGTCGGCGACGGCGAGCAGGTGGTAGATGTCGTCGGGCGTCTGCCAATGACCGCCCGGCCCACGAACCGCGACTTGGTCTCCCGGCTGGACGGTCTGGGACCACTGGGTGCCGGGCCCACGATGGGCTTCGGCTCCGGACTCAGGGCCAAACTGCAGGACGTCAATGCCCCACGACCCATCCTCGAACCACCTGCGCCGGGTGTATGTGCGTAGAAGCGGCAGTGCTGCATTGTCACGGACGGGTTGGCGCAAGTCAGAGCCATCAGATGGCAGGACGATTTTGACGTGGTCGTCGACCGAGGTGATGGGTGGCATACCGCATGGCTCGAAGTCGATCGAAATGACATGGGGGATGTCATGGCGGACTTCGCGGATCCGTGCGAGACATTGGGTTTTGGCCATGGGGGGCCAGGTTACAGCAATTACGAAACGGTTGAGTTTTTAAATGGGCGGAGGTCCTTGTCGGGTGGGGGCGCCCGAGGGTCCGAAACAAGTCTCCTCGGGAGTTATCCACAGGGTTATCCACCAACTGGGGATGACTCACATGGATGTAATTTCAACTAATGTCATTTCCGAGTTCAGCTCTCTGAGTCCCCGTAGGGGCGGTGACGGTGCTGACCGAGGCGTGGTGCGAAAAATGTCAGCACAGCCGGGGAAGGGGCACTGGAGTGCCTGGCCCTGACGTTGGCTGATAAAAATCTCCGGGTAGCAGAGCGGTGTCCGTCGGGAGTGGGAAAGGAGCACAGGAGCAGGCGTGGCGTGAGGGGAACCCACATATTGGCGCTGATGTGTTGTCGCCGGGTGGACAATAGACCGGCAGCGAACTCAGGAGGTTAGGTCAGTGACGGTTCCAGAACTTTTCGGAGACCCGGATCAATGGCCTGACGACGACCTTATCGCGATCACGGGAGTGCTCAGCCCGCACCTAGTGTTGGCGGCCCTCCACGAAGGTGTCTTCCCTATGCCCATTGCCGACGATGAGGTGTCGCGGGAGCTCCGGGGTGCGACGGCGTGGTGGTCTCCCCTGCGCCGCGGCATCCTGCTGCCCAGCCGGCTTAAGGTTGCTCGCAGCCTGCGCAAAACGACCAAACACCACACGACGACCGTCGACCGTGCCTTTGATGAGGTCATCACGCGATGTGCAGACCCGACGCGCCCCTATGCCTGGATTGACGATCGGGTTATGGAAGTCTACCGGTACCTCCATGATCGTGGGTGGGCCCATTCAGTTGAGACGTGGGACGCGCAAGGCCGTCTGGTAGGAGGCCTCTACGGTGTCAATGCTGGGGGATTTTTCAGTGGTGAGTCTATGTTTCACGACCCGGAGCATGGCCGTGATGCCTCCAAGACGGCTTTGATGAGGTTGGTCTGCGAACTCGGCCCCGGTCTCCTCGACGTGCAGTGGAGCACCCCACATTTGGCCAGTCTTGGCGTCATTGAGGTAGACCGTGCTGAGTACCTTGCCCTTCTTTCCGACGCCCTTGAGCGTCCGAGCCCACAGTGGACGAGTCCAGATGACTCAGCATGGAATGGCGATCACCTACTCGAGCGATTGTGAAAAATACCCAACTAGCGGAGTCGCGGTTTCGAGACCGCAGTATGCGTAGAGGCTACGGAAACGATATGTGGGCTCACAGCTTAGGTACAGAAAATGCTGATAATACTGACGCCGTAACGCGATTCGTACTGGTTGTAAGAAGCGGTCAGATGATGACTCGAACGGCGATGATCGAACCGCTGTTGTCGTCGTTCCTCGACTGGTCATCCGGGTACCTTGCTGGAAATGCTTGCAACATTTCACTTTCCGGAAAATTAATGTGTCGAGAATTGAGCCCCGTCCTACGGAGGACCGCCTCGATGAGTGCTGCTGCTCTACCGATACCATCGGCCATGTCGAGGACGAGAGGATGGTTGATGCGCTGAAAAGGGTCGTATCGAATCGGTTGAGTGGTGATCTTCCTTGGGTTCTATCAAAAGCTGTTTCACAAGGGGTTTTACCTCGTTAGAAGGACCTAGCGTGGTCTGTGGTTTCAGCGGTGAGAACTATGCCGCAGTAGAGGAGTAGATTGCCCAGGTTACTGGACAATAATGACGGCTTCACCTTCCCAGAAATCGCGCACCTTACCATAGTTAGGTTGTCGAAACAAGGGTTTGGAGAATTTGGTAGAAGTCGGTCGTCGGGATGGTTTGTGTGTGACTCCCTGGTCCGTATCGTTGAACACATCAACCGAGCCCGTTCGGTTCCCCGGCGGGATTCGGTAGAAATCAAAACGAAGGGACATAAGAATGACGAATGACAAGACGCCTACGAACGCTACTATCGACGCTCTTTACGATCGCAGTGTTGTTGACCAGTCCGGTAACAAGATCGGCGAAATCGGTCAGGTTTACCTCGATGACGCCTCAGGCCAGCCGGCTTGGGTGACCGTCAAGACCGGGCTTTTCGGACGCAATGAAACCTTCGTCCCCTTCAAAGGCCTGGAGACCTCAGGCGACCAGATCCGCGCTCCCTACACCAAGGACAAGGTGAAGGACGCCCCGAACGTTGACCCCGACGGTCACCTCTCTGAGGACGAGACTGACGAGCTTTACCGTTACTACTCCGACACTTTCGCTTCGGACGCGAAGGCCGCCGATACAAACACGAACCAGGGTGTTGCAGGTCAGAAGGTTGCCGGCACCGAATCTGCCGCTGATACCAAGGCTCAGACCACGGCTGATCAGAAGTCCCCGGTCGCCGGGGATGGTTCGGTCGTCCGCCATGAGGAGCGCCTCAACGTGGGCAAGGAGCGAGTCGAGACTGGACGCATGCGTATCCGCAAGCACGTCGTTCACGACACCGAGACCGTGGAGGTTCCGGTTGAGCGTGAGGAGATCCACGTCGAGCGCGTTCCGCTTGACGAAAAGGTCGCCGCTGACGATGCCAAGCTCTCCGAGGGCACCCAGGACATCGTGACCCATGAGGAGCGCCCGGTCGTCAATAAGGAGACTGTCGGCGTCGAGAAGATCAAGATTGGTAAGGAGGCCGTGCAGGACACCGAAACCGTGTCCGGCAAGGTTGCCAAGGAGCAGATCGACATCGATAACGCCAAGCACACCAAGTGATGCACTGACGACGGGTGAGGCCCAGGTCCCTACGACCTGGGCCTCTGTCTGCGTCGGGATGCCGTTAGGCCGGTAGGATCGGCCACATGATCGATCCCAAGCTCCTGCGAACGGATCCGGACGCCGTTCGCCGCTCCCAGGTCGCCCGCGGCGAGGACCCCTCGGTCGTGGACGACGTTGTCGCCGCAGATGAGGCTCGTCGTGAGGCTATTGCTGCCCATGAGAACCTGCGTGCAGAACAGAAGGGACTCGGCAAACGGATCGCTAAAGCATCCGGTGACGAGAAGGCGGAGTTGCTGTCCCGTACTAAAACGATTTCCGGTGAGGTTGCTGACCTCAAGAAGGCCGCGGATGAGGCAGACGCCAAGTTCACCGAGCTTGCCAAGACTCTCGGCAATATCGTTATTGACGGGGTTCCTGCTGGTGGCGAGGATGAAGGTGTCATCAAGGAAACCGTCGGGACACCCCGCGATTTTGCCGCTGAAGGATTCGAGCCCAAGGATCACCTCGAGATCGGTGAAGCCCTCGGCGCTATCGATATGGAGCGCGGCACAAAGATTTCTGGATCCCGGTTCTACGTCCTCACCGGCGTTGGCGCTCAGTTGGAATTCGCGCTGCTCAACCTAGCGATGTCCAAAGCGGCTCAGTGGGGATTCACCCCCATGATCCCACCAGCTCTCGTCAAGCCGTCGGCTATGGAGGGCACTGGATTCCTCGGTCAAGCTGCCGATGACGTTTACTACTTGCCTAAAGATGACCAGTACCTTGTCGGAACCTCCGAGGTGGCTCTAGCGGCTTTCCATTCTGACGAGATTCTCGACGATGCCGAGTTGCCCAAACGCTACGTCGCCTTTTCTCCGTGTTACCGACGCGAGGCTGGCTCGTATGGCAAGGACACCCGCGGTATCTTTCGCGTTCATTGGTTCGACAAAGTCGAGATGTTCGTTTATTGCCTACCGCAGGAGGCTGAGGCCTGGCATGAGAAGTTGCTGAGTTTCGAGAAGGATTTCATCACCGCGCTACAAATCCCGTTCCAGGTGCTCGACGTTGCCTCCGGTGACTTGGGCTTGTCCGCTGCCCGCAAGTTCGATTGTTACGGCTGGCTGCCAACCCAGAACCGCTATCGTGAGATCACCTCGACGTCGAACTGCACTACCTTCCAGGCCCGGCGCCTGTCTATTCGCCATCGCGGACCTGACGGCGTTGAACCCCTGGCCACTCTCAACGGCACCTTATGCGCGATGACCCGCATCATCATCATGCTGTTGGAGAACCACCAGCAGGCTGATGGCTCGGTGCGCATACCCGAGGCACTGCGTCCTTATCTGGGTGGGCGTGAGTTTATTGAGCCTGTGAAGTGAACGACGACCCGTACTACCGGGAGCTGCCCGACGGCACGATTAAGTAGGTTAACCCGTTTACCGGAACGAAAGTGTGGACGGTTCCGGGCCGCGGTGCGCGCCCACTGGGTAAGCCAGCCGAGCAAACTCGGGAATTGACCGACCATGACCATCGTGCCGCGTGCGTGTTCTGTCCCGATAACTATTTGTCTACGCCGCCGGAGAAGACCCGACTGGTGAAGCGGGCGGGCGGCCTGGTGCGCGGCCATGATCTCATCCGTTGCGTTCCGGCTGACCGACTCGACGCGACGGTCCCGGAGTTTCGACGTGTCCCCAATCTTTTCGAGATTCTGTCGTGGCGGTATTGGCAGCTCAACTGGGGGATGAGCTTGCCTCGGGCGGCGCGGGACTGGCAGGAGGAATACCTGCCTAACCCGTCAGGGGAGGCCCATGTGAGGTCGGTCCTTAACGCCAAGTTCAAGGCGGTGGGGTCAGACCGGCGCGCCGAGGACCTCGGTCCCCAAGAATTACGCGAGGCTTCCGCAGCCTTCTTTGCCGGCGGACATGACGTCATCGTCGCTCGTCGCCATTACACCGATGAGGGCACGACAACCGCCAACATTGCTGGATCGGCGAGTCTTACCGTCAACGAGCATCGGGCGTTCATGGCGCTGACCGTCGATTCAATGGCTCAACTGCATCGTCACAACGAACATGTGCGATATGTGGTGGTTTTCCAGAACTGGCTTAAGCCGGCTGGGGCTTCTTTCGACCACTTGCATAAGCAGGTGGTGGCAATTGACAAGGTCGGTGCCGATAACGAGTCGGTGCTGCCGAAGGCTGTCCTCGACCCGGGCATTTTTAATCGATGGGGACCCGACTTTGCGGTAGAGCATGGTCTAGTGCTGGCCTGCAATGACGGCGCCGTCATGACGGTTGGATTCGGGCATCGCTACCCGTCGGTGGAGGTGTGGTCGACGAGCCGGGTTGATCAGCCCTGGCGGGTTGACGATGAGGGAATCGACGCCGTTTCAGATCTCCTGCATGCCGCGCACGTGGCCGTCAGCGACGATGTGCCTGCCAATGAGGAGTGGCATTACCGCCCGATGGGTACGGGAGTGCCGGTTCCGTGGCGGATCATCCTTAAGCTGAGAACCTCGACCCTGGCCGGATTCGAGGGCGGGACGAAGATCTACGTCAATACCATCTCACCGACGACGTTGGCCGCCATGCTGTTGCCGAAACTGTGTGAGGCGCGAGCAGCTGGGCGAATCGCGGCGATGAACTTGGGGGACGAATGCGAGATCCCCAGGGGAGTGCTAGCCGTGACCCGGGAGAGGTGAGAGGCAGGCGCAGTTTAGCGCCCGAGCCCATACTCGATGGTGCATGGATCACCAGCACTGCGCGCAGTGATCATGGGACCCACATCGAGACCAGGTGGGGAAGTAGCTAGCCTGTGTTCATGGAACCCAGCCGGTCAACAATTACGGCACTTGAGGTGTTGGGTGCTCTGTCTGAGCACGTTGAGCCACAATATGCAAGTGCCTTGGCTCGGCGACTGGGTATTCCGAGAACTACGACGTACCGAATACTTGCTGCGCTCGTGAGCGAGGGTTACGCCGTCCATGATTCAGAGTTGGGTAGGTATTCGCTTGGCCCGGCGGCGTACGAGTTGGCTGCTGCGTACCAACGTCAGGAGCCGTTGCGCCGCGTGAGTCTCCCGATTATCGACCATCTTGTGGACGAAACCCATTCGAGTATTCACCTTGCATTACTTCGAGGATCTGAAGTCATATACGTTGTGGAGCAGCGTGGTATTCATACCCCCTCACTCATAACTGAGGTCGGTGTTCGGCTCCCGGCTGAAATTACTGCGAGTGGGAGGGCGATGCTGTCCTGCCTGTCATGGACTCAAGTGGATGCGTTATATCCGAGTTCGGTCGAATTGTCGGCTGGTCATTCAAATTCGCCGACGTCGACTACTGAGCTTCATGCGATGCTCGCTGAAACACGAAAACGCGGGTGGGCGCGCGAAATCGATTCGGTGACGGTCGGATGGTCGACTCTGGCTGTCCCAGTCGTAGATGTCTCGGGTTATCCGTTGGCTTCGCTTGCCACGACGTACAGAACGGCGCTTGAGAGCAGCCAGCTCGATCAGGCGCTCCTTGACCATCTCTTCGCGGCTGCTCGAGCAATCCAGTATCGACTGGGTGCGCGCTGAACTGCCGAAATTGATATAAAGATCACGCTGTTCAAGAAATTGCGTCAGATTTGTCACTAAATTGTGGCGGTGTTTCTCATCTGGAACTGGCTGTTTCTTATGTGAAACAGCTGGCGGTGTCACAGTATTGCGTGCTTTCGACACTGCTTAGCATCTTGCTTTTTGTAAGAGGACTGCTGAAAGCGATGAAGCCGGAAGCGCGATCGATGATGATGTGGAGTCAGAATGCTGTATCACTTGTCAGAAGAGCATGAAATGCTGCGCCAGTTTGTTCGAGAATTCGCTGAGTCGCAGCTTGCTCCCAACGCGGCAGAAGTTGACGATAAAGGAGTTTTTGCGCAGCAGCAGTATGATGCTCTCGTTGAGGCGGGTTTCGCGGCTCCTGGAATCCCAGAGCAGTATGGTGGCGACGGTGCGGATGCGATTGCGTCCGCAATAATCATGGAAGAGGTCGCTCGAGTCTGTGCGTCGTCGTCCACCGTCATATCGTCCAATGAGCTTGGTACTGTCCCCCTCCTCAAATACGGTAGCGAGGAGCAGAGGAAACGTTATCTTTCTGACGTTGCTTCGGGTAAGGCGCTTTTCGGATATGCGCTCTCCGAAGCTGATGCTGGATCAGATCCAGCTGCACTTAAGTGTCGAGCCGACGAAGACGGGGACAGTTTTGTTCTGAACGGTGTCAAGGCTTGGGTCACGGAGGCTGGCGAGGCCAAGTACCTGGTGGTATTTGCGGTTACTGAACCAGACGATCCGCGCCACAGAATCAGCGCGTTGATGGTCCATGCAGATGACCCGGGCATTAGCTACGGGGCTCCGGAGCACAAAATGGGGATACGCGGATCAGTTACCAGGGAAGTGGTTTTCAAGAATACGCGTATCCCCAAGGAACGAGTAATTGGCCGTCGAGGGCACGGTCTGAGTGTTGCTCTGGGTACGCTTGACAACTCTCGTGTCTCGATTGCTGCTCAAGCAGTGGGAATTGCCCAAGGAGCTTTAGACATTGCCACGGATTACGTCCAAAAGCGCAAGCAGTTTGGCCAACCACTATCCAATTTTGAGGGAATCCAATTCATGCTCGCAGACATGGCAATGCGTTTGGAGGCGGCGCGAGCGCTGACATACTCTGCAGCTGATCGTAGTGGGCGCCAGACTGACGATGTGAGTTACTTCGGCGCGGCGGCCAAATGTTTCGCTTCCGACACAGCGATGGCAGTGTGTACAGATGCAGTCCAGCTGCTCGGTGGCATCGGCTATTCCAAGGATTCTGCTGTCGAGCGGATGTTCCGGGACGCCAAGGTGACACAGATCTACGAGGGCACGAACCAGATCCAGCGGATCGTTATCGCGCGTCAGCTGTTTAACCGGTCACGCTGACCTCTGTGTCCGGGATGAGTAAGAAAGGAACTTGATCGTGTCCAAAGGTGTGCTCGAGGGAGTCAGAGTTCTCGATCTCTCGCGTGTCCTGGCAGGCCCGTACTGCGGCGCTTTCCTTGCAGATTTAGGTGCTGATGTGGTCAAAGTCGAGGCGCCGAATGGTGATGACGCGCGCCATTTGGGACCTTTCAAGGGCGAGGAGAGCGTGTACTTCGCTGAATTGAACCATGGTAAGCGGAGCGTCGTCCTGAATTTCAAAGATCCCAAAGACCATGAGCGTTTCATGAAGCTCGTTGAGCATGCAGACGTCGTGTTAGAAAACTTTCGACCTGGAGTTACGAAGCGTTTGGGAGTGGATGCAGAAAGTGTGCACAAAACCAATCCGCGAATAATATACGCCAGCATTTCTGGTTTCGGTCAGGAGGGGCCGTTTCGAAATCGTCCCGCGTATGACCTTATTGTACAGGCGATGAGCGGAATCATGGCTGCCACGGGTCCTGAAGGAGGAAAGCCGACACGCGTTGGTGAATCACTGGGTGACGTCGTTTCAGGGATTTTCGCCGGATGGGCGATTTGTGCAGCACTGTATGAACGTGAGTGTACTGGGGTTGGTCGTACTGTCGACGTTTCAATGTTCAACTCTTTGCTTGCGTTGCAAGTGACTAATCTGAGTCTCCTTCTTGCCGATGGAAAATTGCCGGGACGAATCGGAAATCGTCATCCGGTTTCGGTTCCGTTTGACACCTACCCTGCTAAGGACGGACTGGTTGCCTTGGCAGTGGCAAACGATCGAATTTGGGCACGCTTGGCCGACCTCATGGGAAGGCCGGACCTCGGTACCAATGATGCCTATCTCGGTGATATGAACCGCGCGAATAAACGACAAGAGCTCACGCAGTTGGTGTCCGGGTGGACGCAGACGATGACCGTTGCCGAACTGTTGCGGAAGACCGAGGAAGCAGGTGTCCCTGCTGCACCCATCTGGGATCTCAAAGATGCGCTTGAAAGTGAGCATGTGGTTGCGCGCCATTCGCTCGGTCACTTCACACACCCGGAGCTCGGAAAGATGCCGTACCTACGATTTCCGGCGGACTTCGGGTGCGGCGGTCTGGAGGTGTCGTCGGAGCCGTCGCCGCGTTTGGGTGACCAGACAGCGGGAGCCGTCGTCGCTGAGTGGGGCCGATCGGCGAATGACGACAGATGAATGTCTGACGCGGAGTTCGTGAAGTTCGCGGGAGTTTTGTCTGCCATCCGCTAAGTGACTGATGACCATAATCGGACCGATATTATCTGTCGGCCAGAAGGGAAAACCCATGACAATTGCTGTGGCATATAAAGTAGCCGCTAATCCGCAGGACGCACGTGTAGAACCGGATGGGAGGATCGATTGGTCCCGCGGGAAACTCGGCATCAGTGACTATGATCCGGTCGCGATTCAGATTGCCAGAGAGGCGGCCGATGTTTCTGGTACCGAACTTGTCGGTGTCAGTGTTGGAACGGTCGCAGCGACTGCTGCCAAGGAGAAGAAAAATGTCTTGGCTCGTGGTCTGGATCGAGTTGTGACCTTGGGGGACGACAAGACGAGTGAATGGTCGAGCGTCCAGGTTGCGGGTGCGCTCGCGGCTCTCATCCAACGAATCGGTGGTGTCACTTTAGTCGTTACTGGGGATGCGTCTGTTGACGAGGGTGCGCAATTGATGCCTGCACTTGTTGGAGCTCGCATCGGACTTCCTACTTTCCTGGAAGTCACGCATGTCGAGCCTTCTGGAACGGGTTGGCAAATTACGCAAAACTACGGCGGTGGTAGCCGTGTTGTCCGCACGGATGGTGCTACGGTTATTGCCACCACTCCGGATGCGACGACTCCGAAAGCGCCGGGAATGAAGGGCATTCTTAAGGCGGCGAAGAAACCGATGGAGGATGTGAAGTGCTCCGAGTTGGATCTTTCGCGGGCCACGGTGAATGTTGTCTCGCGTGGGCCAGCTCCGGTGAAGGAGCGGAAGCATCAAGTGTTCAGTGGGGATGGTGCTGCTGCCCAACTTGTTGCTGCACTCCGTGATGCATCGGTCATTTGACAAGAATTAAACAGGCGTGAAAGGGAGTCTTGATGTCGACGAGTTGGATTGTCACTGCGCAGCCAAACATTTCTCATATGCTGGAGTTGGCTGGCCAGAGAGGTGACAGCACGGTCGTAGTGGCTGTTGGTGTGGCTGCCGATCGTTTTTCCGGGGCCGATCGCGTTGTTCAGATTGAACTTCCGGCAGCGGTGCCGGTCGAGGCGGTGGCTGGATTCGCGGCGGAACAGGTCGCAGCTGAGCCCGGCGATGTGGTCCTGGCTGGCACTTCTTCTGCGGACCGTGTTCTCGTAGCTGCGGTGGCTGTCCAGCTTGACGCACCCATTTATCGTGGTCTGCAAGAGCTGGAAGCTGACAAGGCTACTGTGCTGCAGTTGGGTGGTGTGTTGGAGCAGACGCTCTCGCTTTCCACGCCGATCGTGTTCGTGTGCGAACCTGGGGGGCCGTCTGAGGGACCATGCCCTGAGCTGACGCAGGTGAGCGCAACCGTAGATGGGGCCACCGTGGTCTCCAGTGACAAGGTTGGTAGCCAGGCCACGAATTTGGCTGCTGCGAAACGCATCGTTGCTTGTGGACGCGGTTTTCGTGAGGAGGCAGACCTTCATATTGCGCATGACCTGGCTGCACAGATAGGTGCGGAGCTCGCGTGCTCGCGTCCTCTAGCTGAAGGGGTGAGCTGGTTTGAGAAGAAACTTTACGTAGGAATCTCCGGAGCACAGGTTTCACCTGAGCTTTACATTGCGGTGGGAATTTCTGGTCAGCTGCAGCATGTTGTCGGTATGAATAAGTCCCAGACTGTCGTCGCTATCAATTCGGATCCAGATGCTCCTATTTTTGAGCAGGCTGATTATGGAATTGTCGGAGACCTCTATGCAGTGCTTCCCGAGCTGACAAAGGCATTGGCGCGATGACTGGGATAGCAGAACTGTTGCGGGGTGTGGGCTCCCAGCCCTCGGAGTCACCGCCGCCGTTGTGGGATGTCCCAGGCGTTGAGCCTGATTTCGATGTCATTGTCGTCGGGGGCGGTGTGGCTGGTGCCGTCGCGGCGTACGAGCTAGCTGGTGAGGGGCACGAAGTACTCCTTGTCGAGCGTGGCCAAGAACCTGGAAGCAAAAATCTCTCAGGAGGTGTTCTTTACTGTCGGGTCCTTGAGGAGATATTTCCGAACTTCCTTCGAGATGCTCCGGTCGAGCGCAAGATCACTCGCAACCAACTGATGTTTCTGAATAGGGATTCATCTGTTGCAGTTGATTATCGAGATGCGCGACTCATGGACCCCGTTAACGCTGTTACCGTCCTCCGAGCGAAACTTGATCCGTGGCTGTCGGAAAAATGCGAGGAAGCCGGCGTCACTGTGATGTCAGGTGTTCGCGTTGACTCGTTGATCGAGCGTGATGGGCAGTTCGTCGGCGTTCGAGCTGGTGACGATGAGTTGTATTCGCGCGTGGTCATTGCTGCAGACGGCGTGAATTCATTTCTGAGTCGTGACGCTGGACTCCGTGGACCGGAGTCTAAGAACAATCTCGCCGTAGGTGTGAAGTCGGTAATTGGCCTTGACCCGAAAGTCATCGAGGAACGGTTCCAGGTCAAGAACGACGAGGGGGCAGCGTACGCGGTCGTCGGTGACTGCACGAAAGGTATTGGGGGAGGAGGTTTCCTTTACACGAATATAGACAGCGTGTCAGCCGGGGTCGTCTTACGGTTGGGTGATTTGGAAAGGAGTGGGGAGTCAAGCTCGCAGCTGCACGACCACTTCTTGACTCACCCGGTTGTTTCGCCATTCCTAGCGGGCGGCGAATTGCTGGAGTACGGCTGCCATCTTGTAGCTGAAGGTGGTGCCAGTATGCAGCACGACCTGGTTGCTCCAGGGCTCTTGATCGTCGGCGACGCTGCTGGCTTTACGCTGAACACTGGGTTTACGGTACGGGGGATGGACCTCGCTGCAGGTTCTGCCCTCGCCGCTGCGAAATCGGTTGATCTAGCCTTGCGTAACCATGATGTCGGCCATGGGACTCTGGATGGTTATATCTCCACTTGCAATGAAAGTTTCGTGGGCCGCGACATGAATACTTATCGGAACGCCCAGACATTCCTGGAATCTCCAGAAATGTACAACGATGTCGGTCAGCTCGCGGCGGACGTGATGTATAAGATTTATGGTCTCGATATGACCCCGCGAAAACACTTACTTCCGACGGTAGCCTCTGCGGTGAGGTCATCGAACCTGAGTTTTTCCCAGCTCGCCTCAATCGGGTTCAGAGCAATGAGGGTATTGTGATGACAACAAAAAGTGATGATTTCGGGTCTGTGGCCAGTCGTCTTGCAAGAAATCATTATGACGTGGATGAGGACAACAGCCACATTCACGTTAATCAAGACATTGCGCGCGGAACAGGGACGGGAAAGCTATTGGTGCGAGTATGCCCGGCGCACGTGTACTCAGAGGAGCCCGATGGCACTATTTCCGTGGAGTACGCAGCGTGTCTGGAGTGTGGCACTTGTCTGGTGGTTGCTGCGCCAGGGTCGCTTGAATGGCACTATCCCGCAGGTGCAATGGGTATCTCGTTCAGAGAAGGATGAAGTCCTTGTGGGCGACGGTAAAGCGACATGGCCGTCGCTCGGTAGGAGGAATTGTGGTGTCCGCACCAAATAGTGCTCAGGGTGAAGTTCGTCATGGAAATCCGGCTCCAACCATTTCGGGAGCTGGTCGCGGTGTTGAGAAGCGGACCATTGATATGGTGCCTGACAGCGAAAGGCACGGCACTCCGAAGAGTCAGTTCACGCTATGGTTCGGAGTGAACATGCAGATTACCGCTGTCGTGAATGGTGCTTTGGCGGTTGTTTTCGGAGCTAATGTCGTATGGGTGTTAGTTGGCCTTTTCATCGGGCAAATCATCGGTGGCGCCGTCATGGCGCTCCATTCCGCTCAGGGGCCCGCTCTTGGGCTTCCACAGATGATTAGTTCGCGGGCACAGTTCGGCGTTTATGGCGCTGCGCTCCCGCTGTTTCTCGTACTGCTTCTCTACTTCGGCTTCGCTGCTACTGGAACTGTCTTGGCTGGACAAGCCATCAACAATGCATGTGGTGTCCAGTCCAGGTGGATCGGAATTCTGGTTTTTGCAGTTCTGACGGCAATTATTGCCATGTTTGGGTATGACCTAATCCACAAGCTGGGGAAGGTGTCATCGACAATTGGCCTCCTGGGGCTGCTTTATGTCGCGGTTCGTCTGTTTCAAGTGAGTTCCTTTGGGCCGCAGCTGACTGATGTGCACTTCTCGGTGGCACCTTTCCTTCTGTCGATTGCTTTAGCGGCAGGATGGCAATTGACTTACGCACCGTATGCCAGTGATTATTCACGCTATCTTCCCCGTGACACGAAGTTTGGGCGTGCGTGGTTCGGTCCGTTCGCGGGGTCGGTGCTTGAAGCCACGATTTCGATGACACTGGGTGTGTTTATTGCTGCTGCTGGTGGTCAAGCTTTCATTGGCGATCAGGTTGGGTTTATGGGGAACCTCGCTCAGAATCGTGTTTTGGCGATCTTGGTTTTCATCTCGATTGTGATTGGCAAGCTGACTATCAACACCTTGAATGCGTACGGCGGAGTCATGGCGTTGTCGACAGCTCTTTCGGGTTTCACCGGTAAGAGCAGCGTCTCTCCGAAGACTCGTTTCGGTTTCGTGATTGGTTTCAATGTTGTGGTTGTCCTGACGGCGCTCGCAGCGTCGTCGGATTTTCTCCAAGTGTTCAAGTCTTTCATCTTGACTCTGCTGATGTTTTTCCTGCCGTGGTCGGCGATCAACCTACTGAACTATTACTTTATATGTCGTCGTCATATTGACATTCCTGCGCTGTTCACCCCGAGGGGTCGCTATGGCAAGCTCCACTGGACGACTATTGTTGTTTATTTGCTCGGCGTTATTGTGCAGATTCCGTTCATCTCTCAGGCCTTTTATGTAGGGCCGGTCGCCACAGCGATGGGTGGAGCAGACATCTCTTGGCTCGTGGGCCTTGTTGTTACAGCGTTAGTGTATTTTCAGCTCGGCAGACGAGCGTTTGATTACCCTGTGGAGATGATCTATCCGAAGGACGTGGAGTTAGACCCGAAGGTTGTTTCTCGGTAGGCTGAATCGTGGTGATATAGATATTTTTGAACGGAGCTCCTAGCGGAAGCGGTCCTCCATTGCGAGTCATGTTTTGACCGGGGAAAGTAAATGGCCGTGGTCCACAGGTTTGTGGACCACGGCCATTGTGGTTGTTAGAAGAACCCTGCGTTGTTTCCTAAGGCTGTCAGGCTCCTGTTCCTGTTGCTGGGAGGGCCTTCGCGTGGATCAGTGCGGGGGCCGCGATGCGGGTGTGATGAGACCCGAGGTTGTTGCGGTCCGTTGTACGGCTGATCGGCTTGATGGTTGTGGCCCCGTGAGCTGGAGTCGTGGCCCCATGAGTCGGTGTTGTGGCTCCATGGGTTGGAGTTGGCGCCGGGATCGGTGCTGGTGTTGGGGTTGGAGTGGGTGTTGGGGTCGGCTCGGGGGTGCAGGCCTTCTGCACGAGTCCGTCCAGGGTTGGTAGTTCAGCCTTGAGTTGCTTGTAGACTGCTACGGCTTCCTTGGTGTTGCGGATGTCGACGATTTGCTGGGCAATGTCCTTGACGAGCTTGGCGGTGTTGAACGCCAGTAGCGGCTCCTTGGCCAGGCGCTTGACGATATGCGGTGCAAGGCTGATGGCAATGGACTTGTCTATTCCAGCCCTGACCAGGTGAGTGACGATGCGTGCGCTCAGGATCGGAGAGCTGATAATCGCGGTCGCGACAGCGGCGTCGAAGGCGCGACCGATGGCGTGCTCGATCGCCGCCTTCTGGAGATGGACGCCCCTCCTGATGAGAAGAGTTGCTTGAGCGGCGATCTCAGCTTTGATAAGCTCGATCTTCGCGATAGGCCCGAGGGCGGGGTTGAGCGCGGTGGCGACGATTGCCACGGCGGCGGCTCGTGCCAGGTGCTTGTCGACACCAGCAGCGACAAGGTTTGCGATGACCGCGTTCTTGAATGTGGCTGATCCCAGTGCGTTGGGGATGATCGACGCGCCCAGGATGGCCTTGAAGCTGAGGTCGATGGCTGCAGCTGCATGCTGGACCGCAGCGTCTGCTACGAGGCTCAGCTGGGAAGCGACGAGGACTTCCAGTCGGTGGTGATTGATGGTGAGGGTACCCTCTGCTGCCATTTCGGCGGCGATGCGGGGGCCAGGGCGGCTGCGTCGGCTGCGCTGAGTCCGGCCTTAACGAGTGTTCCGGCGATCGCGCCGCGCAGTTCCAGGTCGTTGATGATGGCTTTGCGGCAGTCCTCGCTGATCTTTGTCGTGGTGCGGGGGCTGAAGGCGGCTGCCTGGGTTATGGAGCTGTTTGCGTTAGAAGCAGCATTCGCGGGGGGGATAGCTGATAGTGAGCCGATCAAGGCAGTTGCTGTCACAGCTGCCACGGTGATCCTTGTCCGACGCATCGTTTCTCCTAGGGGTTAGGAACTTAGTGAAAGCTAACCTGCGGCTAGCAAGCTGAAATGCTACCACTACGACAACTCATCTTTTCACGTATGCTGATTACCGACACAAACAAAAATAATCATACCAAAACCCACACGGCTGCTTTCATTGCATAGATGTACGAATTACATGCGCGTACTTTGAACATGGTGATAAGCATCCGGTCAGCGACATTGATGGAGCTTGCTTGTGACGTACCTCAGATGGGTAATCAAGCGAGGCAGCTTGGTGAGCAATCGAACCATCTTGTAGGCGGCCGTGTGCACGTTTGGTGAAAATGCGAGGCTCGTCTGTTGAGGTGGCCCTGGTGTTGTGACGAGTCCAGCTATAAAGAAAAGTAGCGCGGTTTTGTCTACTGGCTTCTCGTGGGCCGCGGGGTGATTTCTGGTGAGGCAAGACCGAGCTCGCCTACTACCTGCGCGACGCGGGCACGCTGCACTTCGGTGAGACCCTGGATCGGCAGCGGTAGGTATCGATCGGGTACGAGCTGGAGGTGCTCGGCGATCGCAGCGGTCACGCGTAGGCTCCCCTCGAACGCGACGAACAACTCCCACAGGGGTGCCAGATGCTCTGACTCCGCCATTGCATCTGTCGCGCGTCCCTCCTGCGCAGCGCGAGTGATCGTGAGGGCGGGTCCGGGACAGGTTCCGCCGATCACGGAGTACCAGGCATCGCACCCTGCGTTGAGACCGGTTGCTGCGAACGCATCACCCGACACCCCGATCGTGACGTGTTTGGGCACCACCGCACGGAGCGTCTTCACATATTCGCGCGCCTTGTCGGGGTCGGCAGGAACGCCGGGAATCTTGACCGATGCGATCCCTGACAGTTCCGCGACACGGGTGTAAAGATCGATCGTGAACGTGAAGTGGGTGGTGCTGGGATTGTCGTAGACGATTATCGGCAGCCCTGTGTGCTCAGTGACGGTGCAGTACAGCTCGAACACGTCGTCCGCGGTGAGCGCCTGATAGGTCATCGGAGCCAGCAATAGCCCCGCTGCTCCTGCTTGCTCCGCGGCCTCGACGTGGGCGAGGACGTGCGAGGTGCGCAGATCTCCGACGCCGACGAACACGGGTGTCGATCCCGCATGTTCGACAGCGAGCTCTGCAATGCGGGCACGTTCGCTCGGGGTGAGGTAGGCATAGGAGCCGGTGGAGCCGAGCACGGTGATCGAGTCGACCCCAGCGACGACCAGGCGTGTGATTAGGTCCGCGAACGCTTCTTCGTCAACCTTGTCGTCGTGGAGCGGGGTGAGGGGGAACGCGGAGAGGCCGGTGAAGATACTGCTGGTCATGACTGCTCCTGTTCGGGTCAGTGTTCTTTATGACCCCGGCGACTGTGATGAGACCGAAAGAATCAATCGTGACGGTGGTAGCCCCGTCGTCAGCTCTCGCTGGGTTGCGCGCCTATCAGCCGTGTTGTGGTCTGCACGTTCTCGCCCAGGTTCGCCAGTGCCTCAGTGAGTGCGTCGGCGGTGGCGAGCAATTCCTCGTCGGTAACTGGGGCGAGGGCGTCGAGGATGAACAACGCCGTCCGAGTGGTATCGGTGAGGCCGGTGCGTCGACCCTGCCGCCAATTCCACCGTCGGCATGTCACCCCGGCGTCGTCGCACCAGATGACCTCACCGATTTCAGGGTGCTCAATCACGGCCTCTCCGTTCGCGGTCGTGTCGAACGACTCTTCTCCCGTGGCACGGATCAGACGTGCCGGGCCGTTGTAGCGATGAAGGTCCTCGCCGCCGAGGGGAATCTGGTGCAGCACCGAGATCGCGTTGTAGACGTCAGTAAGCGCGTTCACCCGCGGTAGACCTTTCTCGGCGCGGCGGGTGAGGGCTTCGAGACAGTTGCGCGTGCGCTGTGGTTTCGCCCCGAAACCCCGAAATGCCTCCCGCCACGAGGCGATATGCGCAAGCTCATTCACCGGCGAATCTGCCAGGAGATTACGCGCGTGGGCCTCCGCCTGAGCGATGAGCGTGTCGACCATGTCGTTGCCCTCTCCGGATGCAGGCGGGGTGAGGCCGTCGACCACGAGCAGCAGGGCTCGGTAGTCTGGGCGCAGTTTGAATACGGCCTCGTCCACTGTGCAGGCGTCGAGGAACGTCTCGGGAGTCATGGGTTCAGGCATCGGGGTTTCCTTTCAGTGTGCGGTTCCCACGTCCGGCTCGAACACCGTCAGTGAGAACCGGGCAGAATTATTGGTTGAGTTTATGTAGGCATGGGCGGCGTCGCCGTAGAACGACAACGCATCGCCGGGTGCAAGGTCGTAGCGGTTTCCGTCGACCTCGACTGTGACTGTCCCCTCCTGCACGTGCAGTAGTTCTCGGGTGCCGCCGCTGTGCGCCTCGCTGTCGTGACGCTCACCTGGCGCGAGCGTCCAGTCCCACAGTTCGACCACATCCGGCGGCTCCGTGCCCGCGACCAGCATGCCCTTGCCGCCTGCGTTGCCAGTCCAGAGGGCAGCGCCCTGCCCATTACGGGTGAGTTTCGGGGCGCGCGAAGCCGGGGGTTCCACGAGGGCTGGGAGCCCGACGCCGAGCGCGTCAGAGAGTCGCAGCAGGGTGCCTACGCGTGGATTCACTGCGCCCTGCTCGACGTTTACGAGCACGCGGCGGCTCACCCCGGCGTACCTGGCGAGCTGATCGAGCGTCCATCTCCGGGTCATGCGCTGTTGCTTGACCCGTGCGCCGATCGCATGTGCCAAGGGTTCTGCACCCGTGTCCATGCAGTGCATGATACTGCACTTTGTGGGCAGTGCAGTTATTCAGGTTGAAACCACAACACACGGGAGATGATCGCTGGTGGTGCCACTCAGCGGAGATCCGGGGAGCCCTCGTGGCAGATGGTTGAGGGTCGCGTCGATAGAGGTTTCAGGCGAACCACCGATTGAGCTCGTTGGCGGTGCCGCCGTCCTCAAAACATGGCGCGATGTCGTCGGCGGCGGCTTGGACCTGTTCGGAGGCGTCTCCGATGGCTACGCCGCGTCCGGCCCACTGCAGCATTTCAATGTCGTTGTTGCCGTCACCAATGGCTAGGACGTCTTTCGGGTCGATCCCTTTGAGGCGGCATAGAGCGTCAAGGGCAGAAGCTTTGGTGACTCCCTCTGGGGTGATGTCGAGCCAAGCTGACCAGCCGATGACGTAGGACACGCTGTGGAGGTCGAGGCTGTGCGCCAGGTCCTGGAAGGAGTCGGCGTAACCGTTGGGATCACGGATGATCACCCGTGGGGCAGGGCGTGATGCCAACTCCTCAATCGATTCGATGTGGAGCTCGCCCTGCAACTCCCCGACGGGGAAGAGCTGGTTGAGTCGATACCCGACGCCAACTTCTTCGACGGCGATGAGCGCCTGGGGATAGACGTCCATGACGTGGTCAATGATTGGACGCGGGTCAAAGGTGATCTCGGTTTGAACCTTGAGCGGGGACATCGTCGCGGTGACGGCGCCATTGGACACCACCACGTGTCCGCCTTGCAGACCGAGTGCCTCGTGGATCGAGACTGCGCCGAACAAACCTCGCCCGGTCGCCAAGACGGCGGGAACATTAATCTTGGCAACCGCCTCACGGACCGCGTGCGGAAGTTCCCCCTGATGATTGACGAGGGTCCCGTCAATATCGAGAGCCACCATGCGAGGAGTGAATGTCATGCCAGCCAGCTTGCCACCACGTGATGATCAAGCGGTGAATAAAACGTGACGTTCTCAGGCAGCCAAGCTTGCACGGCCCGGGTGGGGACGGCCGGTCACTGACTCGTAGGCAGCAGCCAGACGGGTTGCAGTGACCCTTGAAGACCTCTCGCGACGTGGAGTCAGCGAGGTGTCGCGTGCCCGCCGCAGGTGCCGTTTCACGGTAGATAGCGAGCAGCCGAGACGGTCCGCGATGAAGCTCAGGGGCTGGTCGGGGTGAGCCCGGCGAAGCCTCATGACGTCCTGAGTGGCAACTTGATGGCCGCGACCGATGATTCCGGCGAAAGACTCCAAATCGTCAGGACGCACCCTGACGCCGAGGTAGGAGCGGATGCGGGAGCGTTGGCGCGGCGTTGTCCCAGCGGCGAATCCAGCGACGTCGTGATCGAGGATGGCGTTCTCCAGGCACTGTTCGAAAAGAGGGCAGGTAGAGCAGGCAGCGCGAGCGCGGGCCTGCAGAGTGCGCTCCAGTTGCTGTTCGTCGGGCGTCGCGGCAGTGCTATCGCCCTCGAGCAAGGGATGTTGGAAGACCGCTCTGAGGTTGGCACAGGACGGAAGAGTTCGATCGTTCATCCGATTCACGATGGCTCCTTTCCAATGGGCCAAGGCGGCTGTTCGACGTCAACTGCCAGTGATGTTACAAGTGCTTTTCACAACTTCATCTGACGTTGACAGTGATCAAATTGGATGTCCAAACATGCCTGTCAGGCCGATGTATACAGATTCAATTCGGAGTTTTTCGCTGTTGGAGGCGAATGGGAGGGGCGATTTTCAAAACAGTTGGATGTGTACTTTTGGATAGGACGTTATTTCGACGTTCGACGTTCGTCTATATGCCTACGGTGTCCACTCCGTAGTGGGTCCCGCGTGGGAAAACCGCCGTTGTCCCGGTTAGAGTGCCTAGGTGGATGCAGCAACATACATGGCACTTGTACTGGTACTCGCGGTCGGTGCCCAGTGGCTCGGATGGCGGTTACGCCTTCCCGCGCTGCTGTTCCTCCTCGTGATCGGTTTCGCCCTCGGACAGTGGGTCACTCCCGATGAGATCTTCGGGAGGAAGCTACTATTCGATGGCGTCAACCTTTCAGTAGCAATTATCCTCTTCGAGGGGTCACTTGGACTTAAGCTTCGCGAAGTCCGTGACCTCGGACGACCGATTTTTCGGCTGTGCACCGTCACCGCAGGGCTGGCGTGGGTTCTTATCACCGGCGCGGCGATGGTATTGGGGTTTGACGGCCGCGTTTCCCTGCTGTTGGGCGCGATCCTCATCGTCACTGGCCCAACGGTGATTAACCCGATCCTGCGTCAGTTGCGTCCTACCCGGCGAGTGAGTGCTCTGTTGAGGTGGGAAGGAATCGTCGTCGATCCGCTCGGCGCCATCCTGGCATTACTGGTGTACCAGGCCATTACCAGCATCGACGGATCTTCCATCGGAAAAGGCGTCTTGAATCTGGGGCTCACCCTATTGGTCGGGCTGCTCTTCGCTGGCCCCATCGGGTGGATCGTCACCGCGATGATGAGACGGCACCTCATCCCGGACTTCCTGCAAGGCGTGATTTTTGTCGGGGTCGCCGTTGGGACGTGTGTTGGCGCTAACGTCATTCGGGAGGAGTCGGGCCTGGTCGCCGTTACGATGCTCGGCATCTACCTGGCGAACCAGCGCAACCTCGAGCTTGAGCCCGTCATCGAGTTCAAGGAACACCTGCAGGTGCTCCTCGTTGGCGTCCTGTTCATCATGCTTGCAGGACGCGTGACCCCCTCTCAGATCCTCGACATTCTGTCTGCCGGCCTGATTTTCGTTGCGCTGCTTGTGCTCGTCATTCGGCCCGCTTCGGTGCTGTTGGGGTTGGTTGGCACCGAGACGACCCGCCAAGAACGCACCCTGATGTCGTTCATGGCCCCGCGAGGAATCGTGGCGGCGTCGGTGGCGTCGATTTTTGCCATGCAGTTCAGTGAGTCCGCCGACCACGTGCGGGAGCAGGCGAAGCAGATCGCCGCATCTGATCCGGAGCATTCCAAGCGGTTGTTCTCCTTTGCCAACCAGATCGCTGGTATGGCCAGCCAAGTCGACCGACTCGTACCGCTGGTCTTCCTCGTGATCGTCTGTACTGTCGCTATCTACGGTCTGGGTATTGGAAGACTCGCCGAGAAACTCGGGTTGGCCTCTGCGAGTCCGCGTGGAGTGATGTTCGCGGGGTCACCTGCTTGGACTATCGATACCGCCAAGACTCTACGCGACCTCGATGTGCCGACTCTCATCGTTACCCGACGTGCGTATGACCTGTACGCGGCACGCAAAGCCGGTTTGAGATGCGAGGCTGCGGACTTTCTATCTGAATACGCCACCGAAGATATGGACCTTGCCGGAATCGCTTCGATGGTGGCGTGCACGCCGGATGACGACACCAATTCAATTGCGTCCGTGCACTATCGGCGTGCGTTGGGACGGGCGAACGTCTTCCAGCTGGAGCGGATGGATGAGAGAGATGACGGTGACGCCACTACCGGCACCGCGCAGATCCTCAAAGCAAGGACGGCCTTTGACCCCCCGACTTCGCACTCGGCGATGGACAAGATGTGGCGTAATGGCAAGCGGGTACGACGGGTCAAGCTGGACGAGAACCGCAACTGGGAAAAGTTCCGGGAGACCATGCCGGACGCTGTGGTGATGTTTGTCGTTAAGCCTTCTTCGGTGAACGTTGCCACCAACGGGATGAATGCTCCCAAAGAGGACGACACCATCATTTATCTGGGTGACGAGTGGAAAGACGCTCCGGAGCCTGTTGCCGCTCAGGAGGAGCAGCCGAGTCGACAGACGATGTCGGTGCCATCTTCAGAAGAGGCGGTGCGAGATCGCATTGACGCCGACCGGAGAGCGGCTGAGGGGACGAATAAAGCGGCCGTTAGCGTGACTGCTGGTGATCCGGCTGACACCACAGTTGACCATGGTGACAAAGGTGGGAAGTCTGAGCAGACCTCGGAGGCTAGTGGGGGAGGCGAGGATCCGGTTCGGCCGCGATTCGATGAGTTGAACCCGGGAAGGCCGTCGCCAGTTTCTGCGGACTCACCGAGTGAGTGGTGAGGGACAGCTGAGGACGTTCGTTCCCCTTGGTGCCGTCCCCAGCTCCACTCACACGGCCTGGCGCTTCCGGACGACTCTCTCCGCCGTCCACACGGTGGCTCCAATAACGGCGCCTGCGATTCCAGCGACTAGGAATCCCCACTGCCAACCGTTGGCGTCCATAATGGCGCCGATGAGCGGGGCTGCCAGGGCCGTCCCGCCGTTGAGACATGATCCCTGCCATCCGATGATGGTGCCTCGTGAGTCTGCGGGCACTAGATCGGTCAGCGCATCAATGGAGGACGTAATCGTCGGAGCGCAGAACACCCCGCCCACAAATAGCAGGATGGCTGTTGACGCTGGGCCGCGCGACAAGGCTGGTAAGGCGGTTAGCGTCCCTAGGAAGACGAGGAGAAGCGCGGTCGACGCGCCTCGAGGCAAGGCTCCGTACAGTGTGCCGCCGATGGCTGACCCAAACCCGGATGCGGCCAGCACCCAACCGATCATTTCGGGGTGGCCCATGGACCTCATCTCGGCGACTGCCGTCAACTCAAGACCCCCAAGACAAAACCCGGTGGCAACGACTGCAAAGAGGATGGATGCTGACCGGGGGGATAGCCACGCCATCTTGCGGCTATGTGGCGCCGGGACGATCGGCGCGGCCGAGGCCGGAGTAGCAGGCGGGGCAGAGCTGTCCTCAGAAGGCTCTGTTGTTGCGGGATTGAGGACCATCAGGCCGATGGCTCCGATGGCGGCAACGAACCCGCATGCCGTGATGGTGATCCGGGTTCCGATTGTCGTCGCTGCGATGATGGCAACTGTCGGGCCGATCATGTAGCAGATCTCCACGGTCACAGAATCGAGTGACAATGCCGCGCGGCGTCGTGACGCGGGCACAGCCGCCATAAGGACCTGACGCGGGATGGTGAAGATGGGGTAATTCCACAGCCCGCCGATCGCGCACAGCACGAGAAGAGGGAAATACCCTAGCCAGGGACACAGTCCCCACGTGATCGTGGTGGTGATGAGTGAGGGAAGCATTGTGCGCCGCAGCCCGCGGCGGTCGACCATGCTGCCGCGCCATGGTCCAGAAATCATGGTCGCGACGGTCACCACAGTCGTTACCGCTCCGGCGCGCACGTAATCCAGATGAAGCGAGCTGACGACATGGACGCTCATGACGATTCCGAGGCTGAAAATCGGAATCCGGATAAGGGCTGACAACAGGAGGGTCGTCCACACCTCCCGAATAGCGATAACATCCCGGTAACCGTGCACCTAAGCACTCTATAACGATGTGGCGTATTAGTACCTCGCCGTCACCCAAGTCTGAGTGGGGTTGCGCAAGACGATACGAAGTCCCGCTCACAACAGTGCGGTCAGTGCAGCCTTTTGCGGATAGACGCTGAGTTCTCGCTGGTCCTGATGAGTGCGATGACAAATTCGGTCTGCATTCTCGTCATGGCAATGAAGAGAAATGACGGAATCCAGCCGACACGATGACGGCGAAAATAATGGACAGGGCTGAGAGGCGTCGGGTTATTGCTCGTAGCGGTAGCGCGTCACGTGATGAGTCACCTTTCTGGTGGCGCGAGGTGGCTCAAGAAAACTCATTCGGGCCGACCAGGTATCCCGGGCGGCCCGAACATGTGGCGATCAGTCGACGCCAACTTCCATTGCGGCAGCGTCGAGAGCCTTTTGGCTGTCGTCGTCATCGTCGCCGTTGGACGCGATAGCTGATGCGCCGCCGGTCTCAAGTTGCCCAACGAGGTCGGCGTGGCTGGTGAGCTGGCCTTGCGCGGAGTAGAGCTCAAGCTTTTCGCGGGTATCGGCGATATCGAGGTTGCGTATCGTGAGCTGGCCGATGCGATCGGTCGGGCCGAAAGCAGCCCCCTCAACGCGCTCCATCGACAACTTCTCAGAGTGGTACGAGAAGTTCGGTCCGGTGGTGTCAAGGATGGAGTAGTCCCAGCCACGACCCAGCTTGAGCGTGACCGATCCAGTAACGGCGCTGGCGACCCAGTGGGTGAGAGATTCACGGATCATGAGGGACTGCGGGTCGAGCCAACGTCCCTCGTAGAGCAGTCGCCCGAGGCGACGCCCCTCGTTGTGATAGGTCTCCAGGGTGTCTTCGTTGTGGATGGCGTTGGCGAGACGTTCGTAGGCGATGTGAAGCAGGGCCATGCCCGGGGCCTCATAGATGCCGCGGGATTTCGCCTCAATAATGCGATTTTCGATCTGGTCGCTCATGCCGAGGCCGTGACGACCGCCGATGGCGTTGGCCTCTAGAACGAGGGCGACTTTATCGTCGTATTCCTTGCCATTGATGGCGACGGGCAGGCCCTGCTCGAAGGAGACCGTCACCTCCTCAGTATCGATCTTGACGTCTGGGTCCCAGAACTTGACGCCCATGATCGGGTTGACGGACTCGATGGAGGTGTGCAGAGACTCAAGTTTCTTGGCCTCGTGGGTGGCGCCCCAGATGTTGGCGTCGGTGGAATAGGCCTTTTCCTTGGAGTCGCGATAAGGCAGGTTGTGGGCGGTGAGCCAGGCGCTCATCTCGTCACGGCCGCCGAGTTCAGCGACGAAGTGTTCGTCGAGCCACGGCTTATAGATGCGCAGTTGCGGGTTGGCGAGTAAGCCGTAGCGGTAGAACCGCTCGATGTCGTTGCCCTTATAGGTGGAACCGTCGCCCCAAATGGAGACATCATCGGTATGCATAGCGCGCACCAACAGAGTGCCGGTGACGGCGCGACCGATTGGGGTGGTGTTGAAGTAGGGGCGCCCGGCGGAGCGAACGTTGAACGCGCCGCACGCGATAGCGCTCAGTCCCTCCTCGACGAGCGCTGCCTTGCAGTCGACAAGTCGGGAGATCTCAGCGCCGTAGTCGAGGGCGCGACCCGGCACTGACGCGATGTCGGGCTCGTCGTACTGACCAATGTCGGCGGTGTAGGTGCACGGGACCGCGCCATTTTCGCGCATCCACGCGACGGCGACGGAGGTGTCGAGTCCTCCGGAGAATGCGATGCCGACGCGTTCGCCGACGGGAAGCTGAGTGATGACCTTGGACACGATAATCACTCTAGCGCATATATATGCATCATCCCAAATGGATATGCGATTGGTTGGGCTGAACGTTGCTGGAGATGATGAGGTACGGACTATCGGCTGGCGGACGGGATGCGAATAGCTGGACCGGGTAGCTATCGGGCTACTCCTAGAACATAAAACGACCTGCCATGGGCCAGCCATGACAGGTCGTTGTGGATTCTTAGGGCGTCAGAGGGTCAGTGCAACCTTGCCGAGCACCTCACCGGATTCGAGCCGTTCGTGGGCCTTGCCTGCCTCGGGCATGGGGAAGGACTCAACCGGGGCGGGTTTGATGCTGCCATTGGTGTAGAGCGGCCATGCAACCTCACGGACCCGCTGGCAAATCTTGGCTTTCTCTTCAAGGGGGCGAGGGCGCAGGCTAGTAGCGGTGACGAGGGCGCGCTTGTTGAGGAGCTTTGCAATATTGAGCTCTCCCTTGACGCCGCCCTGCATTCCGATGATGTCGAGACGCCCGCCCATGGCGAGAGCATCGACGTTGAGGTCGAGGTACTTAGCGCCCATGACGTCGAGGATGACGTCGGCACCACGACCCCCCGTAGCCTCTTTGACGCCGGCAATCCAGTCCTCGTGATAGTCGAGGGCGACGTCGGCACCGAGGGTGCGGCAGAACTCCTGCTTCTCGGCGGTGCCACAGGTGGTGATGACCGTGCACCCGAGCGACTTGGCGTATTGGATAGCGAACTGGCCGATACCGCCGGCACCGCCGTGCACGAGGAAGGTTTCACCCCTGGCTAGGCCGACGTGGTCCATGTTGGAGATGACGGTAGCAGACACCTCAATGAGTGTTGACGCGGTTACCGGGTCGATGCCCTCGGGGATGGGCAGGAGTTGGCCTGCCGGGACGATGACATACTCGGCGTAACCACCGCCGGCTAGCAGCGCAATGACCTCATCATCCTCGGACCAGCCTGTGACGCCTGGGCCGAGGGAGGAGATGGTGCCGGCAACCTCCAGGCCCATGGTTTCCGAGACGCCCTTCGGCGGCGGGTAGAGGCCTTGGCGTTGCAACAGGTCGCCGCGATTAATGCCGGCCGCCTTCACCTTGACGAGGACTTCCGCAGGGCCAGGTTTCGGTGTGAGGACCTCGGTCCATTCAATGCATTCGGGGCCGGGACGATGACGCCCCTTGGAGTCTGTCTTGTCGGTCGGGCGGACGGTGATCGCATGCATGTGTTAAGCCTGCCACAGGGGTGAGCGCTCCCAAATCCTTCACGCTAGCAGACGAAGTTTTCCCCAGTTTCCTGGCGTTATCCACAGATGCCACACATGAGGGTTCTCAACGGGTAGTGGTACCCCTCATGATTCCGTCATGGTGATGAGACAGGATCGCGCTGGACGACGCTATTGGTGCTTGATGATGGCCCTTGTCATGGTCGGTCTAGCGACAGTGGCATGTGGCGCTGATGAGGATTCCACTGGTGCGACGGGCGGGATAACTCCAGTTGCGAGCGTGGCCCCGACGCCAAGTCCGACCCTAACGCCGAGTGCGGAGGCGCCGAAGTTTGTGAAAGTGACGGCAACGCCGGCTCCAGGGACGAAGCAGGATGCGTTGTTCTTGGAAGCGAAGAGGGTCTATGAGACGTATCTGGAACAGACTCTGCTTTTTGAGCAAGAAGGTGGGGGTGAGTCTTTACCTCTAGAGCTTAAGAAAACAGTAGGCGGCCCATGGGAAAATGTTCTCGAAGAATATTATGAAAAGGTGGGAAAGCGAGGGCATCACGTAACTTCCCAGTCTGCTGGATTCGGAAATATAGCTCTGTCTCGTATCAAGACAGAGCGCCCCTATCTAATAACGCTTAGATCGTGTGTAGATCAGCGTCAGTGGGTGTTTGTGGATAAGTCTGGAGGGGAAGTGTCTCGAGGTAATGTACGCCAGATTATTATGTCGATGACTAAGGGAAATGGGTCACTCGTGATTGCTGCTGCTAGCTCTAAGGGTGTAGATAAATGCGCCGTATAATCTGTCTATTCTTAGGGATTATTGTGATCCATGTCGGCCTCATGTCCACGCCGGCTTTTGCTGAGCAAGGTATTAGTATCACGGACATGGAAAACACGGGGAATGTGACGGTCAGATATCGAGGTAAGGGTTCCCATCACAAGTCGGGGGTTAAAATACGGGAGGGCGCTAAGCGCGGTACGCCTGGGCATGGTGGCTTTCATCACAAGCGGAGTAACCTCCATACAGGTAAGCGTCAACCCCCCACGTTCCCCAAGCAGTCAAGGCCAGTGGATCGGCGAGAGAGCGACGCTTATATCGCCTCATCTATATTGTCATTGGCCAGTCCTAGGATTCCGTACCTGCTTGGACTCAACTTGAGTCTAATGGAACCGAAACCTAACCGTACGACGCCATCTCCATCTCCCGTAAGGCCCAAAGTGTCAACTCGGGAAGAAGCCCGTGACTGGTCTGTCGATCTTGCGACGAATATTCACCTTGCTAAGCCAGTTGTCTACGTTGAGCCGCGACCTTCGGCCAACAAGTGGAACATCACTGCAGTGGGGCAGCCGTTATGGTTCCACAATCCCGGGTCAGAACGTCACACCTCTAGCGATTCCTCGCGCGGAATTATCGTTTCCCTTGACGCCACACGAGTCGAGACCATCTACAACACCGGCGAGAAAACCGTCCGCTGCGCTCATTCAACCCCACGCCCGAAAAATGCCGATCCGCGAGCCCAATCTCCGGACTGCGGTTACATCTACCAGCACCCAGGAAATTACACCGTGCGCATGACTGAGGTGTGGCAGGTGAGATGGCGTTCAGGTGATCAGTCTGGCCAGATCGTTACGAAGCGGTTGTCCTCTAAGCCGCTGAAGGTCAACGAACTCATTGGCGTGCTCACACAGCCCGGAAGACGGTGATGGCTGACAGATGCTGCCGGGGCAGGGCGACCCTCGTTGGTGCCGTCGTCCAGGGTTCGGAAATTAGCGTCACCGGACGATGCCCGCGCTCGGATTCGCCAACGTCTAGGCGAGGTATGAGCGGGTCCAGGTCCGAGACGATGAATATGCCCGACGAATCATGGCTAAGATGGAGTCACCGGGTCATGCCCGGTTGGCGAGATCGCATAGTGGACGAGTGCAGCCGCCTTGAAAGCGGCCGAGGGCAACCTCCGTGGGTTCGAATCCCACTCTCGCCGCCACGGAGCCTGTCCCCAGGTGCGGCACCCGAGGGCCAAGCTCTCGCATGTCAGCCTTGCAATGATGGGAGATGGGGATGCCCAGGACGGACGTGACGGATCTTCCACCCGGCACGACCAGGCACGTCATGTCGCCGGAACCTCCTATCCGTGGTTTCATCATTGCCGGCGTCTTGTCCATCGTTGGTGCCGTCCTCATGATCATCAGCATCGCCAAGAGCTGGCACGAGGTGGTGACCATCATCTTCATCGCCGTCCTCGCCTGCGGTATCGCTTTGGCTGTCACTGCAGCGTGGTCCATGGTCCACATGAAGCTCTACGTCGATTTGGACGACAAAGGCTACCACATCCACGGCGCCGGACAGGATCGCCGCGGAACCTGGGACAAGGTCACGAAAGCCGCGCTCACCGAGTCACGATCTCGCCTCACCCTCTACCATGGCCAAGTTGGGCGTACCCACATCGTCCGTCCCGGAATCGGAGACCCCAAAGAGATGGACGACCTCGCCGTCGACGTCGCACACCGCCTTGACGAATCACGCGGATACCGCCATAATATTTGATGTTTCTACCATCTAACCCGGCAGTGGCGTTCCAGAAATACTCTGGAACGCCACTGCCGTTGTCTGACGTGTATGGCTTATATCGCTGCGGGCCACATCGCGGCGGCTCAGCCCCTTCCTACAGTCGGTTCACTGGTCTCCTCGGCTACTTCCGGCACCTTGACCGGGCGGAGTCTCACCCACACGAGGAATACTGCCCCTGCGACGAGCAGGCACATTCCAGACACCAGGTCGGCGTGAGCGTCAGACCCCTTCACCAACCCAGTAATCGTCAAGATGATTCCGTAGAGGCCGAGCAACACGCCTATGACGGTCCGAATGTCCATCGCGCGAGCGGCCTTACTGCGATTACGACGAGCCGTAGCAGTTCCGTTGGACATGGCAAGCTCCTCAGAAAATGATGTTGAGAACGACGGTGATGGCGAGCACGGTCATGCCGAGCGGGACCGTACGGCGATACCACGGGAGATCCTTCTCCTGTGGGTCGACGAGGTGCTCCTTCGGGGTCTCCGAGTACACCAACCTGACCAGCTCTGCTGCAGGCTTAGGCTCGGTAAACAGGGACACCACAATGCTGACGATGATATCTGTGACGAATCCGACCGTAGCGGCAAGGAATGCCGTCCCCTGGCCTGGCAAGGTAAAAACTCCCGCTAGGCTCATAACCCACACCGCCACCGCACTTAGCGTGCCGACGACCAGGCCTGACCAGCCTGCATGCGGGGTTGAGCGCTTCCAGAACATGCCGAGGATAAACGTTGCAAACAGCGGGGCGTTGAAGAATCCGAACAACGTCTGCAAGTAGTCCATGATGTTGGAGAACCCGGACGCCATAAACGCCGTTCCAATGGCGACGACAGTCGCGATGACTGTGGCAATGCGTCCCACCTTGACGTAGTAGTCGTCGGGCTTGTCCTTAATGACGTAGTGCTGCCAGATGTCCACGCTGAAAACGGTGTTGAACGCCGAAATATTCGCCGCCATACCAGCCATGAACGCAGCTAGCAGACCCGTGATCGCCACGCCCGTCAGACCGGTCGGCAACAGGTTGCGGATGAGAAACAGCACAGAATCGTTGTACTGGACGAAACCACCTGACGCGCCACCAGCAACCTTCTCACCAGCCTTCATGCGGGCAATTTCAGGGACGAGGACCGCAGCGAGCATGCCTGGCAAAACGGTGAGGAAGGGCACGAGCATCTTCGGGAAGGCCCCGATAATCGGCGTCTTGCGTGCAGACGACAGAGAATCGGATGCCATTGCCCGCTGCACCTCGACGAAATTCGTCGTCCAGTAGCCAAAAGACAGCACGAAACCGAGCCCGAGCGTGATGCCAATGACAGACATCACTGGACTGCCGAATCCGGACAATGCTTGGCCAGGCCAGGAATGAAGCTGCTGGGCAGCCGGCGTCACGACGCCAGGATGAGCCTCGGCGGCAGCAGTGATCTTGGCCTTGAGGCCACTCCAGCCACCTACCCGATGCAAACCGATGATGACAAGGGGCAGGAGGGAAGCGACGATGACGAAGAATTGCAGCACCTCGTTGTAAATAGCCGCTGACAAGCCACCAAGGCTGATGTAAGCGAGCACGATCATCGCGGCAACGATGAGGGCAACCCATAGCGGCCATCCCAGCAGGGCATGGACGATGGTTCCAAGCAGGTACAGGTTGATACCGGCGATAAGAAGCTGGGCTAGCGCGAAGGAGATCGCGTTAACGAGGTGCGCTGCGGGGCCGAACCGTTTGAGCATGAACTCTGGCACGGAGCGCACACCGGAGCCGTAGTAGAAGGGCATCATGACGATGCCGAGGAACACCATCGCGGGTATAGCGCCGATCCAAAAGTAATGGACCGTCGGGATGCCGATCTGGGCTCCGTTAGCCGACATTCCCATGATCTCGACGGCGCCGAGGTTCGCCGACACGAATGCCAGCCCTGTCACCCATCCGGGCAGGCTGCGTCCGGACAAGAAGAAGTCGAGGGAGTCGGACACCTGATGCCTGGCGGCCAGTCCGATTCCCAGGACGAACACGAAATAAATGAACAGTATCAGGTAATCAACGAACCCTGCGTTGATGAGTGTCTCCAACGGCATGGTGCGGAGTGGTCCTTTCGGTTGGTGCGGGGGAGGAACGGCCTCGTTGGCGTCGCCCCGTGGGGAACCATAGACCCCGGTGCGCCATGAGCGCACCTGCACCCGGTAGTTTCGAGTACGTAAACATTGTGAGTGAGCGAAGTTGACGCAGCACCACTGGCATCGTCGTACGCTCAGCCTCGTTGTCACGGGATTTTAACCGGCAAAGGAGCCATTTATGTCGCAGCCACCCCACGCCATTGCGGCAGACCACCAGACCCCGACGATCGGCACAGCATGGTCGGCGGAGGAGGGTGCCACTCGCGCCCGGCACCTCTTTGGCGGACACATTGGTGGCAGCCCCGATGGCGTCTGGGCGGCCCCCGGACGGGTCAACATCATCGGCGAGCACACCGACTACAACAACGGTTTCTGCCTGCCAATCGCCCTCCCCCATCGCACCTACGTTGCTGCTCGACGCCGTGATGACGACAAGGTCATCCTCGTCTCCCAGCTTGACGACAGCGTTCTCACCTGGGAGGGAACCCTCGATGAGATCGCTCCTGGGTCGGTTGCTGGCTGGAAGGCCTATACCGGTGGTGTCGCGTGGGCGCTGCGTCAGGCTGGTCATGGCCTCGGCGGATTCGAGGCTGCACTGGTCACGTGCGTCCCCCTGGGCGCGGGTCTGTCATCGTCGGCGGCCGTCGAGTGTGGCGTCGGTCTGGCCCTCGCTGACCTCTACGACCTTGATCTCACCGACTCTGACTCCGGCCGTATTGAGCTCGTCAATACTGCCCGCGCTGCGGAGAACGAGGTTGCTGAGGCGCCCACCGGAGGCCTCGATCAAACCGCTTCGCTGCGTACTACCGAAGGTCACGCCCTCCTCATCGACTGTGACGACTGGTCGGTTCGTCAAGTCCCCTTCAACCTTGACACCGCCGACCTAGAACTGCTTGTCATCGACACCTGCGCTCCCCACCGGCTGGTCGACGGCCAGTATGAGGCACGACGGCGGGCCTGCGAGAATGCCGCACGCATCCTCGGAGTTAGTAGCCTGCGTGACGTCGGTGACTTGGGGGCCGCCGTGGCCGCCCTTGATGACGAAAGGATGGCTAGCCGCGTCCGCCACGTCGTCACTGAGAACGACCGCGTTACCCAGTTCGTTAAGCTCCTCGATGCCGGCCAAATCCGCGAAGTGGGGCCGCTCATGAACGCCTCCCACGACTCCCTACGTGATGACTACGAGGTCACCTGTCCCGAACTGGACACCGCTGTCGACGCGGCCCGCGCTGCTGGTGCTCTTGGCGCGCGGATGACTGGCGGCGGATTCGGCGGTTGCGCCATCGCTCTGGTCGATCGCGACGTTCGTAGCAAGGTTGCCACGCAGGTCGCGGACTCCTTCCAGGAGGCCGGTTTCGCCCACCCTGAGTTCTACGTCGTGACCCCGGGCCCTGCTGCCCTGAGGGTGCAGTGATATGACCGAGCGGCAGCGTCGAGGACCGTCTCGCCCCTCAATGGGTGATGTCGCCGCGGCTGCCGGGGTATCCCAACAGACCGTCTCGCGAGTCGTCAACAACTCCGACGCCGTTCGCAAGAAAACTGTCGACAAGGTTCTCAAGGCCATGACCGAAGTCGGCTATTCGCCCAATGTGGCTGCTCGTAGCCTGCGCTCGGGCCGCACGAGTGCCATCGGCGTCCTTGCTACCGACCTTTCACGCACCGGAGAGCTACGGACCGTTCAAGCCATTGTCGATGCCACCCGCCGCAGCGAGCTTGCCGTCGTTCTTGACCGTCTTGAGCCTGCTGACGACTCCGTGAGGTCGTACCGGCACGCGATGAAGCGGATGGCGGGGCGAGTCGACGGCTTCATCATTGAGGGGCTTGAGCTTAACCATCCCGAGGACCTTGAGGCACCGCCGGGAACCCCAGTCGTGATGGCTGGCCCTCCGTGCAGCCGTTTCTCGACCGTCGGATGTGACCAGGCCTCCGGTGTGCGTACCGCCGTTAACTATCTCTTGGCGTTGGGGCATCGCACTGTCCACCTCGTCAGCGGCCCGGACTATTCCCGCCAGGCTGTGGTACGTCGCCAGGCCTGGCAAGAGTGCTTGGAGACCAACGACTGCGAGATCCCCGATGTCATCAGCGGGGACTGGACGGCCTCGTCAGGACGCGATGCGGCATGCTACCTCAAGGACGCCGGGGCAACGGCCGTGTTAGCCAGCAATGACGAAATGGCGGCAGGAGCCATCATCGGTCTGCTCGATATGGGTGTCAGGATCCCGGACGATATGTCTGTGGTAGGATTCGATGACGTCCTGGGCAATACGGTGTGGCCGACGATGACGACGGTGCGACAGGACTTCGCAGCGTCGGTCAACGCCTTGCTGAGGAGCTCCTAGCCCAGTTGCAGGGTGCTCCAAGGACGTCGGTCATGGTCCCGTCCCCACTGGTGATTCGGGGGAGTACCGCACCCCCGCAGCATTGACCCCGAGCGACACCTACGAACCGCACAAGTGTAGCGCGGCTCCAGGAAAGGCGTCAGGGCTGCTGCGGGTTATAGGCGCAGGCGTCAGTCACAGATTGGGAGACGTCGTGGTTATCGGGTGACGGGCGTGGGGCGGGGGTCTGCGGGGACTTCTTTAACCCGCTGTGGCTCGGCGGCGTCATAGCGGTCTTGTGGGTGTTGGCAGACGAAGCCCCCGTCACCGGCTTGTTCTTGTTTTTTGACGCGGAGACGCCATGGATAGCGGCCTCCACCTGTTTGCGGATGAGATCGTAATCCGGGCGGGAAGAGAAGAATCCGTGCTTGCCATTGGTGAAAACGACGCGGTTGATGTTGGCGTCACGCATGTTGATGGCGAGGTCGACGAAGGCCGGCAGCATTCCCTGCGGTATGTCAGAGACCACCATCTGCCCGGAAGCATCAGCGATCGATTCGAAGCGAGTCAACACAGTCTGCGGGCTGGTTTGGTCAAGAACGGCCTTGATAAGGCAAGACTGGCGTCCCATCCGGTCGTAGTCGGTACTCGCTGAGCGCGACCGTGCGTACCACATGGCGTGGTAGCCGTCGAGGTGTTGGTTGGGGCCAATCTCGAGGTAACCGTCCGGCCTCTTACCTTCGGTATTGCCGGCGATGGGCAGGCGCTCGTTGATGTTCACCGACACTCCGCCGAGCGCGTCAATGAGCTTCTGAAGGCCGTCGATGTCGAGCATGACGAAGTAGTCGATCTTGAGGCCGAGGGCCTCTCCGGTGGCCAGCTTGAGGGCGTCGGCTCCGGGGTAGTCGGTCGCGCCCATGCGATCGACGTAGTGGGCCTTTACCGTCGACCAGATCTCGTTAGCCATGTAGTCGGGGTTGTCACCGTCACCGTCTTTCCCGACAAAACCGTTGGGGAAGTCCCTGTGCAGCGGCGAATCAGGTGGGAATGGCATTCTCGCGGTGTTGCGGGGGATCTGGAAGATCGAGGTATCACCGTTGGAGGTATTAATCGACGCCACCATGATCGTGTCAGTGTTCATGGAGTTCTCGGCGCGATAGTTGCGCACCTTGCTGTCGTCGGCGCCGACGAGCAGGACGTTGACTCGTGGCTTGGCCGCCCAAATCGCCTTGACGTCCTGGTTGTAGTTGATGGATGGGCGGGTGCCGGACCGCTTATCGGTGAAGATCCGGCCGAGCATGTGGTCCTGATCGTAGGCATACCGGCCAGCGACAGCTAGCGGCGTTGCGATGGTGGTACACAATGCGGTGACAAGGATGGTCGAGACCCAGCGTTGTCCGCGGGTGATGCCCTGAGGTCGAAGGTCGAGGTGGGAAAAGGTCAGCAATGCCACCAAGGCGACGGCAAGACTCGGTAAGCCCCAGGTCAGAGCGGTGAGCAACTTGGGTCGCACGACGATCGACGCTGCAACTGTCGGGTTAGTCAGGATGAAGAAAACGGCAATGGTCAGCCCAATGAGGAGAAGACCGATGATCGTCAGGCCTGTGACGCGGCGACGCGGGGCACGGCTACGAGACAGGGTTAAGCCGGGGACGATGGCCCCAAGTACCGTCCATCCCAGGCAGGTGTTGAAGGCATGGTTGCGTCTGGCCTCCTCGTTCCACCGCGACGGTCTGCGGCGGCTGCGGCTAGCTGGTGAAGACTTGGCGGTTGCAGCTCGTCGGGCTGGGGTAGGGCGGGATTTCGGCTCGCTGAGGGGCTGTGGGGCGTTAACAGGGGGTTCAGCGGCGGACCGGCGTGGACGCGGGGAACGCGTCGGTGGTCGGGCGGCTGCCCTGAGATCCACCCGCCGCAGGACATGTGTGTCCTCATTGGCCTCCGGATCGTTCATCCAATCCGGTTGAGCGGCGTGACGTGGAGACGGCGAGTTGGCGCCGCGCGACGCGTCAGCCATGTACATCCCTTTCCGTAAATGTCGATGGGGCGCACCCCATGTTAACCGCTGCACTCAATGCGGGACGGTACCGCCTGGCTGGTGGATAGCGATCGTGACTACCTCAGTGCCTGCGCAGCGCAGACGTCCCTTGTCAGGGGCGTGTCGGAGTCGATGGGGCGCGTTGTCGCGGCCCGGAATTGAAGGGTTTGGGGTTGAGAGGGTAGGCTGACACGGCACTTGGAGGTGTCGCCTAGTCAGGTCTATGGCGCCCGCCTGCTAAGCGGGTTTGGGAGGTAATCCCATCGCGGGTTCAAATCCCGCCACCTCCGCGGATGCCCGGTGACTCCTATATGAGGGGCGCCGGGCTTTGTGCATGGTGGGGCCGGTTGTGCCTCGGATGAAGGTCCTGGAGTTGGGATCGACGATATCCCTCGGCGGCCTGGTATCCCGCACCTGGTGTTCCGGAAACCCGCTTGCCAGGCGGATTTCCGGGGACTGAATTACGCGAATTTGCATTACGGAATCGAGAGCTGTAACGTTTAGCAACGTGCACAGCGCAATGCGCCCGTGGCTCAACGGATAGAGCATCTGACTACGGATCAGAAGGTTGGGGGTTCGAATCCCTCCGGGCGCGCAGATGGAAACCCCGCCTTTGTGGCGGGGTTTCGTCGTCTCGAGGAGGTTCTGTCCGGAAACAGGCAGGAACATCCGCGTCTCAATTCAGCGCTGTGCTCTTACCTGCGATAAACCACACGATCGGTCCGACAAGTGGGAAGCAGAAGCAGACAACGATCCAGATCACCTTTCCCGTGCCCGTCAAGCGGTCCGATCTGAGAATCGACAAAAGAGCAAAGATGAACACGATGGTCGGAACGGTGATGGCCAAGACCGACAGAGCGGTTAAGAGAATCATGTGCTCCAGCGTATCGACGCCGTTGCCCGCGCCATCGATGCCGTGATTACGAACGACCCAGCCACCGCCCGGCAGATCATGGGCGAAAATTGACAGCAGCCCCACCTGCCCGTCACGTAGTAGCAGCAACTGGCGTCCGGTCGGGCGAAATCTGTACCCAAGTTGCAGCAGCTCTGGCATACGGCCGTGACAGAAAGCTCGTAGTGTTTCCCCATGACGCAGATCTTGGTCATCGTTCACGAGCCCTCCTGCAGCCCAGGCAGACTCGGGCAACTTTGGCGCAACGCCGGGGCAGACGTCGTCGAGATCAACGCCTGGAACCATCCGGTGCCGCCGATTGTGGACGCTGACGCACTCGTGGTGCTGGGCGGTTCCATGAGCTGCCAGGACGATGCTGAGGCTCCGTGGCTCGCGCCCACCCGCCAGCTCATCTCCCGGACGGTGAGGGCAGGTACGCCCTTCCTCGGTATCTGCCTGGGTCACCAACTCGCCACCGTCGCGCTGGGAGGACAGGTCTGCACCTCCGACCATTTCTGCCTTGGAGCGGCCGAGATGCACCTCACCCCGGAGGGAAAGAAGGATCCGCTGCTGTCGGTCTACGACGGACATCGCGGTATTCATTTCAACAACGATGTTGCGGTCGTCCTGCCCGAGGACGCCGTTCTGCTGGCGCGCGATCCCACCGGTCAGATCGAGGCCGTCAGGTTCGCTGAGCGCGCATGGGGGGTACAGTTTCACCCCGAGTGCACCCCCGAAATCTTCGATGCCTGGACTATCGGCCACGGCGAGAAAGAATGGCAGCAGCGTCTTCCTTGGTCAGAGGCCATCACGGCAGCAGAGACGGTGCGTCGCGACGTCGACACCGTCAATGCCGAAAAGACTTTCGCGCGCGATTCCGGGAACTTATAGACCCCGGGAAGAGGTGATCCCCAAGGCCCAGCAGGCCTCGGGGATCAGTTGTGAATTCAACGACGGACCATCACAACACGACGGCCTCACCCATAACCACCGCGCGAGTGCGCGGTATCCGGAACACTCGAGTGCGATCGGCCTGGTTGCGTGACATTGCGATGTAAAGCATCTTGCGCCAGCCAGCCATGTGCGCACCCTGTTGTGGTTCGTCCCGCTTCACGTCTACTAGGGAGAGGTAGTAGATAGCCTCGTCGAGATGATCCTTGAGGAAAGGGCACTTGGCTGCCGCCAGAGCTAGCGCCTTGGGGACGTCCTGGGAATCGGTGAACCCGACGTGACACGCGATATAAGTGATGCCGTCGGTGGGTCTGCCGAGGTTTACCTTCTCAATACGGTTGACGTGCCGCACGTGCGGCACGTTCTCCACCACTATCGAGATGATGATGTTGTGCTCGTGCAGCACATGGTTAAACCTGAGGTTATTAAGCAAGGCCAACGGGGTTGTTGCCCGCCCAGGATGCGGGTAAACGGCCAGGCCAGGGACGCGGGTTGGCTTGGTTTCGTGCATCCAGTTGAGGAAGTCGTCCAGTGGCCCCTCGTCATCTTGTCGCTGCTTGGCGATGTAGGCGGTGCCGCGTCGCCATGTCGTCATGATGATGACGACGATGGTTGCGAACAACAGCGGGATCCAGCCGCCAGAGGCGATCTTCAACAGGTTGGCGGAGAAAATCGACAACTCGACGCCGCCGACAATGACACCAAAGAAGATGAGAGCCCACATCGGCCAATGCCATGCCCGGTGAGCCAGCACCAGAAACAGGCTCGTCGTCAGGAGGAAGGTGCCGGTCACGGCCAAACCATAAGCCGTGGCTAGTTTCGACGAAGTCTGGAAGATGAGGATGAGGGCTAGCACGCCGATAAAGAGGGTCCAGTTGACCTCTGGGATATAGATTTGGCCGCCTTCGGACTTCGAGGTATGACGCACGGCGAGGCGCGGAAGTAATCCCAGGCGGGCGGCCTCTGAACTCATCGAGAACGCCCCCGAGATGACTGCCTGAGAAGCGATGACGGTGGCCATTGTGGCGATGGTGACGAGCGGAATAGTCGCCCAGTCGGGAGCCATCCTAAAGAACGGGTTATCGATCCAGTCGGGGTGCGACAGGATCATTGCCCCCTGACCCAGGTAGTTGATGAGCAAGCAGGGAAGCACAAGGCCAAACCAGGCGAGTCGGATCGACGGAGCCCCGACGTGGCCCATGTCGGCGTATAGCGCTTCGGCGCCGGTAATCGTCAAGACGACCGCGCCCATCGCGATGAAAGCCATTGCTGGACGCTCGATGGAAAACAGGATTGCCCAGTGTGGGGACAAGGCCGTAATGATGACCGGGTGGTGGATGATCCACGGAATGCCCAGGGCCGCCAAGGTGAGGAACCAGGTCGCCATGACCGGTCCGAAGGCCTTGCCAATGACCTCCGTTCCCCGTCTCTGCACGATGAATAAGAGGGTAAGGATGACGACCGAAGCTGGCAGGACGATCTTTTCTGCATCCGGGTTGGCCACCGTGAGGCCTTCCACGGCGCTCATCACAGAAATCGCTGGGGTGATAAAGGAATCTCCGTAAAATAGGCCGGCGCCAACGATGCCGAGTAGGAGCGCCGTCATGCCAGTGCCCTTGTGGCTAGCCATGAGCCGACGCACCAAGGCCATCAGGGCGAGGATGCCCCCTTCGCCGTCGTTGTCAGCACGCATAACGAATATGACGTATTTAACACACACCACGAGCAGGATCGACCAGAAGATCATCGAGATGATGCCCATGACGTCACCGTGGGTTGGGCGTACGGCATGGTTCTCCATGGAGAACACCGTTTGGAGAGAGTAAAGGACTGAGGTGCCGATATCGCCGAAGACGATTCCTAATGCGGCTAGGGCTAGTCCAGGTTTCATGGATCGGATCGGTTCACGATCAGCGATCGGCTGGGTGGCTTTGGCCACCGTCTGCCGTTCATGGCTGCGAATCACTCAAGAAAGTATGGACCTCATCGCCTCACCTGCAAATTGATCGGCGAATCGGACGTAGCGCATGGGCGGGAAAAGTGATCGTGACGTCCTCTGTGATGCTGTTTTCGTCACATCTGAGGTGCGGTGACGCCGTTACGCTCGCGACACAATAATGGCGCTGTAGGGCGGCAGGACGAGGGTCGCAGAGGCTGGATGGTCGTCATAGTCATTCTCGACGGCGAAGATGTGGGCAGGGTTGTAGCCTCATGAGTAATCGCCGGCGAACTCCATAAGAGGCATGAGAGATGGCCTCGTCGATGGATCGACGGTGGCTACGGTGGGCCACATGTACGACTCTGTTGAACACCTGCCCGCTGCCGACCATCCCGAGCTGCTGGCCGCGACGGTCGCCGGTCGAGTTGCCGAGTTGCCGTCGGCAGTCATCTTCAGCATTGACCCTGAGATTGCTGATACCGAGGCGCTGTGCGAGGCGTTCGGTGAGGGCCCGGAGACCTGCGCCAACTGCGTCATCGTCAGGGGGAAGCGTGGTGACATCGAAAAGTATGTTGCATGCCTGGTTTTGGCGACGACCAGGGTCGACGTCAACAAAGTCGTGCGCAAAAAACTTGACGTCCGTAAAGCATCCTTCGCGCCGATAGATGAGGCTGTCGGCATGTCCGGGATGGAATACGGCGGTATCACTCCGGTAGGGCTGCCCGCTGAGTGGCCGATCTGGATCGATCCACGGGTAGCTGAGGCCGAAGCGGTGTGCATTGGATCAGGGCTGCGCAGTTCGAAGCTCATCGTCAGTGGAGGCGATGTACTCTCCCTGCCCGGCGCTGAAGTTGTCGCGGGGTTGGCGAACTGAGGTTACCTGGGACTGGCGCGCCGCTCTCAACACCGCTCACCCTAGGGTTGCCGTAGCGGTCACGGTGCCATCGGGGCGACGGACCTTGGCCTCGTCTTCCTCGATGCCGACGGTAAGTCGAGTCGGGGCCGTCACGGCGGCGCGGAACCGGTAAGAAAACTGCTTGCCAGTGAAGTCCGCGCCCGTGTCCGCAAACGCCTGAGCCATGAGCAGGGCTTGTAATGGTCCGTGGACCACCAGGCCGTCATGTCCGGCTTGGCGGCAGAAATCGCGGTCCCAGTGGATCCGATACGGGTTCGCTGTCAGGGCTGAAAAGGTCACTAACAGGGGCTCGGTTACCAGGAAGCCGTTGCCGCCGGTGTGACCGGCGCCCTCCGGCGATGGCCCTGCGGAGTGAGTCGGCATAAAGACGTAGTCCTGCTCGTCGACAAGGCAGTCCCGGTCGCCCTGGGACCACGTGGACCTCATTGTCACGAAGTGAAGCAGGCCACGACGACCCTCCTTGTCGGTGACTGAGGCCACCTTGGTGGTGCGCGAGGTCTCGCTGTTGAGAGCCAGCGGGGAGATGGTGCGCACCCGTTCACCCGCGAACATTCTCATCATGCCCGGTTCTGGGGTGATCGGTGAGCCGATCACGTAACCGTCCTCGTCGAGGTTGCCGGGGACGACCGGATCGAGGAGGAGCCCCCAATGCCAGCACGGCGGGACGACTGCGCGGGGTTCTTGGGAGCCGAGTAAAGCCGCTAAGCCACGCAGGTCGGCTGGGCGCAGGATAGTCATTCCGCCAGGCCGTACAGACGGTCGCCGGCGTCACCCAGGCCGGGGACGATGTAGCCGTGTTCGTCGAGGTGATCGTCCAGGCCGGCGACGATGAGGTGGCAGGGGACGTCAAGGTCCCTGACGAGCTTGCGGAAATTCTCAATGCCTTCAGGGGCAGCCAGGATGCACAGGCAGGTGATGTGGTCGGCGCCGCGGCGGACCAGGAACTCGACAGTGCCGCCTAGGGAACCGCCGGTAGCCAGCATCGGGTCGAGGACGTAGCACTGACGGCCAGAGAGATCCTTGGGGAGACGCTCAGCGTAGGTCATCGGTTGGAGGGTTTCCTCATCACGGGCCATGCCCACGAAGCCGACCTCAGCTGACGGGATGAGGCGCATCATGCCCTCGAGCATTCCCAGGCCGGCGCGCAGAATCGGAACCACGAGGGGCTTAGGGCGAGTCAGGGCGACGCCCTCGGTGGCGGTGAGCGGGGTGGTGACGGTGGTTGGCTCGATGCGCACCTCGCGGGTGCCCTCGTAAGCCATGAGGGTGACAAGTTCCTCGACAAGCTGGCGGAAAACCGGGCTGGGGGTGTCTACCGAGCGCAACAAGGTCAACTTATGGGAGACGAGCGGATGATCCATGACGTTGAGTTCCACGAGTCTAACCTTGGCACACAGGGGCGCGTTGGTAGCATTCGGCTCCCGGTCTGATGACGTATTGGCAGGAACGGACAGTGGGTCCGGGTAGGGGAGCGTGGTGCTTCCTGAGAATGTGGCGGGTAAATTGGCCTTGCGACTGTTTCCCCGACGAAATGTCTGCAACGATGGAGACATTCGTCGCCCCCAAGGAGGTCGTCATGTCCCGGTTCAACGATAACGAGTTCGTCCCCGACGATGACGTCGATGATTACGACGATCTCGACGATTACGACGAGTTGTCTGATGACGACTACGGCGATTACGACGATGATGACTATGACGACGATCTCGAGGACGCCAGCGAGGACGAGATCGACTTTGTAGTAGCCCTCTACAACGATGACGGTGAGCGCGTCGCAGTTCCTATGGAACCGATGCTCGCCAATGACTTCGATGAGCTCATCACCCAGCTGAGGCGTTTGCCCGGTGACGCTGGGGCTGTCGGTATGGTGTCTATCGACCACCAGTTTTACGTCATCGTCCGGGTGCGTGGCCGAAATGTGCAGGTCTTTCTGTCCGACGCCACCCAGGCCAACGATTGGCCGATAGCCCGCGATGTCGCTGATTTCCTCGGTGAGGACATTCCTGATCCCGATGACGATCCCGAGACCATGGGTGACGGCGACATGCTTGCTGACGCTGGGCTGGGGGAGTTTGACATGGAGGCTTTCGCTGACGCTGACGAGGACTCTGACGAGATCCTGTCCGATATTGCTGCCCGGGTTCACTTCGGGCCGCAGTTCGAGCGGGCCGCTAACGCTTCGGCGCGCTGACCTGTGGCCGGTCCGATGCCGGGATGGCGTCAGGCCATGACCCAGGCGCTTGACGTGGCGCGCCGCGTCGCCACGTGGGGTGACGTTCCCATTGGTGCGGTGATTCTCGGCGCTGACGGCGAAGTCCTTTCCGAGGCTGGCAACGAACGGGAGCGTACCGGCGACCCGACGGCCCACGCGGAGGTGCTGGCTATCCGTCGTGCCGCGGAAGCCCGTGACGGCTGGCGCCTCGGTGATTGCACCCTCGTCGTCACCTTGGAACCATGTACCATGTGCGCCGGAACCATCGTTGCTGCGAGGATCCCGAGGGTGGTTTTTGGGGCCTTTGATCCGAAGGCCGGTGCCGTCAGTTCCCTCTTTGATGTCATGCGCGATCCGAGGCTGCCACACCGGCCGAAAGTCGTTGCAGGTGTGATGGCCGAGGAGTCGTCTGCCCTGTTGCGCGAATTCTTTGACGGACGTCGGGCCTGTACCGTGGACGGGTGACCAACACGACGACGGAACCGACACCCGCAAGATCCGGGGCGACACCAGAGCCCGGGGAGAAACGGGTCCGGTTCCCGCGCACTCGGGCATACATCCAGCGCCATGAGTTCCTCGCTTCAGTGACGAAGGTTATTAGTGGCACCGGCCTGGCTCAGCTGATTGCAGCTCTGGCCACCCTCTACGTCACCCACCATATTGACCCGGCTGATTGGGGTATCTACGGCGCCATCATGGCGGTATCCCAGTTCGTCATCCCCGCTGCTGCGCTGCGTTACGACATGGCCATTGTGCTGCCTCGTGACGATTCGGAGGCCAAGCGGGTATTCCGACTGGCGACCCGCATCAATGCCATCGTTTCTGGGGTCGCGATGGCAGCGATGGTTCCGCTCGGTCCCTACCTCAGCGGTCTGCTGGGCAAGCCCCAGGCCAGGTGGTGGTTGTTGGCGGTGGGCCCGATCACCTTCACGTATGCTCAGGTGAACGTTGTGAACTTCTGGGCTAATCGACGTAAACGTTTCGGTGTCATCGGGACCAATGCGGTGTGGTGCCAGTCGACGACGGCGGCGGGAAGAATCGGGTCGTGTGCGGTCTGTCTGGGGGCGTTCGGCCAGGTGATCGCCACCTTCTTGGGCAAGTGTCTGGCTCTTAACAACTTCCGGCGTCAGTTGGGCTCGGACCTGCGTGGCATCAAGGAGGCAGAGGTTCCGCTACGCACCCTGATGCGTAAATATCGTCAGTTGCCGTTGTTGACGGCGCCCAATGTCATCGTCGACGCTATTCGTCAGCAGGGCGTCAACATGATCATCATGGTGAGGTTTTCGACGTCGGGATATGGACGGTTCTCGATCGCGTGGACCCTCATGCAGATGCCAGCGTCCGTCATCAACCAGGCACTATCCCAGGTGTTCTTCCAGAAATTGTCGGTTTCTGATGCCGGGAGGTTCTACCAAACCGTCAAAAAGTCGGTCGTGAGGTCCTTCCTCATCGGCATTGTGCCGTTCGGGCTGCTGTACTTACTCATCCCACCAGTGCTTCCGTGGCTGCTGGGTGCGAAATTTCACCAATCGGCGGACATCGCGGTGGCGCTGGTGCCGTGGCTCTTCGTCAATTTTGTCACCTCGCCGATCTCAAATATGTTCATCGTGACCCGAAACAATGGCATCGCGCTGGTTTTCGCGATCGTGTATGCGGCGGTGCCGCTGACCTACCTGAACCTTAGTCACCTATCGATCGTCGGTACGATCTATCAGATGTCCTTCATCATGGCCGGACTCCTGGTGTTCTACATCGGGCTGGCGCTTGTGGTGGCGAAGAGATTTGACCAGAAGAATGTGAAGTTGGATGGCGAGGTCGAGGCTGCGCAGGAGGCTGAGGTCACAAGTGAGGACGAGAGCAACCGTCCCTGACGCTCTCGACGCCTACCCGATGCGTTCCTGACATTTGGATTTTGGTGTGTGGCGACGGATTCGCTACCCTTATTTACGGTGACGTGTCTGAGCGGCCGAAAGTGCCCGCCTCGAAAGCGGGTGTAGCGAGAGCTACCGAGGGTTCAAATCCCTCCGTCACCGCCAGCTGGGTCCCGGGATATGCATCCCGGGACTTCATTATGTGGTGCTGCCCGTCGCCCCCAGGGCGCGCCTTGTTCCTCATGGTTCCAGCGGTTTTCGCCTGGTGTTTCACGAGTGCTCTCTGGATTCACCGTGGACCTGGCAGGCCGTCATTGTGGGAGAATTGGTGCTGTTTACCCGAGGGGTAGGTGTTTCCCTGCTCTGGGGTGTTGGCAAGGGTTGTCGCTCCATTAGCTCATTCGGTGGTCAATAAAGTCACCAAGGAAATCCTTAAGTTTCTTGTGCTCTGGTGGATTTACTTCACTCTCATGCAGCCGGTCAGCTACGCTTTTGGCGCCAGCGTTATGGTGACGATCGTTACCTCCGCCGCGGGACCGCAACCTTTATCACCACCTAGCTCCGATCACTGATCTGCGCCCTCAGCTACGAAGAACCCGTTTGCTCGGTTGCAATAATGGGAGTCATGCAGCCAGCCGACCTCGCCCTATTCCTCGGCGCTGTCGTCGTGCTGCTCGCCGCTTTCGCAGCTCGGATTGGCACTCGTCTTGGTCTGCCGGCACTTTTGCTGTTCTTACTGGTTGGCATGCTGCTTGGCCCGATTGGGTTCGGTATTAATTTCAACGATTTAGCTGCCGCACACGCCATTGGTTTTGCTGCTCTCGTGCTCATCCTTGCCGAGGGCGGACTCTCAACGAACTGGAAGGACATCCGACCAGCTTTGGCCCCGGCTGCCCTGCTCGCAACCGTTGGTGTCGGGGTCTGTTTTGGTGTCATGACGCTGCTCGGACACTATGTGCTCGGTTTGCATTGGAGCGTCGCCGCCTTGCTCGGTGCAGCCACTGCGCCCACTGACTCCGCCGCAGTCTTTTCGGTACTGCGCGGGGTCTCGTTGCCGAATCACCTGAGGTCTGTGTTGGAGGCCGAGTCGGGCCTCAATGACGCCCCAACCGTTCTCGTTGTCATCGCCCTGACGGGGGTGGCCACCGGGGACTCGAGCCCCGGCGTCCTTCCGCTCCTCGGATCGATCGCCGTCCAACTCATCGGCGGTATCCTCGTCGGTCTGCTGGTGGGGTGGGTAGCTGGCAAGGTCAGTCGGCGTATCACTCTGCCATCGGGCAACTTGTACGCTATCGCCGCCATGGCATGGGCCGTCACTGCCTACGGCACAGGAGTGTGGATTGGCGTCTCCGGGTTTTCGGCCGTCTACGTCGCCGCTGTCGTCATCGGCAACGGCGATCTTCCCTACCAACACACCACCAGGTCCTTCTCAGAAGGCATCGCCTGGATCTGCCAGATCGGCCTATTCGTCATGCTCGGTCTGTTAGCTAACCCCGATCGCCTCACCTGGGGTTCGGTCGGGGTAGGCATCGCTGCCGGTCTGCTGCTTACCCTCGTAGCGCGCCCAGTGGCTGTGGCCGCCTGCACGATATGGTTCGGGTTCAAACGTAACGAACGGCTCTTCATGTCATGGGCTGGCCTGCGCGGCGCTGTGCCCATCATCCTGGCAACCATCCCAATGGCGTCACATATGGATCGTGCGGACGAGTTCTTCGACGTCATCCTGGTTCTCGTCGTCGTCTTCACCTGCATCCAAGCCCCGACTCTGCCTGCCGCCGCGGATATTCTCGGCGTCGTCGATCCCCAGATGGCTAAAGATGTCTCCATCGAGGTTGCGCCCCTCGACGAGATCGCTGCTGACTTACTGCAGGCCGACGTGCCCACAGGGTCGCGTCTGGCTGGGGTGACAATTCGCGAACTGAGACTTCCGCGCAACTGCGTCGTTTCCCTTATCATCCGCGGTGACAGATCCTTTACCCCGCACGCCGGAACGGTGCTGGAACAAGGTGACGAGTTGCTTATCGTCGTGCCTCAGGGGAAGCGTCGGACCGTCGCTGAGAGGCTTATCGAGATCAGTCGGGGCGGTCGTCTGGCACGCTGGCACGGCCTGCGGGTGCGAAATGCTGACTGAGGAATCGTTGAAGAGGTCCGGTAAGCCCTAGGAGGGCTGTTCCCCCGGCGACGCGAGTATGGACGGTGTCGGGGAGGGCGATGGCAGACATACCGACCCGTTGACTTTCACTGACTTTGACGCAGTTGTCTTGAAGTTTGGGTCGCGATCGCCGAGTACCACCTCGATCTCATGGTCGACGCGCTTGGGATCCGACTTCACGACCGCCCCTGGGAAATAATCGGCAACCAGCCCCACCTCGGGATTTTTAGCGTCCTGCCCGATGATGGTGACTTTCTTGACGCTCGGCTGACGGTTAGACACCGAATCGATGACGAACCCTACGTTGGCGAGCTGTTTGGATACACTCCCGGCCAGCCCACGGGTGTGTCCCGAGTTGTACACCGAAACCGTGACGTCCTGGGTCGTCAATTCGCCGTTAACGTCCTGATTGACGCAGGGGGTAAGAGGTGGCGGCGGGATGGGGGCACTCACGGCCTTCCACCCGGCGCGGATGGCCACTGCGATGAGAAGGACGAGGGCCAGCAGGGTTAACGGGGTTCCTGCCATCCTCAGATAGTGGCGACGCTCATCGGAAGTCATGATGGCCATTCAGGTCAAGGACACGAGCGTGCAGGGTCTGACGCTGTTGCAGTGCGGCACGCAGAGCGCGATGCAGGCCGTCCTCTAAGTAGAGGTCGCCATGCCAAGCCACGACGTGGGCGAAGAGGTCCCCATAAAAGGTGGAGTCATCTTCGAGGAGATTCGCCAAGTTTAGGGTGCTCTTCGTCGTGACGAGCTGGTCCAGACGCACCTGAACGGGTGCCAATTGGGACCACTTCTTCTGCGTGTACCCGTGGCTAGGGTATGGACGGGAGTCACCGACACGTTTGAAGATCACAGAACGATCCTACAAGCTCCTTGTGATCCTGGTAGATGGGCCCGGGGGAGCATGTGACAGGCTGAGAAATACACCCACTGGATGCTGAGGGTGCCACCACGATCGGGTTGACAGCCAACAAAGCAGCCTTCGACAGGATGGTCAGCGCGATCAACGCATGCTGATGTCGGGTCTCGGATAAAGCACTTCGATCACCATTGGGTGCGTCTCACTTCGAGACGCGCCCAGCAACGTTGCGCCAGTTGCACAGCGCGGTATGACAAGCTGAATAAAGAGTACGCGTATGCGCGTACGTTCCAGCCCCCTAGCGAGAGGTCGATACATGGACATCAGTGCCATGGATCCCAAGGACATCCTCGGACTGTTCGACGCCGAAGTCGTCGGACCGGACGGTGAGAAGGTCGGGACGATCCAGCAGATCTTTGCCGACGAGGTCACCGGAGCTGCGACCTTTGTGACCGTGCTTTCGCAGGGCCATGAGTACTTCATTCCGGTGCGAGGCGCCGAGTACTCCACTAGCCAGGTCAATGTCCCGTTTAGTCGAAACCTCATCGAAACCGCTCCCGAGGCGTCCGAGGAAGACGATCTCTCGCGCGACCGTGAGGCCGAGGTTTACGGGCATTACGGCATGGAGCCTGCTCGTCGTCCGGGCTTGGAGATTAGCGATGACGACGACATAGCCATCGCCCATCCCGGACGTGGTGCCGTCAGCGAGTCTGACATTGTCGAGGCCGATGTGGTTGACGACTCTGAGCCGGATAGCGCTGAGCCTGATGCTGACGAGGCTGGTCAGGACACTGTCGTCACCCCGATCGTCGTCCCCGGGCCCGGCTCTGACGCTGAGGATACCGATGAGGACGAAGAAAACCGTCCTAAGGTGCTCAGTGATGACCACGGTGACGAGGAAGCTCGCACCGTCGATTCCGCCCCGGCTGTGGGGCTGCCTGCCGGTGCCAAGCTGCGTCGCTACGTTGTCACAGACCTGGTAACCGTGCAGATCCCGGTGCGCCGTGAGGTGGTGTGCTGGGAGGATTCCGAGGGTAATATCCACGACTTCGACAAGGTTGAGGCTCCCGAGGAAGCTAAGAGGGCTGGGGTTCCGGGTCAAGCGACCTGGTGGTTCAACGACGGCCCGGAGGCTCCGGCTGGTTGATGCCTTAGAAATAGTGAAACGAGCGTCGGCCTCCGATCCACCAAGGATCGGAGGCCGACGCTGCCGCAATCTGCTGCGATGGTATTCGGTCAGGAGACCTTCGCATAGGTCACGTCGGCAACGCCAGCGCTGAGCGACGAGATCTGGGAGAAGGCGGCCGGGGAGAGGTCTAGGCAGCGGCCAGAGACGTAGGGTCCACGGTCGTTGATACGCACCACGACGGACTGCCCGTTGGCCTTGTTAGTGACTTTGAGGCGGGTGCCGAAAGGGTAGGTCTTGGAGGCAGCCGTCAGAGCCGAGGAGCTGAAGGACTCACCGGAGGCGGTTTGGGAATCGTCGTAGAAGGAAGCCTGGCAGCTTCCAGCGATACCACTCGTGGAAACGTCGGAGGATGTGCTGCGGGCTGGCCGGGCGGTCGAGCGGGAGGTGCTCGGGGAGTGCTCGGAGTGATGTTCCGCATGCTTGTACGTGGAGCTCTTCTCGGCCACTGCGGCACGCTGGTAGTCGGCCTTCGACTTGAGCAGGCTCAGGGTGACAGCGTCGGTTACGCCGGTCTGCTTGAGAGCGTTGGCCCTCTGGAACACCTTGACGGCGTTGGTAGTGACCGGGCCATAAGGCAGGCCAACCCACTTGGCCGGGAAGTAGTTGAGGGTTGATAGATCGCGCTGGACGGCCTTCGAGCGGGCATTGTGATCGCCACGCTGGGCGTAGATGCCGACCGGACGGTTCACCTTAGTGATGTAACGCGTGGCCACCCAGGAAGCCTTGCCGCGGTAGTTGACAGGAGTCCAGCCCCGGACATCCTCACCGAGGATAAGGAGCTTGTCGCCGGGATGGAGGAGCCCGTAGCGCCGGTACTCAGTGCTGTGTCCAGAACGGACGTTGAGGTGGACGCGAGAAAGCGCGAACCGAGCGGTGTACGCCGTGGCGCGTTTGGCCTGTTCGGCCGGTGCCTTCTTGGTGTGTTGGGTGGGAGCCTTTTCGGCATGAGCCCCAGGGTTGCCGACAGGGGCGGCGTGAGCCTCCTCGGCGATGGTGCCCATGACGGCGAGACTCGCCGCAGCAGCCAGAGCGACGGTGCGCTTGAGGGTCGTCCCGGCGTTGGTCGAGGTGTTGGTCATGTGATGTTCCTTCCGAGCGTTGCCGCAGGTTTAAAGGGCTTGATGAACTGTACGTGTTCCTGAGAGATTCTCAAAATTTGCTCAGTATAAGTGAGTGGGTGTCACGCGGTAGTTTCAGGCGAAGGCACCGCTGAACCCTTGTGACAAGGCGCGATGGTAGTTGAGGGCAAGCCTGAGTTGGGGTAGAAAACTGAGAAAATACTGAAGGTGAGGTCTCGCTCCTTAAACTCCGCGACGGTGACGACGATGGCCTTGGGAGAGGGAACGAACGCTAGAGCCGGCGTGAGGGCGTCAGGACCTCATAGGCTGAGCCCATGACGTGGAACCGCAACATTCCTGGCCTGCTGACCGATGACGTTCGTCTGAGGGTCCCGCTGAATCGCAGCAATCCTGACGACCTGCGCACTATTGAGGTGTACGCGCGTGTGGTGGCCACCCCCAACGGAACCCACAAGCCCTACCTGGTCTTCCTACAAGGCGGTCCGGGGTGTGAGTCTCCCCGCCCGACTTTGCGTGACCCCGGGTTTCCCGGTTGGCTGTCGCGCGCGTTGGAGGACTATCAGCTTGTTTTGCTCGATCAGCGCGGCACGGGATTGTCGTCTCCAGTGAGTGAGCCGGTGGGGGATGCGCCTAGTCAGGCCGAGTACCTCACCCACCTTACGTGCCGACGAGATCGTTGAGGACTGTGAGGACATTCGTCGACACCTCGGGATCCAGAAGTGGGCGGCCCTGGGCCAGTCCTTCGGCGGCTTCACTTTGCTCAGGTATTTGTCTACCTACCCGGAGTCGTTGTCGGCTGGATACTTTACTGGTGGTCTGCCGGCGGTCGGACGATCCGCTGACGATATCTAGCTGCCTGCTACGAGCAGCTGCGTGCCAAATCGCTGGAGTATTACAAGCGCTTCCCCGGGGACCGGGTGCGGTTCGCTGAGTTGGCGGCGTTGGCGAAGAAAGGCGAGATCACCACCCCGAGCGGTGACGTCGTGTGTCCATCACGACTGCGATCGCTGGGGCATTTGTTGGGCGCTTCGGGCGGGGCAGAGAAGCTGCATTACCTGCTGGAATACTCGCACACCTCGCGGGCGTTCCGTCATGACCTGGCCGAGCTGCTGCCCTACGGTGGACGTAACCCGCTATATGCCGTCATTCATGAATCGTCCTATGCCGACGGTGTGGTCACCGATTGGTCGGCTGCCCGGATGCTACCTGATGACTTCCGGGAGGACCCCACCTTGTTGACGGGTGAACACGTCATGCCGGAATGGTTTGACACCGACCAGGAGCTGCGGCCCTGGAAGGAGGTAGCCAACCTCATGGCGAATCATCCGTGGCCGAAGTTGTACGACCCCGACGTGCTCCGGACTGCTGAGGTGCCGTGTGCTGCGGCGGTGTACCACGACGATGCATATGTGCCGCGCAAGTTCTCTCTCGAGACGGCGGCTCTGCTGCCGCAGATGCACGCCTGGGTGACGACCGAATACGAGCATAACGGGTCGAACGCCTCAGGTGGGGCGGTGCTCGACCGTCTCATCAAGCTCGCGAACGGCGAGATCGTGAGGTGAGATCGGTTGGGGCGGGGTCGGCGGTGGTCCGGAATACCCCATCAACCTCGGCCTACGACAGGAAAGGTGAATGACCATGAACGACATCCCAGAGGCTTCTACGACGTGGTGTGACCCTGACCAGATCGGTGCTCCACTCCCCGAGACTGACGAGGTGGAGGCCGATCCGCAGACTGTGCAGATACCGCCCGCAGAGTCCTTCGAGGTGTTGCGTCGTGCCAGCGAGGAGGAGTTGCGAGCTCAAGAGCGAGGTGAGCAGCTCAACCCGTTGGAGTCTGGACGGGCCGCGATCGCCATTGCTTTGACCCCGCTATGTCAGCTTGAGGGTGCTGTCATGCTCGGCGTCAGCTTGCTAGAGGCCGTCGTCAAGCGGGTTGAGCAGGTCGACGAGGATGCGGTGGAGGCTTACCTACCAGACTGGCTTTTTGACCACGACAACCTCACCGCCGCCGACGTTCCTGAGCTTCTTGTCGAGCGGGTACGTCGTGACTTGGCTGACCCGGTTGTCGTCTCCACCATGGGGGAGGAGGCCGTCGAACAATTGCGCAGCGGCCTGTCGGCGATCCTCGCAGCCCAGCGTCATGACGTCGCCGAGTTCTCCCGCCATGTCAACCCTGACGTCGACCCCGAGTGGCTCATTGACGGCTGCCAGGAGATCTGTGTCGCTCTGGCCGCCCATGCTGCGACCATCGGCTGGCAGCGCCCCGAGGTCGATGTCTCCAACGTCTTTGCCAGCCTCGACATGGTTAGCGAGCCCGACCTCGTCCGTACCCTGCTGAGGCAAGCCCAACAATGACCGGGGAACAGTTCGCGCATTGGATCGAGGAGTCGACGTCGACGGTGTTTTTCGGCGGCGCCGGAATGTCCACCGAATCAGGTATTCCGGACTTTCGCTCGGCTGGCGGGCTTTACACCACTCAACATGACCTGCCCTTCCCCGCGGAGTACATGCTCAGTCACAGCTGTTTGGTTGAGCATCCGGCGGAGTTCTTCGACTTCTACCGCACCTACCTCGTCCATCCTCAGGCCAGGCCCAATGCTGGTAATCGTGCGTTGGTTGCCTTGGAGCAGGCTGGGGAACTTTCGACGATCATTACCCAGAATATTGACGGCCTGCACCAGGAGGCGGGGTCCCGTCAGGTCATTGAGTTGCATGGGTCGGTGCACCGCAACCGCTGCCTGGATTGTGGGCGGGACCATCCACTTTCGGTGATCATGGACGCTCCCGGAATCCCGCGGTGCTCATGTGGTGGGATGGTGCGTCCCGAGGTTGTTCTTTATGAGGAATCTCTGCAACGTCAGGACCACGATGACGCGATTACTGCGATCAGTGCCGCCGACCTGCTCATCGTCGGAGGAACCTCGCTCAACGTGTACCCGGCTGCTGCTCTGCTGAGGTTTTTCCGTGGTCGACACCTGGCTCTTATTAACCGCGAGGCTACCGGCTACGACCGGGCCGCCGACCTTGTCATCCATGATGGTTTAGGTAAGACGTTGTCTGCGGTTCAGCGTGCCGTGATGCCCTGACGGGCGGCCTCGAGGAGTTCTGGGTGGGCTTGCTGGATGCTAGCTTCTGCTTGCGCCTTCTTCACGACGGCGCAACCGGAAGGAGCATCAATGATGAGTGGCTTTAAGGACCGAATCGCCCCAACTCTAGCTGCCTTGGTGATGGCAACGTCTGCGAGTGTGGCACTCACTCAGCCGACTATCGCTTCGGATAGCTGTCGATAACAGCTCGCATAAATCCATGTCTGAGAATGCTCGCTAGGGTGATGTGTGCCTGGCTGAAAATAGAGTTTCTTTCAAAGATTGAGCGGCGCTAATTAAGAAGTATCAAAATGGAGTGGCATTGGACTCAATGTCAGGAAAGAATCCAGTGGCGGTGAGTACACAAAACATAATGGCCAGCTGGTAGAAACTGAGAAGTATGCCGATGGTTCTATTGCCATCAATGCTGTTGATTTGCCTGATTCTTCAGTGAATCCCGGCGCTTCAGTAAGAAGTGGTGTCACCGGGTGCGAGCTGTCGAGTGGTACGTATTATAGCGCCGTCTATACCAACTGCTACGCAAGTGTAGATCCTTGCGGTGATCAAGCTCGGATTCCACTTCGATCGGGAGATCTACAGCGGAGGAAAGGGAAGGATTACGAGGGCTTACGCGGGTGACCAGCGCTGCATTGGATGCACTGTATCGAATCTTAAATTCGAGCGAATTAGCGCGTCTCGGATGCGCTAATCAAGCCAAGGTAGCGTCGCGTTTAAAGGATTCCCGTTGGGGAGTACTGTCTGGATGCAGGTTAACCAGGGTATCGGAACTGATATTGCCGTCACGCATAATTAAAGACCTGGAAGGTTTCATAGAGAATGAAGTTCGTTACGGTATTGACCGTTGTGGTTTTGTAGCTTTGGTGGCATTTCTAATCTGGGTTTTGAGCAGAAAAATAGCGAATAAAGCCTAATATAGGAAGGCTCCGGGTTGACTTTTAACCCGGAGTCTTCCTGGATAATTATTCTTTAATGTCAAGGCCTTGCATTGGATGTAGTTCAAAAGGCCCAGTCTTCAGTTCTCCCACTTGAGGGTGAGCTCGGCTGTTTCCTCGCTTGATCCCTTGCTGTCAGGCACGGCGGTGAACCTCTTTGTCGCGGAGCATTGAGAGCCGCTTCAGCAACTCGAGTTCGGCGTCGAGCTTGGTTCAGGGTCCAGCCCGAGCAGTTCGAGTTGGACCTCGGCTTAGTCGAGAGAGGAACGTCGCCAGGTCACGGAGTCGGAGACGGCCCGCACGGATTCGGGAACCGGGGGAGTTTTCGACTTGGAGCCGTTGACGGTCCCAGCTAGCAATCCCGAGCCGGACCGCCCGGCGAGCATCAGAATACCAAACACGACGTCGCCCGCCTCTCTTGTGAATGGGGACCGGACGTCCGCAGCGAGGACAGCGGCCGTCGATTTCGGGCTGCGTCGTCACCACTGGCGTTGTCGACGTCGTCAAACCGAGGAGGTTCATGCGCTCGATCGTTCCCCCTCCCGCTCCTTGCGAGCCTTATAGGCGCACCGTCTGCGCAGTCCTCAGAAGTTCCGAAGTGCTTCGCAGTATCGGGCCATGAGTGCCCCACGTCGTCATCGTCGGGGGATGACAGTAGTGGCACTATGGGGCCTTGTGTGCTTAGAGAGCTGAGCAGACGAGTGAGTCACGTCGGCTGGGGCGTTCGACAGAAGCGAAGAATCAATGAAGCTGCGCAATGATGTCCCGAGTGAGCGAGACTCACGCGTTCCCAAAACGTGCACATCGCAGACTACGTTCGCTCCGATGACTGCGCCATCGAGGACCTCGACGACGGCTGCCCCGAGCTATACCCATCGTTGTGGACGCCGACATGATCTCTTGGTCGGCGTTACACCTTTCGGTCGTCGGGGCGGTTACCCGTGACAACTATCCGACGGGGTCGGGCAGCGGTTCGACAAGTCACGTCGTTTATGACCGCGACGGGTGCGGTGGGCGATCTCTTAGGTGAACTGGGGCGTATATACCAGGATTCCCAGTATTTGGTCCAGCCCAGTGAGTCCTTGGCACTCGTGGGTGAGAACAACAGCGGGAAATCGACGATCATCAAGTTGTTGGCCGACGTGTACGAAGCGTTCGCTGGTTCCGTCCGCATCGCCGGGATCGGCTTGCGGACCTTGGACAGGGGCTCCTACTACTCCCTACTCCACAACGGGATTTCTGTTTTAAGACTTTTTCGACTGCAGGAATCCGTGGTGGAGAACGTGGCACTGGACCCCGAAACCGGGGAGGTCATGCCGAGCGTGAGGGCCGGGAACCGTCCTCGGTCGACGTCATGGGCGGCGAGGAGTTGTCGGGAGGATAGTGGCAACGTGTGGTGAACGCTAGGGTGATGTTCCAGGCGGATGGCTTGCTTGTACTCGACGAGCTCACCTCGGAGGTGGAGCGACTGGTCGTGCAGAACGTGCTGAGTGCCAATCCGGTCACACATCGAATGTTTGCACTCCGCAGCACGCAGAAGGTCTCGTCCTGCAGAACGGTACGATCGCTGACCTCGGAACCCATGAAGAGCTCCTTCGGAGGTCGGGGATTTACGCGAAATTTGTCACGGCGGAACGTTCGTAGTCGTCACATCAAGGGGAGAGATCAGCATGGTCACGCGTTTGAATGCCTTCATTGTCGTCGGGATCATTAGCATGGGCGGGTGGCAGTTTCAGTGTTAGCTTGCAGCAGTCACGGATAAACTAGACCCTTCGGCTAGATCGTGCGCAGGACTCACAGAGACGTTCACGCATCCGAGCCGCAGCACGGGTGGAACCGTCTTGATTGTGTTCCCGGAGCCCAGCACGTGGACATGGGAGGCAGCGGCGGACTCGGCCCGAGCTGCGCGACCTCGCCGCTGCTCGCCTTTGCGTTGCAGGCTGCCTGGACGCACGAGAAGGCCGCTACAAGGCCGAACGCGATCTGTGGGAATGGTGGCAGGTCGAATTGGAATGGTTGACCACCCCCGGACGACACAAGCGACGCCACCAGCCCACGGGACAGATTGCGTTCACGTTCGGCCGTCCCTGGGACATCTACCCTCTACCCGCGCCGACCAGATGGCCGCGCCGATCATCGAGCGGCCCACGCGCTCATGCACGCCGGCATCACCCCCACCGAGTACTACGAGCACCGGGGACAGTGCGAGGTCGAGGCCGAGAGCGTCGTTCACGTGGTCGCCGGTATTCTCGGACTCGACACCAGCGCCTACAGCGTCGGCTACGTCGCCGGATGGCCCAAGGGAGACGCCGAACTCATCCGACAGAGCGCCAGCCGTGTACTGGCCGCCGCGCACCGGATCGCCGAAGCTATCATCGAGGACTCCACTGATTAGTTCCAATAGCGCGAATCGCGCCAATAGTATGAAAGGAACGAATAGAACGAACAGTAAGAACAAGCCCGGCCGACGTCCTACGTCGCGCCGGCCTGACCTATCTCGCCTGCGTTGTAGCAGAGGACTAACTGACGATGGCTTTTACCTGGCGGGTTGGTGGACATTCCTGTCGTTGAGCGGCTGGTCCAGATTGGCGGTGGTGGTTTTAAAAGCGATCTACTGGCACTGGGTGTTCCCGGGGAGTGCGCCTTCCGTGAGGTCGATCATGACATCTTGTTGAGCTATTTACCGGGAACGATGGAGCGGGTTCCGATGGGGTTGCGAGTGGTGAGGAGAAGGGATGCATTCGCTGCGACAGTGGCGCACTCGGCGGGCGCGTCGGGAAGCGTCCCTTCGTGGAGGGTGATCCGTACCGTGGTGGCGTCTTCGTCGACGATGGCTCGTACGCCGTAGCACTGGGGATTGCTCATGGAAAAGAAAATGCGCACGGAGTCGTCCGAGATCACTTCGTATTGGCTCCATGAGGACGTGTGTTCGTTGGTGAGGTCGGTTCGTTGCTGTATGTCGTTGGGTGATTGTCCTGGTGGCTTTGCTGCGGGACTGTAGCCAGCATCTGTGGTCGCGGAGCTGGGAGGGGATTCGCCCCCGCTGGCAGTGCAGCCCGTCATGGCAATACCAGCCAAGACGAATGCCATAAGCACGGCCAAGAGGCGGCGGGGGCGAATCCAATTATCCATGATGGTGTGTTCACCAGTCGTTGTTCGCAGCAACGAACAAGTCGTTGACGCGACTGTCGAAGTATGGTCCCTGAATGTAGGCGGTACTGTCGGTGGGTCCGTTCGAGGTTACGCTGCGGACGTACCCGAGACCAGTGGTGTTGCTGTATTCGTCGAGCCAGGGGCCGCCCGACGAACCGCCTCCGAAGTTGTAACCGGCAATATGGTTGAACTCGTAGACTCCGAGCCAGCCGGTGCCGCTGGTCCCCCAGCAGGCCCACATGATTTGGCCCCCATTGAGGTTCGCCGGGTAGCCGAAGACGCTGACGTCGAAACCGAAGCCGCCGCCCCACCTGAAGCCGTGGCCGCCGACCGCGTTTACGACGGGGGCTCCGGAGGTGCTTCCGTCGTAGGTTGTGACGAAGGCGACGTCTGAGTTGAATCCTCGGCCGGATTCACCGTAGTTGATCCAGTCAGTTAACGTACGGAGCGTGGCAGCTTGGTAGGTGCCATACGTGGTGCCGTTGTTGTAGCCCGGTGCGAATATCCAATTGGTGTGCCATTCGTTTCCCGGGGCGCCATAGACGCAGTGGCCGGCAGTGACGACTAGACGTTTGGAGTCGCTATTAATGGAGGATCCGGAGCACACGTAATCCTTGCCGTCGGTCTGATTATGGTAGAAGACTTTTCCGTTGGTTTCGAGAAGTTCGTGACCGGGGGTGCAGCCTGCGGCGTGATCGTGGTCGACGTTGCCGCTACGGGAGAGGAGCCGTCAGTAAGCGACTCGTTTGCTGAAGCCTGTTGTTTGAGCTCATCAATCTGTCGGTCTACTTCAGCCGTGCTTGTCGGGGTCTCGGTGGGCATGGCGTTCTTCATGCGTTCGGGTGTCCAGTAGGAGGCGACAATGGGGTCGCCGCTGCTCGCATTGAGGCCAACTTTGCTCGCGGTACTGGACGGTGTGTAGGTCCGATTTGTGTCGGGGTTCGTTACCTGTGCACGTACTGCTGTGGTGGCGGACAACAGTGGTGGATCACTCGGTGAGCTGGGCGATGCGGATGCCGGTGCAGTGATCGAGATGAGGAGAACGGCCGCTGATGCGAAGGTTGCGAGGGTGATGGATACGTTGCAGAACTGGGCCATGTTGATTTCTCCGGGGTGATGGGTCGTGCAGTAACTGGGGGATGGATCACGTCCGGGCTCACCCTCATAAGCGTGAAATGCTGGTATAGCACAGCTTCTGTTGCGATGGGAATGGGCTCACCCCCGCATAGGCGGGGAATACACCAGCCGACTACGACTGATGCAGGAGCTGTTACCAGATACGAGTGTACTCGGTCTAACGTCTCGAAGCTCTGCGGCGCCGCGCAGCTGAACTCCACCCTGGCCGGAGTGTTGAGGTCTGACCTCGATTGTTTGGCCTCCGCATGAGCTTCAGCCCGTCGAAGTCGACCACTTCCCAGTCATGGCGGTGCACCCGGAACTCGAAGTGTTGTTCACCGCGTACCGTATACACCAAGATCGCGCGGCCATCCCGGCACATCTCGATGACCCTGTCCCACAGTGCATCTCTGACGCGAGCCGGAACGTGACCGACGAAAACTCCTGGGCTGATCTCGAGCAGCCATCGGGTGAGATGGCCGCGTAGACCCGCTGGACATGCGGTGAGGACAAGTACGGTCATGATTAGCCCCAGGACCTTCCACCGGCCACTACGCCTTCTCGGTCGTCCCACAAGTCGACGATGTCCCAGCCGTATCCCTCGTCAGGATCGCCGGGGGCGTTCAGGAGGATGTGGATGTCCTGCACACACTTGGTCAGTAGTTTCGACTCGTGGAAGGCATCGCGCATGGCTCGTCGAGTGATCCCCGCAAGGTCATCGATGTCGGCGGTCGCCGCACACTCGAACGCGACCGGAACTGCCAACGAGGTCTTGTAGAGGTCCGCGACGTCGTAGACGAAGGACCGGTCATGGCCCGTGTGAACGAAGCCGAGCCCGGCAGACATCCCCAGCGCCGCGATCACGGAGTGAACTACTCCGTAGAGGCACGTCGTGGCGGCAGTGAGCGCCTGATTCGCTGGGTCCGACGACGTGAAGTCCTTGACCTTGTAGCTGCATTTGTCCCAGTTGACGCCGAACTTGGTGGCCGCATCCCGATACGCTTGCCGAACTCGAGTTCCTTCATGGCCCCGAAGTTCCTGCAACGTCAGTCCCGTGGCAACATCATCCGGAAACCTCATCTCGTACATGCGTCGCGCAACCGCGAGCCTCTTCGTGCGGTCGGTGACGGCTTCGGCCTGAAGCTGGAGCAGGCGCGTGGTGCGGGCGAGGGGACGCCCGTGGGCGTAGTACCGGACGCCCTGTTCCCCCACCCACAGTGTCGTCGCACCTGACTCGGCCAGGAGCACCATCGCCTGATGGGTGACATTCGTTCCTGGGCCGAGTAGCAGCGCTCCGATGATTGACGCCGGGACATGCACCGTCCCCCGCTGGTTTGATGCCGTGATGGCATTGGAATCCCGGTTGACAATGCAGTGCTCGACGTAGATGAAGCTCAGCCGGTCCTGGGCGCGTGCCAACTCTTGGACTTCGGCAGGCCGTGCGCCCGGGACTGGCTTGGCCATCGGTCACCTCACCGTCGGTGCCAGAGTCATCAGCCCGCAGCCGTAGCTTTTCGCCGGCCCGATGCCTTGCACGAGTGTCAGCCGAGCGGCATCGGCATCCTGGATCTGGATGACGCCGTCAACCTGAGTCACTGCGAGCGTCACCGTGGATCGTTGACGCCGAAACCGTAGTATCTCGCGACGGGTCACTTGGGCGGATGGCGCCCCCTGGTCATTGACTGGCACGGTGTAACCGTGACGTTCCGCGCGACCGATAAACCAAGTTAGCTGCTGTTCGGCTGTGACCTCGGCGACGCGTTGTCCCCGGGACCCGGCAGACTTGCGTACGGCAGTCGTGGGATTGATCGTGCATCTGAAACGCCACGTCGACCCAGATCGGAGCGCTTGCAGAAAGGGGTCGTAGTCCGCGGACCGACCCGAGGCACCATTGGACCAGCCGGCCTGTTCATTAAGGGCTGTCAGGTCCGGTCGCAGCGGGCTGACAATCATGAGCCGCGCATCGTGTCTGGCCGGCCCTCGATCCAGACGCCACAGGGTGCGTGCGCCATCGGAGACGGACTGGCCGGGGGGAAAGGCGCCCAACACCGCGGCATGAAGTCGCTCCGGTGATGCCAATAGGCGCATGGCGTCGCGACGGGCCACATTGATATCGAACTGGGTGAGAAACATCAAGCTCCTTCTAGGCCTGCGAACCAGTCGGGCTCGTCGCTTCCGTTGGGGTTGTCGACGACAATTGTTGTCGTCGTGACGTCGCGCCAGCCGTACTCGCGCCGCTCCGGGCTGAAGCTCAGCGGTATGTCGCGGACGGTGTCGCCGATCTGTCCCGGCCCGGCGTCATAGGCGATGGGAAGTCGGACGGATCGTCCCAGTCGGCGTTGGTGCCGCAGCTTGGCGTGCCAAGGCTCATCTTCCAAGGTCTTCACCAGCTCGCTCTCTCGCACGCCTAAGGACACCTGTCCTTCCGTGGGACAGGATCTTCGTCCGAGGTAGAGCGGGAACTCCGGGTCTCTGATTGCCTCGTCCAACGCCTGGAGGGAGAGACGGGTCTCCTTCGACCGCCGCCACGAAGACTGCGTCGGCCACGTAGTAGCGGTTTGACAACGGCATGGCTTTGACGCGGCCGTCCTTCTTGGGATGTGCCCAGTCCATGGCTGTCTGGAAGTCCCGCACGATCGACCCCGGCTGGTCGGTTCGCACGCCGAATCGCAGGGTGAGCAGGTCTTCGAGACTGTCGGTGCGACGTCGTCCCTGCGCCGCAGCCAACAACCCGATGACGCCGGACTTCGTCGGTTCCCGTCGTGTGGCCCGGGTCGTAAATCGGCTGGAATCTCCCCAGGACTGCAAGGGCCCCGCGAGGCGTAAGAGCAGGACGGTCACGACTCGTCCTGGAGGAGCGACGTGACCTGGTCGCGAACAGAGGAGACGAGGTCGTCTATCGGCATCTGGGTGCCCATGGTGCCGATGGCGACCCCCGCAGCGGCGGGGAGAATCGGGTCAGAAGCACGTCCTGCCCTACGCCCGCGCACCCCCGCAACGGCGGGGAAGGACATCCGAGATGCGGACGACACGCAACTTAACAATGGCTCACCTCTGCATGGGCAGAGCACACCCCACGCTACCGGAGCCATGTACACGAATCGTGCGTGGTCAACTTACCTCCACGCTCTGACGGGCGACCTCGAGGAGCTCGCCGGAGGCCACCAGGCGGTGGGCTTCGTCGATTTCGGGGGCGAGGAAGCGGTCTGGCCCGGGGCCAGGAATGGTCTGGCGCATTCGTTCGATGACGTCGGCCACCGGCTTCGAGGGCTCCAAACCGCGCATTTGGATGGCTTTGGCGGCGGTCATGATCTCGATACCAATGACTGCTCCCATACCGTCGATGGCGCGGCGCAGTTTGCGGGCAGCCGACCATCCCATCGCGACATGATCTTCCTGCATGGCCGAGGTTGGGATGGAGTCCACTGAGGCCGGTACGGCCAGTCGCTTCATGTCCGAGACGATGCCGGCCTGAGTGTACTGAGCGATCATATGCCCGGAGTCGACGCCGGGATCGTCGGCCAGGAAGGGGTGTAGGTCACGGTTGCGGGCCGGGTCGAGCATGCGGTCGGTGCGGCGCTCGCTCATCGACGCGAGGTCGGCTGCCGCGATGGCCAGAAAATCGAGCACATACGCCACGGGGGCGCCGTGGAAGTTGCCATTGGACTCCACCCTCATGTCGTCGGTGATGACTGGGTTGTCGACAGTCGAGGCCAACTCGACCTTCGCTACCTGCAGGGCATGGGTCATCGTGTCGCGGACGGCGCCGTGGACCTGTGGAGCACAGCGCAGGGAGTAGGCGTCCTGGACCCGCTTGGCGGCACCTTCACGACCGGCTTGGATGAGGTCAGAACCTTCTAGCAAGGCGAGAATGTTGGCAGCCGAAGCGGCCTGGCCCGGGTGGGGCCGCAGGGCCTGAAGGTCAGGGGCGAAGACTCGATCAATGCCGCACAGCGCCTGGACGGTCATTGCGGTCGCCAGATCAGCTGTCGGAACGAGAACGTCGAGGTCAGCTAGGGCCATGATGAGCTGGCCGAGCATGCCGTCAGTGCCGTTAATGAGGGCCAGCCCCTCCTTCTCGCGCAGGGACACAGGCTTCAGCCCGGCCTGGGTCAGGCCGGTAGCCGCATCGACTTCGTCACCGTCAGGGGTGAGGACAGCCCCTTCGCCGGTCAGGACGAGGGCACAGTGGGCTAGCGGGGCGAGGTCGCCCGAACAGCCAAGAGACCCATATTCCCCCACGACTGGGACGAGCCCGGAGTTAAGCAGATCGGCGTAGGCAGTGACGACCTCCGGGCGTACTCCGGTGTGGCCAGATGCCATCGTCTTGAGGCGCAAAGTCATCATGGCGCGGATGACCTCGCTCTCGACCCGCAGTCCGGTCGACGCGGCGTGGGAACGGATGAGGGAATGCTGCAGAGCCACGCGGTACCCGGGTGGAGGCCAGCGCACCGAAGCCGGTGGAGATGCCGTAATGAGGGGTGGGGTCGTCGGCCAGGCTCTCGACGAGGTCAGAGGCCCGTTTGACCCGCTCCATCGCGTCCTCTCCCACGGTCACACGGGCTCCCAGCCGGGCGACTGCGACGACGTCGCGGGGAGTGAGTGGGGCACCGGCGTCAACGGTGGTTGGGTTCATGGTCGTCCTTTCTTGGAGCCACGTCGTCGTGGCGATTGTGTCTGTGATGGTCAGGGCCCGTCGTCTCCGATGCAACCAACGTGGCCGATCCGTTGCCGAACGGTGCCGGGCCGAGGTAAACGACGATTCTGATGTCAGCCGTCGAGTCGTAGCCTTGGTTGGTCCAGCCTAAGGAACCGGCCCGCTTTGCAAACCCGGTCGATGAGGGGGACACCTGGGCGATACATGAGGTGCAGCCACGACGGGGCGGCCAAGCTCACCAGATTGGCGCGGGCGCCAGGTTTCACCACACCCACGTCATCGCGGTGAAGTGCCGCGGCACCGCCTGCAGTCGCTGACCAGAGGGCCTGCTCTGGCGTCATACCCATCTCGCGTACCGCGATGGCAAGGCAGAATGGTATCGACGAGGTGAATGCGGTGCCGGGATTACAGTCGGTAGCCAACGCGACCGTCACACCTGCGTCAAAGAGGCGGCGGGCGTCAGGGTAGGGCTGTTTGGTGCTGAACTCGGCGGCCGGAAGCAGGGTCGCCACAGTTCTGGTGGTCTTGAGAGCGTCAATGTCTTCATCGGACAAGAAGGTGCAGTGATCGACGGCTGCCAAACCCAACTCGCACGCTTGTGGGATGACCTTGGAGGGGCCTAGCTGGGCTGCATGGAGGCGCAAGCCCAGCCCGGCATCCTTGCCAGCGCGCAGGATCTCGAGAGTCTGGTCGGGGTCGAAGGCGCCGGTCTCGCAGAACACATCAATCCAGCGCACATAGGGGCGCACGGCGTGCAGCATCTCGCCACACACCAGACGGACATACTCATCAGGCTGGCACTCAGGTGCGACGACGTGAGCGCCCAGGAAGGTGACCTCGTCAGTGTGAGAACTGGCCACATGCGCCAGCTTGACCTCCGTCTCGACATCGAGCCCGTACCCCGTCTTGGCCTCAACGGTCGTCGTTCCACTGCGTGCCATTTCGTCGAGAATCCCGGTCATAACGGCGTCGAGGAACCCTATTGGGGCCTCTCGAGTGCGCCGAACAGTGCGCAAAATCCCGCCAGCCTCATACCTCTGCCCGTTCATCCGCGCGTCGAACTCGTCGCTCCGGTCACCGGCGAAAACCGGGTGGTTGTGAGAGTCGACGAAACCTGGGATGACGCAGGCTCCGGCCATATCGGACTGGTGATCGGCCGCCGGAGCCTGTGCTGACGGACCTACCCAAGCAATCCGATCCCCGCAGATCACGACGGCTGCATTGCGGATCTGTCCGAGCTCGTCAGTACCGACAGATGGATCGTTGGTAACAAGCAAACCGATGTTATTGATGACGATGCTCACGAGTCACGGCCTCTCAGTTCGTCTAATACGTGGCGCAGGTCCTCGGCGACTGCGGCATCAAGCCGGTTCCACTCCCCAGCGACGATAGTGGCCGCTACGTCATTGGCTGTTGCCACTAGGGGCCAGCGCGTCGGGTCCACCCCGGCCAGGCGTGCTGATGACGGCTCGACGACGACAATATCGGCGGGGTCCCCGGCGGCCAGCCCAGCGGATCCAGGACCGGGTGTGGAAGTCTGGCGTGGAAGCGGCTCAGCTGCCGGACGGAGACTCTCAACCCCGTTTCGTGTACCGATTTTCCATAGCGCCTCACAATCAATGATACCGCGCGTCCCGGTGGCCAAGCGAGCAGTGGATTCCAGCATCCGCAATTCGGTAAAGGGGTCGGTAATGACGTCCTCGTCAGTCCCAATGGCCATGCGCACCCCGGCATCCTGCAGGTCCTTGACCCGCGCGATGCCGTCACCCAGATCGGCCTCGGTGGTTGGACACAGTGAGACGACGGTATCCGAAGCCGCGATCATGGCGATGTCGTCGTCGGTCAGATGGGTGGCATAGACGATAGTGGTGCGGTCGGAGAGCACCCCCGCTCGGTCCAGCACTGCAGTCGGCGTCAGGCCATGTGCAGCCAAGCATTCGGTGTTCTCGCGGGGCTGCTCGGAGACGTGGATGTGAATGGGTACACGTTTCGGTAGTCCACTTACGGCTGTGGCCATCTCGTCGGGGCTGACGGCCCGCACCGAATGTAGAGCCGCGCCCATCGTCACCAAGGGGGAGTCGGGCAGAGCATCGCGCAGTGCGTGCCAACGCTCCAACCACCCCTCGACGCTACCGTCACCAAACCTCGTCTGGTCTGCGCCGAGGGGCGCTCTCGGTCCGGCGTGCAGGTAGCAGGTGTCGAGGACAGTGATGCGAATCCCGGCTTCAATGGCGGCGTTGACAAGGGCTAATTCCATCGCATGATCGCGATAGGGCGTCCCGTCAGGCTGGTGATGGACGTAGTGGAACTCACCTACGCTGGTGTATCCGGCCGCCACCATCTCAGCAAAGGCAGCTCGCGCCAGTCGGTAGTAGGAGTCCGGGTCGAGACGGTTGGCTAGTCGATACATTTCGGTGCGCCAGGACCAGAAATCTTCGCCCTCCCCGGCCCCGCGCAGCCCGCGGTGGAAAACATGGGAGTGAGTATTGGCGAATCCCGGCACAGCGACCCCATCGAAGGTGTGCCTATGAGGTTCGGCCCCTACCGTTACTGCAGTGATAACGCCGTTCTGACTCTGGACGCGCACGTTGTGCGCAATACGCCCCTGTACTAGGGCGCTCGGGAAAAACCATGTGCTCATTTGACGAGCTCCTCTAGCACGGCCTGCAGCGCTTCGGCCCCGGCTTCGCAGTCGGCGTCACTCACTGATTCGTCGGGGCAGTGAGAAGCCCCGGTGGGATTGCGGACGAAGAGCATCCCGGTAGGCATCGTCGTCGCTAACGTTGCGGCGTCATGGCCAGCTCCGGTGGATAGCTGGGGGATGTCCTTGCCGAGGATCTGTAGCATCCGCGCTCGTAGGTCGAATGCGGTGCGATCGGTCCACGACTCGCGGGTCCAGACAACCTGGCACCCCTGCTTGTCAGTGGCAGTTTCTGAGGCCTGCTGGATGTCCTCGACGACTTTGGTGACGGTCTGTGATTCCTCGGCTCGGCAGTCCAGCCACATCGTTGCGGCTGAGGCAATGACGTTGGTGCCACCTGGCTCGACGTTGATCCGCCCGACCGTCGTCACGCAACCCTCGCGTTCTGCTGCTTCTCGGGCTGTCATTACGGTCTGTGCCATCGGGACGACCGGATCATGACGATCGGGTATGAGGGTAGTTCCGGCGTGGTTTCCCTGGCCGGTGAACTCGGCACACCAACGTCCATGCGGTCGTACCGCGGTGGCAATTGCGACCGGGTGTCCCACATCCGCCAGACTTCGCCCTTGCTCAACGTGCAATTCAACAAAGCAGGATGCCTCAAGCAGAACGTCGTCGGGACCCATGAGATCGGGGTTCAAGCCGGCCTCTCGCCACGCGTCCGGCAAGGACTGCCCATCTCGAGCGACGAGCGTGTGGGCCTCAGCCTTGCTGAGCTTGCCCGACGCCAGCCGCGATCCCAAACAGGGCATTCCGAACCGGGCGCCCTCTTCGTCGGCCATGGCGACGACTGCGAAAGGTTTTGCCGGCATGACCCCGGCTTCTTGCATCTTCGCCACGGTCACCAATGATGAGACGACGCCGAGAGGCCCGTCGTAGGCTCCACCGCCGGGCACAGAATCCAGGTGGGACCCCGTTAAGACGGCGCCGGGACCCGGAGTTCCCCACCATGCCCAGATGTTAGCGTTCGCGTCCGTGACGATCGCCAACCCTAACTCGGTGGCTTTTGCGACGAACCATTCCCGCAGCGCCACCTCCTCGGGACGCAGGCAGAACCGCGAATAGGAGCCGTCCTCGTTGCGTCCAATCGCGGCGATTTCAGCCAGCAGACTGGCAGCAGTCCAGGTCGTCATCACTTCACCAATCCGTCAATAAGGGCGTCATCTACCAGGTAGGGCAGGGTGATCTGGGCGTCGTCGTGCTCGTGGTTGAACTCGGTGGCCGTCTCGATGGAGTGGGCGTTGCGGGCCCAGCCGCGTCGCGCCACCCCGCACATGACATCCCACAGCAGAGAACTGCGAATGACGTTGTCGACCCGCTCAGAGCCGTCCAGGACGAGCCCGAACCCGCCGTTGATGGCGTTACCAATGCCGGTTCCGCCGCCGTTATGTAGGGTCACCAGACTCATGCCGCGGGCGGCATTGCCGGCGAAGCACTGGGTAGCCATATCAGCCATGACGTTAGAGCCGTCCTTGATGTTGGCGGTCTCGCGGAAGGGAGAGTCAGTCCCGGAGACATCATGGTGATCACGTCCCAGCATGACCGGTCCGATCTCGCCGTCGCGGACCATCTTGTTGAATCGCAAGGCGATGTTCATACGGCCTTCAGCGTCCTGGTAGAGGATGCGCGCCTGGGTGCCCACGACCAGGTTGTTAGCCTCGGCGTCGCGGATCCAGATGTAGTTATCGCGATCCTGGCCGCGGCGATTCGGGTCGATGCAATCCATCGCGGCATGGTCGGTGGCAATGAGGTCCTCGCGCTTGCCGGACAGGCACACCCACCGGAACGGCCCGTAGCCGTAGTCGAAGAGTTCCGGGCCCATGATGTCCTCAACGTAGGACGGCCAGATGAACCCGTTTCGGGCGTCCCCGTCCTTGGCGATCTCGGTCACACCGGACTCAAAGACGGTGGCCATGAAGGCGTTGCCGTAGTCGAAGAAATAGGTGCCGCGGTTGGTGAGGGTGCGGATGAGCTCGTAGTGCGTGCGCAAGGATTCGTTGACGCGGCGAGCGTATTCGTCACGATCGCGGGCCAACAGTTCGGTGCGCTGCTCGAAGGTCAGCCCCTGCGGGCAATAACCGCCGTCATAAGCGGCATGACAGGAGGTCTGGTCCGATAGCAGCGGGATGTTGATGTTGTTGTCGACGGCGTACTGCAACAGATCGACGATGTTGCCGTGGTAGGCGATGGAGATTGGGGTGTGTTCGTCAATGTGTTTCTTGGCTAGCGCGAAAACTTCGTCAAGGTCGTCAGAGACGTGACCCACCCAACCCTGATCCAGTCGGGTCTGGATGCGCGACATGTCGACCTCGGCAATGATCCCGACGGCGTGGGCGATCTCGGCGGCCTTGGGCTGGGCCCCGGACATGCCACCGAGACCTGACGAGACAAAAAGCACCCCGGAGAGATCCCCATCAGCGGGAATTCCCAGCCGGATTCTTCCGGCGTTGAGAATGGTGTTGAAGGTGCCATGGACGATACCCTGTGGGCCGATATACATCCAGCCGCCAGCGGTCATCTGGCCATAGTTCGCCACCCCCATCTCCTCACAGATCTCCCAGTCCTTCTGGTTGTCGAAATGGCCGACCATGAGGGAGTTGGTGATGATGACACGCGGGGATTCTGGGCGCGACGGGAAAAGCCCCAGCGGGTGACCGCTCATGACGACCAAGGTGGTGTCCTCGGTGAGCTGGGAGAGGTATTTCTTGATGAGCCGGTACTGCAGCCAATTGTGGCAGACGCTACCGGTCTCACCGTAGGTGACGAGTTCGTAGGGATAAAGGGCGACGTCGAAGTCGAGGTTATTGTCAATCTGCACCTGGAAGGCCTTGCCCTCGGTACAACGACCCTCGTAATCGTCGATGGGGCGTCCCTCGATATGCCCGGCTGGACGCCACCGGTAAGCGTAGATGCGGCCATACGTACGCAATTCCTCGAGGAACTCCGGAGCAGCCTTCTCGTGTAACTCCGGGGGTAGATAACGCAGAGCATTGCGCAGCGCGATCTTGGTCTGATCGGGGGGGTGAGGTGGAATCCACGCGATGGAGCTCGACGGATACCGGGTTCGAAAACCGGGTCAGGGGGGAACTCGGCGTCGAGTTTGATCGTCATAGCTGCGGTAGTGCTGCTGTTGTCGTACATCGTTTGCTTCCCCCAATACATTCTTGGTGTCGTTGTGGCGTGACGATCCTGGCGAGGTCGCGCACAATTGCCATGGGCGAATCGCGTCGGTGTGATCGCCGGAGGTTGTCTCGTCAGGGAGACACCATTGACCGTATCACTACGGGTGGAGATGTCATGCGAACCGACCTGCTGAGGCTGGTCAGCCTCAGCCGTTGGCACAACTCCAGATGAGAACACGACATGAGGAGAAGAACCGTGAAACGACGCACTGTCATGGCCGCCGCGGCTGGAGCGTTTGCGGCATCAGCCCTTCCGCTGTCGCGAGCGGCAGCGGATGACACCCGGTCTCAGCTCGCGGCCATGACCTTGGACCAGAAGATCGGCCAGGTGCTATGGACCCATGTCTTCGGTGCCAGCGCTGACGACGCCTCAATGGCGAGGAAGAATCAGCTGGCCTTCGGCGACGACGTCCACACCCCGGCCCAGGCCGTGCAGAAGTACCACCTTGGCGGGGTGCTGTACTTCAACTGGTCCGGTAACATCTCGACGCCCACGAATCCGGCCGCCGTCGCCCACCTTTCCAACGGCCTGCAAGAGGCGGCGAGGACGTCGTCGACGGCGCCGTTGGCCATCGCTGTCGATCAGGAGGGCGGTATCGTCGCGCGGATTACCTCCCCGGCCACCGAATTTCCAGGGAATATGGCGCTGGGTGCTGTCAATGACCCGCGCGCTGCGCGTGCCCAAGGCGCGGTGCTCGGTCGCGAGCTGGCTGCCCTGGGCATCAACGTGGACTTCGCCCCGGACGTTGACGTCAACACGAACCCAGCCAATCCCGTAATCGGGGTGAGGTCCATGGGGGACGATCCAGTGCGCGTCGGGGTGCTCGGCGTCGAGCAGATTCGCGGCATTCAATCCCGAGGGGTTGCGGCTACCGCCAAGCATTTCCCAGGTCATGGTGATACCCAGGTTGACTCCCATCTTGGTCTTCCGGTCGTGGAGTACGGTCGCACCACCCTGGAGCGTCACCTGGTGCCGTTCCGCATGGCGATGAGCGCGGGAGTGGACATGATCATGACAGCTCACATCATCGTTAAGGCCTTGGACCCGACGATGCCGGCCACCCTGTCGAAGAAAGTGCTCACCGGCCTACTGCGCGAACAGATGGGGTATCGCGGCATCATCACCACCGACGCCCTGGACATGGAGGGCGCTCAGCTCGCGGTCATGACCGAGGACGAGAAGAGCACATATATCAGGCTCAAGGCTGCTGCCGATGCTGAGGGCAACGACCCCACGGCGGCCGATGAGGGGCATGCGAGTGCCGAGTTCAACGCCTTTATGAAACCGATCCGGGGGCGTGTTGCGGTGCAGGCTTTCGAAGCCGGATCCGACATTCTGCTGAACCCCCATGACGCTGATGCCGTCGTCACCGCGATGCGGAGGGCTATCGCGGACGGTCGGGTGAGCGAGCGGCGTCTCGACGAATCGGTGCTGCGCATCCTCTCTTGGAAGCGGCGTCGCCGCATTACGGGCAGGCCGGTTGACCTCGCGGCGGCCGATCGTGAGGTACGATCCGGCCGCAAGGTTGCTGACGACATCGCCGCCAGGTCGGTGACGATGCTGGTCAATGACGGCACTCTGCCGCTCAAGCCGTCACGAGTGCTCGTCACCGGAACACGTCGGGGTAATCCGAAGTACCTCGTCGAGCCGTTGCGCTTGGCCGGATTCACCCCGATTCTTGTTCCGTCAACCGGGCAGGAACCGACGACAGCCGATGTCGAGAAAGCGGTGACTGCCGGTGTTGATGCCGTCATCGTGGTCACGCACGGGTTGAAACGTGGAGATGCCCAGGACGCCATGGTTAAGGCTCTGGCGCGGACCGGGAAGCCGGTCGTGGAGATGATGACAGGGACCCCGTACGACGTGGCGATGACTCATCGCCCGCATGCCGCGCTAGCTGTCTACTCCAACCGCAAGGTGAGCATGGTTGCGGCTGTCGCGGTGATGGCTGGACGAAACCCGGTGGGGCGACTTCCGGTACGGGTGCCCGACCCGAACGGAGGCACAGCTTTTCCGCGCGGTTTCGGGCTCAGCTACCGCGCGACGCCCGGACCCTATGAGGGCCCGGGCGCGAAGACTGCTTGAGCGAGGGTCACATCAGATGACGTTGACAAGGTCGCAGACGAAGACCAGCGTCTCACCGCCAGCGATCACACCGGGGATTCCTTGCGGACCGTAAGCAAGGTGGTGGGGGATGACGAGTTTGCGTCGTCCACCGACCTTCATACCTTGGACACCTTCATCCCATCCGGGGATCACCTGGCCAGCCCCTAGTTGGAAGGTCAGCGGCTCACCGCGGTTCCAGGAAGAATCGAACTCACGACCATTGCTTAAGGCCACGCCGACGTAGTGCACCTCGACGAGGTTGCCAGCGGACGCTTCAGGGCCGTCGCCGATGGTGATGTCCTCAACGACGAGGTCGTCGGGGGCGGAATCGGGCAGGGTCACTTCGGGCTTGCTCATGACGACAACCCTACGGGATCGACGCGTTTTGATAATGAGCCTGAGCAGTCATGCTGGACCGCCCAGGCTCCCAGAGTTCAGTCCTCGACGTCGATCAGCCCAGAGTGGTAGGCCTTGACCAGATTTCGCGGGACCCGCAGGACTTTGCCCTCAACGCGGATCTCAACCAACTGTGTTGGCGTGGTCTTCCACTGGGCCCGCCTATGACGCGTGGTCGAACGGGACTTCTTTCGCTTCGGTACTGCCATGGTTTCACCAGCTTGACTTCGTGATTCCGGGGAGTTCGCCGCGGTGGGCCATCTCACGGAAACGGATACGGGACACACTGGCCTTGCCAACGTAGCCGCGGGGACGCCCGTCGACTTGGTCACGGTTACGTAACCGCACGGGGGATGAATCGCGCGGCAGGCGAGACAGTTTACGCGATGCCTCCATGCGTTCGTCCAATGAGGCAGTTGGGCACTTCATGATGGCCTTGAGTTCGGCGCGCCTTTCGGTGTATTGGGCTACGAGCTTCTCGCGTTTCTTTTGGGCGACAATCTTGGACTTTTTGGCCATTAGCGGGTCTCCTTGAACTCAACGTGACGACGCACGATGGGATCGAATTTTTTGAGGACGAGACGATCCGGGGTATTGCGTCGGTTTTTACGGGTGACGTAGGTGTAACCGGTTCCAGCTGTCGACCGTAGCTTGATGATTGGGCGCAGCTGCGTGGTCTTTTTGGCCATTAGATTTTCTCTCCTCGTGTGAGCATCTCGGCGACGACAATGTCGACGCCGCGGCGATCGATCTCCTTGATTGCTTTGAGGGTCAGAGTCAGGGTGACTTTTCTACCCAACGAGGGCACCCAGTAGCGCTTCTTTTGGATATTGGGGTTCCAGCGACGCTTGGTGTGGCGTTGGGAGTGCGAGACGTTGTTGCCGAATCCTGGCTTGGTGCCGCGGACCTGACAGCGTCGTGACATGCGTATCTCCTACCATGAGTTGCGTATGAGAATCATTATCATATACTGACGACGACGAGATGCGAACTCGTCGTACGCACGGTCGGAAGGACATCGATGAAGCAAGGCATCCACCCCGACTACCACCCGGTGGTCTTCAGGGACATCTCGGCGGACATGGCTTTTCTGACGAGGTCAACGGTCACCAGTTCCACCGAGATCGAGTGGCAGGACGGCAATACTTACCCCGTCATCGACGTTGACATCACTTCGGCCAGCCACCCCCTTCTATACAGGCAAGGCCAAGATTGTCGACACCGCCGGACGAGTTGAGAAATTCAACCGGCGTTACGGCAAGAAATGAGACATCGGGATGGCATACGCGTCTCTCGTTGGATACGACGGGCTGGGGGTGATTCATTGACGTGGTGATGACGCAGGAAGACCTGGACTCGATCGACAATGAAGAGTGTGCCGTTGTCGATCGACATGCCGACTGATCCCTGGCATCGTCCGGTCCCTGGACGCAGCACCCGCTACGTGGACTGTGGCGGGTGCTGCGTGTGTTCGAGGCGTTGGTACCGGTGTCAGCTTTCCTTACGAAAGACGGGGCTGATGTCGTCCGAGGCCTTCTCGAAGATCTCGGTAAAATGACACCGGCAAGCATGTTCGCCTTGGCCGTCGGCGTGCATCGTCAGAGTGGTCTCCTTGTCCGAGCACAACGGTTGCGCCCGCCAGCACCTGGTGTGAAAGCGACATCCGGAGGGCGGATTTGCCGGGGAGGGCACATCGCCATGTATCAGGATCTGGTGACGCATACCTCGCGCCGAGGGATCGGGTACCGGCACCGCCGAGAGCAGGGCCTGGGTATACGGGTGAGTGGAGCGTTCGTAGATCTGCTCCTCGTCACCAAACTCCATGATCCTCCCGAGGTACATGACGGCCACTCGATCGGAGATGTGGCGCACCACCGACAGGTCGTGGGCGATGAAGATGTACGCCATCCCCAGCTCCCGCTGTAGTTTCTGTAGCAGGTTGACGACCTGGGCCTGTACCGAAACATCCAGCGCTGACACCGGTTCATCGCACACCAGCACCTTGGGATTCAGGGCAATGCCGCGGGCGATTCCGATGCGCTGGCGCTGACCGCCGGAGAACTCGTGCGGGTAGCGGTTGATGTGTTCCGGGTTAAGCCCGACGAGGTCGAGCAACTCTTTGACCTGCTCGGTTCGCTTGCGACGCGGTACAGCGTCAGGATGGATTCGGAACGCTTCACCGACGATGTCACCCACCGTCATACGCGGATCCAACGAGGTATACGGGTCTTGAAAGACGATCTGAATGTCACGACGCAGTTTGCGCATCACCGATCCCGTGAGATTCGTCACGTCGCGCCCCTCGAAGGTGATCGTGCCCGACGTCGGCGGCTCGAGGTTTACCAGCAGACGCCCCAGCGTGGACTTGCCGCACCCAGACTCTCCGACGACACCGAGTGTCTCGCCAGGAGAGAGGTCGAAGCTAACCCCGTCGACAGCCTTGACGTAGCCGACGGTATGGCGCACCACGCCGGATTTGAGCGGGTAATGCTTGGTGAGGTCACGTACCGACAAAATGGGTCCAGCCTTGTCGGCTGTGGTCTTAACGGTCACGACGGAGGACCTCCTCGGTGTGGTGGCAGGCGGCCCAGCGTCCGGGCTCGACTTCGACAAATGTGGGAGCGCCGCCGACGCGGCATTCCTCGGTGGCCCAGCGGCAGCGCGGGTGGAAGGAGCATCCTGACGGCAGGTTCGTTAGGGATGGCGGCAGACCGCCGATGGCGTATAGCTCGTGTCCCTTTTGGTCCAGGCGCGGGATGGAATCCAGCAGACCGACGGTATACGGGTGGGCAGGGTTGTCGTAGAGACGACGGACGTCAGCGTGCTCGACGAACTGACCGCAGTACATGACCGCGATGTCGTCGGCCACGTCGGCTACCATCCCAAGGTCGTGGGTGATGAGGATCAGCCCCATGCCGGACTCCTCCTGGAGCTCCTTGAGCAGGGTCATGATCTGGGCTTGAACGGTGACGTCGAGGGCCGTCGTCGGCTCGTCGGCGATAAGTACCCAGGGGTTGAGCGCGATCGCTATCGCAATCATGATGCGTTGACGCATACCGCCAGAGAACTGGTGCGGGGAGTTGTTGGCACGCTCCTTGGCGGCGGGAATATGCACCCTCTCCATGAGGCGGATCGTCTCAGACATCGAATCAGAGCGGTTCATACCGCGGTGAACACGGAACATTTCGGCGATCTGCCATCCGACCGGGAATACCGGGTTCAGCGACGACAACGCGTCCTGGAAGATCATCGAGATGTGCTCGCCACGGATCTGACGACGTTTCTTTTCCGGCATCGTCAACAGGTCTACCCCGCAGTACTCAATCCGCCCGCCAGTGATCTGGGCTGGAGGGGACTCGAGGATGCCCATAATTGCTTGCGCAGTGACCGATTTACCCGACCCTGATTCACCGAGAATGGCGAGGGTCTCGCGTTCAGACAAGGTGAAGCTCGTCCCGTTGATGGCCTTGGCTACCCCGTCACGGGTGCGGAACTCCACGTGCAGGTCGTCGACTTTAAGGAGCAGCCCGTCAACCGGTTCCATGTGAAGACGAGCGCTCGTGAGTGTCTTTCGTGCCATGTCGAAACCTCAGTGCTGTTTGGGGTCGAAGGCGTCCTGTGCCGCCTCGCCAAGGAAGATGAATGCCAGCACCGCCAGAGACAGGAATAGTGACGGGAAAAGCAGCATGAACGGTGCTGAGCGGACGTATCCCAACCCGGAGGCGTCAGAAATCGACACACCTCATGAGATGGCTGGTTCCTGCAGGCCGATGCCCAGATAGCTCAGTGTCGCTTCGATGGCGATGTAAGCACCCAGATTGATGGTGGCCACTACGATTACCGGGGCGACGGCATTGGGCAGGATGTGCGAGCGGATGATTCGCCACGACGACGCCCCGAGCGCGCGAGCGGCCTGAACGTAGTCGTGTGGTAGTACCTGAAGCACCGACGACCTCATAAGTCGTGCGATGGACGGCCAACCGAGGATGATGATCGCACCGACCACTTTGAGCACCATGACGAGATACGGGGTGCCAGGCTCGTTGGGGAAGGTGTACAGGATGATGATGCCGCCGAGCAGCAGTGGGATGGCGTAGAAAACGTCGCCGGTTCGGCTCAGCAGGGTGTCGAGCCAGCCGCCGCGGAAGCCCGCAACCAGACCGATGAAGGCACCGAGAATGGTCGTTCCCAAGGTGGCGAGGACGCCGACAAGGATCGACGATCTGGCCCCGTACACCGTCCGGGAGTACACGTCACACCCCTGGATATCGGTACCAAACCAGTGTACCGCCGAAGGGATGTGCCGGGCCGCCGACAGGTTGCAGTCGGTGGGGTCCTTTGAGGTGAAGATAGCCGGGACGGCCGCCATGACCAGAAAGACGACGATAAGAGTCACCGATATCCAGAACAGGGGGTTGCGTTCAAGGGAGTCCCAGGCGTCATTCCACACCGAGCGCGGCTTGGAGTTGCCCAGTACATCGTTCTCGCCGGGCGTGGGATCGGCCATGGCCTCAGGACCGCTAGAGCCGAGCGGGGAAAGGTTCGTAAGTGATTCAGTCATGGCTAATCCTCGGGTCGAGCACCCCGTACAGCAGGTCGACGAGGAGGTTTGCGAGCAGATATACCAACACGAGGCAGGTCACCGCACCGACCACCGAGACACCGTCGCGTTGGTTGATCGACCGGTAGACGTAATTGCCGATCCCGTTGATGTTGAAGATGCGCTCGGTGACGATGGCACCACCCATAAGGGCACCGAAGTCATATCCGATGAAGGTGATCACGGGGATGAGGGAGTTGCGCAGGGTGTGCACAGTCACGATCCGTGACGGCGACATGCCCTTAGCCTTGGCGGTGCGCACGTAGTCGGCCCGCTGGTTCTCCAGCAGGTTCGACCTCGTCAGACGGGCCACGTAGGCCACTGACAACGCTCCCAGCACGAGTCCTGGCAGGACGAGTGCTCCCCATAAGCCGTCCCCGGCTGTCACCGGGAACCAACTCAGCCGTAGACCGAAGACAAGCTGTGCCAGCGAACCAATGACGAAGATCGGGATTGAAATGACGATGAGCGAGGACACCAGGACGAAGTAGTCGATGAATTTGCCGCGTCGCACACCTGCCCACACACCGGCGAGGATGCCAATGACGATCTCAACGAGCAGGGCGATGACCGCCAGCTTGATCGTTACCGGGTAGCGGGCACCAAGCTCTGAGACGACGGTGTTGCCGTAATAGTCGACGCCGAGGTTTCCGTGCAACAGTTTCTCCAAGTACAGGCCGTACTGGACGAGTAGTGGTTTGTCGAGGTTGTACTCGGCCCGGAATGCCGCCACGTAGGCGGGTGGGCAAGGGCGTTCACCGCATCGTCCGGCTGTGGGATCACCGGGCAAGGCAAAGACCAAACAGAAAATGATGAACGTCGTCCCGATGAGCACGGGATCATCTGGAGGATGCGTCTGACGATGTATCTGAACATGGTGTTCCTCACGACACCGTCGGTCCGTCGAGACTAATTCGGCGGACCGACGAGTGCGTCATCACGGATGAATCACTTCACGCTGACCGACTGGAAATCAATCGTGCCGAATGGAGTGAGCTTGACATTGGCGACCTTGTTTGACCACGCGAATGGGGTCGAGGTCGTCCACAGCGGGATGTTGGGTGGGTCCTCCACCAGCATCTTCTCGGCCTTCTGGTACAGCTTGTTGGCTTCCCCAGTGTTGGTAGCGGCAGCGGCGTCCGCGAGCTTGGCGTCGAAGGCCTTGTTCGAGTAGTCGTTGTCGTTGCTTGAGGCGCCGGTGGCGTACATCGGGGTCAAGAAGTTCTCGATGGAGGGGTAATCCATCTGCCATCCGGTGCGGAAGAAGCCCTGGAGCTGACGCTTGGTGATCATGTCGCGCAGGGTCTTGAAGTCCGGGGTGACCTTGAGCTGGCACTTGAGGCCAAGGTCGTTCTTCCAGCCGTTGCAGATCGCCTGAGACCATGCCTTGTGGTCGCCATCACCGTTGACCGCAATGGTCAGGGTGCCCTTGTACCCACCGGACTTCTTGTACAGCTCGACGGCTTTGTCCTTGTCGTACTTGCACATCTGGCCACACTGGTCTTTCTTGTATCCGTCGACGACGGGGGAGACCCAGCCATCAGCGGGGGTTCGAGAGCCAGCGAAAATCTGCTTCGTGATGGTCTCGCGGTCGATGTCCATGCCAAGGGCCTTGACGAGGTCCTTGTTGCCGGCCAGCTGCTTGTCTTTGCCGGAGTAGGTCAGTGTCCGGTTGATGCCCGACTGGCGGATGGCCCAGCGGCCAGATAGGTCATTCTTCCACTGGTCGTTGGTGAGCTGGTCGGTCGGGATGAGGTCGTTGATGTCGAGGTTGTTGGCGACCGTGTCGTTGTAGGCCGGGCTGGCGTCGTTGTAGATCTTGAAGGTGACCTTGTCGACGTGGCCTTGGTACGCCCCGGCGTAGTTCCCATTCTTGGCGACGGTGATCGCGGTGGCGGTGTTGTCGGTGACCTTGTATGGCCCGGCGCCGATCGGCATCTTCTCCCACTTCTTGTTGGTCGGATCCTTGAGGAAGGCATCCGGCAGCGGGGCGAAGGCGGTGTAGCCCAAACGTACCTTGAGGTTAGAGACCTTTTCGGTGGTTTTGATGGTGAAAGTGTGGTCGTCAACGACTTTGAGGCCGCTCATGGTCGTGGCTTTGGGCTTGGCTTTACAAGCTTCGTCACCACACTGTTCGTCGGCGTACCCCTCGATCGGTTCGAAGAAGTAGCCGGATTGCTGGGCATTGGGGCCGTAGGCGGCCCAGTTCCAACCGGCGACGAAGTTCTGAGCCTTGACCTTGGTGCCGTCGGAGAACTTGTATCCCGGCTTGATCTTGACGGTGAAGTTCTGGTTGTCCTTGGTCTCGATGGACTGGGCGATGTCCATCTCCGGCTTGGCGGTGTCAGGGTTGTAATGGATAAGGCGGGCGGTGACGGCATCGAGGACATTTCCGCCGCAGGTCTCGTTGGTGTTGGACGGAATGAGCGGGTTCTGTGGGGTACAGCCGCGAACGGTGATTGATCCGCCGTCTTTGGCCGGGGCGCTGTTATTGCTGCCGCCGGCGGCTGACGATCCGGCAGCCGAGTCATCCTTGGCCGCGACATCCTCACCGCAGGCTGACAGCGTCATCAAACCTGCGAGGGACAGCGCAATGAGTGGCCTCATGTGACGCATGGTGTCTCCTTCTCACGTCACGTCGGCATCCAACCGACGGTTTCGGGACACCATGCCATCGTGAAGCGTCATTCGTCAGCCGTTTCGCAGGGCTGATACAAGATCGTGACCATATTGAAACATGTGTATAATTATTCGATTGGGTGGACGTCGGTCTCACGATGTGGAGATACCGGGGGCAGTCCACCGCGTCATCGCAGGCTTTGAGGAGTTTCAGAACACAGATCGTCGTGCCCTTGGACATACGTAAAGGGACCCACACCTGCAGGTGCGAGTCCCTTTCTCTGAAGTTGTGTGAATCAGGAGATCTCGTCGACCAGACCCTTAGTGAAGGCGGGTAGATCGTTCGGGTTGCGCGAGGTGAGTAGCACCCAGCCGTTGCCGGGGCAACGGAAGAGTTTCTTGTCTACCCAGGAAGCTCCGGCATTTTCAAGATCCGGTCGAATGGAGATATAGGAGGTCATCGCTTTGCCTTTGGCAACGTCGGCGTCAATCAGTACCCACGGTCCGTGACAGATAGCCCCGACCGGCTTGCCAGCAGTTGCGAACTCCTTGACCAGGCGACGTCCGTCCTCGTCAATACGCAAGGTATCCGCATTGACGGTGCCACCGGGGATGACGAGCAAGTCGTAATCGGAAGCCTTGGCGTCGGCAAGCCTGGAATCAGCGTTCACCTTGGACGCCCAATCCTTGTCGCCGGTGACGGTTTGAATGGACTCGCCGCTGTTGGAGGCGACGGTTACCTCGATGCCGGCCTTTGTGAGGGCGTTGAGGGGCTCGACAAGCTCGGCCTCCTCGACTCCGAAGTCGGTGACGGCGATAAGTGCGCGTGCAGCCACGGTGGTTCCTCCTTCGATTGCGTTCAGTGGTGGAACAAGGCCGAAGGCTGAAGTATTCCGATGAAGAATCAGATGGTCGGGGTGACAGGATTTGAACCTGCGACCTCTTCGTCCCGAACGAAGCGCGCTACCAAACTGCGCCACACCCCGCGACCACGGTCATCCTTCCCATTGGAAAGGCCGACGCATACTTTAACCCAGCTTGGTCGAAAGCGCCAAGCTGGCCCTGTCAGGGTTGAGGAACGAGGGTAAGCAGGGTGGCCTCTGGCCGGCAGAAAGTCCGGTACGGAGCGAAGGGGGAGCATCCTAATCCGGCCGAGACGTGCAGCCACCCGGTTCGTCCGTCGCAGCTGTGCTGAGACAGCCCTTTGGCGCGTTCGGTGTCTAAATCACAGTTAGTGATAATGGCTCCGGTGAAGGGCAGACATACCTGTCCGCCATGAGTGTGACCTGCGAAAACGATGTCCATACCATCGCTAACCATGGCGTCGAGAATCTTGAGATACGGGGCATGGGTGACGCCGATATTGAGGTCCGCCTCGCCGTCAGGTGGGCCAGCCACCTTCTCGTAATGGTCGCGGTCGTGATGGGCGTCGTCAGTACCGCGCAAAGTCAACCGGTGACCGGCCGCCTCCAGCGTTCCGGACTTGTCGTTGAGGTCCAGCCATCCCGCAGAGGTGAAGGCCTGACGAAGTTCCTCATGGGGAAGCTCTGGCACCGGTTCGTTGGCCTGCTGAGAGCGTCCCCATAAGAGGTACGAGAACGGGTTCTTGAACTTTGGTACCAGGTAGTCATTGGACCCAAAGACGAATACCCCAGGCCGCTGTAGCAGCCCCGACATGTCGTCGAGAAGTGGCTGGAGCGAGTCGGCCGAGCAAAAGTTGTCGCCGGTGTTGATGACAAGGTCAGGATTGAGAGCGTCGAGTTGACGAATGAACCCCCGCTTGGTCTCCTGGCGGGCTAGCAGATGTAAGTCCGACATATGTAGTATGCGCAACGGCGAGCTGCCGGGCTTTAGTACCGGCACCTCGACGTGACGCACCACAAATCGATGCGCTTCGATTACCCCGTAGGTCAGGCCTGCAACGCCGACCCCCATAACGCTAGCGACCGCTGTGAAGCCCGTCTTCATAGCGGTTCTCATGTCAGCGAGGTCCCGTCGTTCCGGGCGGGTTCTGTTGGCCGCCTCCGGTGTTACCCCCGTAATTGCCGTCATTATTACCCTCGGTACCATCATTATTACCCGCGGAATTATCACCGGGCGGGTTGTTCTGCTGGCCACCGGGCTGCTCATTGCCGGGGTTGTTCGGCTGGTTTTGTGGCGGCTGCGGAGGGACGTAGGTCGGTTTAGGGGCTGGCTTCGGGCCCTTCGATACTTTGAGGGTGACGGCGGCTCCGGCGTGGGCTGACTCCTCGGGATCCGTGCCGAGGTAGGTACCGGGCTCTGAGTCGTCCCATACATGCCACACCTTGGTGCGGAATCCCGCCTTAAGGATGGCAGCTTTGGCCTGGGGATAGGTCATCCCGTCAGTGTTGGGAATCTTGATGAGCTTGCCGTAGCTCACCTCGTCGGTGGGAGCTACGAACTCTGTCTTGGGCTTGCCTTGGAGGGCGCCGGCCATCGCTGCACGGTAGATCTTGCCAGCGTCGCTACCACCAGAACCGTTGAGGTAGACCCCGGTAGAGGTCCGGATGCCCTTGATCGAGCGGGACTTATCGCCACGGAAGTAGGAGTTTCCACTATCGGCAGCGATCATCGCTACACCGGCAGCCTGCGGGGTATACCCGTCGAACCAGGCAGCCTCATGGGCGTCGGTGGTACCTGTCTTGCCGGCTTGCGGATAACCACCTGGAATTCTCGCGGGCATACCCGTGGCGTCCATAACACCCGAAAGCACCGAGTTAACGCCGTCAGCAACCTTCTGCGGCATGACTCGCTTGCAATTGCCGGTCGGGACCTTAAGAGGTGAACCATCGCGATTCTTAACCGACGTGAGAATAATGGGGTCGCATTGGATGCCACGTGAAGCGAAGGTCGCATAGGACGAAGCCATGGACAGCGGGGACACATAAGCAGTACCGAGGGTAAACGATGGCACCTTCTGGAAGGTCTTGACGATGTCCTTACCGCTAGAGAGTTTCACGCCACTGTCCTGAGCCATTTTGGTGACCCCGCACATACCGACGTCCTGCTCTAGCTGGACAAAGTAGGTATTAACCGACCATGCGGCCGCCTCACGCAAGCCGATGTTCCACGAGTGTCCGGTTGAGTTGCGCACCCGGAACGGCCCCGACTTAAAGGTGCCCTTACAGCTGGTGAACTTTTCGCCAGTGAAGTCCATCGGAGAGGATGCGGTGTAATGCTTGCTCATGGGTATGCCCTTGGCAATGGCCGCAGCCGTCGTGAAGGCCTTGAAAGTCGACCCTGCCTGGAAACCAGTGGCCCCGCCCATCGAGGCCGGTACCATGTAGTCGTAGTAGGTTTGCCCGGGCTTGTCGCCCATGATGGGACGGGACTGTGCCATCGCCATGAGTAAGCCGGTGCCCGGCTGGACGATGGCCGTTCCAGCAAGAACTGGGTCCTTGGGCCCGACAACGTTCGAGACGGCGTTCTGGGCGGCATCCTGAACCTTTGGGTCAATACTCGTCTGGATGGTCAATCCACCACGCTTGACCATCTTGGCCCGCTCCTCGGGGTTCTTGCCCAGACTCGGCATCTGCAACAAGCTGCGATACGCGTAGTCGCAGATGAACGGGTACTTCGATGAGATGCAGCCGTTTTTCGGATAAAAGACCTTCGACTTGTCGAAGACGGTCGCCTCGGCCTTCCGAGCCTGGTCAGCACTGATGAGGCGAAGTTGGGCCATACGTGCCAGCACGATATTGCGGCGGTTCGTGGCTGCCTCGGGGTGGTTTACCGGGTCGTAGGCGACCGGGTTCTGTACCAGGCCAGCTAGCATCGCCGACTGGGCGAGGTCAAGTTTGGCGGCTGTGGTCCCAAAGTAGTGATGAGCCGCAGACTCGACGCCGTAGGCACCGTCACCGAAGTAGGCGATATTGAGGTAGCGCTCCAGGATCTGCTGCTTAGAGAGCTTCTTCTCCATAGCCACCGCATAGCGCAACTCTTGTATCTTTCGGGTGATCGTCGGTTCCTGGGCGGCCTGCACGCCCTCCTCATTACCCGCGGCTACGGCAGCCTCGATGCGGATCTGCTTGACGTACTGCTGGGTCAAAGTTGATCCGCCCTGCCGGGCTGATCCGGCGATATTTGTCGCCAGGGCGCGCGCGGTGCCCTTGAGGTCGATCGCACCATGGGAGAAGAATCGGTTGTCCTCGATAGCGACTTGGGCCGTTTGCATCTGCTTGGAGATCTTTGACAACGGAACGTATTCGCGGTTCTCGTCGTAGAAGGTGGCTAGTACCGATCCATCGGCCATCAGAATGTGGGACTTTTGAGCCTGCGGTGTGCTCATCAATTCGGGAGGTAGATCCTCCATGCTACTGGCAACCATCTTGGCCGTTCCGCCGGTTAAAGCCGCGAGGGGCACAACGAATCCAGCCATTAGCAGTCCGGTCAGGATACTGACGATTCCGAACATGGCCAGGGGGTAAAGCTTGCCGTGCCTGTCTGAGCGCATGTACCCAAGAATACGTGAGGCTTCAGACATACCCGAGTTACCTGGGTCAGCGGCAAGTCTTTCCTGGGTTTACTCCCTGTTCCTACTATCGTGGCAATCGCGCCTGACAGCCTTTGCGTCACGGCGTCACGCAATAGACTGCGGCGCTCCCGTGTACGGCGGGGTCGCCGTACTGTCGCCGGTTAGACTTTGGTGTCCGAACCTGGCAGGAGGGTTGATGACGCGAGTCGTCCAGAAATTCGGCGGGTCCTCAGTGGCCGATGCCGCATCGATTAAGCGCGTGGCGCGCCGTATTGCCGCCACAAAGCAGGCGGGCAATGACATTGTCGTCGTCATCTCGGCTATGGGCGACACCACTGACGACCTGATGGACCTCGCCTTGGAGGTTTCTCCACAGCCCGCTCCCCGGGAACTCGACATGCTCCTGACGACGGGTGAGCGGCAGTCCGCTGCCCTGCTCGCGATGGCTCTGTCTGACGTGGGTATCCCGGCACGCTCGTACACCGGTTCCCAGGCTGGAGTTATTACGACCGCGGCCCATGGCAATGCCCGCATTATTGACATTACCCCCGGGCGAATTGAGAAGTCTTTGGAGGCTGGAGACCTCGTCATTGTCGCGGGATTCCAGGGGGTCTCCCAAACAACTAAGGACGTCACCACCCTAGGGCGGGGGGCGTCTGACACCACTGCGGTCGCCCTGGCCAGCTCCCTAGGCGCTGATTTTTGCGAGATCTACTCTGACGTCGACGGCGTCTTTACTGCTGATCCACGGATCGTCAAGGGTGCCCGACGCATTCCTGAGATCTCCTACGAGGAGATGCTCGAAATGGCCGCTTGCGGCGCCAAAATCCTCCATCTGCGTTGCGTCGAATACGCCCGCCGTGAGGACGTGCCAGTGCACGTACGTTCCTCGTTCTCTGACAAACCCGGCACCTGGGTCAAGGAGCCTGCCGATATCACGAAGGGATCTGACATGGAAGAGGCCATTATCTCCGGGGTGGCCCATGACCGCTCGGAGGCCAAGATCACCATCGCCGGTCTTCCTGACGCGGTGGGTCGAGCTGCCCAAATCTTCGAGATCATCGCTCACGCTGACATCAATATCGACATGATTGTGCAGAATGCCTCGCGGGTTATGAATGGGCGTACGGACCTCTCCTTTACCTTGCCGATGAGTGACGGACCCACGGCAGTCCGCGCCCTGACCGCCGTCAAGGACGAGTTGGGCTACGAGCAGATCCTGTACAACGACCAGATTGGCAAGGTATCGGTGGTCGGCGTGGGCATGAGGACTCACCCCGGGGTCACCTCGACGTTCTTCCGTGCTTTGGCCGACTCCGGCATCAACTTGCAGATGATCTCAACTTCCGAGATTCGCATCTCGGTGGTTGTGGACGCCGACCAGGTTGACGAGGCCGTTCGTGTTGCTCACACCGCCTTCGGGCTCGATGCTGAAGGTGAGGCCGTCGTCTACGCCGGGACTGGCCGTTAAGGCGACCATGCCTGAATCCCGTGATGACGACGTTTATGACCTTCTCCGTCTTCCGGAGGTAGTCCCGCCAATAGACGTTTACGACAGCCTCGACATTGACGCCGTCACTTTCGGCGCTGATGTTTCTCGCCGTAGCCTGAGGCGGCTTGGCGCCGACGAGGACTTCGATCGCACTCGGGTTATCCCCGGGATCATCACCTCCCCACCAGCGTCGGCTGCTCCCGAGGCTCCTGCTGAGGGGTCATTGCGTCGCGCCAGCATCGTCATGGCTGCCGGCACGATGGTGTCGAGGATTCTGGGATTCGTGCGCACCTACTTGCTCACCGTCATTGCGGCTGGTACCTCATTAACCCTCGACGCTTTTCAAGCCGCTAACACCTTGCCAAATGTGGTGTTCATTCTGCTCAGTGCGGGAGTACTCAACGCCATCCTTATTCCGCAGATCACCAGGGCTATGAAGCAGCCAGACGGTGGTCAAGAGTTCGTCGATCGATTGCTGACGGTGTCGTTCGCGTCAGTGCTCCTCGTTACCACTGTGGCGACGTTAGCCTCGCCATGGCTCTTGGATCTCTATTTCTCGTCGAGTGGGGCGACTCGTCACCTCACCATTTTCTTCGGGTTTATATGCATGCCGCAGGTCTTCTTCTACGGACTCTACGCGATCCTCGGCCAGGTACTTAACGCACGCAACCAATTTGCTGCTTTCATGTGGAGTCCGGTGCTGGCGAACGTCATTCAGATTGCCGGACTGGTGTGGTTCCTGGTGCAATTCGGAGCCCATCCCGACCCCGCTACCTGGACCCCTGAGATGGTGTGGGTATTGGCCGGGACGATGACCTTGGGCATCATCATCCAGGGCTTGTTCCTCATCATCCCGTTGCATCGCGGCGGGTTCCGGTGGCGTCCTCGCTGGGGAATCCGCGGCTACGGTCTGGGAGCGGCCGCGCGTATCACGGTGTGGACCTTCACCGCACTGGTCATCGCTCAGTTCGCCGGCATCATCATGAAGAAGATGCTGTCCCACGTACGCCTGGTGCACCCGGAGGTGTCGTCGTCGATTAGTGCCTACGACAACGCCTTCCTTATTTTTATGCTGCCGCAGAGCTTCATTACGACGTCAATTCTTACTGCACTCTTCCCACGAATGAGCCGGGCCAATGCCGACGGCAACAATTCCGCCATGAAAAAGCTGCTGCGTCAGGGATTGGAGGTGCCAGCCCTAGCGATCATCCCGTGTTCGCTGGCGATGGTCGTGCTGGCCCGCCCCGGCGTGCAGACAGTGTTCTCGCTGGAACCTGGTCAGGTCGGGTCATTGGCACGAGCCGTGGCGGTCATGGGGGTGGGCCTGCTGCCCTTCGGTATCGCTACCCTGCAGCAGCGCTACTGCTTCGCCCGTGAGGACGGCAAGCGCAACCTCATCATGCAGGCGATTACCACGGGCGTCCAGCTCATCATCTTGGTGACGATGTTCGTTTTTCCGCCTCAGCATGCCCTTGTCGTCGTGGCGGCTGCTCAGACTATTGCCAACCTTATTGGAGCGGTGGTGTGGCTGGTGGTGGCTTCTCGCCAGCTCGGCGGTATTGGCATGGGGGAGGTTAACCGACTGTGGACCAAGCTCGCTGTGGCCTCGATCGTTGCTGCGGTTCCGACATACCTCGTCGCTCATGGGATCGACGCTGCGGGTCATGGTGCGTGGGTCGGTCACGCTGGCGGTACCTTGATCGGCGGGGTGCTGTTCGTTGCCCTATTCCTCGTCCTGGCGAAGATACTGCGCATTGTCGAGGTCTTGGACTTGCTGAATCCTATGTTGCGTAAGATGATGCGCCGGAGCTAAGGCAGGGCTGACGATCTGTGACCGGTACGATCGTGTCAGTTGTGACAGCCGAAGCCATTCTGGTTGACGGCAGTACCACGGCAGTAAACCTTGCCGGCCTCGAGACCACCAGTATTGACGGTCAACTCGGAGACGGTGACAAGGGTCATGCCCTTGTGGCGGAGCGCTTCGATCAGCCCGCTGGTCGCATCGGCTGTTGACGAGTAGGTGTCGTGCAGCACGATGATCGGCTGGGTGTAGGTGGTGGCGTACTCGGTCACCGTCTTGGTGATCTTGCCGGCGTCACGGTTCTGCCAGTCATTGGAATCGGCGGTCCAGTTGACCATCGCCAGATTCTGTTTGGCCATCGCGGTATCGACCTGCTCGTTGTGCGCACCGTACGGCAGACGGAAGAGCATCGTCGGTCGTCCGGTGAGCTTACTTAGGGTATTGACGGCATCGGTGATCTCAGCCGTGCGGCCCCGAGGTCCGAGCGTCGTCAGAGTTCGGTTGCTGGCCGAGTGACTGCCAACCTCGAAACCGGAGCCGGCCAGCAAGGTGGAGGTGTCCGGGTGGTTGTCAACGTTGGTCCCGAGCAGGAAAAAGGTTGCGGCGGCTTTCGCGTGAGTGAAACCATCAATGATCTTCGCAGTCGTATCAGCGGGTCCGTCGTCATAGGTTAGGGCCACACAGTTTTCGACGATGCAATCGACACCAATTGCCGTTGAGGGGTGGGTCGGTGTGCTGCTCGTTTTGGTGACCGGGTCGCCCGGAAGGGGCCTGATGTTCGGAGAATCTGCTGGTTTCGGGCTCGTCTTGAGTTTGGTAAACCATGTCGCATCTGCTGACGGGGTACCGGTGAACGACGTCGGGTGTAGCGAGGCGCCGAGGGCCTTCTGGCCAAGCCCACTGAGCAACGGAGAGACGGCCTTGGAATCGATGAGAACAGTACGTTGAACGCTATCGATAGCTCCCGCCGGGAACTTCACAAGCAGGTCACCCTTGGAGTCAAATGACAGTGCAGGTCCGGTGCCATAGGGGGCTTGCGGTTGCTGGAGGGCCGCCTCAGCTTTCTTGCTGTTGAGGCCATCGTCATGGGCAGAGTTAACAACTTCCTGGCTGAACTTCGGCCAACCGGGCCACGAGATGAGGGCGCTCGCTGACAGGGTTTGTTTCATTGTGGCGTCGTACCACAGCGTTGTTGTGGACTGAGAAGTTGTTTTGCCCCTCGTCACTTCAGCCTGCAACTCGACCCCAAGTAGGTCAGTTGTCGAGGAGATGAAATGGCCGGTCATGGTGACCTTCGTAGCCGAATCCCATGCAGCGCCGCGTAGGGTGCGCTCACGGACGACTTCGATGGCCTGGCTGAGATTACGGGCGGTGGTGATGGTTGGGACCTTGATTGAAATGTCTGACGGCTTGTGGAAGGACGTTGACGTCATCGTCGCCCCCGCGACATGGTCGTTGGCTACGGAGGTGGATTTCATGGTCGAGTGGATGTCTGAGGGTGAGGCGTTGGGGTCCCCGTCGTCGTGAGAGCAGGCTCCAAGTGAAAGCAGGGCAACCAAGGCGATAGCCAGGGCTCGAATCGAGCGACGCGGGGAGGCACTCACGATTTATAGAGTAAGGCTCTGCTCAAGTAGGGAAGAATCACAACGCCGAGCCTCCCCGATATTCTGGGAGAGTTCTTCGAATTCTCAGATGACTGGCGATATTGGAGCACACTCTGTCACTGGTTCGTGTCAGCTGTGGTCAATTAGTGCAGGTCGGTTATGAGGGAAAGATGAGAGCGCCGATGAGGATTGCTGAGACGAAGCAGCAGCACGTTGCCAGCGGGACGAACCGTTTAAGGAACCCAGCACCAAAGGCCCCGCCCTCCATAGCCATCAGCTTGACGTCAACGACCGGTCCGATCGCCAGGAAGGCCAGCTGGGCGGTGGGGGAGAAACTCGTCAGAGAAACAGCCATGAAGGCGTCGGCTTCTGAGCACAGGGCGACGATGACGGCTAGCAAGCTCAATACTGCTGTCTCCACGACAACGTTGGTCGTCAAAGCCTGCATCCAGGCGGTCGGAACACAAACCTTGACGGTGGCAGCGATCGCTGCACCAATGACGAGGAAGCCGCAGGATTGGATGAAATCGTGGGTTAGTTCGCTGCGGAAGGTCTCGGCCATTGCGGATATGGTGCGCGGTTGGTGGTCATGCAGTCCGCAGGCCCCCTCGCAGGCAGATCCCGGGGAGCCGTCATCAACCCCGCGGAGAGGACGCCCTAGCCAGATCCATCCCAAACCAATGAGGACGGCGGCCAACAATCCGGCGATGAACCGCGCTACGGCCATCCGAGGATTGACGGTGTAGGCAACCGCGGTAGCTGCTATGACGACCGGATTGATGGCCGGGGAAGCCACCATGAAGGTCAGAGCTGCGGCTGTCGGTACGCCTGCCCTGACCAAGGACTTGGTGGTGGGCACCGAGGCGCACTCGCAGGCGGGAAGGGCAATGCCGGCAAGCCCCGCGACCACTACGGCCAAGGCAGTTTGATGTGGCAGGAAACGGGCCAGAGCCTGCGGTTTGAGGAAGGCCGTCAGGGTCGATGAGATGATCGTTCCCAAGAGCAGGAAGGGTACGGCCTGCAGCCAGATACCGATGAAGATCACGAGCCAGGCGTTGACCTGGGGAGGCAGCTCGCTCATATGTACGGGTTCTCCGGTACCGGGATCTGGTCGATGCGTTCCACCTTGAAGCGAGTGTTAGGCAGGTACGTCCCGGTGACGCGGATCCACGAACCGCCGGTGGGACGAGACGGGGCTCCCACCATTGTCGTCATGAACGGCAGTGCGTCGGCCACGCAGCACCACATTTTGAGTCGGGCTAGCACCCAGGCATGAGCCGGATCTTCTGGGGCGGCACTGACGAAGCCGATCATCGTCAGCTTTCTGCCTTTGAGCGTGGCGATACCGCGGGGATCATCAGCACGTTGCACGTAGTCGTAGATGGTGAGTTCAGCCGGATTGCCTTTGAGAGCGGGCCATTGAGCCGGTGGTGGACCCATGGGGCCGTTGCGGTCAGATCCGATGTTGTCGCCGCCGTTGTCGTATCCGCCGACGGTTTTTCCGGTCTTGGGGTCGATAGCTACCGGGGATACCGACTTAGGAGCTGCCGGTAAACCGTCATTCCACGAGCTTGAGTGAGCCGGAGATGGCGAGGTGCCCCGCACTGCAGGACGGTAACTCGCCGCTCCGAGCAGGGTTAGTGGCTCTAGTGGGACGAACAATCCCAGGGCGACAGGGGCGACGATAAGTAGTCCGATCCGAGCACGATGATGCCCTGTGGTATTCGGGTGACGAACCGCGTGGGCCAGGGTCCACAAGCCCATGACCGTCAGGACCGGACACGCAACCCACAGTAGGGTCGTGATGATGGTGCCGACGAACAGGTGAACGCGGCCACTGAGCAGCAGGTAGAACCCCAGCGCAGCACAGGCCAGCAGAGCGAGACCTTCTACAGCCGTGCGCGCCCCCGGTCGGACACTCATCCTTTGCAGTTATAGCCGCTTTGAGGCTTGACCGTTCCATTGCAGTAAGCGTGACCGGCCTGATAACCCCCGGTATTGAGGGACAGTTCACTGACGCTGACGATGGTCTTGCCCTTGGCTTCAAGATCCTTATAGATTTGCGGGGCGGCGTCGATTGATGCCTTCTGGATGTCGTGTTCAAGGACGATAGGGGCGGTGTACGGCAGCGCGGTCATGACGTTCTTATATGTCATCTCAGGGTTGCGGTTCTTCCAGTCTTCGCTGTCAATCTGCCACTGAATGATTGCCATGCCATTGTCCTTGGCGACCTTGTCAACGGTGGCGTTATGAGCGCCGTAAGGTGGGCGGAACAACAGCGGAGTGGCCCCGGTTAACTGCTTAATGAGCTGCGAGTTGTGCTCCAGTTCACGACGGATACGATCTGGGGTCTTCGCCGGAAGATTCGGGTGGGTGACTGTGTGGTTGCCGATCTCCATGCCGGCGGCAGCCACCTTCTGGGCTGTATTTGGGAAGGCCATGATGCTGTTGCCCATCTCGAAGAAGGTGATCGACAACTTGAGCTTCTTGATGGTGTTGAGAAGTTCTGGGGTCATGGCGCTGGGGCCATCGTCATAGGTGACGGCGACGCAGTGCAGGACTCGACAGTCCGGGCCGACGGCTGTCGATGGGCGACCACTCGTGTCCGTGGCTTTGGGGGACTCATCTACGGGCTGGGAGGTAGTTCCAGTGAACGTGCCGGGATTTGTTGAGGCTTTCTGAGCCTGGGCGCCGAAGTTGCTGAGCATTCCCTTCGCTTTGTCGCTGGGAACGACGAGGGTGACGGCCTTATCGGTGACGACCCCCGAGGCAAAGCTGGCCAAGAGGTCACCGTTGTGGCTAAAACCGAGGGCGGGGCCGCTGCCATACGGGGCCGATTTCGCCTTGACGGCCGCGGCAATTTTTCCGCCGTCGAGGGATTGATCCTTGCCAGCATCCTGCAGCGCTGTCGTCAGGTCAGCCCATTTGTCGGGCTTGATGAGGGCGGGAGAGGAGTATGACTGCTGGGCTGCGGTCGAGTACCAGATGGTGGCCGGAATCGTCTGCTTCTTACCGGCGATGGTGGTCTGGTTGGTCACCAGCACGCCCAAGGCGGCGTCATTGGAGGCAATGATCTGGGAGGTGACGTTGACGTCAGAAGCGTTTTGCTGCCAGGAATCGCGCAGCATACACCCTTTGACGACCTCTACTGCGGTGCTGAGGTTCCGTGCTTTCGCGAAGCGCGGGAAGATGGCCTTGACCTTCTCTGGGGCGGCATTAAAAGTGATGTCCGTTGCCCCCGCCTGAGCGGCTGGAATCTTCGCCAAGGCGGCGTTCGATGCGCCAGCAGTGGAGGAACTGTCAGACTGGCTGGGGTTCTTCGCATCGCCATGGGAGGAGCAGGCGCTGAGCGCTAGGCAGGTCGTGAGTGCGATGGCTGTGACCCGCAGAGGAAGATTAGGTTTTGGCAACATGGGGGAGACCTTACCTCGTATGTTCGGCTCACCGAAGCAATGACGAGCGGGTCGTCGTGACGATGCTCAAGTCGCGCTGTAATGCCACGTGATGGTAATTCGTCACTTACCTAGTGATTGTATAACGCCACCGGCTGAGCCCAGGGAACACCTGGGCTCAGCCGCTATGAGGACATCATGGACATAGTGCTCACTCGTTGTGAGCGTTGATCCAGTTGATGATCGTGTCGTCGACCTGATCTTTGACAGGCTCGTTAATGGTCTCGTGCATCAGGCCTTCCCACTCGATGATCTTCTTGTCTTTAGAGCCAATGGCGTTGTACCAGTTGACGTCGAAGTACGAGGGGACGATGCCGTCGTTGGCGCCGTGCATGATGAGGGTCGGTTCGGTAAAGGATGGAGCGTTAAAGGTGTTGTACACCTGTGCGACGCCCATCTGCTTGACCATGCCGAGGCTCATGTACTTGTTGTTGAGGGGATCCTTCTTGTAGTCCTCGATGACGGCCGGGTCGGTGCAAACGCCGTTCGCCAGCGGGTTCTTGAACTGGATGAAGGCTTCAGCAGCGTTCGAGGGCAAGTGGATGGCCTTGGGGTGACGCACCGCCTGGGTCAGCAGGATGCCGTTGAAGCTGGTGAGCTTATCCATCGGCAGGAGCTGGCTGATCGTGGGGCGGCATTCTTCTCGGCGTCAGTGAGGTCGTGTGCGGTGACCTTCTTCGGCCCTTCGGTGTCGCGGCCCCATGGGTTGACGGCGATGCCACCGCCGTTGCTCACAATGCCGGCAACGGTTCCCGGGTACTTAGCGCCGTAGGATTGAACGGCGAAACTACCCATGGAGTGCCCGAAGAGGAAGACCTTTTTGCCGGCGTTTTCCTGGTGGGCGATTTGCACGAACTGGTGCACGTCGTTGACGAGGTTGCTCCAATCGTCGATGTGGCCACGTGGGATGGCGTTGTCGACGTATGGGCGCGCGCTACGGCCATGTCCGCGGTGATCGAAGCGGTAAGTTGAGTAGCCGGCGTCGTTGAGACGCTTGGCCAGGTAGTCGTAGCGGCCGGAGTGCTCAGCTGCGCCGTGAACGATGACGACGGCACCCTTAGCGTTGGGGACGATGTTCTTGCGGAAGAAGAGTTCGGTGCCCCACTGATCAGTACTGGTGGTGTATCCGGTGATGAGTTTCGACTGGACGGTAGCAGCGGCCGGGGCTGGAGCCTTGTCAGTAGCCACAGCCGGAACTGTCGCCATAGAGGCTCCGGTAATAGCCATAGTGCCCGCAATGGCCAGTGCGCTCAGCTTCTTGGTGAAAGTCATGTCCCACGCTCCTTTGCATGTGATGTTTGTGCCTTAATGACCGTGACCTTGACACTAGAGTGGAGGTTCACCTGGTGTCTTGAATACGTATACGCATACGAACTTGGTTAGACGTGCACATTAATCAGCGCCACTTGCACATAAGTGCTGCAATCATGCACGGTGAAGCGGGGCGTGACGAGGGGCTGCGGGGAAACCCGCAGCCCCTCGTCATGTCGGGCAACATGAGTCACATGGTCGCTCGGCTTATGGCGTTACCGTGAGAGGTAGCAATTCAGCGGACCTGGCTGGCCGGAAGCCAAGCGGCGGACTGGAGGTCGCCGAGATGGCCGACATGCTGGATCTTCGGGGGCTGACCCGGGATGTTGATGATGAAGCAAGCCTTGGCGGCCTTCAGGTTGTTGACGATGTCCTGAGCGAGCTGCTTGAGATCGCCGAGAGCGGAGGTGTCGCCGAAGGCCTTGAGGGCATTGTCGGCAATGATCTTGACGATCTTGGCCACGAGGGCGCCCGGGTTGGCCAGCAGGCTCGGGTCCTTGAGGATGGTGGCGATGATCTCCTTGGCGGAATCAACGGCCACAGCTTTGGACTTGGCGGTGCCGTCCTGGACGAGGATCTTGGCGATCTTGAGCTCGATCTGGTGACGCTCTTGGGCATTGTGCTTGAGGCAGTCGAAATCGATGTGGATCGGCAGCTTCGAGACGTTGATGCCCGGCTTGGCGGGAGCAGAGGGAGCAGGGGAGGGGGCAGGGGCCGGAGTGGCAGCGTGCGCCGGCACAGCCATGAGGGCGGTACCAGTTGCGAGGGCAGCTGCTGCTCCAGCGGCGACGAGGCGGTTCTTGATCATGGTGTGTCCTCTCTTGTCCATGAGTCGGCACCTGATGAGGTGCTCGCACCGGCTTTGTCCGGCTGACACCACATAAAGTAAGAATGAGGATTCTCGCGGGTCCACCTCGTAGTGAGGTTGGTGCACTTTCGTCTGTTAATGGAAGCCGAACGGCCACCATGGTGGGCAAACAGTCTGCTTAAGATGTCTTAAGGGCGGCCAAAAATTGATGAATAAAGGCCATGTGCACTTACGTACGATGAAACACGAGCGTAATAAAGCCTCGAACCGGACTTCGATCCGAGGCTTCTTATTCGTTGTGCGCGAGAGAGGAGTTGAACCTCCACGTCCCAAGGGACACTGGCACCTGAAGCCAGCGCGTCTGCCATTCCGCCACTCGCGCATCGGGCTCACCTGGCAAACCCAACTCAGAGACGGTAGCACGAAGATGACATGGAAGTGAAATCGGGGGGGGCTCCTCTGCTGCGTGACGCAGGGTCAGTTCATGCCATTCGATAGATGGCTACCGAGTAGCCTTTCCCTGTGCTGTCTTTCCTCACTGCGGCTTTCGCTCTCGGTATCGCCGGATTCGATCCGTTGGGGTCCTTCGTGCTGTTGGCGGCACTCGGGCTCGGGGTCAGACGGCGCGGGGTCGTGACTCTCCTCGTCACCTCGGTAGGGACCTCCGCTGTCTTTGGGATTGCCGGGGTGCTTGGTTTAGGGGCGTTGCTTACTCGGTTGGGTATCCATGGGCTCCACGTCCCCCACGTGGTGTGGGTGTGCCTCGTGACCGTCCTTGGTGTGGTGTTTGTTGCCTGGGCGGCGTGGCGATTGCGGCCGGGTGCGCCCACGAAGGATTTCGAGGAGGACACTTCTGCCGCGCCACGCTCGACGGCGCCTGGGGCCCTGGCTGTCAGCGGTCTTCTGGTAGGACTGTCGTCCCTCATCGACCCAGCGTTCTGGGCGATGCTGGTACACGCTGCTCATCTTCCGCATCAGAGCTGGGCTGTCGTCGAATCGCTAATTTGGGTCGCCTGTAGCCATAGTCTGCTGATTGTCCTGGTGATCGCATATCTCATTGGCGGACCAGATCGTGTCGCCAGCATGGTGACGGGTATTCGAGAAAGTCACGCGGTGGCAGTCCGCCGCGGTATCTCAGCTCTTCTGGCAGCCTTCGGTATTCTTCTGCTGGCCGATGTCATTGGCGTTGTGGCCACGGGGCAGTGGTTCTTCGAGATTTAACCCGTTTAGCGCCAACGGCGGCGACGCTGACGACGTCGACCGGCACGTCCCAAGAGCCAGCCCGCCCCTAGCCCAGCAACACCTGCACCCACAGCCACGCCGATCTGAAGCGGTCCCCAGTCGCGAGTCGTCACCGCCACCGTCGACCCGTGAGGCAGGGGAGTCCCCTTTGCCTCGGCGGCACTGATGGCGTTAATACGCTGAGCAATGCGGTCCAACGCCCCTTCCATGACTGTGCGGGTGTAGCCCATGTGAATCGGACGGCCTTGATTGAGTTCGTCCTGCCAAGTCGACTGCAAGGTGAGGATGCGTGTGAGGGCCGGTGCGGTATCGCAGACCGGATCACCCTTCATGCACACCGAATACGTTTCCGGGTATGCCTCCGCTGGAATTGCAGCTCCGGCCTTCGATATGTCGGCATCGAGGGCTTTCTGGTTGATGGAGTTTTGGCTCAGACTAAGCGTGGCTTCGATGATGGCCCGCATCTGGGCGTCACGATTAGCGCCCGGGGTGGCATTCGCGCGCTCACGTAGGTAGTAGAGGATGGCGGCCATACCAATTGCTGACTGGTCGGCGTCTCCACTGACCTCCTGGACGTTCTGGCCGGGGTAATGGTCGGGGTTTCCGACCAGGATGGCACCTGCTAGACGCTGTGGGGTGTCGGTCTGGGCAAGGGCCTGCGTGATGGCTTGTGACCCCTGGGAAAAACCAGCGAGAACCACCCATTCCTTAGGGCACTGCTTTTTCTCGGTATTAAGCAAGGCGATGAGTTTTTTTGGCTCCCAGAGCTGCTGAATCGAAATATTCGGTTGATGGCATCGTGGAGTCGAAGAGCAGAGAGCTCATCGGGGTGTTCTGCAAGGTGTGGGGGTCAGCGGCCGGGTAGTTCAGGTACACCTGACGAACGGTCCCCTTGCCTCGCCACTTTTGCGCTAGGGCGTCACGGATTGACGTAATCGTGTCGCCGTACGGCGGGGTCTCCCCCGACCCTCGCATGCCTACAAACATGACCGAAGCACAGTCCATTCTCGCGGCCATGTCGGAGGACACCGGGGTCGAATCCCAGCCCATACCCGCTCCTGGGCTCACGTCAACCGATGGTCGTGAGGTTGGGGTCTCACTGGTGTACGCGGTGCTGGTGGTCGTCGGAATGGGGCTTGGCGGTGCGGCGCTGGCGGAAAGGGGCACTGAAACCAGGCCACAGAGGACAAGGAAGATGAGAAGTGCCTGCCGAACCTTCACGGCGTCAGTCAAGCAGGTGCTGCGGACACCCGCGACACCTGCCTCATCGGTACGGGATGGTTCAGGACTGCTGGAAGGTTCCGGTGATCGACGCCGAGTCCAACTCGGTGGTGTGGATGGCGAAGCGCACTTGGACGTTTGCGGCGTCGTCGGGGATGTCGAGGTGCTCAGTCGGCATGGCATGGACAGTGTGGATGTAACGGTGAGCGGGGCCGGGAGGCGGACAGGCACCGGAGTAGCCCCCCTCCTGGTAATCGTTGGTCCACTCTCGTACCCCGGCGGGCAGCGGGCCGCCTTCGTCAAGGGAGGTGACGTCGGCCGGGATATCGGCGAGGATCCAGTGCCAGAAACCTGATCCGGTGGGGGCGTCAGGATCGTAGATGGTGATTGCGTACGACTTGGTGTCCTCTGGGCCGGGTGTCCAACTGAGCTGGGGGCTGACGTTCTTGCCGCCCGCGTCGGCGTGGGCGTAGGCCAGTTCGATTGGCTGGCCCTCGGTGATGGATGTGCTGGTGATCTTCATGGGAGTGTCCTTTCCCTGAGCGTGTGTCCATCATGCCAGCCGCCGCCACAAGGATGGAAAACCGGTTTGCAAGGCCTGGTTCTGCGCTGTTTCGTGGCAGCTCGGGGGGTCGCGTGCATATGTGCCACCAATGCGTATACCCTTTATCTTGTGCTGGTTCCCATTACCAGACACCAGATGTAGGGGATGGCCCTTCCTGTGGCGGTGATGGGAGGCAAGAGGGAATCCGGTGGGAAACCGGAACTGCCCCGCAGCGGTAACAGGGAACGACGGCGACATCACGCACTGGTCAGCTGGCTGGGAAGCGTCGCTCGGTAGGAACCCGTCTAACGACGGAGGGCCCTGAAGTCCGAATACCTGCCAGTACCCGGGTCAACGACCCGGTACGACAACGGGCGCGCGGGACGACCCGGGGCGATCCATGCTCCACCCGTGCGCTGCTTCGAGGAGTGAGCATGTCGACGATCGTTCAGCCAAACGACCAGACCATGAGTCAGCAACGCGCAGTACCGACGTCCATTCGCAAACGTGACGGCAGGGTGATCCGCTTCGACTCGACGAAGATCGTCGAGGCCGTCCGTAAGGCATTCGTGGCATGCGGGATTGGCACCTCCGAACTGCGTGCATCTGAAGTCGCCCTAGAGGTCATGTCCCGGCTGAGCGAAATGGGCGAGGAGACCCCGGACGTTGAGACCATCCAGGATCTCGTCGAGAAGGCGCTTATGGACCAGGGACATGACGACGTCGCCAAGGCATACATTCTGTACCGACAGCGCCGTACCGTCGCCCGTGACCAGCAGTCAGCATTGATGCGCACCCTGCGTGAGATCACCTTTGCGTCCGCAGAGGAAGCTGATGCCAAGCGGGAGAACGCCAACGTTGACGGCAACTCTGCTATGGGGTCGATGCTGCGCTATGGCACCGAGTCGGCCAAACAGTTCAACCTACTGGAGGTGCTCGACCCTGCCCACGCCGCCGCCCACCGTGACGGTGACATCCACATCCACGACCTCGACTTTCTTACTCTGACAACCACCTGCTGCCAGATCAACCTCACCGACTTGTTCGAGCACGGGTTCTCCACCGGCCATGGCGTGCTGCGTGCCCCGCAGTCCATCGGGTCTTACGCAGCCCTGGCTTGCATCGCCATCCAGTCCAACCAGAATGACCAGCACGGTGGTCAGGCCGTGCCGAATTTTGATCGGGACATGGCACCGGGCGTCGCTAAGACCTTCAGGCGCGCCGCCCAGACTGGTCTGGCACGAATCTTCGAGGTTCTTGGGGGCGACGAGGGCAAGGTCAACGAGGTGCGAGAAGCAGCCTCGGAATGGACGTTGGAACCTGACGAGGCAGGTCTAGCTGCTGAGCACGAGCAGGTCAGGCGGCTGTTCGCTGGACTCGTCGACGACACCGATCGCCTTGCCGAGCGAATTCGTTGTCAGGCCCTCGAAGAGACCCGACGCCAGACGTACCAGGCGATGGAGGCCCTCATCGCCAACCTCAACACCATGAACTCGCGGGCCGGGGCGCAAACGCCATTTTCATCGATCAACTACGGCACCGACACCCGCCCGGAAGCGCGGATGGTGATGTGCTGCTTGTTGGAGGCTACCGAGGCAGGGCTGGGTGGCGGGGAGACCGCGATCTTCCCGATCCAGATCTTCCGGGTACAGAAAGGGGTCAACCTCAACCCGGGCGATCCCAACTACGACCTGTTCCGGCTGGCGTGCCGGGTGAGCGCCAAGCGGCTGTTCCCGAACTTCTCCTTCCAGGATGCCCCCTTCAACGCCGAGTTCTACCGGCCTGGCCACCCCGAGACGGAAATCGCGTACATGGGTTGCCGCACTCGGGTGATGTCGAACGTGCATGATCCGTCCCGGGCCCAGACCTGGGGGCGTGGAAACCTGTCGTTCACGTCGATCAACCTGCCCAGATTGGCCATCGAAGCCCATCACGACGTCGATGCCTTCTTCGCTTCTTACGACCGGATGATTGATCTGGTCATTGACCAGCTCCTCGACCGTCTCAAGATCCAATCTCACAAGTTGGTGCGCAATTTTCCCTTCCTTATGGGCCAAGGGGTATGGATCGACTCCGAGGAGCTGCGTGCCGATGATTGTGTCGCCGAGGTGCTTAAACACGGGACTCTGTCGGTGGGGTTCATCGGGCTGGCCGAGACGCTTACGGCGTTGATCGGAGTCCACCACGGTGAGTCGGAAGAAGCACAACAGCTTGGTCTGCGAATCGTTGGTCACCTGCGGGAACGCATGGACGAGGCTGCCGAACGCACCGGTCTGAACTTCTCGGCCCTGGCCACCCCGGCGGAGGGACTGTCGGGGCGGTTCGTCCGAATGGATCGGCAGCGCTACGGGTCGATCCCGGGAGTGACCGACCGCGAGTACTACACGAATAGCTTCCACGTGCCGGTCTGGTACCACATCGGTGCCGCCGACAAGATCGCCATCGAGGCTCCTTACCACGCCTTCACTAATGGCGGCCACATCTCCTACGTGGAGCTGTCGGGGGATCCAGCCCGCAATGTCGACGCCTTCGTGGCGATCGTGCGACACATGGCAGCCAGTGGCATCGGATACGGATCCATCAACCATCCCGTCGACCGGGATCCACAGTGCGGCTACACCGGAATCATCGACGATGAGTGTCCCGGATGCGGTCGGGCTGAAGAATCGGGCTCCTTCGACCGGATCCGTCGCATCACTGGATATCTGGTGGGCACTTTGGATCGTTTTAACGACGCCAAGCGCGCCGAGGTCAGAGACCGCGTTAAGCACGGATGAGGATCGCTGGGATCGAGCCGGAGTCGATCGTTGACGGCCCCGGCATCCGTTTCACGGTCTTTACCCAAGGGTGTCCGCTGCAGTGTCCTGGGTGCCATAATCCGGCGACGTGGGATCCCTGCGGCGGTCAGGAGGTCGACGTTGAGGAGGTCATCGCCGCTATGAACTCGTCGGTGCTGGCCAGTGGGCTGACCTTGTCAGGGGGAGAGGCGAGCCGTCAACCTCGTGCATGTGCGAGGTTGGCCCGCGCTGCTCATGGGATGGGGTGGGACGTGTGGTCGTGGTCCGGGTACACCGTCGAGGCGTTGATGAGGCAGGCACGTCGTGATGCTGAATTGGCCGACATGCTGGGCCAGATTGACGTCATGGTTGACGGTCCCTTCCAGCTGGTCCACCGCACCCTCACCCTGCCGTGGCGGGGGAGTAGTAACCAGCGAGTGATCGACATGCCTGCCACCCTGCGAGGTGGACAGGCGGTGGAATGGGTGGACCGGGCGGGGAACCTACGGTGACCTGGTGAGGAACGTCAGTCCAGCCGGGCGAACGCTCTGGTACGCAGCACTAGGTCGTCGGCCTCGTCACACTCGTCAAGGTCAACGGTCGCGGTGATTGACCAGTCGTGGTTACCGGCTGGGTCGTCGATGATCTGACGAACTAGCCACATCCGGCTGTCGCGTCGTCCCGATTCGTTTTCGATCATGAACAGACCGGGAGCGCGGGCGTCAGGACCGTCGTTGATCTTGTCGTGCTCGTCCCAGTAGGCGCCCAGAGTGTCCTCCCAAGCGGTGGTCGACATGGCTGACCGCTCGGGCTCGAGGGCTCCCAAAGCTTCGAAGTCGTCGTCGGCAGCCAGGATGACCTTGCGGAACATCGCATTGCGCACCATGACGGTGAAGGCTCGTTGATTAGAGGTGAAAGTCCGCGCCGGGCGGACCTCCTCGGGTTCCTCGTCGAGGGGATGGGTGAGGTCCTCCCATTCGTCGATGAGGGAGGAATCGGTGGAGCGGACAACCTCGCCAAGCCACGAAATGACGTCATTCAGTTCGTCGGTGCGCTCGGACTCTGGCACTGTCTGGCGCAGCGCCCGGTAGGCGTCAGTGAGATAGCGCAACACGAGTCCCTCACTGCGTTGCACCTTGTAGTGGGCGCAGAACTCGCCAAAGGTCATGGCGCGTTCGTACATGTCGCGTACCACCGACTTGGGTTGCAGGGCGTCGGCGGGGACCCACGGGTGGCTTGGGGCGAAAATATCGAACAGGGCGTTCAGAGTGTCTTCAAGGGGGCGGGGCCACTCGATCTCCTCGACGGCGGCCATCCGGTCCTCGTAGTCGTAGCCGTCCT
>ERZ1031191.10-NODE-10-length-108345-cov-48.879970_pt1 | contig 108345 bp, 107 predicted proteins | sample MGYA00516576_ERZ1031191 | MGnify/ENA primary metagenome ERZ1031191 (study PRJEB33718, sample SAMN03159780) | human skin metagenome | collected 2014-02-25 | study: EMG produced TPA metagenomics assembly of the PRJNA266117 data set (Human skin bacterial metagenome...
CGAAAACACACACTACACACCCCCACCACCAACACAAACCCACACCCACCAACCACCCGAGGCGCTTGTCTGGCACGCATCTGCGGGTACACAAAATCGTCCGGGGACCACCCAAAACTAGCGGCCCCCGGACGGATCATGATCAGGACAGGTCAGCGAGTCAGAGCACCCACCGTCTTCTTTCCACGGCGGACCAGGGCGACACGGCCACATAGGAAGTCGCCGTCAGTCAGACGCTGATCAGGATCAGCGACTTTAACATTGTTGAGGTAAGCCCCACCCTCGGCGACAGCACGCCTGCCCGCAGACTTGGTGTCGACCACACCAGCGGCAACCATCGCGTCAACCACTGTCGGGTACTCGCCACCTTCGTGATGGGCGGCACCGAGCTCGTCAGACAGAGAGAGCACCGTCCGCTCATCGAGGTCGCGCAACTCGCCACGTCCGAAAATGGCCTGGGCTGCAGCCTCGGCAGCCTTGCGCTGCTCCACACCATGCACCAGATCGGTCAGGTCGTCCGCAAGGCAATGCTGAGCCGCTCTACGCCACGGTTCCTCCTCAGTCTTACGGGCAAGATCCTCAATCTCCTCCCGAGAACGAGGGCTAAAGATTTTGAGGTACTCAATGACCTTTGAGTCCTCCGCGTTGAGGAAGAATTGATGAAAGGCATAGGCGCTCGTCAACTCAGGATCCACCCATACCGTCCCGGACTCCGTCTTGCCGTACTTGGTACCGTCGGCCTTAGTAATCAACGGAGTCACCAACCCATGGACAACGTCACCGGTGGTCTTGCGAATGAACTCAGCACCGGCAGTGATGTTTCCCCACTGATCCTGGGCACCCGTTTGTAACGTACAGCCATAGCGTTTATGAAGTTCGTAGAAGTCCAGCGACTGCAACAGGACGTAGCTGAACTCTGTGTATGAGATACCGCTTTCTAGTCGTCGGGCAACGACGTCGCGGGCGAGCATACGGTTGACTGAGAAATGCTTGCCGACGTCGCGCAGCAAGTCTAGGGCTGTGTACTTAACCGTCCAGTCGTAATTATTGACGATCTGAGCAGCATTCCGGCCGTCAGTATCGACATACTGGCTCACCTGGTCCTTGATCGACTCCACCCACTCAGCAACGACTTCCCGATCGTTCATATGTCGCTCGCCGCTCATCTTAGGATCACCAATAAGACCGGTCGCCCCACCGACGAGGAGCAACGGCTTATGGCCGCGTTCCTGGAGGGCTCGCACCAGCATCAACTGGACAAGATGGCCAATATGGAGGCTCTTGGCGGTCGGATCAAAGCCCACATAGAAAGTGACGGGTCCTTGGGCGAGGTGAGCCTCCAACGCCTCACGGTCGGTGGAGTCAGCGACGAGGCCCCTCCACTCCAGGTCGTCCAACAGATCCGACACGTCATTTTCCTCTCGTCAACGACCTCGTGCGAGGCCGACTGACTATAAGTCTAGCGATGGGCCCGACCAGACGGTCTGTGTGTTCAAGCACATTCCTCACGCACCGAGCGCGACAGGATCTCAGCCGGCACCCCCGTCACGGCCATGTGCGAAAAGGCATCCGCAAGCTCTCCTGCATCCACCCCAATAGCACATATCAACGCGATAGTGTCATCTCCAGCAATCGTCCCCAACACGATGTCCAGACCCGCCTTATCAACGGCCGATCCGTAATACTGGGCCGCACCTGGTGGCGTCTTAAGGACGACCAGGTACTCGTTGTTCCGTACCCCGGTACACAGTTCCTTGGTCATCCTTGCCAACTTGACCCACGCCGGCGATCCTGTCGTCACATCGGAAGGATGCTCGCCCTCGGGAATCGAATAACACGGGTTCCCAGCATGATCACGTCCACGCACAGCACCAATCTCAACCAAATCACGTGACAACGTGCCTTGAGAGGCCACAAAACCCTCAGAGGCCAGGATCTCCCCTAGCTCAGCTTGGGAGGAGATTCGTCCCTCCTCAATTAAAGCGCGAATCCGGGCATGCCGCGCCGTACGTGAGGTCGGTGCACACTGCCCCTCACTCATCGAACCCCCTCGGTTACGCCCATCAGGAGCGCCTACTAAACATTCACCTAGCTACATATATGTACCATGGTCAGCCATGGAATCCAGTTGCTAGTTCACAGCAAAGAGGCAAGACCGGCGATAAAAATGGCTAGGGCCAGGTCAAAATCGTCATCTTGTCTAGCCGGATCAATCTTGCCCACCACCCCGAGGTCATGCAACTGGGTACGGGTCTGCTCCTCCATCGTGTGGCCAAGCACCAAGTGCACCAAGGCCCGACAGACCGAATCCGCACGCTCGCGGCAGACCCCCTGACACTCCATAAATTGGCGCAACTTAACGGTTGGGTCGGTTCTCCCTAGTCCCACCGAGATCGTCGACGCAACGAGTTCAGCACCGTCACGGTGAGCAAGGAGAGTAGCCCTAAAACATCGCGCCCATTCGTCAACTCCGTCGGAAAGTTCGGCGCCCTGAGATGGCACCGTCGTTGGGCCTCCGTCAACCGCAAGAATTTCGTCGCTTACCGCAGCAAGCAAGCTCTGCTTATTAGCAACGTGCCAGTACAGCGCTCCCGCCTTCACTCCAAGACGCTCAGCCAGACGTCGCATAGACAAGTCGCCGAGCCCGTACGCGTCGAGAATCTCTACTCCTGCCCGAACAACGTCCGGCTTCGTCAGGCTCACGATGACTCCCTTGACGACGACACCATTTCCGGGGATAGTCCACATTGGTGCTGCCTCATGGACTACATTGAATCCCGTTCAATCCTGAACGGCGTTCAGGACGTCTCCAGTCTCGGAAGGACCAGAGTATTGCTGAATCTAGCCGACATGACCGAACGCGGCCTGAGGGGGGAGTCCATTACCCGCGAGGAGGCCCTCGAGATTCTTCGCAGCAGTGATGATGAGCTCATGTCAATCATCGCCGCCGCCGGAAAAGTGCGTCGCCACTTTTTCGATAACCGGGTTCGCCTCAACTACCTGGTCAACCTCAAGTCCGGCCTGTGTCCCGAAGACTGCTCCTATTGCTCGCAGCGTCTGGGATCGCGTGCCGAGATCATGAAATACTCCTGGGCCGATCCGCAGAAGGTACACGACGCCGTCGAGGCTGGGATTGCCGGTGGTGCACGTCGCGTCTGCATGGTGGCCTCCGGTCATGGTCCATCTCGACGAGACGTCGAGCGCGTCAATGGCATGGTACGTTCCCTCAAAGCCGACCACCCCGACGTTGAGGTTTGTGTCTGTTTGGGGTTTGTCGACGACGAGAAGGCCGCTTCCATCAAGGAGGCGGGCGCCGACGCCTACAACCACAATGCCAATACCGCTCGCTCTCATTACGGCGAGATCTGCAGTACCCACTCCTACGAGGACAGGATGGATACCGTCGAGGTCCTCAAGCGCAATGGTCTGTCGCCCTGCTCCGGAGTTATTGTCGGCATGGGCGAGACCGACGAGGAATTCGTCGATGTTATCTTCGACCTGCGCGAGCATGGGGTCGATTCGGTGCCGGTGAATTTCTTGCTCCCCTTCGAGGGCACTCCGCTGGCCGGTGGAGCCCAGCACATCACCCCACAGTGGTGCCTCAAGCGTCTAGCCATGGTGCGCTTTGTTCACCCCGACTCCGAGGTGCGCGCCGCTGCCGGGCGTGAGCAACACATCCGTACCATGCAGCCGCTGGCCCTTGAGATCGTCAACTCGATCTTCCTGGGAGACTACCTCACCAGTGAAGGGGCTGCCGGCGCCGCCGACCTGCAGATGATCGAGGATGGTGGATTCGTTCCGGAGGGGGCCGACGGTCAACCGATGGTTCACACCGACGTCAATTCGCATCGTTCAGCGAACCTGCCCGTCAACGCGGTCCCGATCCGTCATCGTGGCATCGGAACCGAAGTTCCGGCGAACGCCTGATTACTCGAGTCACATCGTGGGGTGGGGGGTGATGGCGTCGTCTCCACCCCACATACATCAGTTGTGCTGGGAGTCCGCCGTCGTCACAGACTCCGGCGGCGGGCGGACGCCAGAGCGTCCAAAGCCCGCCCCTGCCTCATAATCGATCAAGCTGCGCGGCTCACCGGAGGTCTGTGTCCCGAACTCACCTCGGCTCGTGAAGGCCTCGCACGATCCTCGACGACATTGGCAGCGTCAGGACCTCAACTTGGCACCGCAGGTTTCCTCGGCTCGCACCACCGCAGCGTCACGAGCCTCGAGGGCCTCAGAGTCGGTCAAGGTTCGGTCAGCTCCCCTCAGCCGCAGGTTGAAAGCCAACGACTTGCGGTTATCACCCACCTGCTCGCCCTCGTAGACGTCGAAAAGCTCGACGGACTCAAGCAACTGTCCCGCTCCCTCGATGAGAGCCTGCCGAACATCCTCTGCAGCAACAGACTTATCAATGACCAGGGCAACGTCCTCCTTGACGACGGGGAAGCTTGAAATAGCCATGACCTCACCACCGCGCGGAGCCGCAGCTACCAAAGCGTCTAGATTGAACTCGACCGCGCAGGTGCGCTGAGGCAGACCAACCTTCGACACTACTGTGGGATGCAACTCACCAGCATGGCCAATGACCTTCCCATCCACGATGAGAGCCGCACAACGACCGGGATGCCATGGAGCCTGACGGTCAGCCTTGCGCACCAGCCTCACGCCAAGGGCATCAGCAGCCTTCTGGGCGACCAGCACAGCGTGTCGCCAGTCAGCCTTGACCGACTCTCCATCCCAGCGATCGGGCAGCCAGCTGCCACAGATCACGGCCGCGAGCATGCGCGGCTGAGCTGGCAAGGCGGCGTCGATCTCGGCAAGGACTTCATCGGAGGGGCGCTCGTCGACACCGGGACGCGGTGCCGCAGCCGGAGTGACGGCGCGGAATACAGTTCCACTTTCGAACACTGCAAGATCATCCTGAGATCGCGACATATTCGTCGTTACTGCATGGAATAGACCAGGCAACAACGTAGTACGTAGGTAGGGGCGAGTATCGTCAAGCGGATTGGCAAGTTTGACAGTTGCGTGACGCGTGTCATCACCGCTAATGCCGAGAACGTCGAGATCCTTATCCCCGATGAATGGCAAGGTGATGAGCTCGACGAACCCAGCCTCGACAACTGAACGCAGCACCCGACGGCGACCCCGCTGAGCCTTCGTCAGACCGCTAGCACCCAAGCTCGGGGGCAGAACAGCCTTGATGCGATCAAACCCAATCTTGCGGCCGATCTCCTCAACGTAGTCGTAGGCATCGACAAGGTCAGGACGCCACGTCGGGGCAACAAGGTTAAGGGAGTCTCCCAATGCGGTCACCTTAACCCCAGAACGCGTCAAGATCTCGATGACCTCTTCAGTTGGCACCTTCGTGCCGAGAATCCGGTTAGGTAAATCAGCGTTGATCGTTTGACGTGGCATCTCGGGGACCTCACCAACGACGGTGGGCTCGCCGACGGTGGCACCGCCGTACTGGGCGAGCAATTCCGCTGCGCGAACGGCTGCGGTATGGGCGCAAATCGGATCAACGCCCCGCTCAAAGCGGCGGGAGGCCTCCGAACCGAGTTTGTGGCGTCGGTAGGCACGAGCGACCGTCATCGGGTCGAAGTGAGCGCCCTCGAGGATGATTGACGTCGTCCCAGCAGACACTTCGGTGACCACACCACCCATGACGCCGGCCAGGCCAATGGCTCCCGAGTCGTCGGCGATGACTAGATCGTCAGGATCGAGGGTGCGATCGGTGTCGTCGAGGGTCAATAGATGCTCACCCTCGTAGGCCTTACGGACCACGATCGTCCCGCTGACGTTGTCGGCATCATAAGCATGAAGCGGCTGACCAGACTCCAACATGACGTAGTTGGTAACGTCGACAACCAGATTAATCGGACGCATCCCGGCACGGGTGATACGGTCGGTGATGAACCGGGGCGTTGGAGCGCCGGGGTTCATACCACTGACCGGCAGAGCGATGAACTGGCTGCAGGCGTCAGACTGGACGTCCACATCAACGGGACCCCGCACCGGACCGATGGGCTCCTCGTCGTAAGGGTCGCGAAAGTGTACCGACATGGCGTGCGCCACCTCGCGGACGATGCCGCGCATCGACATGCAATAGCCGATATCTGGAGTGACGTCAACATCCAGGACCTCTTCGGGGACCCCGAGAATCGGCAAGGCGTCCTCGCCGGGAACGAGCTGGTGACCCTCCACCGATGGTGGCAGGGTGATGATGCCGGCGTCGTCGACACCGATACCCAACTCGTCGGAGGCACACAGCATGCCGTCAGACATGTGGCCGTACGTCTTTCGGGCACTAATGGCGAATCCGCCGGGGAGCACGGCGCCAGGCAGAGAGACGACAACCCAGGCTCCCTCGACGGCATTGGGAGCGCCACAGATGATGCCGCGGCCCTCGACCCCCTCCTCAATATTCTTAGGATGTCCCTCTGCGTTGTAGCGGGGGCCAACGTCGACCCGGCACCAGTTGATGACCTTGCCGTTCTTCTGCGGTTCGGGAACCGAGGAAAGAATGTGTCCGATCACGATCGGGCCGGTCAGCTCCCCGCCAACGACCTCGACCTTCTCAACGGTCGCTGTGTGGTTGGTCAGCGCCTTGGCCACCTTGTCAGTAGTGGTGCCGTCTGGCAGATTAACCATGGCCTGCAGCCACGACATAGGAACCTTCATCGTGCTCCTCCCCTCAGTGAGCGGCTGAATCGAACGTCACCCTCGACGAAGTCGCGCAGGTCGGGGGCATTGTTGCGGAACATCACCGTGCGATCGATGCCCATGCCAAAGGCGAAGCCGGAGTAGACGTCCGTGTCGATACCGCAGGCAACAAGTACCCGTGGGTTGACGACCCCGCAGCCGCCCCACTCGATCCACCCCTCGGAACGGCAGATGCGGCACGGACGATCAGGGTTGCCAACCGAGGCCCCATGACAGACGAAACATTCCAGGTCGACCTCAGCGCTGGGCTCGGTGAAGGGGAAGTAGTGTGGACGGAAACGGGTGCGCACGTCACCGAACATGGCGCGGGCAAAAGCGTCGACGGTGCCCTTGAGGTGTCCCATGGTAATGCCCTTGTCGACGCACAATCCCTCGACTTGATGGAAGACCGGAAGGTGAGTGGCATCGTACTCATCGGCACGGAACACCTTGCCCGGGCTGATAATGCGCACCGGAGGTTGCTGCTTAAGCAAGGTGTGGATCTGCACCGGACTGGTAGCTGTGCGCATGCACTTACCGTCATCAACCGGGTCGAGCCACAGCGTGTCCTGCAAGGCACGAGCCGGGTGATCAGTGCCAAGGTTCAGAGCGTCGAAGTTGAACCACTCGGATTCAGCTTCGGGGCCCTCAGCAACTTCCCAACCCATGGCAGTGAACACGTCGCAGACGTTGTCAATAAGAGCCGTGATCGGGTGCGGAGCACCTTGAGGCGAAGTAACAACCGGCAACGTAACGTCGGTGGTTTCCGCTGCGAGTCGGGCCTCAAGCTCAGCCTCGGAAAGTTCCTGTTGGCGAGCCTTTAAGGCCTGATTCACCCGCCCTCGAGCCTGCCCAATGCGCTTACCGGCATCCTTGCGGGCAGCAGGCGGCAGCGCACCAATCTCGCGGTTGGCCAGAGCCAACGCAGACCGGTCACCGGTATGAGTGATACGCACCTGCTTAAGCTCAGCAGTAGTAGAAGCCCGGGCAATCGCCTCCAAGGCCTCGGCCACCCGGGCCTCGACTTGATCGGCGTCCAGGGCGCTTACCTGGACCGGGTCATAATTCGTGTTGGGGCCACTCATGGACCTTCCCCCTGATGGGTTGACGTTGGACAACGCGCGTGTTCCGGACACACGTGTACGACTAATGGGCATAAGTCTAATGGCGTCGACGCCGTCAACAATGGTCGGGCACTCTACACTCTTCAGGCTCGCTGTTCACTTGCTGTGGCGTACAGCACTACTGCGGCTGCGGTTGAGAGGTTGAGAGACTCGGCGGCCCCCCACATCGGGACCCCTACGATCTCATCAGCTAAAGCTCGAGCGGCCTCAGGAAGGCCCCACGCCTCATTACCCATCAACCATGCAATAGGCCGCTTGAGGCATCCTGACCGGGCAACGACGTCAAGGCTATGGCCTCCGCCGTCAGCCGCCAATACCGACATCTGGTGTTGATGGGCCCACTCAACCGCATCGGCCAGCTCGACACCGACAACGACGGGCAAGTGAAAGATTGACCCGACCGAAGAGCGAACCGTCTTGGGGTTATGTGGATCAACCGATCCCCGCGTCAAGATGACGCAATCGGCGCCAAACGCGTCGGCGCAGCGGATGACCGTTCCGGCATTTCCGGGATCGCGCACTTGAGCGCAGATGACGGCGAGACGAACAGCTTCGTCGGGCAGCTCACGACGCGTAACCTGCCGACATACTGCGAAGATCCCCTGACTGGTGACGGTATCAGAAAGCGCATTGACATCCTCGTCGGTGAGCACCGCGACCCGAACGCCACGACACTTAGCCACCTCGACATGCTCAGCATCGCGAACTGGGTCCGAGGTTGCCAACAAATTGACTTTACCTGGCCATGCTAGGGCTTCACGAACTGCCTGCGCACCTTCTACCAAGAACAGCCCGGACTCATCGCGTCCGCGCCGAGATGAAAGACGACGGGCCGAACGCAATGACCCCTTCGAGATGCGATCCCATCCCAAATAGTCATCGTTCGGCCCGCCAGTCATGGCCATCTCAGGCAGCAGCGTTCTGCGGCTGGTTAGCCTTAGCAACCTCGACCAGGCTGTTGAAGGCGTTAATGTCGGAGACGGCAAGCTCAGCGAGCATCTTGCGGTCGACCTCGACGCCAGCGTTCTTCAGACCGTTGATGAAACGGTTGTAGGTCATGCCCTGGGCACGGGAAGCAGCATTGATGCGCTGGATCCACAGCGAGCGGAAATCGCCCTTCTTAGCACGACGGTCACGGAACGAATAAGTGGCCGAATGGAGGGTCTGCTCCTTGGCCTTGCGGTACAGGCGCGAGCGCTGTCCACGGTAACCGGAAGCCTGATCGAGGACCTCACGACGCTTCTTCTTGGCATTCACAGAACGCTTCACGCGTGCCATAGTGATTCTCCTTGGATCTCCCGGGGTCAATCCCGGATTGGTTCGAGGCGGATACCGCCCAACGGATTTGGGGGACGTCGCCAGCCGCGACGTCGGCTGTCATCAACGGCCAGGATGACCAGCGAGCAGCTTCTTAACCTTGGCAGCCTCGCCCTTGGACAGCACAGTCTCCCCGGTCAGACGGCGAGTAACGCGCGAGGACTTGTGCTCGTTGAGGTGGCGTTTGCCGGCCTTGCGAGCGGTGACCTTGCCCGAGCCGGTCACCTTGAAACGCTTCTTCGTCCCGGAGTGGCTCTTCATCTTGGGCATGGATAGCTCCATTCGTTCATGTATGTCGTCCCGCGAACCGGAGGGAAGGTCCCGGGCTGGCTCACCGGCGAAAACCGGATCGCCAGGTTCTGAGCAACGCTCAGAGGTCAATGTCAGGATCCATATTGTCGGCCGGACCCTTCTTCTTCTTCTTCGCAGTGCTTGCAGCAGCCCGCTGCGCAGCCTCGTAGGCTTTATCAGCCTCAGCAGCCTCGGCACGCTCAGCGGCGCGACGGTCACGCTCAGCCTTCTGATCCGCCTTGGCCTGGTTCTTCTTACGAGTCGGAGCCAGGATCATGAGCATGTTGCGACCCTCCTGTTTGGGAGGAGACTCGACGGTCGCGTACTCAGTCAGATCATCGGCAAGACGACGCAGCAGGTTGACCCCGAGTTCCGGTCGAGACTGCTCACGACCACGGAACATAATCGTGATCTTGACCTTGTCTCCGGCCTTGAGGAAGCGCAGAACGTGGCCCTTCTTGGTCTCATAGTCGTGGTCGTCAATCTTCGGACGAAGCTTCATCTCCTTAATGATGGAGTTCGCCTGGTTGCGTCGTGACTCCCGGGCCTTTTGGGCCGCCTCGTACTTGAACTTGCCGTAGTCCATGAGCTTGACGACAGGGGGCCGGGCCTGCGGAGCCACCTCGACGAGGTCGAGGTCCTGCTCGCGAGCAAGTTGCAATGCCTGCTCGACCCTAACGATGCCGACCTGTTCGCCATTAGGGCCGACCAGGCGCACCTCGGGAACGCGAATCCGCTCGTTGATGCGGGGTTCAGTACTGATGGGGTCCTCCCGGATGTCTGTTCTCTTAGATGTGGCGCATAACTGCGCCTCCACGATCCGGATACAAAAAAGGCCTTCGCGAATGCGCGAAGACCTGACACGCACGGATGTACACACATCCCGCCAAGCTGATGAAGCTCATCAGCATAACCCGGCGAACGGAATCCGCCTAGGTGGGAGGTCAGGCCCCCGCTTACGCAAGACCAGTTTTGCCCTGATCACTTCGCTCATGGTACGGCAAGAGATGACGTCGCCACAAATCGGGGCTAAACGTAGCGAGATGACGACACCGGCGAAACTGACAGGGTCATCCCAACCCCCCGCTGCGCACCCATCCCCAACCATCATCGAGTTTCACGAGTCGCCCACCATCCTCGATTGGCTTGAGGACATCAGTCCCGATGACGAGGGGCGCTGGACCAGCCACGTCAATAAGAAGGGCATCAGCCGCCACCTCGGTCACTGTGGCTGCAAGATCTGGGAGACGGCCCGGTACCGGACGAGCCCGCGAGTCCCACGCTGTGAGGGAATCAATCCCGGTGAATGCCAACAGAGCGGTGTTTCCTAACTTATTAGTGAACTTCACAGCACCGATTTCCCCCTCCTCATCTGCCATCACCGGCATGAATAGGCGTACTCCTGCGCACAACGTGGACACCGCTTCAAGGTAGGACTGTCGGTAAACCTCCGGATCGTCAGTAAGACAAGTGGCCAGGACGGCGCGAGCTCGGGGATCGGCGTCTCCCATGTCGCCGCCGGTCGGAGTTAGTGGAACAGACACCTGCAGAACACTAGTTGACAGTCAACGCCAGAATCAGCGAGTCCCAGAACTCAACCCCTGGATGTGGAACAGTGGAGGTATGAGCGAACCGACCGTCGTTGCCGTCGTCACCATTGTGCTGATCGTCCTACCGCTGCTGTGGGCCCTGTCGGGGTGGTTTTCCCGCCGCTCCTCACGCGCCATGCTTCGCGGAGTGGGTCTAGCTCTCATTCCTGTTGGTCTGGTACTAACCGGCCTGATGCGCCTTCTCGTCCGGGCTATCCGCCTCACCGTGGATTGGTTCGCCGGTACGGTCATGACGACGACCATTTGGATCGGCATCATCGTCATCGCTGTGGGCCTCGTTACCTGGTTTGTGTCTGGGATCGTGTCGCCGGTCGATCGCGAGACTGGACGTCAGCGTCGTCAAGACCATGCTGCCCGTAAGCAGGCGCGCGGCGACTCGCAAACCAAGGGTCCTCGCTCTACAAAGACCCCGGACCACAATCCCACAGGTAATAATGCCCCGACAACCGGTACGGCCCCATCACAAGGTGCCTCAAAAGCTCAGCAGACCCCGACCGACGCGCCGGTAGCCACGTCAGGGCCTGCTTCCAGCCCGAAGCCCACGATCTCGACTGCCGATAAGGACGAAGACGCCGAGCTCGAGGAGATCTTGCGCAAGCGCGGGATTGAGTAATCCCTCGTTCACAGACACTCGTGCCCCGGAGTTCAGAACCCGATCACTGTCTGATATCCGACTACAAGCGACATGCAGATAGCTCGGTTGACAAAATCGCTCGAGCGCCAGCGTCCCACAATTGGTCCATAAGGCCTTGCACTACTGTACGCGGCACCATAGCTCGCACGGCATACCAGCCGTCCTTGGACAACGGCGACACTGTAGGAGCCTCGAGCCCCGGCGTCAGGGCGGTAGCGGCATCAAGAGCTTCAGCGGGAACATCGTAGTCGACCATGACGTAGCTACGAGCGACCTGCACGCCGTCAATACGACGCATAAAGTGATCAAACGTCGTACTACCAGCGAAGTCTCGACGTTGAACCAGCACAGCCTCAGACTCCAAGATGGCGTCACCAAAAATCTCGAGGCCAGCCCTGCGCAGGGTTGTCCCGGTCTCGACGACGTCAGCAATTGCATCGGCAACTCCGAGGCGGATCGACGACTCAACTGCACCGTCTAAGTGAATGAGGTGAGCATCAATCCCCCGCTCCGCCAGAAAAGCACTCAACAGGCCGGGGTAAGAGGTAGCGATCCGCTTTCCCGCCAACCCTTCGATAGTGTTTTTGGGACCCTTAGGAGCGGCGAAACGAAAGCGGGAATGACCAAACCCCAGCCCTTTGATCTCGGTGGCATCAGCCTTGGAATCAAGTAAGAGATCCCGTCCGGTAATACCAATATCGAGGGCCCCTTCCCCCACATACACCGCGATATCGCGAGGCCTCAGGTAGAAGAACTCCATCCCGTTCGCCTCATCGACCAGGGTGAGATCCTTGCGATCTGTGCGCTGACGATAGCCAGCCTCGGTGAGTAGGGAGGACGCTGCCCCCGAAAGAGCACCTTTATTCGGCACAGCAATGCGCAGCAAGTCGGACATGAAGTCTCCTCAGGGATTATCAGGGATGACGATGACAGGTCGGGAACGTCCGGGAATTCACAGATGCTTATAGACGTCGTCGAGCGACAAGCCCTGCTTAATCATCATGACCTGCAGGTGATAAATCTCCTGGCTGATCTCCTCAGCCAAACGTTCATTGCCCTCGTGCTCGGCTGCCATCCACACTTCGGAGGCTTCCTCCACGATTTTCTTACCGATAGCATGTACTCCGCGGTCAAGCTCCTCGACGGTTCCCGAACCTGCAGGACGGGTCTGTGACTTTATTGCCAGTTCGGCGAAGAGTTCCTCGAATGTCTTGCTCACAGTTGCCAGGCTACCGACTGTCTTAACACCGCCGCAGATGCGCCCACGTGACGGACCGTTGCTATGTCAATGACAGGGGTCGTCGGTGATCGCACGTTGGGCACGCCACCACGTCACAAATCCGTATAGGCAGAAAGCTCCATAGAAAACGTACATGAGAGCGCTCGGGTAGTACTGGGCCGTGGCCAGTAGCGGGACGCCAACGACATCGACCGCAATCCACACAAACCAGAACTCATTCCAGCCGCGCGCCATCCCCCAGGTCGCAAGGATCGATCCAGTAAGAATCCACGAATCCGACAGCGGACCCCAGGACCCCAATGCCTTGAGAGCGAAGGTGAAAACAACAAGCATGATGACAGTAGCTGTCAGCGCCCACATGCGTTCTCTACGAGTGGCCCAGCGGGGGTGGACGGCCACTTGGGACGCGCCATTATTGTGCCGAGTCGCTGCCCAGACCACCCAGCCATAGGCGCTTGTCGCGAGGAAAAAGATCTGACGCCCAGCCTGTCCCCACAGGTTAAGGTCCTGCGGAGTGTGAAATACCCCACCGAGAAACACCGTGAAAAGGATGACGTTGCCGATAATGCCGACTGGCCAAGCCCATAGTCGACGTCGGGCACCGCCGAGAGCCGAGGCAAGCCCGAATAGATTCCCAATGACCTCACGCCACAGGATCGGCTTTCCTAGACCCACATCAAGCTGGGCATTAAGCAGGGACGCGAGAACGTCGGACACAGTACACACCTTTCCGACCACCCACAGGTGGCCGCCCTATTCTCGCAGATCGGCAACAGTCCGTCGCATCACATCGGAGGCCACGGCAACGCAGGCCTCAGCCCGCTCGGTCCCGGGAAGGCGCCAAACTCCAGAAGACCCTGGGCACGTTGTCTCACCGCGTCAATCTCCTCTGGGGTAATGAGATCCTCAAAATCAGTGTCAGCAATGGTGAGGACCTCGTCGAGCATTATCTCCTCGACAGGCTCCAACGGCTGACCGGCCCATCCCCACAGCACCGTTCGAAGCTTGGGATCTGTGTGAAAGGTCAAGCCGTTATCGACCGCCCAGACGTGGGCAGTACCGCCGAGATCAGGATCAGGACCGACTAAGACATGCCCACCCTTACGGTCAGCGCTGTTCACGACGGCGTCGAATAGGGCCAGGGCACGCAACGCCGGGTGAGGAGAATGCGCAAGCCCAATCTCACGATCATCTTCGTCGACCCCCAGCAGAAACCCGTGCCAATGCGGTGGAAGATGCTCGGTCACGTCAGCACGAATCAGAGGGCTCTCAACGTCGTCGTCGATCCAACGCTGCATCGACCCAGGTCCTTGTGGTCCATCGCCGACCAGAACCGTCACCGGCACAAGACCGATACCCATCACCTGGGATAAGAGGCATGCCGCCACCTCCCGCCTAGCGAGGGTGCCCGATGGGAAATCGTGGAGACGACGTTCGCGGGCTGTCGGTTTATACACCCACAGCCGAAGGTCGGCATCACGCACCAACAGCGCACCGTTACTGGACCCGGGCAAGGACCCCTCAACGTGCCATGGAACTGTCGGCCCGGCAGGACACGGTAGATTCCAGGGATTCGTCACGCTCACCACACCAGGGGCTTACGGTAGCCATTCGACCGCGGGCACAGATGGCCCTCGGCCGAGAGGATCTGCTGCGAACAATATGGGCAGTATTGACGCCCGGATGCGACGACGACACGGCACCTCGCGACGAACTGGCGAGCCTGAGACGTCGTCATGAGGATTTCCAGGGAATCTGGGGCCGCCTCAGGGAGGGTTGTCAGCAGCATTGCTGGGTCTTTGATCATGAGTTCGTCATCGCTGGCAGCGTACATCTCGATCTCGATGCGCTTAGTCTCATCATCAAAAGCCATCGCCACCGTCCCAACGGCGAATTCTTCCTCGAGTGGCGCATCGAGAGGGGCCAGATCGTCTGGGTTGTCGACTGACGGTGGGACGAATACATCCGCAACATGCGCAGCCAGACCGTCCAAAATCCTGTCCATTTGAAGGGCAAGCTGATCGATCTGGACCTTTTCGCAACGGACTGTCACGACTCGGGAACCCTCACGGACTTGCAGATGGAAGACACGCGCTCCTGGCTGGCCCACGGTGCCGACCACCACGCGGTCGGGTCGTTCGAGTCGGAAGGTGTGACGAGTCATATTCCTACCCTAGCTACGCGATCGAGATACGCGGGTTTGCGACCGTCTCGCTGGGTGTCTCCACCAAGGTGCCGCCGGCACTCGATGCCACCCCGGCAGGCTCGTCGGGGTGGCAATGAAGAGCTTGGAGACGTCAGGCTTCGCTGTTCTGTCTCAAGGTCGGCTTGAGGGTGCTCCGTTAGGGTGATCGGGGACGAGGAGGATGCACATGCGCATGAGAACCGTCGGGGCCAGTGGCCTCAAGGTATCTGCCATTGGGCTGGGGTCCCTAACATGGGGCGGGCAAACCGACGCTCGTGAGACTCGCTCGTTGGTTCGTCGCTTCGTTGACGCCGGTGGCAATCTCGTCGATACCGCACCAGCGTATGGAGGCGGGTTCGCCGAGCAACTCATCGGAAAGCTCACCCATACCGATATCAGTCGAGATGACCTTGTCATCGCGACCAAGGCGGGATTCATTGTTGAAGGTCATAAGAGAATCGTCGATACGTCACGCAGTGCACTGCTGCGTGACCTCGAAGGGTCCCTGCGCCGTCTCCACACCGATCACGTCGATCTTTGGCAAGTTCATGCCTGGGGAGATGCCCCCATCGAAGAAACCTGTGCGGCACTCGACCATGCCGTGACATCGGGAATGGCCCGGTACGTCGGGGTCTCCAACTTCGTGGGTTGGCAAGCCGCCACGGCAGCAACCTGGCAGCGGGCAACCGGAACACGGACCCCTCTAGTCAGTAACCAGGTGGAATACTCCTTGCTGGCTCGACGTGCTGAAATCGAGGTCGTTCCTTCGGCCCAGCACCACGGGATGGGACTTCTGGCATGGTCAGCACTAGGTCGCGGCGTGCTGGGAGGCCGGTACCGACACGGAACTCCTAAGGATTCCCGGGGCGGTTCTGATCGCCTGTCTTGGTTCGTGCAGCCCTATCTGACGCGCAAGTCCAACGCTGTCGTCGAGGCTATTGTGAAGGCGGCCGACGGGCTGGGAGCGACGGTCCCGCAAATCGCGCTGGCATGGGTGCGTGATGCCCCTGTAGTCGCCTCGGCCCTTGTCGGACCGCGGACCACCTCACAGCTCGAAGAATTGCTCGGAGCTGACGAGGTCAGTCTTCCTAAGGAGATCACCTCAGCCCTCGACGACATCACCGGCGGGCCAAACCTCGCCCGCGAAGAAGCCTAGGTCGAATAGCTCAGCGCTCGCCGCGTGGCACCCACGGAGTCGATACCGGACCATCGTAAAGCTCGCGAGGACGGGAAATCCTCGTTGTCGGATCCTCAAAAACCTCCTTCCAGTGGGCGATCCAACCAGCCATCCGCCCGATAGCGAACATGACAGTGAACATGTTCAGCGGGATGCCGAGCGCACGTAAAACGATCCCGGAATAGAAGTCCACGTTGGGGTACAGCCTGCGCTCGATGAAGTAGTCGTCGGCCAGGACAGCTTCCTCCAGCTCCATGGCAACGTCGAGCAGCGGATCCGGTTTGTGCATGGTGTCGAGCAGCGGACCGACGACACTGCGGAAGATTCTCGCTCGGGGGTCCCAATTGCGGTAGACGCGGTGCCCGAAGCCAGAAATCCGCTCCCCCGAATCTTTGGCCTTCGCCAGATATTGACGTGGGGTGAGTCCAGAATCGCGGATGCGTTGTAAGGCGAGCACAGCGTTGACGTTGGCGCCACCGTGGCGGTCTCCCCACAGAGCGCACACTCCGGCTGAACACGACGTGAAAAGGTTGGCACCCGAGGACCCAACCATCCGCACTGTCGAGGTCGAACAGTTCTGGCCGTGATCAGCGTGTAGCACGAAGAACAGGTTGAGGGCCCTTGCCGCCACCGGATCCGGCTCGTAGGCACGGTACGGCAGAGAAAACATCATGTGCATGAAATTTTCGACATATTTGAGGTCATAGCGCGGGTAAATCGCTGGCTCCCCAATAGACGCCTTATAAGAAGCAGCCGCGATCGTCCTCACCTTGGACATGAGCTTGGCAGCCGCGTCGGTGAAGGACTCCTCATCAGTGATTCGCGGACGGTCGTGGGTGCTCATCGCGTTGATCATCGAGGACATGATCGCCATCGGGTGGCCGTTAGGTGGGAAGGCATTGAAGTGAAGGTTCATCGACCGGTGTAATGCCGAATACTCGGTCAAACGATTTCGGAAGTCGTCGCGTTGAGCCTCAGTGGGCAGGTGACCGAAGATCAGCAGCCAGGCGGTCTCCACAAAGGAGACGCGCTCCTTAGCTAAGGTCTCGATGGGTAGGCCACGGTAGGTGAGCACGCCTTCTTCGCCGTCGATCCACGAGATCGCCGAGCGGCAGGACGCAGTATTGGCGAATGCCGGGTCGAAGGTTGTCACCCCACCGGTTAGTTGACGAAGGTTGGAAATATCGATGACTCGATCGCCGGTGGTTCCTGCGATAACGGGCAAAGTGTATTCCTGGCCGTCCAGGATAAGGGTTGCCGTTGGTCCGCCTTCCGGCTTCTTATGTGGGACACTCATCATCAGGCCTCCTGCAGTATGTGATCGACGACCTTGGCACCGAAAACGAGGGATCCGACGGGGACTCGCTCGTCGACTCCGTGGAAGAGACTGATGAAGTCGAAGTCGGCCGGCAATCTCAGCGGAGTGCAGCCGTAGCAATTGATTCGTCGACCGTCAGGCAAAACTGCGAACCCTTTAGCGTCGGTTCCTGCCGAATTGAGGTAGGGCAGCACAACAGCCCCTGGGTCCTCAGCGTCAACGGCCCGGCGAATCGCATCGACGGCTGCTCCCTCAAAGGGCGCCGCTGTTGCCTGCTTGCGGGAGATCGTCTCGAAGTCGATTCCAGGACCAGCCAAAGACTTAATCGTCAAAATCATATCCTCCTCAGCCCCGGGGATGAATCGGGCGTCGACCTCGGCGCTGGCACGCGTCGGCACGACGTTGACCTTGTAACCCGCCGATAGCACGGTCGGGGTGACGTTGTGCGCGCAGCACGCAGCCACCATGCGCGACAGGGGACCAATGGGAGACAGGCTGGATTCGAGGTCATCGCGATCGATCGTCAGACCCCACATGGCGGCAACCTGGTTAAGGAACTCTTCCTGGACCGGGTGATGTAGGTCGGGCCATTGGTAGGAGTCGATACGGGACAGAGCATCAAGCACACGGGTGACGGCGTTGTCCCGGTTGCGCATAGACCCGTGCCCTGCGCTGCCGGTGGCGCTCATCCGGAACCACCACAGCCCCTTCTCGGCGGACTGGATGACGTAAACTCGCTTGCCCTGCGGCGTCGTCAAGGAAAAGCCACCGACTTCGCTGATGGCTTCGGTAACGCCGTCAAAGGCCTCCGGATGAGTGGCCCCGAGCCACGTTGAACCGAGGGTTCCGGAGCATTCTTCATCGGCGAACATGATGAAGCGAATGGGGCGGGACGGCACTTCACCTCGACGCTGACGAGCCCGGATAGCCGAGAGGACCATCGCCAGAAACCCCTTCATGTCGATGGCGCCCCTCCCCCACACACAGTTGTCGTGGATCTCGCCAGACAGCGGGTGATGAGTCCAGTCGGCAGCCTCGAAGGGGACGGTGTCGCTATGGCCGTGCAGCAGTAGGGCGGGGCGACTCGTATCGGTACCTTCCGGCGCCCACTCGGCGACCAAGGTGACACGGCCGGGCTCGGATTCGTGGAGGGTCACGCCGACTCCGATTTCATCGAGGAGCCCGGCCACGTAGTGACACATCTCAACCTCGCCCCGAGCGTCCTGTGGACCAAAATTCTACGAGTCGATCTGGATCATTCGCGAGCAGATGTCGACAACTTCAGCCTGCGGGCAATTTGGCCCGTCGACAAGGTCCTCGACGGTCATACTGAACAGATCTGACATGTCGCGATTGTGTCACCAGGGAGGGCCTACGCCCCCAATCGGGGCGCTCAATAGACACTGATTTGCACTGCTGGCCGAAGGTCCATTACAGTTCTGTGACTGTCCGGTACCGCGCAAAAGCGTGGGATCGGCGCCCTGAGTCCGGGTGGCGGAATTGGTAGACGCGCTAGCTTGAGGTGCTAGTAGCCGATTAAGGCTGTGGAGGTTCAAGTCCTCTCTCGGACACGCTGAGACAATGGGTCTCTGACTAGGCATAACGCCCCGTCAGAGGCCCTTCGTCATGTCCGGGCAAAGTCGCACATGGGGGCAGGAAGCCGCAGGTAACCGCAACCATTCGGTGCATGTTCGTTGCAGGGCCCCAACGAGCCGCACCAGATCGGAAGCACCATGCCCAGCCTAGGAAGGCAAGCAAGCGCTCGTTCGGCACGATCCGCCAGATGCGGTCCGGGAACTGGCAGGCCAGCTATTCGGACCCGTACGGAGCCAAGGACGCGAAGGGACGCACCCGCCAGCACAAGGCGCCCACCACGTTCATCGCCCACGATGACGCCGTGACGTGGCTCAAGGGCGAGGAGAAGCTCATCTCGTGGGGTGCGTGATGCCGACGCTCAAGCTGATCCCCAACGGGGCGAAGGGCTAGGTCGGCTCGCGCAGTTGCGCAGACTCCGAGGGCTACATGTTCGGCCACCACGGCGACCGGGCCTTGGGCGTCGCGTCGGTGAACTGTCTGGTCGGCCAGCCCGGCCAGTTCACCGAGCAGGTCATGGCCACCCACACGGCGTGGGGCAAGCAGCACCTCAAGATCGAGGCGTACCACTGGGTGCTCGCGTTCGGTACCGACGAGCTCGACCCCGGCGACCCCGAGGCGGTCTCGAAGGCGCTGGAGCTGGCGAGCACCATGGCGCGCCTCGCGTGGCTGACGCGTCAGACCTTGCTCGTCGCCCAGAACGACGGCGAGTCTGGCCTGCTCCACGTCCACGTCCTCGTCGGCTCCGTCGACCCGCTCACCGACAGGGCCGCACGCGGTGACGACATGAGCTGGACTCGCGTCGCCCCGATCCAGTGGCTGGCTATGGACCAGCTGGGCATGACCCAGTCGGCCAAGCTCCCCACTACCGTCGAGGAGGCCAAGGACCGCTCGCAGACGACCCCGCAAGGACGCTACCAGAAGGCGGCCGATCTCGTGCGCGGGGCGCTCGCGTCCGAGCCGCCGACCAGCTGGGAGAAAGCGCTCGGCCTGCTTAACAGGACGCCGGGGCTGCGCAAGGCGCAGGTCAAGGTCACCAAGAGCCGAGGCAAGGTCACCGACAAGCGTCTGGTGGTCATGCTCGACGAGCCCAGCGCCCGCCCCTTCGACGCCCAGCGCGGCGGCGACCTCGCCTACGACGCCCTCACGACCTTGTGGGAGCAGAACGAGGAGGACCGCTACTACGCCGAGCGCAAGGCCGAACGGGACGCCTTCATGGCCTGCATGTTCCCCGAGGGCGAAGACCGGCCGGAGCCCACCCAGCCTGAGCACCCTCACCAGGAGCCGATCATCGACGACGCGGTCCCCGCCGCCGACGAGTTCGATCCCGTCGCGTTCATCCGCGCCAAGCGCCAGCAGCGCACCGCGCCCAGCGCGCTGGACAAAGCGCTTCGGCGACTGGCCGTCGAGGAGGAGTTCGCCAAGCTCTGCGACGGCGACCAGGAGGTCAAGTTCGGATGACCGGCCCGCCAAAGAAGAAGGGCACCCCGAGCGCGTCAGCGCTCGAGGTACCCCAGCGGGCGTCTTGGTCTGCCCATGCCGCGCTCCCGGCCGGGCAGCGCCCGGCCACTGCGTGGGGCACGCGCGACTGCGTCCGTCGCCCTCTCGACCCCTAACGGCAAGCCTGTCGGTCCGCGTCGTTAGCCTTGCTACCAAGCCCTCAAGTCCTGAAAGGAACTCACACATGGCATCCCCGAACAAGAAGAACCGTCCCGGCGGGTACCCGGTGTGGCTCTGGGTGGTCATCGGCCTCATCGCGGTGGGGTCGCTCGCAAGTCTCGGGAGCGACCCCGGCGCGGCCGTCTTCGGGCTGCTGATCGTGGCAGCGTTTGTTGCGGTGCCGGCCATCCGTCACTACAGGATGACCAAGTATTTCGCCAGTGAAGAGTTTCAGGCCCAGAAGGCTGCGTTGGCCGACGTCGTGCGTGAGCACAACGAGATCGCCAACTACGTGGAGGAGATCAGGACTCGCGGCCTCTTCGAGCTGGGAGCCTCATCCTCCGGCGCCATGTCCCACCTCGCGACCACCAGCAACACGAGCAACTGGAACTACAAGCGGGACCGCAACGTGGCCGAGCTGGGCGACCCGCACGTGCACAACGCGTCGCTCCAGGTCGTCAACAACGCGAAGGCCGATCCTCTCACAAGTACCTGATGAAGTACTTCGACCTCGGGGCAACCGAGGAGAACCTTGCACGGGTCGAGCAGCTGGGCGAGTCGATCGCGAGCCTTGAGGGAGCGATCGCAAACCTGCATCAGCGTGAGGCCGACATCTCTCAGTCGATCAACCCGCCTGCGTTCATCCTCAAGCACTACCGTGAGCGGTTCATGAACAGGGTCGGTGTCGAGCTGTCTCCCATCACGGTGACCTACCCGGTCTACAAGTTCCAGTACGTCTCAGCTGGGGGCAACTCCGGCCAGGAGACGACGATCCCCCTGACCCCGCAGACCATCGACGCGCTCATTGAAACCATGAGCGCGAAGATCCGTTGGCGCAAGAGTGCCGCAGGGCAGCGCGCTTTGATGACGACGCGTCTGCGGAACTACATCAAGGACCGCGACAACCACACGTGCCAGAACTGCTCGGTGTCCGTTGCGCAGGAACCTCACTTGCTCCTTGAGGTGGACCACATCATGCCGGTTTCGCGTGGCGGTCTCACCACCGAGGAGAATCTTCAGACCCTGTGCTGGCGGTGCAACCGCACCAAGTCCAACAAGGTGCCAGCCTGACGTGACCCACAGCCGCCGGTCAGCCGGGCACGACTCGCCGTCTCGTGCCCGCCTCGACCCCGAGTGCAGTGCATCCCTAGCAACCGGGACACGTGGGGGCTCTGGAACTGGCTCCATCCGGTGCGGCAACGTTGCACGAGGGTCCTGACGGAGTATCTTCCCTAGTCAGAGGCCCAAAAATCATAGCTTCAAGTCCTCTCTCGGACACCCCGGGATTGATCCCCGGCCAAATTTTCTTGGCCGGGGATCTTTGTTTTTACGTCGTGTTGTGTCAAGTTGTGTGTGGTGTAGGAGAGGTTAGGTTAGTGAATTCCAGCCCTCGGACCTGGTCAATGCGAGACAGAGACCAAGACGGCCGCGATCTCACACCGCCATCAATCACGAGCAGTCTGGGCACTGAGAGTTGGGCGGGCAGGCTGTTAAAAACTGCTTTCGCTTCCCGGTCACACCATTGCCAGTGACGACATGTGCGCCGGTGAACGCGACTAGCACCCACGCTCCTAACACGGGCGACTCATGGTGCACACTACGAGCAGGCCTATCCGCCGTCACTGTGCAACCTTGACGTACTGTTCAATAACGACCATTACGAAGGCAAGATGAGATAGCCGCGCTAATCCATACCGAGGATGGTCATCCTCCCCAAGATGAAATTCGCCTCATGCACGGTTACCCAGACCAGCTCGCCAGCAGCCCATGACGAACCTCTGGGCTCCTATCGTACTTAGCAGTTGCCTTCGAGGATGAGGCGGCTCAATCGACGCAAAGGAGCATCTTGATGTCATTCCCACGCAAACTCAGCGCATTGGCGGTTGCCAGCACGATGGCGGTGACCGGCGTAACCATGGCAACTCCGGCCCTGGCCAACACCGGCACCAGTTCCCAGCCGGCCGCAGCGGCACCCGCTATCAACCAGGTCCACAAGGAGACCGGCTACTTCAAGACGACCGATAAACTGGGAACCCAGCTTTTCTACCGCAAGGACATCGTCCCCAACGCCAAGGGAGCCGTCGTCCTGGTGCACGGGCTTATGGAGAACTCCTCCAACTACGAGTACCTAACCAAGAGCCTTACCAACGCTGGCTACAGCGTCTACCGCTTCGACAATCGCGGCCATGGCGTAGCGCGGCCCCGTACATCAACAACGCTATCCCGCGCGGCCAGTTCGACGACTGGTGGAACATCGAGTCCGACATCCATCAGGTAGTCGGTACCGCACACAAGGAAAATACCGGCAAGAAGGTGTTCCTGCTAGGCCACTCAATGGGTGGAATCGCTGTACAGTCCTACGGAATCATGTATCCAGGAACTGTTGACGGCATTGTGTCCTCCGGCGGCGGCACCATCGTCAACGTGGATGGTCCCGACACCGAGGGAGCCACCACCATCACCCCCGACAATCTCAATTTCTTTGCCCGTCACGCCCTGCCTCAAATCAGCCAGCTTCTCCCGATGGCCCAGCTGACCAGCTTCAACGGACGCTTGGTGAAGGACCTCGTCAAAAATCCCAAGGCGATTCGGATGCCTTCGGGTCCGTTGTCTGCTGACATCATTCTGCCCGGCTACCCGCCATACGGCCTATGCTCCGATCCGGTGGTCCGCTTCGACCACTGGCACCGCGACCCGCTGTACAACCATTACATGCGTCTCGGACTCGTCGAGCAGATGGGTGTCGCCGAGGCTTACAACGTCATGAATGCCCACGATTTCAAGGCTCCAACCTTGATCATGCATGGCGAGAACGACGGCCTGGTGCCCAGCTACTTCGATGTCAACTGGTACAACGCCATCACCTCGAAGGACAAGAAGATCATCCAGTGGCATGGCCTCATGCATGAGATCTTCAACGAGCCCACTAAGGATCAGGTCATCAAGACCACCATCGACTGGATCGACGCCCACAACAAGTGAGCTAACCCGTCCTGATCCTGCCTGAGGTTGCGTCCCGCGATGAGTCGAGGGGACGCAACCTCTGCTCTCCCTCATCGCTTGACCTCGCCCTTTGAATCCCCGACAATCCCACAATCCTTTTGGATATAAACCCCTAGTCGAACTTGGGTAGCCGAGTAGAGTACGGGTATGCCCCTGGGCTGACCAGCGGCCCTGGGACCAACGAAAGGAGTGACTTGTGGGCCTGAGTGATAAGATCAACAGCAAGAGCGACGAAGCCGTCGGCGCTGCTAAGGAGAAGATCGGTGGCCTCACCGATGACAGCGATCTCAAGAGCGAGGGCGCCGATCAGAAGGCCAGTGGCAAGGTAGCTCAGAAGGTCGAGGACGTCAAAGACAAGGCGAATGACCTCAAGCACAATGTCCAAGCTGCCGCTGACAAGCTAAAGGGTTGATAAAAGTCGGGCCGGGCATCAGGTGCCCGGCCCGCTTCCTGCTATGACAGCACAGTCCCAACACCGCTTTGACACCGCCATTGGCGAGTTAGAAGTAACAGCTACCGCTCATGGGCTCAGTCGGCTCGTCTTCGTCAAGACAGATCCGTCACCGTTACTGCCGCCACTTTCGACATCACATGCTCACCGCAGCGGTGACATCATCTCTTGTGCCATTGCACAGATCACCGAGTACTTGTCAGGATCGCGGACCTCATTCGACGTAGCGCTGGATCTTTCTGCGATGACGGACTTCCAACGCGCTGTGTTAACCGGGTTGCAAACAGTGCCTTATGGGCAAACTGTCAGCTACCGCCAACTTGCGAGCATCATTGGACGGCCGAATGCGTCGCGCGCCGTCGGCCACGCCTGTGCAACAAACCCCCTGCCCATCCTCATTCCGTGCCACCGCGTGCTACGCAGTAACGGCCAGCTAGGAGGCTATCTCGGTGGTCCTCGCCTCAAGCGCTTCCTGCTCAATCTAGAGGGTGTCACCTCCGCTCCCTTGCCAGCGTGACCGACCAGGTGCCGTCGAGGCAACAAGCCGCCATGCCGAGTTGTTCGAGGACGCTTAGCGCAGCCGAACACTGAGCAACGGGAACTCCAGCCAATACCGCTAACTCATCTAGCCCGCACGATCCATGAGCGGGGAGTGCCTCATGAACAGCCAGCTCAGTGGCATCCAGGATGTCAGTCGGCAAGCTGCGCCCTGCTGGTCTCTCCGGTTCTGGGGCGAGCTCCCCAACAATCCCTCTGACGTCGTCAGCATCGCGCACCAAGATCGCCTCACCATCACGGATCAGTTTGTTCGTCCCCGTCGACCGACTCGAGGTCACTGGCCCGGGGACTGCCATGACGGCATTTCCTAATGCGTTGGCCCAGGACGCGGTATTGATCGCTCCCGACCGCCATCCAGCTTCCACAACGACCGTGCCAGTCGTCAGTGCCGCGATGAGCCGATTTCGGGCTAGGAATCCAGGTCGCGTCGGGTGACGACCCAGCGGTAGCTCTGAAACAAGGGCACCTGTTCCCGCGATCTGTTCCAGCACTGCGCTGTTGCCACGGGGATAAAGGGTGTCAAGTCCACATGCGAGGACGCTAACCGTGTTTCCGCGAGCGGACAATGCCCCACGGTGAGCCGCCACATCGATACCGAACGCGCCGCCAGATATAACAGTATGGCTCCCCGTTCCGTCACAGTGCCCCCGTACTAAGTGGTAGGCCATTTCTACGGCGACGTCTTGACCATAGCTGCTAGCAGACCGGCATCCCACAATGGCCACCGACCGCTGTGAGATATCAGCGAGGTGAGCGGGCCCCATAACCCACAGCCCCACAGGTGCCCCGCCCATTCCAGATTTCCCCACCCGCGCGAGGCTGTCGAGACCCGTGGGCCATTCCTTATCCCCTGGAATGAGGAACCTCATCGCAGCCTTTTCCGACCGCTCCACGAGTTGATCGACGTCGAGCGATTTAGCTCGTTTGTGCCATCGTTCGCCAGAATCGGTGAGCATGTGCTGCCACAGCTCCTCAGCGGTCATCTCAACTAGTCGTTTCGCCATCACCCCCGGCTCGGCAGCAGCTGTCAGAGCGGCCCGCGCCAATCTCTCACTCGTCCACGTCATCGCAATCTCCCTCGTCGCATTCCCATGGCCTCCGCCACACACGCTTTGTCAACCTCGTCCTTGCCCTCGAGGTCGGCCACCGTCCACGCGATTCGCAGCACTTTGTCGACGCCTCGCGCCGTGAGCCGTCCGGTTGTCAGAGCATCTTCGATGATTCGAGTGGCGTCATTGGCCTGCAACATCTGCCGTAAGACTTTTCCTGGCACCTCGGCGTTGCATCGCCAGGGAACTCCCCGCCACCGGGCGGCAGCACGCTCACGGGCTTGCGCGACCCGCTCGTGCACCGCTGCACTAGATTCCCCCGCGGGCAGAGCTGACGCATCAAGCAGATGCGCCGACGTCAGCGGTCGCATCCTGACTGTGACGTCCACTCTGTCTAGGATCGGGCCCGAAAGCCGACCTGAATACCGGCGAACCTGTTGCGGAGTGCACGTGCACCGTCCCGATGGGTCATCGGCCAGCCCACACGGGCACGGATTGAGCGCCATAACAAGCTGAAACCGAGCCGGGAACGTCGTGTGTGCCTGAGAACGTCCGATAACGATTTCCCCAGTCTCCAGCGGTCCACGCAGCGAGTCCAACACCTTTGGCGCGAACTCTGGAGCCTCGTCGAGAAACAACACCCCTCGATGCGCTAGCGAGATCGCGCCGGGTTGGGCAATACGTGCTCCCCCACCGACCATGGCCGCCATCGACACCGAATGATGGGGTTGAGCCAGTGGGGGCCTCCATGAGACGCCCGCTCCCTCGTCCGGCCAAGGAATGCAGTGCGGTGACTTCGAGGGCGTCACGGTGATCAAGTCGGGGAAGAATCCCAGGTAACCGTCGTGCCAACATAGATTTCCCACAACCAGGAGCGCCACGTAGCAGAATGTGGTGACGACCCGCTGCCGCTACTTCAAGGGCTCGGCGCGCCTCGTGCTGGCCGATAACCTCCGCTAAGTCTCCTATCCCCGGATCGGTGTCGGGAGACCCCACAATGGGGCCCTCAGAAGGCACCACTGGACGACCATGTAACACGTCGACAACGTCACCCAGATGGCCGACTGGCCAGATCGTCAATCCCTCGACGAGACTGGCCTCATCACTCTGACTAGCCGGCACTACCGCCCGCTCAAACCCAGCCTCCCGCGCCGCTAGCAGCGCGGGCAGCACGCCGCGCACAGGCCGTACTCGGCCGTCCAGCCCAAGTTCTCCAATCAGAACCGTCGATCCCAAGAGAGCTTGTGGGACCTTTCCATCAGCAGCCAGCGTCGCTGCAGCAATGGCCAGATCAAAATGCGTCCCAGCCTTTGGTAGACCAGCTGGCGTGAGATTGATCGTCAACACATTGCTAGGCCACGACAACCCCGTCGCGCAGACAGCGGCCCGACATCGGTCCCGGGCCTCGTGGAGGGCCGCGTCTGGCAGACCGACAAGCACGGTACGCGGCAGTCCGGACGAAATTGCGGCTTCCACCTCAACCATGGAGCCTTCCATCCCTACCAACGCGACCGACCACGCACTTGCGCCGGTCACCGGATACCTCGCACATGTGTGACAGTTGGCTCAGCGCCCGGGCGCACCATGACACCGATGGCGTCAATCCGCACCGAATGGACCCCCTCGTCCTGGTTAACCAACCACGCCAGTGCTAGTTCGTGAAGCTTACGGACCTTCGCCGTCGTAATAGATTCCAGCGGGTCGCCGAACCCAGTGCCTGACCTGGCCTTCACCTCGATAAAGACGACGGTCTGGTCGTCACGCGCGATGAGGTCAATCTCTCCCACATCACACATCCAGTTACGCGCGATGATTGTCCATCCCAGGGACTCCACATACTGAGCGGCAAGATCCTCGCCCCACGCACCAAACGCGGGTCTGCAACCACGACGCCCACGCAACGCAGCTCCACGCGCGGTCGTCAGCTCTGCCAACAATGGCTTAGGTGTCATCATTCACCACCTCCGACAACAGTTATCGTCGGAGAACACCTGATTATTCAGTTATCCACAGATCAATGTTTCGGGATCAGAAGCACCATAAGTTGTCCACAAAGCCCCACGCCGGTAACGAAACCTCTGCCACCGATAAGCAGATGACCTACGAGGTCTACAGACGATTCCGACTCGGAGTGGAAACCGGTCAAGACCACACGATGCCCACACTCACGTCACAGGATTGGACATGGACACGTAAAACCTGGCGTTACTCAGATGGCACCTCGTCAAAGTCAGGATGCACGATCTCCTCAATGGATACATCGCGGAAGGTAAGGATCTTGGCGCTCTTGACGAACCTAGACGGCCGGTACATGTCCCACACCCAGGCATCCGCCATAGACACCTCGTAGTAGACGTCGCCCCCTTCGGTGCGAACCTTGAGATCGACGACGTTACACAAATAGAACCGTCTCTCGGTTTCCACGGCATATTTGAAGATCCCGACGACGTCCTTGTACTCGCGGTAGAGCTCCAACTCCATCCGATTCTCGTACTGTTCCAGATCCTCGGCACTCATGATGAATGAAGCCTAGCCGCTCGTCGCACATTGGCGTAGCTCATCCGGTGTTGACGAGACGGTCCTAACTCCTTCAGACGACGCTGGTGTAAGGCTGTCGCGTACCCCTTGTGCACCGCAAAATCGTAGCCAGGAATCTCGGCATCCATAGCGATCATGATGCGATCCCTGGCCACTTTGGCCACGATGGAGGCAGCTGCCACACACGCACACACTGAATCGCCCTTCCACATTCCCAGATCGGGAACCGTCAGCCCGTCGACCGGGAAACCGTCCGACAGCACGTATCCCGGTTCAACTCCCAGCCTCACCACAGCACGCCTTAAGCCGCTGATATCTGCCTCCTGCATCCCCAACCGATCGCATTCGTCGGCCTCTACACGTACCCACGACACTGCCAAAGCTTTATCCATGATGACGTTAAACAGGGCCTCTCTCTTGGCCGCAGATAGTGTCTTGGAATCTGCTAGCCCCGCAATCCTGCCGGATCTGCGATCGTCAAGGATGACAGCTGCGGCTACCAATGGCCCTGCACACGCGCCCCGACCCGCCTCGTCACATCCGGCCACGGGTCCGAGTCCGGCCCTCACCAGGGCCCGTTCATGGCCCATCGGCCCCGGCCCGACTCGTACCGACATGGAATCCGTCACTTAGGGCAGCACGTGTCACCGACGCAGATGCGCGCCCTGGCTGGAGCTGACGACGACCTATCCGGGATTCCCCGGAAAGTGTCAGGAGTCCCCAGACCCTCAATGCGATTGAGAGGCATGAGAATGGCCTTTGCCGGCCCAACGACGTCATCGAGCGGCACAAACGCAGGAGCGCCCGTATACTCGCCCGGATCAAGGTCTTGGAGGTGATAACGCGAGTCACCCGAGGCATTGCGATGGTCCCCCAAGACGAACATCCGCCCCCGAGGAACAGTAACCCGGAATTCCATCGCCGAGGGTTTAACCATTTCACCATTTTCGGAGTACAGGTATGACCGTTCGTCGAGCGCCTTACCGTTGACGGTCACCTGGCCGTTGACGTTGCAGCAGGCAACGGTGTCCCCAGGCATGCCGATCACTCGCTTAATGAGGTAGTTCGAGCTCTTGTTAGGCAACAACCCGACGAATTCGAGGATCTGTCCTGGAACAGAGCGGCGATCCTGGGCAGCAGGTAGCCAATGTTCGGTGTCTTTGAACACGACGACGTCGCCGCGATGAAAATCGGCGGCTTTCACCGCGATCACGCGGTCACCCACCTGCAAGGTGTTTTGCATGGACTTCGACGGGATGACAAACATCTGAGCGACGAAACCACGCAGCACAGCTGAGATGATGAGGGCACCAACGACGATGAGAACAACTTCGATGGCCCCCGACCGAAAGCGCTGCCACCCAGACGCCTGTTCCCCACGTGCTGTTGCATCGTCAGAGTCCCTGGTGTCGCCGTTTGCAGCCCGCCTCGCCTGGTAGTCATCCGCCACGGCAAAACCTCTCCCTCGTCCCCTGTGGGAACTTCCCGTCGGGTGCCACCTTGCAGTGTAACCAACGCACGGAAAAAGCTGCATCATGACGCGCCTACCCCCAGATGCGAGTGGAAACATACAAAAACGGGGCTTCGCCGTAACGAAACCCCGTTGCTGTTAAGACGACGTCAGCGAGCTGAGCCCCTCTCCTTAATCTTGGCCGCCTTGCCACGCCGGCCGCGCAGATAGTACAGCTTGGCGCGACGGACCGCACCGTGGCGATCAACCTCGATCTTGTCAATGATCGGGGAATGCAGCGGGAAGGTACGCTCAACACCGGTCCCGAAGCTCAGCTTGCGGACGGTAAAGGACTCCTGGACGCCACCACCGGTACGCGAGATGACGATCCCGGAGAAGACCTGCACACGGGTACGGCTACCCTCAACGACCTTGACGTGAACCTTCACCGAGTCGCCAGGACGGAACTCGGGAATGTCGTCGCGCATCGAGGCCTTATCGATCTCGTCGATGATGTTGCTCATAGTGTTTCCTCGCCGGTGCCACAGGTCACCTGGTGCTCGTGTTCACAAAGATTTCGTTCCCCGAGCGCCGGACTGTCCCCCTGTGGCAGGAGCCGGACACGGACAACACCGCGGTATTTTTCCATACCCATGGCTCTGGCATCAAATCCACCATCACTCGTGCCCGCCAACAGGCAGTGCTCCACAACATAACCGGGCTCCGACACCTCGAGGTGTCGGAGCCCGAGTGGTCGACCACACGAGTCAGGACTCAGTCGTCCTTGCCGTCGTGCTTGAACAGCGACGCAATGAGGTCGCGGTTGAGCTGGCTGATGGACTCCAGCGGAATACCTTTCGGGCACACCGAGGCGCACTCACCAATGTTGGTGCAGCCACCGAATCCTTCAGCGTCGTTCTGGGCAGCCATAGCCTTGACACGGCGCATCCGCTCCGGCTGACCCTGCGGAAGCATGGCCAGGTGAGTGATCTTCGCAGAGGTAAACAGCATCGAGGAGCCGTTCGGGCAGGCCGCCACGCAGGCGCCACAACCGATACAGGTAGCAGCGTCGAAGGAGCGGTCAGAGCGCTTCTTGTTGACCTGAACAGCGTGAGCGTCCGGGGCAGCACCGGTGTTCACCGAGACATAGCCGCCAGCCTGGATGACACGGTCAAGGGCCGAGCGATCCACGATAAGATCACGCAGAATCGGGAAGGCTCCCGACTTCCATGGCTCGATCGTGATGGTCGAGCCATCGGCGAAGGAGCGCATGTGCAGCTGACACGTAGTGGTACGCACCGGCTGGGCAACACCCATACCACCGTGCGGCACACCGTTGATGACGACGCCGCACTGACCGCAAATACCCTCGCGGCAGTCTGAGTCAAAGGCGACGGGCTCCTCACCCTGAGCGGTGAGGTTCTCGTTGAGCATGTCCAGCATCTCAAGGAAGGACATATCACCGGAAACACCGTCCAGGGTGTACTCGACGAGGCGGCCCTGATCCTTGGAATTGCGCTGACGCCAGATTCGCAGGTTGATCTTCACTTGTAGCTCCTCTGCTTGACCTGGATGGACTTGTAGACCAGCGGCTCCTTGTGCAGGGTCGGCTTGTGGCCTTCGCCAGTCCACTCCCAGGCAGCGACGTACTGATACTCGTCGTCGTGACGCATGGCCTCGCCCTCTTCGGTCTGAGACTCGGCGCGGAAGTGACCACCACAAGACTCGCGACGGTGCAGAGCGTCGACGCACATCAGTTCACCGAGCTCCAAGAAATCGGCGAGCCGACCAGCGCGCTCGAGGGTCTGATTGAGCTCCTCGTTGACGCCGGTGACCTTAACGTTGGTCCAGAACTCGTTGCGCAGATTGCGGATGAGACCAATAGCTTTAATGAGGCCGGCCTCGTTGCGCTCCATACCGCAGTACTCCCACATAATGTGGCCAAGTTCCTTGTGGATCGAGTCGACGGTACGGGTTCCGTTAATCGTTAGCAGCTTGTTGATACGGCTCTCGACAGCCTGACGGGCTTCAACCGCGGCCGGATGCTTCTCATCGACCATGCCGAACTTCGGAGAGTCCGCCAGGTAGTCGGTGATCGTGTTGGGCAGCACCCAGTAGCCATCAGCCAGACCCTGCATCAGGGCCGAAGCACCGAGCCGGTTAGCGCCGTGATCGGAGAAGTTGGCCTCACCACAGACAAACAGACCCGGAATGGTCGACTGCAGGTCATAGTCGACCCACAGGCCACCCATCGTGTAATGCACCGCAGGGTAGATACGCATCGGAACCTCATACGGGTTCTCGTCGGTAATCCGCTGGTACATGTCGAAGAGGTTGCCGTACTTCTTTTCCACGGCATCCTTACCCATACGCTGGATGGCCTCGGAGAAGTCGAGGTACACGCCACGGGCACGCATGTGCTCGGTGCCGTCAGAATCGACCTCACGAACCTTCGGACCGACGCCACGGCCCTCGTCACAGCGGTACTTGGCCTGACGGGATGCAATGTCACGAGGGACCAGGTTGCCGAAGGACGGGTAGATGCGCTCCAAGTAGTAGTCGCGATCTTCCTCGGGGATGTCGCGAGGATCCTTTTCACAATCTTCCGCGCGCTTGGGCACCCAGATACGGCCGTCGTTACGCAGCGACTCCGACATCAGAGTCAGCTTCGACTGGTTTTCACCATGCACCGGGATGCAGGTCGGGTGAATCTGGGTGTAGCAGGGATTGCCGAAGTAAGCGCCCTTACGGTGGGCACGCCACGAGGCGGTGGCATTGCAGCCCATGGCGTTCGTCGACAGGAAGAAGACGTTGCCGTAACCACCGGTAGCCAGGACGACGGCGTCGCCAAACCACTCTTCGATCTTGCCGGTAACCATGTCACGAGTCACGATGCCACGAGCACGGCCGTCGATGACGATGAGCTCAACCATCTCGTGACGGGTATGCATGTGCACGGTACCGGCGTGAACCTGCCGCTCGAGGGCCTGGTAGGCGCCGATAAGCAGCTGCTGACCCGTCTGGCCACGAGCGTAGAAGGTGCGCTGCACCTGGACGCCACCGAAAGAACGGTTGTCGAGCAAGCCACCGTACTCACGAGCGAACGGAACACCCTGGGCGACACACTGGTCGATGATGTTCGCGCTGACCGCGGCCAGCCGGTAGACGTTCGTCTCGCGCGAGCGGTAGTCGCCACCCTTGACGGTGTCGTAGAACAGGCGGTAGATCGAATCACCGTCATTCTTGTAGTTCTTCGCGGCGTTAATTCCGCCCTGGGCCGCGATCGAGTGAGCGCGACGCGGAGAGTCTTGGTAGCAGAAGTTCTCGACACGGTAACCGGCCTCCCCGAGAGTTGCGGCGGCAGCGCCACCAGCTAGACCGGTACCAACAATGATGACCGTCATCTTGCGACGGTTAGCCGGGTTGACCAGACGCGAGGTGAACTGGCGATCAGTCCAGATCTTCTCGATCGGAAGGTCATGGTTGGCCTTCGTGTCGTGGATTTCGTCGCCGGTCGTCCAATACTGGTCGGCGAGAGCGGCGTTGTTATTGGATGCAGCAGTTGCAGTCATCAGGAGATCACCCCGAACAGGATCAGGAAGGGAGGAGTCATGAAGCCCACGAAGATCACGATGGCGACGATCCAGGAACACACGCGCAGCACAGCGCGAGCGGTACCAGAGACGTTGACGCCGAGAGTCGCAAAGGCACTCCAGAAGCCGTGGGAGACGTGCATGCACACCGCGACCATGGCGATGAGGTAAATGAGCACGAACCACCAGTGGCTGAAGGCAGTAAGTACCATCCCTGCGCGTCCAGCTGCATCGGTGGGCGGGTTATTGAGCAAGTCAGGGCTAATGGTGAACTGCAGCAGGTGGAGGATGAGGAACAGGAAGATGATCCAGCCACCCCAGAACATCGTGCGGGCAGCATAGGTATTCTCCGGCGAGAGGTTCTTCTTGACCGAGTAACGGCCAGCGCCACCGGTTCCAATGTTGCGCTGCTTGTTAACGCGAATCGCCGACCAAATGTGCAGCACGATCGCCAGCAACATGAAGATCCGGAAAATCCACAAGAAGGATTCACCCGGCAGGATCGGGTTGAGAATCGTGCGAAGAAAACCGGCGTAACGGTTGAAGTCCTCGTTACTAGCGAGCAGCTTCAAGTTGCCAAACATGTGCATGAGCAGGAAGAGGATTAAGATCAGCCCGGTGACGGCCATGAGGGCCTTCACCGCGACAGTTGATCGCACCGCTCTCTGATGAGTAGTAAGTGTTGTAGTCGCCACGGACCAAAGACTAGCCAATTACCAGCCCTTTTGCGCCCCCACCCCCTGTGTTTTCGAAAACTTCCCTCAACCCTTGGTTCACTAGGGGTTTTGCACTTGATTATCGCAACATTTTCGGTTCGAATTTTGTCGATTAGAGACGCTTCAATGGGGAACACCGAAGTCGGAATCCGTCAGATCAGGACGCCGCTCACACGTCAGGCGGACTGACTCATCACGGCGCCACTTCGCAATTCGACCATGATGACCACTCATGAGAACCTCGGGGACATCGAGGCCACGCCATGAGACCGGCCGGGTAAATAGCGGATACTCCAGCAAGCCGTCTTGCCCGGCCGAGAACGACTCCTCCGCTAGAGACTCCGGGTTACCCATGAACCCGGGCACCAGCCGAACCACGGCCTCAGTGATAGCCAGAGCCGCTACTTCTCCCCCATTAAGCACGTAGTCCCCCAGGCTCACCTCATGAACAGTCCACATCGACCGCGCATAGTCGATCACGCGGTGGTCGATCCCCTCGTACCGTCCGCAACAGAACACGATCCGCACCGCCGACGACAACTCTTGAGCAGCAGACTGGGTAAATGGCGCACCTGACGGGCTAGGGAAAACCACATGAACTGACGAGTCCGGCTCAGTGCCAATGATCTCGTCGAAAGCTTCCCCCCAAGGGGCAGGCTTCATGACCATGCCCGCGCCTCCGCCACACGGGGTGTCGTCCACGGTGCGATGGCGATCGTGGGTCCAGTCGCGCAAGTCGTGGGCGTGGACCTCCACCAGACCGTTGACTGCCGCCTTACCCAGCAAAGATATGTCGAGGACATCAAAGTACGCCGGAAAAATTGACAGGTAGTCCAGCCTCATCGTCACCTCGCCTCTTCAGCGTTCGAATCGAGCAAGCCAGGAATGCCACTGACGACGATCCGCCCGGACGCCACATCGACAGTAGGGACGAGTTGGTGGACGAAAGGAACCAGATGTTCCTCCCCACTTACGTCGATCACGAGCACATCTTGGGCTGGCATATGAAGCACATCTTTGACAGCCCCGCGGCTTTTACCTGATTCATCAACCACTGTCAGCCCACGCAACCGGCGATCCCAGAATTCATCGGGGTCATCAGGGTCATCGTTGGACTCAACGTCAACAACGAGAACCGATCCGCGTAGTTCCTCTGCCCCCTGACGATCTTTCACTTCGTCAAAGGCGACGATAAGGCTGCCCTTGGCCCAGCGGGACCGCACAACCGTCAGATCACGTCTGGACCCCTCAACCTGCAGCGTGGCACCTACTCCAAACCTCGCATCTGGTTCGTCAGTACGCACCTCAACGACGACGTCACCTCGCAGACCATGGGCACGACCTACTCGTCCGACGACGACCTCCACCGTTGCCGACTCTTCCACTGTGACTCCTGGGAAATGATGAGATTAGACAAGATGCCAGACACAGCACATGGGCCGCAGCCCCGCCAGAGCGGGACCACGGCCCATATTGTCAAAGGACTGGCGATTCAGTGACGATGGCCACGGTGGTCGGAATGCCGTCCCGACCCGCGCCGATCAACATCAACGAAGTCGATCCTGATCTGCTCGTCACCGGCCAGCGCACCAATAACCGTGCGCAACGAAGAGGCCGTACGACCCTGACGACCGATGACCTTGCCAATGTCGGAAGGATTGACGCGCACCTCAAGCATCCGGCCGCGTCGCAGGTCCTTCTCCCGGACCCGGACGTCGTCAGGATTGGCGACGATGCCAGAGACGAGGTGCTCCAGGGCGTCGGCTAGCACGATCAGGCCTCAGCCTTCTCGCCACTGTTGTCTCCAGCCGCCGACTCGGAAGCCTCGTCAGCAGCTGCCCCTTCGAACTTCTTGGTGATGGCCTCACGCGGGGCCTCGTCGGCCTCAGCCAGAGCAGCGTTGAACAGATCATCCTTGTTGGGACGCTCAGGCTGCGGTTTAACGCCAGACGGCGAGGTATCGCCGGTGAACTTCTGCCAATCACCGGTGCGCTTCAGCAAAGCAACAACAGCTTCAGTCGGCTGGGCACCGACGCCGAGCCAGTACTGCACGCGCTCAGAGTTGATCTCGATGACCGACGGATCGGCCTTGGGATGGTACTGGCCGATTTCCTCAATAGCACGACCGTCACGCTTAGCGCGCGAGTCCATGACGACGACACGGTAGTGCGGGGTACGGATCTTGCCGAGACGCTTCAGACGAATTTTGGTAGCCACGTGTGTGGTAACTCCTGTAGTGATACGCCCGGGACGAAACCCGGGAAGTTACGGGTGAGCGCGGACACGACGTGGGGACATCGCCCCCGAACTCGGGTGGAACTATCCGCCGATAAGAGAGGGCACCGAACGGACAGAAGCTCTCGACATTGTGCCACAGATAGGCAGATGACGCGAGCCGGGACGGACTTCACCTGATGACCACTCGTCCCCTCAGCACGATGTAGGTGGGAGATTCCAGCACCCCAACGTCAACCCTCGGGTCACGGTCAAGGACGAGGAGGTCAGCGGAGTCGCCAATACCCAGCTGCTCACCGCCCAGCCACGCGCGAACCCGCCAGGACGCTGCTCCCAATGCCATCTCCGCTCCCCCTACGGCAGCCAACAACCGAACCTCAGAGGCAATGAGGCCGTGCTTGATAGTGCCGCCAGCGTCGGTACCGGCATAAAACGGCACTCCGACATCCCAAGCCTTGGCGATCGTTTCATGACGGTGAGCATGGAGGTGACGCATATGTGCGGCATATTTTGGGAACTTGCCGTCGGCCTGAGCGGCGATGGACGGGAAGGTCTCGATATTGATCAAAGTCGGGACAAGTCCGACCCCGCGCTCAGCCATAGTGGCGATTGTCTCGTCGGTAAGCCCAGTGCCGTGCTCAATACAGTCAATACCGGCCTCAACTAGCTGTGCGGGAGCTTCCTCGGAAAAACAGTGCGCAGTAACACGGGCACCAAGCTCATGAGCACGATCGATGGCGGCCTGGGCGATGTCTGCGGGCCACAACGGAGCGAGATCCCCCTCGTCGCGATCAATCCAGTCACCGACAAGCTTGACCCAACCATCACCGGATCGAGCCTGACGATCGACCTCGGCAACGAGATTTTCCGGATCTACCTCAGCTGCGTAGTTACGGATGTAACGCTTAGGGCGAGCGATGTGGCGTCCGGCACGAATGACCCGCGGAAGGTCGTCGCGGTCGTCGATCCAATGGGTATCACTCGGCGATCCAGCATCGCGGATGAGAAGGGTGCCCGTCTTCGCCTCGGTCCGGGCCTGCTCCTCGGCAGTCTCCGTGCCAACGGCACCATGAGCATCGAGGCCAATGTGGTTATGGGCGTCAACTAGACCGGGAATGATCCAACAGCCGTCAGCCAAAGTTCGAGCCCCCGAGAGCGGCCCTTCCACGAGGACTCCGTCGTGAACCCATAGCTCACGTTCTTCCCCGTCAGGTAGCACGACGCCCCGGATACGCAAGTCTTCAGCAGGAGCGGTTTGGGCCTCAGGGGCCATATGGGTATGAGTCCATCCGTCGTGGGTGTGAGTGTGGAACAACGGCTGGGTGTCCTCGGTCATAGCCCCATCGTGTCACGAAGTCGCGGGGAGAGGTAACGTCAAACTCGCGATCTCTTCACACATCACCGACGCTGGTTCAACCCGGTCTCTTGTTCGTTTGGTTGAACATCTGCTGCATTGACGGCAGCATCTTGAATTCACTCATTGCCTTCTGCAGATCTTCCTGACTGGGTTGCTGCTGGCCCTGCAACCCGAACGCCTCACCGCTGCTCCGCTGCGGTTTCTTTGCAGCTTGACGAGCCTGAGCAGCACGCTTGGCGGGATTACCAGAGCCCTTACGGTTCTTCTGCTTCTTCTTCGACTGCTTGGAAGCGCGCTTAGCCATGGACCCCATCATGCGGCCAGCACCAGGACCCATCATCTGGCCCATCTGGCTCATCATCTTCCGAGCGTCAACAAATCGATTAACCAGGTTGTTGACGTCACGAACTTCCACGCCAGACCCGTTAGCAATACGGGCGCGACGCGACCCGTTGAGGATCGACACGTCAGCACGCTCGGCCGGAGTCATCGCGCAGATGATGGCCTCAATGCGGTCAATCTCCCGCTCGTCGATGTTCTCAATCTGGTCCTTCATCTGGCCGACGCCAGGGAGCATGCCCATGATCTTGGACATTGGGCCCATGCGACGCATTTGACGCATGAGACCGAGGAAGTCATCGAGACCGAACTCCCCCTTGCCGGCCATGAGCTTGGCCGCAGCCGCCTGAGATTGCTCCTGATCGAAAGCTTTCTCGGCCTGCTCGATGAGGGTGAGCATGTCGCCCATATCGAGAATGCGCGAGGCCATCCGGTCGGGATGGAAAACGTCGAAGTCCTTGAGACCCTCACCCGAGGACGCAAACATGATCGGCTTGCCCACCACACGAGCAATTGACAGAGCCGCGCCGCCGCGAGCGTCGCCGTCAAGTTTGGTCAGGACGACGCCGTCGAATCCGACTCCCTCTTGGAAGGCCACCGCAGTGTTGACCGCGTCTTGACCAGTCATGGCGTCAACGACGAAGAGGGTCTCGTCAGGGTCGGTAGCAGCCTTGATGTCAGCCGCTTGAGCCATCATTTCGGCGTCGACGCCCAGACGACCAGCGGTGTCGATGATGACGACGTCGTACAGCTTGTGCTCGGCCTCTGCGACGGCATCACGGGCTACCTGGATGGGATCCCCAACTCCGTTGTCAGGTTCAGGAGCGAAGACGTGCACCCCGGCACGCTCTCCGACTACCTGCAACTGAGTGACGGCATTGGGCCGCTGGAGGTCGCAAGCGACCAACAACGGGGAGTGGCCCTCTTCCTTGAACCACCGAGCCAACTTCCCAGCCAGGGTCGTCTTACCAGCACCTTGCAAGCCGGCAAGCATGACGATCGTCGGGGGAGTCTTCGCAAACCGAACCGTACGGGTCTGCCCTCCGAGGATCTCGACGAGTTCCTCGTTGACAATCTTGACGATCTGTTGGGTCGGATTGAGCGCTTTAGAAAGCTCCTCGCCGTGGCAACGCTCTTTAATGGCCGCCACGAATTCCTTGACGACCGACAAGTTGACGTCAGCCTCAAGCAGGGCGATGCGAATCTGGCGAGTCGTGGCATCGATATCGGCATCAGTGAGACGCCCCTTACCACGCAATCCCTTGAAGGTTGATGCGAGGCGGTCTTGGAGAGTGTCGAACACGGTTGTCCTTCAGCGCGCTAGTTCCTTACCGGGACAGACTACCGTCCCAGACTCGGTCATGACTCCCTGCGGCGGTTACAGCCCAAACTGGCCAAGCCACTGTAATGACTGCTCGGTATACGGTGCGTACACACTGACGCGGTGTCCGCCACCCGTGAGCAAGATGAAGGTGAACTGCTTCATGCCTTTGGCGACATGGTAAAATTGACCTCCGTCCGGGCCGACTTGCCCGTTCGAAACCACCGGTACACGACCGGGCCCCCAGCTCTGCAAATCGTTGGGGTTGAGCACGGACAGAAACCGCACGCTGCGCTCAATCTTGCGTTCCTGGACCCGACGCACCACCGAGTTCTTGGCCATGAGGGGTTGGGCCATGTTGGCGATGCGCGGATCCTCGAACATGGGATGGTAGTACCCGCCCAAAGAGAACCCGGCATTGAAAGCCCTGGGATATTTGGTCGACAAATTGGCAGCGCAGTAGCCACCGGTGCTCCATCCACCGATGAAACGTGACCCGCGCTCGTGACCGACCCGGTAGTGCGACTCGAGCTGCGGGATAACAATCTTCATGATCCATGTCTCGTGCCGGTAGGGGCCAACGTCAACACACTCGCTATCGACGCCGTTACGAATTTTGCCCGGCAAGAACACGATGACGAAGGGATTGACCTTCCTGTCCTTGATGAGTTCGGTTGCTGGATCGATGAGGTCGATCGACTTGCTGTCACGCTGACCAGTGTCATTGACGCCCCCGATGTAGAACAACACTGGAAATCGAGTGCGACGCTCCGACTTTTCAAAGTACTGAGGCGGCAGCCAGACCGGAACGCGCGCATATTGGGCATCCGCGCCAGGCACCGTTATTGCGCTCACCTGACCGTTGGGATGGGGGTTGGACTTACTGATCGGAATATCTTTAACCTTTGTGCGTCGGATCGGGACTAGATCATGGGTCGGAGCCTCTGGTCGGACCTCTCCCAGCAGGTCAGACCATGACGTGAAAAACCCATACTCACGGTTGATATAGAGAAAGACGCCGGTAATCAGTAAGGCCTGCGCGAGCAAAATCACCACGAGATGGCCGAGACCGCGCAGGATCTTGCGCCACCAGCTTCCCGTACCCGCTATAGCCCGCCACACGACGAAAGCTAGAGGCAAAGCGAAGGCCGCAATAAGCACCGCTACGCACAGCTTATGGCTGAGGATACTGACCATCATGACCCCACCAGTCGGGGTAAACCACGCGATATCTGCCACTTATCGGACCTCAGCACTCGGCAGAATCGTCACCCATGAGACCGGTGACAAAGTTATCAGCATCAAAGGGGGCCAGATCGTCGGCTCCCTCGCCGAGACCGATGAGCTTGACGGGCACACCTAGCTCACGCTGCACTTGGACAACGATGCCGCCCTTCGCGGAACCGTCAAGCTTTGACAACACGATGCCAGTCACGTCGACGACCTCCGAGAAGACGCGGGCTTGAGTTAGGCCATTCTGCCCGGTGGTGGCGTCCAAAACAAGCAACACCTCGCTCACCGGTGCAAGCTTCTCGATGACACGCTTGACCTTACCCAGTTCATCCATGAGACCGGCCTTGGTGTGAAGTCGCCCAGCAGTGTCAACGAGCACGACATCAACACCTTCATCAATGCCAGCCTGAACGGCCTCGTAAGCGACGGAGGCAGGATCGGCGCCCGCGTCCTTGCGGACGGTACGCACACCGACGCGTTCTCCCCACGTCTCCAGCTGCTCGCCAGCGGCGGCGCGGAAGGTGTCTGCTGCACCGAGGAGGACCGTCTTTCCCTCGGCGACGAGAACGCGCGCCAGCTTGCCGCAGGTCGTCGTCTTACCCGTGCCATTGACGCCCACCATGAGGACGACAGCCGGCTTGCCTTCCGGGCGGTCTAGGTTGATGGAACGATCCATATCCGATCCGACGAGTTCGACAAGCTCATGGTGCAGAACCTCGCGAGCATGGGCCGGGTCAGAGATCCCATCAATAGCCAGTTCCGAGCGCAGCTTCTCGACGAGCTCCGTCGTCGGACCAACACCCAGATCGGAGGTGATAAGGGTGGTCTCGAAGTCATCCCAGGCGTCATCGTCGAGCTTGTCAGCGCTCAGCAACTCGGCCAAACCACGAGCAAGCGCATTGTTGCTGTTAGCCAAACGACGACGCAGTCGGGCCATCCGCGAGCCTGGCACCTCGGGCGCCTCGACCGCTGGTTCAGCGACCTGTGACGCTTCTGACTCGGGGCGTCCGACAGCAGACTCGCCACCCGCTAGAGTCTCCGCTTCGGGAACTGTTTTCCCACTTTCCGTGGGAGCCGGGGACACCTGGGCAGGCTTAGACCCCTCACGCAGAGCCTTACGCCGCGAAACTCCAGCAGTGACGGCAGCAACCACCGTCACCAGAACGAGTATGCCGAGGATAATCCAGATCAGGGTTATGGGGTTCACGTCGGCCGATATTAGTCGGTCGATTCACAAAACCACGAGGACAGACCGCCTCAGCGATGTCGAACACCGCTGAGATCTTCACCCACACGGGTGGCGGTGTGACGCCAAAAACTAGCATCGGGATCGGCACCAGGATGACGTAGACCCAGCATCACCACGGCGCAGACACCCAAGGCGACCGCGAGAATCAGGACCATCGCGATGATGAAAACGACCATTCGAGACCGACCTTTCCGTCAGGGTACGCACATGCAGATTATCCGAGACGCCAGGCTCCCTAACGCGATTCGGCTGCATCGCCGTCATCATAACTTTCGGGAGCAACTGCAGAGGCAATCATGGGAAGCTCTCCGGAGTGCTTCACTACTCGGAAGGTCCACAACTTATTGACGACGAAGTTGATAGGCATCGTCACGACGATGGCGAAGATCTGGGACCAGTACTCGCGTGACTGAATCCCCCTTCCCTCGTTAAACCACGGCTCGGGTAAGTAAATCGGGGAGGTTGGGTTGGTAAAGAAGATCTTAATAAACATACCGATAATGGCGGCTATCGACCCTACGGCAAAAAAAGGCCAGAATTCACGCCACCATCCCCGACGGTATTCGCGCTTGAACGTCCAAGAACGGTTGAGCTGGAAGTTCGTAATGTTGGCTACCACGAAACCGACGAGCCACACCAGGCTAGTGAAGCGGAAATTCCACCGGGTACCCGCAAGATTGAACAAGATGTCCTGGGCATGCTCAGTACCGCCATTCGCCTTATTCATGATGATGGCGACGATGATGTTGACCAGAAACCCTGATCCACCGACAACCCCGAACTTGATGAATTCAATCAAGTGACGCTTCTTGATGCGTCTCCTCGTAGGTGCAGTCGGTTCAGTGATCACTCGCGATATAATAGGCCTAATGCCAAGAGATCTGAAACCGCCCATCAAGATTAATATGGCGCGCTGGGACGAGTCGTCACGCTGCGAAGGCAGCCAATGGTGAGATATGGCCTCGGACCGGGATAGCGAGCCACCTCAGGCACCGCGTCGAGCTCCGGTTCATGAACTGGATACGGCTCACGAGGATGCCACAACGCTTGCAAGGTTTATCCTCTCGCCCCATAGGCATCAAGCGACCGATCGAGGTAACCCAACTACATCAGCAATGCACGTTGATACAGCCAGACGAGTCTTACCTTCTCCTTTTCGGCGACGCGAACATCGGATCGGGCCAGCAGCCATCCCCAGCACCCCCACCTCTAGGACGCCAGTCACTTCTCCCTGGTACCACATGTAGTACCATTAAGCCATGCCGAGCGTTGCCCAGATCCTCGCTTCCATGCGAGCCAATCCACGCAACATCGACTATGCAGACTTGTTCCGCGTGTGCGAGGAGTTCTTCGGAGCAGCCAGGAACACTGGCGGCTCGCACGCCGTCTTCAAGACCCCATGGCCCGGCAACCCTCGGGTCAACATCCAGAACGACCACGGCAAGGCCAAGACATACCGAGTCCGACAGGTGCTCCAAGCAATCGAGAAGTTGAAGGAACAGTGATGAGCCAGACGATCACCGACACCGCACGCTACAGCTTCCGCGTGACCTGGTCCCCCGAGGACGCCGAGTTCATCGCCACGTGCGTCGAGTTTCCTTCACTGTCGTGGCTGGCCGGTACTCCCGAGGAAGCGCTCACTGGGCTCCGGATCGTCGTCGACGAGGTCGTTGACGACATGCGCGCCAATGACGAACCTGTGCCCGAGCCCCTGTCCACCCGGCACTACTCCGGGAAGTTCCAACTCCGACTTGGCGAGGACCTGCATCGACGACTCGTGATCGAGGCTGCGGAGCAGCACCTCAGCCTGAACCAGTACGTCACGCGCAAACTGGCCGTCTCCTGAACGTCAGAAGTGTCACTCGCCCCGAGCGCAATTCCCGGGCAAGTCGCAGTCACTTCAGTCGCTGGCTCCGCAGGCAGGACGGAGACCCCACCTACTATCCACGATTCAACTTCACAGATGCGGCCAACTTTGCGGTTACCACGACAGAGGGCGACAACTTTCCCGCCTTCATGGGCATGGAACTACAATTCGGCAGCCTTGAAGGTGCCAGCGAACGCCTGATCGAGAGCTCGCTCTTTGCGTTTTCACCCACCGATGTTAACCGACGCAGCATTCAACCGACCCAAGGCGACGGGGCCACAGCTGCGCTAGCCATGCCAGATGACGGCAGGATCACCGTAGTCTCTGACACCTCGGGCATCGGAACGAGCTCCGGTTCATGAAAGACTCGCGTACGATCGGCGTCTCACATCGGTGGCAGGGCTCATCCTCACGGCCGTAGGCATCCACAACGCGGGAAAACCACCCCGATTCCCCGTTGACGTTGACATAAAGGGAGTCGAAAGAGGTACCGCCCTGAGACATGGCCTCTGCCATAACATCGCGGGCCGTCTGTAACAATTCCACCGCTTCGGATTGACTCAGGCGAGAGCATGGTGTCTCGGGGTGACGACGGACCCGCCAAAGAGTTTCGTCGGCATAAATATTGCCAATCCCGGAAACAAGGGTCTGATCGAGCAAACTCCTCTTAATGGCAGACCTGCGTGCGCACAACCGTCGCGCTACCTCGTCAACGTCGAAACACTCCTCGAACGGATCAGGGGCGATGTGGGTCACCGGACCGGGAATACCGTCAACGAGCGGGACTAAGGTCAATCCGCCGAAGGTGCGCTGGTCGAGGAAGCGCAGGTCACGACCATCGTCGAGGGTGATGACTATACGGGTATGGCGATGCTGCGGGGCATATTGGGTGCTAACACGGAATTGTCCGCTCATACCTAGATGAGCCAACATCGCGGTGCCATCGTCAAGGATGAACCACAGGTACTTACCCCGGCGATTCACAGCAGTAAATTGACGACCCGACAAGGTCGTCTCGAAAAGCACAGCGTCCTCGAGTCCACCGCTGGGGCGAAGCCCGCGAGTATCGACAACGTCGACGCTGTCGACGACAGCCGGAACAACGGAATGTTCGAGTCCGGCTCGAACGGTCTCGACCTCGGGGAGCTCAGGCACCTGTGTGAGAGCTTGGCATCAGCGCGGAGACAGCACGGCGGGCCGCACCTTGCTCCGCTTCTTTCTTGTTGTGGCCGGTGTAGGCGGCATGTAGCCTGCCGTCCACATTCGCTCTGGCACAGTACCGACGATTGTGATCTGGGCCAGACCCGACGATTTCGTATCGGGGGGCATCGAAGCCATGCTCAGCGCAATACTCTTGCAGGACAGTCTTCCAGTCTGTGCCCGCCCCAGAGCGGTCTGCCTCATCAACGAGAGGATCGAAAAGGTGATGGACTAAACGCAGTACGTCCGGAAGCCCAACTGACAGCTCGACCGCGCCCAGCAGTGCCTCGGTGGTGTCGGCCAGGATCGACGTCTTGTCGTGACCGCCAGTACGTTCCTCTCCCCTGCCCAATTTGATCCGAGGACCAATGTCGAGTTGACGTGCCAGCCGTCCTAGCGAGACGGTACTCACAACAGCCGACCGTAACTTGGCTAGCTGGCCTTCGGGTTTATCCGGGAACGCCCGGTACAAATAGTCGGTAACACCAACTTCAAGGATGGCGTCACCTAAAAACTCCAGCCTCTCGTTGGTGGGAATACCACCGTTTTCGAACGCATACGAGCGGTGCGTCAGCGCAAGATCGAGGAGCTGAGGATCACACCGGATTCCCAACTCCTCGAGAAGGGCGAGAAAAGGCCAATCCTCGACGTCGGGGCGACCGATATTCTGATCCCTGCTTGCGTGCACAGTGTCGATCTCAGGCCTCGACAACCTGACGACGGTCGCCGCGCGGCCCGTACCCACCGCAAGACGGGCAGGCGGTGTGGGGCAGGTGCTTCTCACCGCAGGCCGGGTTGGCACAGGTGACGAGCTTGGTAGCAACCGTCTTCCACTGCGAACGACGGTGCCGGGTATTGCTGCGGGACATCTTCCGCTTCGGGACGGCCACGATTTTCTCCTTGGTGTGCTTGAAGGGGCGGCATCCGCACATGGCGGTTGCCCATGGCGACGTTCAGGACCGATCCGAGTCATCCCCGCCGACGAGGCCCTCGAGGGCCGACCAGCGTGGGTCGATCCGATCCGGATGGTCATGATCCGGGTCGTCATTGAGGTTGGCACCACAGTCTGGGCACAGCCCAGCGCAGTCATCGCGACACAGCGGGCTGAACGGAAGGTTCAGCACGACCGCGGCACGCACCACGGGGTCAAGGTCGATAGTCTCCTCGGCACTAACCCGACTGGCATCCTCGTCGGCCTCCTTGTCGGGGTAGAAGTACAGCTCTTGGACGTCAAGGAGAAGTTCCTCCTTGATGGGGTCCAGACAGCGAGAGCACTCCCCCTCCAGGGTGGCCTCGACGGTCCCGGTTGCGAGGATCCCCTCTCCAACCGACTCCAAGCGGAGATCAAGTTCGAGTGGCGAGTCCTCGGGAACGCCAATCATGTCGACATCGAAATCCGCTGGAGCGGGTACCGTCCGTTGAACCCGGATCATCTGACCCACTTGCCGACGCAGCGAATGGGTCTCGAGAACGAGACCCGAAAGCGCGTCGGAGTGGCGATGGGTGGTGTTCATCGCAAAGATCCCTTCGACCAGTGGAACACGACGAGGTCATGACCAGCCAGCAACTCTACACGGCCACTGCCACTGGAACCAAAACCTGGGATTCTCCCACGCTTTGGCTTCCAAGCCACGGGGCAACCAGACCAATCGACATCTTGACTATCGACTCCTGTTCGGGCGATACTGTACTAAATCGTATTAGTTCAGCAGGAACAGGCGCCAATGGTGGCCCAGAACCTGCTCAGGCCTCACCCCTCAAGGAAGAAGCAAGATCATGGGAAACTTCACCATCGGTCGACGTCAACTGCTTGGCGGCACCGCCGCACTCGCGACAGTGCTCGCTGCGAGCGCATGTGGCATGAGTGGTTCAGGCAACAAACCGTCGAGCCAGGCGTCTGTTAACCCGTCCGCCAAGCTCGAAGGCAGCATCCAGTTCCAAACCTGGTCGCTCAAGAACGAAAAGTTCACGCCCTACTTCAACAAGCTCGTCAAGTCCTTTGAGAAAGAACACCCCGGAACAACGATCAAGTGGGTTGACCAGCCAGGCGAGGGCTATGAGGAGAAAGTCCAGCAGCAAGCCACCGCTGGACAGCTGCCCGATGTCATTAACATACCGCCGAACTTCGCATGGCAGCTCCTCAAAGCCAACAAGGTCATGGACCTCAAGAAGGCTGACGCGGCAGCCATCAACACATATATCAAGGGCGGCATTGACGCCTACACCTACGACGGTTACGACGGCGTCTACGGGTACCCGTGGTACCTCGGCACCGACCTGAACTGGTGGAACACCGAAGCCTTCGAGAAGTACGGTCTCGATCCCAAGAAGCTGCCGACCACACTTGATGAGCTTTATGCCCAAGCGATTACGATGGCTGAGAAGTCCCACGGCACAATGCCCCTCATCTCCATCGCACCAGCTCTCGGTGATCTTGCCGCCCAGGGCGTCAAGGTCTACAAGGACGGAAAATTCACTTTCAACACCGACCAGGCCGTCGAGATCATCCAGAAATATGTCGAGCTTTACGCCAAGAAGGCTATGCCGCCGGAGGTGTTGCAGAACAATTACCTCGGTAACTCGAAGCTGTTCCTCCAGGGCAAGGTTGCGTGGACCACTGGCTCGGCCTCCTTCCCTGTCGACCTCAAGAAGAGCGCACCGAAACTCCTCCCCCACGTCGCCATGACCACACGCATCGGCGTTCCCCCTCTGTTTGTGCAGGGCATCTGCGTCTCCGCAGACTCGAAGAACCCTAATCTGGCCCTAGCATTCGCCCAATATGTCACCAATAACGCCAACCAGGTTGACTTCGTCAAGCTTGCCCAGGGCTTCCTGCCGGGAACTAAGGAAGCCAACGAGAACACAGACTCCTTTACCTCCGTCATCTCCGATCCGCAGATGAAGAAGGCCGCTGAGGCCCTTGCCGACGAGATGAAGTCCGCCAAGATCGGTGAGCCTATGGCCTATACCGACGCCATGAAGGCTTACGTCGGTCAGCAGATCTCCTCGGTAATGCAAGGCGATATCTCCGCTAAGGACGCACTCGACAGGGCCGTCAAGTACTGCAACGACCACGTCACCAAGTGATCTTCCTGCTGGCTCCGCCCTGCTGCGGGACCAGCAGAATCGTCGTCCGCTCACCTACCTCGCCCAAGGATTGCGCTCCATGAACTCCCACCGCTGGTACACACCGTGGTTGTTGGTGGCCCCGGCAGTCGTGTGGACCGTCGTGTTCGCCCTCTACCCCTTCATCAACACGATCATCCTGTCCTTCACGAACACCCGACCCCTCGTCGGCGGGGAGTTCATCGGTTTCGCGAACTACGCCGAACTGTGGCACGACGACATGTTCTGGAATGCCATGGTGACGACATTCATCTATGTCATCATCTGCATCCCGCTGTTGACGATCTTGCCATTGCTGCTGGCCCTCCTGGTCGAGAAGAAGATTCCGGGCATCTCGTTCTTCCGCACGGTGGCGTATTTCCCCGTCATCGCATCGGTCGTCGTAGTCGCCCTCATCTGGAGCTGGATGTTCGATTCTCGCGGCCTCATTAACCAGTCCCTGCAATGGATGGGCGCTACCAGCAGCCCCATCCCTTTCCTCGTCGATCGCTGGAAGCTGCTCGGCTGCGCGATCCTCCTGACGGTTTGGAAAGGCCTCGGTTACTACATGATCGTCTACCTCGCGGCGCTGGGAAACGTTGACCATGATCTCCACGAAGCAGCTGCCCTCGACGGTGCGGGCACCTTCCAGAGATTCCGCAACGTCACCATTCCCGGTATCCGCCCTGCAATGGTCCTCATCATTGCCCTCATCGCGGTGTCCGGCATGAGGATCTTCTCCGAGCTGTACGTCCTCACCAACGGCACGGGTGGCCCAGGCGGTGAGGACTCCAGTCTGGTCATGGTCATTAAGCAAGTCGGAACCGGACTGTCCGGACAGCTCGGATACGCCTCAGCCCTCTCAGTTGTGTTGTTCTTCCTCACCCTCATTCCATTGACGGTCATTGGTTGGGCCAACAACAAGGACCTCCGAACAGGACGTCGGACCAGACGAGGAGAAGGTCGCGCTCGCCGCGCTGCCGCTATCCAGAGCGCCACCAAGGAGACGATGGCATGAGCACTGCACAGGCAACCCGTCCAGCCAAGCAGAAGCCGTGGCGCAGCCGACATGCCTTCGACCCAACCCGTCCCACCCTCGCCGGGCTCATCGGGCGTTACCTTCTCCTGATCTTCGTCGTCATCATCTCGATCGGACCATTCCTGTGGCAGCTCTCGACCTCCCTCAAGAGTGTCAATGAGAACATCTACTCCTTTCCGCCCCACCTCATCCCCCAGGAATTCACTATTGACGCATACCGACGCGTTGCCCATGTGGTGCCAATTCTCCGGTACGCCTGGCATTCCGTGATCGTCGCCGCAGTCTGCGTCGTCGGTAATGTCGTGCTGGCGTCGTTGGCCGGTTATGCACTGACCTGCATGAAGTTCCGCGGCAAGAAGGTCGTGATGGGCATCCTGCTGTCGGTTCTCCTGCTGCCGGGTGAAGTGACACTGACCAGCCAGTACCTCGTCATCAAGGGTATGGGCCTTGCGAACACGCTAGCCGGCGTGGCCATTCCGGGTGTCGTCGGTGCCATCAACGTTCTGCTCATGGCGACCGCCTGTCGAGCCGTCCCTCCATCGGTTTTAGATGCGGCAACCGTTGACGGCGCGAACACGTGGTCGAAGATTCGCCACATCGTATGGCCCAACATCAAGGGCATGGCCTCCGTGGTCGCGGTGTTCTCGTTCATCGGAGCCTGGGACGACTTTCTGTGGCCACTGGTTGTCCTCAACGATCCAGACAAGTACACGCTGACAGTCGGCATGCAGTACCTCAGCTCGACGATGTCCACCGATCCACGTGAGGTCGCGGCCGGTACGGTGATCGCCCTTATCCCGATCATTATCATCTTCGCGTCGATGCAGAAGGTGTTCTTCCGCGGTGTTGAGAGTGGCGGGGTCAAGGGTTGACACCACCGCCGTATCGCCCCTTACTGGGCCTGGCCAGTGGATCCTCTCACGATGAGTTCAGGAGGTTGCTCGGTGACATCCTCGACGTCGTCACCGCCAAGGATTCCCATCAGCATGGTGATAGCATCCCGGCCCAGAACCGACGGATCTCGTCGCAAAGCGGTAATTCCTGGCGACATCACCCGGCATGCTGGTGAGTCCTCAAACGACACCACCGAAATGTCAGTGGGAACCTGTAACCGGTGCTCGGCAACGGCAGCCAAACCGCCCAGCGTCAGCACCTCATTGTCATAGACGATCGCGGTAGGACGATCCCCGGTCTTCAGCAACGCGCTGGTCTCTCGCAGCCCGGACTGTTCCGAATAATCCGTTGCTGCTGCCTCGATAACAACAGCTCCTAGTCTCTCAGCTTCCTGAGCAAAGGCTCGTCGCCGCACCATGCTGTGTTCGAGAGTGGGGTCGCCACCGATGTGGGCAATACGACGATGACCTTGATTAATCAAGTGAGTAACGATGTTTCCGGCAGCAGCTGCGTCATCGATATGGACACCAGGCAACGGTGTGTCACTCATAGCGCCAACAACCGTGCACGGCATCTTGATCTCTGCCATGAGCGGCCACCGTGGATCATTGCGGGCCGGATCGACTAAGACCACACCGTCAACCCGTCGCTGCGCCCACCAATGACGATGGACCTCGCATTCCTCCTCACGTGATGCGACCAACTGCAACACCAAGGCAGTACGTGCGGGAGTAAGGATCTCCTCCATGCCGGCAATAAGGTGGAGGAAGAAGCCTTCACCAGCAAAACTGCGATCGTCGCGCGCGATGACGAGCCCGACGGCTCCAGCCCGATTGGCCGATAGCGCTCTCGCAGCCACATTGGGACGCCACCCCAGGTCCTTGGCCACTGCCTTCACCCGGGCTCTCGTAGAATCGGAGACGCCCGGCTTATCATTAAGGGCAAAGGAGACTGCGCCGGGGGACACACCGGCAACCCTGGCGATGTCCTTGATCGTCGTCCTGTCCATGAAGTCACGGTCCTTCTCGAAGCATGAATGCCCTGTCGGGGGCCTAGGGGCGTCATCACCCGAGGCTCATTGTCTCAACCCCGCGCGGCATCATTTTAAGGCTATATGCAGCGATAGGTAAAACGCTTCAGCACCCTTTCGAATAGTCTTGCTAATTCCATATCCGTCACTAGTTCCCTATGCCGGGAGATGTCACGTCCCAGACGAGCCTTCGAGGTTCGCCCAAGCCAGGTCGTTGCCGACCGGATGGCACACCAGGTCATGAGCACCATCAAGCGGACTAGCCGACGTGTCATTATCTGCAACCCATACTATGAGCTTCATGACGATGGTGGTTCGTTCTCACCCGAAAGTCGGTATGCCTCGATCACGAGCGTCTGCAACTACTACGCAGTATGGCGGGACGACCACCCATCCCTTGTTACCTCCCCGCTACCTCCCTCGCTGATGGACTGCACTGAGTCGATCTCCTCACCGGATTCATATTCACCACACAGATTCGTCACTTTCAGTCGCGCCATCAATGAACTCCTGGTGCTAGCCCAACCTGGGGCCATTACCCTAATCGCTACTGGCTTGCTAGCCCGGTCCACGACGATCGCCCCTAGACCACACCACGATCCTCCTCAACGAGGGACCCGAGTCGCTCCGAAATGCGCTCTTGGAGATCGTGTGGTCAATTCCTAACTCAACAGGTTGACTAAACCGTATTAGTCACTACACTTCACACTGAAACTATCCGTTGTCAATGTCGCAACCGCCAGGGACTCCCATGCATGATCACGCCCCCATTCTTGACGACAGGGTGCATCGCCATCTCGCTGAGAAGATTCGCCCCGCCGAGACCACCACGGTGTGCCACCTTAACGTCGAGTGGGCCCCCGTCACCGACACCGTCGAGGGGTTGAACAGCCGGCCCGGGGTCGTCGGCCAGGGTGAACCCATCTCAATCAGTGCGGGCCTAGCCCTGGCATATGAACCCTTCCGGATAGGCGACACATGGGGTCCGCCATGGGGAACAACGTGGTTTCACCTCACCGCGACCGTACCGCGAGAGCACCGCGACGACCACCTTGAGATGATCGTCGACCTCGGTGGAGTCTGGGACTCCCCCGGATTCCAGTCCGAGGGGCTAGTCGTGCGTCCGGACGGATCCATCATCAAGGCCCTCAACCCGCGCAATACCTGGATTCCTGTCGAGACTGACGCTGAAGGTCACATTGACGTCTACGTCGAGGCTGCCTCGAACCCCATCTTGCTAGCCCAGCCGCCCTTCCAACCTACTGAGGACGGTGACAAGCTCACCGCCTCTACCGACGCCTATTACTCACTCAAGCGAGCCGACCTCGTCGTCGTCAATGACGAGGTACGCGAACTCATCGCCGACATTGTCACCTTGTCTGGTTTGGCCGCCCAGTTGCCGGAGGACTCCGAGCGTCGCTGGGACGTTCGTCGCGCCCTAGACCGCGCTATTGATCGCCTTGACCTATTCGACGTCGTCTCTTCTGCATCAGCAGCTCGCAGCGAGTTAGCCCCTGCCTTGACCCGCCCCGCGCATGACTCGGCCCAGACGATGACTGCCATCGGCCACGCCCACATTGACTCCGCCTGGCTGTGGCCACTGCGCGAAACCCGACGCAAGGTCGCTCGAACAATCTCCAATCAGCTCAACCTCATCGACACCGACCCGGCCCACATCTTTGCCTTCCCAGCCGCTCAGCATTCGGCCTGGCTCGAAGAGGATCATCCTGATCTCTTCGCCAGGTTGCAGAAGGCTGTCAAGCATGGTCGCATCATCCCGGTCGGCGGTATGTGGGTGGAGTCCGATGCCAACCTTCCCGGGGGTGAGTCGATGTGCCGGCAGCTGTTGTACGGACAGCGCTATTTCATGGCGAAATTCGGCCACCATTGTCCCGAAGTGTGGTTGCCCGACTCTTTTGGCTACTCCGGCGCATTACCCCAGCTCGCCAAGTTGGCCGGTGCCCGCTGGTTTTTAACCCAAAAGATTTCTTGGAATCAGGTCGATAAGTTCCCTCACCATTCGTTCTGGTGGGAAGGAATCGACGGCACCCGCATCTTCACTCACTTCCCGCCAGCCGATACCTACGGTTCCGACTTGTCGGCTCACGATCTCGAGCATGCCCGGGCTAATTTCCAGGACAAAGGTCGCTCCAATTCCTCCTTGGTGCCCTTTGGCTACGGTGACGGCGGAGGCGGCCCCACTCGCGAAATGCTCGCCCAAGCCCGCCGAGTTGCTGATCTTGACGGATCCCCCAAGCTAGCCATCGAGCCTCCGGCCACCTTCTTCTCTCGGGCGGAGTCCGAGCATGAAGACCCCGGAACATGGGTCGGAGAACTCTACCTCGAGCTGCACCGTGGCACCTTCACCAGCCAGTACGAGGTCAAAAAGGGGAACCGTCGCAACGAACACCTGCTACGTGACGCCGAGCTGTGGTGCGCCACTGCAGCCGTACGCGGGCTCATGGATTATCCCGGGGAGCGCCTGGCCGAGATCTGGCGGACGATCTGCCTGTATCAGTTCCACGACATCTTGCCCGGGTCAGCCATCGCGTGGGTGTACCGCGAGGTCGTCGCCGATCACCGTCGTATCTCCGACGAATTAACCGAACTCATTCACCACGCCCAAGAGCTACTGGCTGGGGAGGGGGACGAAGAGATCGTCTTTGACTCCGCACCCATGGCCCGCCCATGGGTCTCCGCGGTCGCCATGAGCGGCAGCAAAGCTCCGTCCATCACGGAGAGCGTCCACGCCGAAGAAAACGAGGAAGAGTTCATCGTTGATAACGGTCTGCTACGCATGACTGTTGACGCGCACGGACTCATCACGCACCTCGTCGACACCGCCAGCGGCCGAGACGCCATTCCTGCGGGTCAGCGCGGCAACCTACTCCAAATACACCCAGACTTCCCGAACATGTGGGATGCCTGGGATATTGACCCCTTCTACGCCAACAACGTCACCGACCTCGACGACGGCCAAGCCACCATGAGCCGCAAGGACGGGTCAGTGACCATCAGCGTCACGAGGACTTTTGGCCACTCCAGCGCAACCCAGTCTCTGACTGTCAATCCGGGAGATCCGCGTGTCAAGGTGCACACCCATGTCGACTGGCATGAGCAGGACAGCCTCTTGAAGCTGGCCTGGCCGGTGGACGTCCACACGGATCATGCCGATTATGAGATCGAGATGGGCCACATCACTCGCCCCACCCACACCAATACGTCGTGGGATGCTTTCCGGTTCGAAGTCCATGCTCATCGGTGGGTTTACGTGTCCGAGCCCGGTTTCGGTGTTGCCATCGCCAACTCTGGCACCTACGGATGGAATGTGTCTCGTCACCCCAAAGACAACGGCGGCACCTGGTCGGTTGCTCGCGCATCTCTCCTTAAAGGGGCCCGCTTCCCCGATCCTCGTGCTGACGAGGGTGAGCACGATTTCTTCCACACTCTGCATGCCGGCGCAGATCTGGCCGACGCTATTCGCGACGGGTACGCCGCCAACCTGTGTGTACGTCGTCGTCAGGGTTCTCCGGTCGAGCCGTTGGTGAGTGTTGAGGGGGTTGCAGTCGAAGCCGTCAAACTGGCCGAAGACGGCTCTGGTGACGTCATCATCCGGCTGTACGAGCCCTACGGACGTCATGTTCACACCACGATGACTCTGGGGTTTGAAGCCACCTCGGCCGTCGAAGTCGACCTGCTCGAGGACCCCCTCGACGGCAACCCGCGCGCCCAGGTAGCGCCGTCAGTCATCACCGCTGACCTTGCTGACGGCACCATCGGTTTGTCCATGCGCCCCTTCCAGGTCGCGACCCTCAGGTTGGGACGCAACCGATGAAGATTGGCGTCAATTACACCCCTTCCCAAAGGTGGTTTCACAGCTGGCTTGACCTCGACCTCGACGCCACCCGCCGTGACTTTGAGGGCATTGCCCAGCTCGGCCTCGATCATGTGCGCCTGTTTCCGCTTTGGCCGTTGTTACAGCCTAACCGCGGTCTGGTCCGCCCACGGGCCCTCGATGACGTCGTCTCCGTCGTGCGCGCAGCCGGCGAATTCGACCTTGAGGTTACCGTCGATGCCCTCAATGGACATCTGTCGAGTTACGACTTTCTGCCCTCCTGGGTGGTCACATGGCACGCGTCAAATCTCTTCACCAATCCGCTCGTCAAGACTGGCCAGACCGACCTCATCAGCCAACTCGCAACACGCCTGCGGGAGGAGCCGAACGTCACCGGCATGACAGTGGGCAACGAGTTCCCGCAGTATGCAGCTCTGGCCCCGGGCCATCATCATCCGACGCGCAGCGAGTGCACCGTCGATGAGGCCCAGATGTGGTTGGAAACGATGCTCGGGACCATGCGGGACCAGTGGCCGGACGGACGGTTCTGGTTCGGGTTCGACGACGACCTCTGGTTTGTCGACGACCATCCGTTCACCCCGCGTCACGCCGTAACTCAGGGATCCGCTACGACCGTCCATTCTTGGGTGTTCGCCCAAGTAGGCCCCCGGTTTGGAGAGGGACATCCCGCCCTGACATGGTTCCCCCGCTATCTACTCGAACTGGCCCGAGCCTGGAGCCCTAACCCCCAACGCCCACTCTGGCTGCAAGAAATAGGAGCACCTCGAACCCACGTACCCAACGCCAGCGCCGCCACCTTCATGACAACAACGATGACATCACTGGCCTCAACGCCAGGCCTAGAAGCCATCACCTGGTGGTGCTCCCACGACGTCTCCCGTGACCTACTCGATTTTCCAGAACTGGAATATTCACTCGGCCTATTCACCAACGACGGCAAACCAAAGCCAGAAGCCCAGGCCCTATCAGACATGCTGCCCGACCTGCACAACGCCCAACCCCAGAACCAACTCGACGAACCACTCGAGTTCAGCGCCAACTGGGATACCGGTCAAGGCCGCTCAACGTGCTCCCCGATAGGCGATCTCTTCGCTCAGTGGGTTGACCAGGCGGAACAAACCGGGAAGGCTCCACGGCTTCGCCGAGTGTGAACGCAATATTTGCCCCGTACCCTGGGCGGTGCGAGCGTATTAGCATGGTTTTATGCGTATTTTAGTTGTAGGAGCCCGCGGATTAATTGGAAAAGCCGTAACCACCTTGTTCCGCAGCCATAGCCATACGGTGATTGGAGTAGGTAGGTCTGAGGGTGAGATCCTGTGCGACATCAGCGATGAAACACAGTTGGAGTCATTGTGGCAGCAGGCAGGCCATAGCGCATTGGGGACGACGCCTTTCGCGCCCTTGGAGGAGTTGACCTCAGCCGATTTCAACGATGCCTGGAAGAACAAGGCGCTTTCCCAAATAAACCTCGTGCGCACAGGAATTAATCATATTTCCGAGCGGTGATCCTTCACCTTGACGAGCGGAATCCTCTCCCGCGATCCTATTCTCAAGGGATCGGCAGCCGCTGCCGTTAACGGGGCGCTCGAGGGTTTCACGCGCGCAGCAGCAATGGACATCGCGCCCCGACGTATCAACATCGTGAGCCCTTCGGTACTTGCCGAAAGCTTGGATGTCTATGACGAATTCTTTCCCGGTTTCCCTGCGGTGAAATCAGCCGATGTCGCCAACGCTTTCCGAAAATCCGTCGAGGGTAGAGCAACTGGGACGGTGATAACTCTGCCATAACCCCCAAAGCGGAATGGTGTGAGCAGGGTTCTCCAATACCTGAAGAAATCATTAATGCGGGAATTTTTCATGCAACGCGGCACTAACCATTTCCGGCACAAATTCGGATACATTTCCGCCGTTACAAGCAGCAGAGCGAATCATCGAGGAGCTGATCGTGCCGAATTCACGGCCGGCCGGGAGCAAAATGGTTTCAATACCGCTCATAGCCTTATTGAGGTGAGCCATCTGGAGTTCGTAGTCAAAGTCGCCACCAAATCGCAACCCGCGGATGATCGCGTCAGCTCCCATTTCGGTGCAGAAGTCGACCAGCAGTCCGTCAACGAGCGCCACCTCGACACCGGGAATATCAGCGACAGCATCCTTAACGAAGGCCACCCGCTCATCCATGGAGAAGATGCCGTTCTTCGCGGAGTTCATGGCCACTCCGACGACGACCTCGTCGACGAGTTCGGCCGCTCGGGTCACGATGTCAACGTGACCGAGGGTGATGGGGTCGAATGACCCTGAGAAGACTGCTTTCACTGCTGCTCCCTGCCCGCATCTACCTCCGGCTCGCCGGTACGTTGGGCGTAATAGACAACTGTCTCACCGTAGTGGGAATTCCACGACTCGTATCCATCTGGAAAACGGGGATCCCGACTTCTCCGTGATCTCTCGACTACGAGCAGACCGTTGTGGGCGAGGGCCCCATCGCACGCTGTCAAGATGAGGCTATCCATGTCGTCGGCGGCGAGGTCGTAGGGCGGATCGAACCAAACGACGTCAAAGACGCGGTGGTTCTCGGCGAGGAAAGCCGTCACCGCCTGGGACGACACCTCGATCCTCAACCGGGTTGTCCGAGAATTATCTTTCATGACATTGCAGGCGCAGCGATCGCGGTCGACGGCAACCACCGTTGTGGCCCCCCTACTGGCAGCCTCTAAGGCCACGGCACCTGAACCAGCGAACAAATCGCAGAATGCCTGACCGGCCAATTGGTCCTCGGGAACCTCGTTAGCGGTCCCGTTCCATGCCGCCAAAGCGGAGAACACGGCCTCGCGTACCCGATCGGTCGTCGGACGGGTCAGTCGTCCCGGCGGGGTAGTCAGACGTTGCCCGCCGGCACGTCCCGCAATAATCCTGCTCACTGCTCCAGGCTAGCGGTACCAGATTCCCATTTCTCCGGCCACGTGCAGGGGTCATGTGGTATTCCGAGGTGAAGAACCTCGGTAACTTTGTGCCAATCGACTCCCGAAGTGCGCCGCATTCCGGAAGAATAGGCCCATGATCAATGAGGAGAACCCGATCACCGAGGTCCCGGAGGATAGTTGCTGGGGCTACCTGGATACTGCTGAGGTCGGTCGCCTGGCCACCAGTGTCAATGACCAGCCCGAGGTATTCCCCGTCAACTACGTCGTTGACGGACAGAGCATCGTCTTCCGCACTGCTGCTGGTAGCAAACTGGAGGACATAGTCACGAACAACCGCGTCGCCTTCGAGGCGGATGGCTGGACCGAGGAGGCCGGCTGGTCGGTCGTTTTGCGTGGCAAGGCCGAAATCATCACTGACGACGCCGAGCTTGCCCTGTGCGACAAGATGCCGCTACTCCCCTGGGTTCCCACTGTTAAACGCAATTACGTTCGTGTCGAGGCTGATCAGATCACCGGACGCACTTTTGCCTTCGGGCCGGAGCCGAAAGGTAACTGAGACTATTTCAGTAGGCCCGGATCGCTCTCGCGGTTCGGGCCTTCATGATGCTTCATAGCCGACGTGGCGGAAGGTCGGCTCAGTCTTCTTTAACGGGGCCGGCTTAACCCTGTTCCATGAGGTCACCCTCAGCGAGCATCTCGGTGGCGGCCACGACGTCCAGGAGTCTCGGATCATCGGGGGCTTCGGCCACCCACCGTTCGGCCAGGTCTTTCGATGCCGTCACAATCTCAGCGTGGTCGAGCACCCGCAACAGGCGTAGCGGAGACGAATAACCGGCTTGAGAGGATCCCAGCACATTGCCTTCATGACGCTGAGCTAGGTCAAGTTCGGCTAGTTCAAATCCATCACGGGACGCGGCCACGGCGTCCAAACGCTCGCACGCCACCGATCCGGGCGGCGCCGTCGTCACCAGCAGGCAGAGCCCCGGCAGCTTGCCTCGACCGATCCGACCGCGCAACTGGTGCAGCTGCGAAACGCCAAACCGGTCGGCGTCCATGATGACCATCATGGTGGCATTGGGGACGTCGACGCCGACCTCAATCACCGTTGTGGAGATAAGCACCTGCGACTCACCCTTGATAAACCTGTCCATAACGAGGTCTTTCTCGGACGGATCTAGCCGGGAGTACAGGGCCTCAACTCTTAATCCGGCGAGAGGTCCCGTCGCCAGTTGAGGAGCGAGCTCTTCGATGGCAGCTGCGGGAGGGCGCCCACCTTCGACGTCGTCAGCGTCGTCGGAATTGATGCGAGGGCAGACCACAAACACCTGATGTCCGGCATCACACTCCTCCCGGATCCGCTGCCAGGCGCGGGTGAGCCAGGATCCGTGGGCGGGCAGGTCGACGACCGTGGTCTGAACGTCGGCACGTCCAGTCGGTAATTCTCTCAAGCTCGAGACTTCGAGGTCACCGAAGACCGTCATCGCCACCGTTCGCGGAATCGGGGTCGCGGTGAGAACGAGTTCGTGGGGGCGTGCGCCCTCCCCAGTGGTGAGAACACTGCGTTGCTCAACGCCGAAGCGATGCTGCTCATCGACGACGACTAATCCAATGTCGTTGTAAATCACTCGGCCCGACAACAGGGAATGGGTGCCGACGATAATTCCAGCGGCTCCTGAGGCAATATCAGCCAGTGCTGCCCGGGTGCCCGCAGCCTTCATCGAGCCGGTCAGTAGCGCCACACCCGTGGAGATCTCCGGGGCATCCAATCCCCCGCCGGACGCCAAGTCGCCCAACATATTGATAATGGTTCGGTAATGCTGCTGAGCAAGGACTTCGGTCGGCGCCAGCAGGACAGCCTGGTGCCCAGCGTCAACAACCTGCAACATCGCTCGCAGCGCGACGAAGGTTTTTCCCGAGCCAACTTCTCCTTGCAATAATCGGTGCATGGGACGATCTGCCGAGAGATCGGCGTCGATCACCCGACTCACCTTGTCCTGGCCGACAGTCGGGGTAAAGGGCAGGCGATCCTCAAAGGCTGCCAGCAATCCGCCGTCGCGACGCGAACACACCGGGGCATCATGACGCTCTGCACTGCGGCGTCGCACCGCCATCGTCGCCTGGGTGGCTATCGCCTCTTCCCAGATAAGTCGTTCGGCGCCGCGATCAGCCTCAGCCACCGAATGCGGATGATGGATGGCGTGGTAAGCCTCCCATAAACTCGGTAGGTCAGCTTCTTGACGTAACCATTCAGGCAGGGTGTCCTCGAGTTCGGGCGTGGATTCGAGCAGCATCGACTCCACTGAGGCGATTTCCCAGGTACGCAATTTCGACGTCTGCGGGTAAAGGCCCAGCAAACCATGACGTTGTACTTGGGCAGCCATCACCTTGCCCTCCTCGCGACCTGCCACGACCTTCCCGTTGCGGTCAGTCATGACGAAGTCGGGGTGGACGAGCTGCGGGTTCCCGCGGAACTCCCCCACCTTACCGACAAAAATGCCGTGAGTATGGGCCGAAAAAATGCGTTGCCAGTAGGAAACGATGTGGGGTTTGCCGAAGAACGTAACGGGCAGGCGCGCTTTACCGTCAGAAAGCATGACTTCCAGACGTTGACGCGGACGTCTCTCCCTGCCAGTGACGGTCTTGTTGATGTGAACCTCGACGCCGACGACATCGGCCACCAAGGCGACTTCAGTGTCAATGACTAAGTGGGACAGGTCGGTGGTTTCGGTGCCGGTGAGGTAGCGGCGCGGAAGATGACCGAGGGCCTCTCCCACCGTGTCAACATGCAGCGCAGAGAAGGCCTTGGCCGTCTTGGCTCCCACCGCCTCCGCTAAGGGACGATGGAGCTCCTTCTGGGTGCGGGTACGCCACCTGGTCACTGCATTCACATCGTCACCGTATCGACCCATAACGACAAAGAACCCGCCTTACGGCGGGTTCCATCGTCGAACGCGGTGCTCAGCGGCTGACTCGACCAGCCTTGAGGCACGAAGTGCACACGTTCATGCGCTTATGCGTGCCGTTCTCGACGACACGGACGCGCTGAATGTTCGGGCTCCACCGGCGATTGGTCTTCTTCTTCGACCAGGGGACGTTGTGTCCGAAACCGGGGCGCTTAGCGCAGATGTCACACACAGCAGCCACTGGGAGATCTCCTGTTCAGGGTCGAGTGCACGACGCACCCGACGCAATCGTTGGGTTCGGGGGTTCCTTCAGGAACTGGACAAGACTATACGTTGAAGCGCCCGGAACCCAAATCGGATTCGGGGAGCCGGCGACCACGCCTCAGATTTTGACGACGACAGGCACGATCATAGGTCGACGCCGCAGAGACCGCGATACCCACCGACCAATGGTCCAACGAACCACCTGTTGCAACCGGTGGGTGTCGTCCATACCACCGGCCATCGCCTTCTCTAGCTCGGCGACGATCTGGTCGGTGATCTCCGCGAAGACCGAGTCGCCTTCGGCAAAACCACGCGCCTGGATCGCCGGGTGAGACACCACTGACGCCGAGCGGGTGTCGACCACGGTGACGACTGACAAGAATCCCTCCTCACCGAGGATACGGCGATCAGTGAGCGTGTCCTCGGTAAGCTCCCCCACCCCAGATCCGTCAACAAGGATGTACGAGGCATCGACCTTGCCGACAACTCGCGGTACTCCGTCGACAAGGTCAATAACCCCGCCGTCCTCGACAAGTACCACGTTCTTCTCATCGACACCGGTGGCTTTGGCCAGATCGGCATTAGCGACGAGGTGACGCACCTCACCATGAATCGGCATCACAGCGCGTGGCCGCACGATGTTGTAGGCGTACAGCAGCTCTCCGGCTGCGGCATGACCGGAAACGTGGACCAAAGCGTTGCCCTTATGTACCACGGTGGCGCCAAGCTTTGTCAGGCCATTGATCACCCGATAGACGGCATTCTCATTGCCCGGGATGAGAGAGGATGCCAGCAAAACGGTGTCTCCCTCCCCCACCTCGATGTCTCGGTGCTCTCGGTTGGCGATCCTTGCTAGGGCCGAAAGTGGCTCTCCCTGGGACCCAGTGGAGATGATGACGACCTCGTTATCTCGGTAGTGGTCGAGTTCGCGCAGCTCGATGACAGTGTTCTCCGGAACGTCGAGGTAGCCCAGGTCCTGAGCAACAGCCATATTGCGGACCATTGAACGACCGACGTAGCAGACCTTGCGGTGATGACGCACGGCCATATTGAGCACTTGCTGGACGCGATGCACATGGGAGGCGAAGCAAGCCACAATAAGCTTCTTTTTCGCCTTCTCGAAGACCCTCTCGATAGCAGGCTCGATCTCAGTTTCGGACTTCACGAACCCCGGAACCTCGGCATTCGTGGAGTCAACCATGAACAGATCGATCCCCTCCTCACCGAGTCGCGCGAAGGCACGCAGATCGGTGATGCGTCCGTCTAGCGGAAGCTGGTCCATCTTGAAGTCGCCGGTGTTAATGAGAGTTCCGGCATCGGTGCGCACACACACTGCCAGAGCATCAGGAATGGAATGGTTAACGGCGATGAATTCCAGGTCAAACTGCTCGCCAACCTCAGCAACGTCGCCCTCGTGAACAACATTGAGTTTGTAGCCCTTAATGCGGTGTTCACGCAGTTTCGCCTCGACCAGCGCCAGGGTCAGCTTAGACCCGTAGATCGGGATATCGGGGCGACGTTTAAGCAGGTACGGCACCGCACCAATATGATCCTCGTGACCATGAGTGAGCACCAGAGCCTTCACCCTGGCCAGCTTCTCCTCGTCGAGGTAGTCCAGCCCGGGAAGCAGTAGATCGACGCCGGGGTGGTCGTCCTCTGGGAAGAGCACCCCGCAGTCAATGACGAGCATCTCCCCGTTGATTTCATAGCACGACATGTTGCGCCCAACATCCCCCAAGCCTCCGAGGGGGATGATGCGCAAAACGTCCGGTTGCAGGTCCGGGGGTGTCATCAGTCCAGTCTCAGCCACATCGTCCAGGTTATCGGTAGACGACGACAGTACTAATACCGATCACGCCATGCTCGAGCTCGCCGCAGATCGGCCTGGTGACAGTAAGGTCTTTGTTGGGATGGATTGAGCACGCCAACAACAAAAGTATCGCCGCTAGGCAGTATTGGGATTGCTAAAGTCGCACCAACGGCGACATCTTCTGGCGGGGCTCATAGATGTCCTCCCAGACCAACCGGGCAGAACGCCTTGTCCTGACTACCCAGCAATGCTTCGTCATCCCGGGAAGTATCGCCGACAATATCGAATCCCTCCTCGACGACGAAGGTGATGAATCCTCCCACGACGGCAAGGGCGCTCGGAGCCACACAATGTGATTCAGCTGGGCCGATACGTCTCTCGGATCACGTCCCATGAATCGACGAGGAGCCGCCACCTGTGCGGTGACGGCCCCACCGAGTCGCGACGGTCAGAAGCGAGGAATGTTCCTCATATTGGACGTGGCCATCGACACCGCTTCACCAGCACCACGATTGAGCACGATCTTGCTCATGGCGGTGGCAAACCCGATCATCTGCTCGCCCTTGATCTCAGGCGGCAGGGACAAGGCGTTGGGGTCAGTGATCACCTCGACTAGGGCTGGACCGTCAAAGTCCATAGCATCCGTTAGGGCACGGCGAATGTCGCGTGGGTCATTAACCCGCTCAGCGTGAAACCCAATCGCTTTGGCGAGGCCTGCATAGTCGACGTCGTGGACGTCGGTACCGAAGTCAGGTAACCCATTCACGAGCATCTCCAGTTTGACCATGCCGAGAGTGGAGTTATTGAAGGCAACCACCTTGATCGGCAAGTTGAGCATACGCGCTGTCACGAGCTCTCCAAGGAGCATCGAGAGGCCGCCGTCACCGGACACCGAAATAACCTGACGCCCGGGGTGGGAAGCCTGGGCGCCAATGGCGTGCGGCAGGGCATTGGCCATCGATCCATGCAGGAAGGATCCGATAAGACGGCGGGTGCCAAGGGGATCGATATAACGAGCCGTCCACACATTGCACATACCAGTATCGGCAGTGAAGATGGCATCACGGTCAGCTACTTCATTGAGGACGTGCGCGACGTACTCGGGGTGGATCGGCTTCATGTGCTCGACATTGCGAGTGTACGAGCCGACCGGGGCCTTCATAATCTTGGCGTGGCGCTTAACTGCGGCCTTAAGGAATTTGTCATCATGCTGTTTCAGCAGCGGGGTGACGGCGTCGCAAAGGGCTTTAACATCGGCATGGATCGGGAAGGACACGTCAGTACGACGTCCTAGCTTCTCTGGACGGTTCTCAACCTGGACAGTGAGGGTATCAGGGAGGAACTGGTTGTAGGGGAAATCGGTTCCTAGCAGGATGAGAACATCGGCGTCATTCATGCCCTCGGCAGCAGCACCGTAGCCCAGCAAGCCGGTCATACCGACGTCAAAGGGGTTGTCGTATTGGATGAAGTCTTTACCACGCAGGGAGTGGCCGATAGGGGCCTTGAGCTTGTCGGCCAGAGCAAGGACCTCATCGTGAGCGCCCTCGACACCCGCGCCGGCAAAGATGGCGACTTTCCTGACGTCGTTAAGCAGCTTGACCAGTTGACGGACGTCCTCCGGGTTCGGCTCGATAGTCGGCCGACGACTCGGGATGAAAACCGGGGAGGGCGCTGCAGCCTTCTTGTCAGAGATGTCGCCGGGAAGGGTGATGACGGAGACGGTGCTACCAGCAACGGCATGGCGGATGGCCGAATTCACGACGCGCGGAGCCTGCTCCGGGGTAGAAACCAGCTCACAGTAGTCGGAGCACTCCACAAACAGACGGTCCGGATGAGTCTCCTGGAAGTAGCTCATGCCGATCTGGACGCTAGGAATGTGAGATGCAATAGCCAACACCGGAATTTGGGAACGGTAGGCATCGAACAGACCATTGATGAGGTGCAGGTTGCCCGGCCCGCAGGAGCCTGCACACACCGCGAGCTCACCGGTCAAGGTCGCCTCTGCAGCGGCTGCGAAGGCCGCGGCCTCCTCGTGACGAACGTGTACCCAATCAATGCCGCCCTTGACGGAGCCGCCCGTCTTACGAACCGCATCGACGACCGGGTTGAGGGAGTCTCCGACGATGCCGTAGATCCGCCGCACCCCCGCATCGAGGAGCTGTTGGACGAGCTGTTCGGCAACATTCATGAAAGGGACCTCCGCGGTACTGACGACATGGGACAAGCGGCCGACCGGCCGCATACCAGCATACGACTTATCGTCCTAGCCTCACCTCACTCTTCGCGCGAAGCGGATCACCGTCCCGTGAGGTCAGACAGTTTCACTTCGGTGCCAGCCAGAGAGAAGTCGAGACCTTGTGGCGTCGCTTTAAGGGATTCATAATGCAGATTTCCCAGATAAGGAAGAGTAAACCGTGAGGTAATCCCTTCTAGGATTGGTTTGAGCAACACGTCAGGGATTGGGATGTCATCGAGGCTCGCCGACGGACTACTCAAGGTCACCCGCCGGGACGTGGCCTCGACCCCGGGTACGGCGGTAATACTGACGTCTACCCGAGCTCCCAATACCGACATCTCCCGCACGATCGTCACCCTGCCAGTTTCCCCAGTGTCGTCGTTATAGGTGATTTTTGCACCCGCCAACCGCGACAGCTCAGACCAGTCAACACGGCCAGAGGCTGACATCGTCTCGGCCACTGTCTGGGATTTCTCCCGGACATGCCGAATTCCATTGGCATGAACGTCAACGTCATGGAAGGTCACCGTGGTGTCGTCTCTGGCCACAGTCGCCTTCGGAATGGTCGCGTCAAGCCCTTGCAACTCGTCGGTGACTAGCGCTTTGAGGAAAGGACGGTTGTGAATCGTCACCCCAACCGTCGAGGCATCGGCTCCCACGGACGTCGCAATAGTCGTTGCAATGTCCTTTTCAGCTCTCGCCCGAAATGTCTGATCGACAATCATTGCTGCGACCGCAAGCAACGCAACGACGACCATGGCAATCAGCCACTTAATAAAGCGATGGTGGCGGCGGTCACGGTCGACCGTCACCACCGTGTCAGAACCGGTCCGTGGCCTCGACGGAAGTACCTGAGTCGGCTCGCTTGGCGTCATCGAGAACGTAGGACGCTCATTCAAGTCCCAGCAACCCTTCAATACCAACAGTCAGACCAGGACGATTCAGGACTCCGCGAACCCCCGTCAGGACACCCGACATGAAGGAGACTCGGTCCATGGAATCGTGTCGGATCGTGAGAGTCTCTCCCTCAGCTCCGAATAGCACCTCCTGGTGGGCGACGAGACCGCGTAAACGCACGCTATGGACGTGAACCCCCTCAACGACAGCTCCACGGGCTCCGTCGAGCTGACTCTTCGTTGCGTCCGGGACCTCTCCCAAACCGGCCTCTTGACGCGCTGCCGCGATCTTGGTCGCGGTTGTGCGGGCAGTACCGGAAGGCGCGTCAACCTTATTGGGGTGATGCAGCTCGACGATCTCCGCAGACTCGTAGAACCTTGCGGCCTGCTCGGCGAAATGCATCATGAGGACAGCGCCGATAGAAAAGTTCGGGGCCACCAAGCAGCCGATGTTCGGATGGTCGGCGAGCTGGTCGCGCAGAACCTGATACCGCTCATCGTCAAACCCAGTCGTGCCGACAACAGTGTTAATGTCATGGGAAATTGCCCATGACAGGTTATCCATAACGGCGTCCGGAGTGGTGAAGTCGACGATGACGTCGGCTCCCGAAGCGTCGGAACGGTCGCCACCGCTATCAACAGCCGCAACAAGCTCGGTGTCCTCAGCTTCCTCGACGGCCTGGCACACCGCAGTTCCCATACGTCCCTTGGCTCCGAACACAGCGACCTTAATCATCTGGACCTTCCTTCCTGACGACGGCACCTCTTCCTGGCGCCCGAACCAGACTACCTAGCAGGGCTGACATTCTTGGGCCATGTTCAATCCGTGCGCGACCAACAGGCTGCCCCAGCACAATGCCGGGGCAGCCCGCAAACGTCAACTCCTTCAGTGAGGGTTACGACTCACTCATCAGCGTCGTCTTCGTCGGAAGCCAGCACCAAGGAGAGCTTGCCACGGTCATCGACCTCGGCGATCTCCACCTGGATCTTCTGACCGACCGACAGCACGTCCTCGACGGCCTCGACGCGTTTACCGTCGTTAAGGGCACGCATCTTGGAGATGTGCAACAGGCCATCCTTGCCGGGCAACAGAGAGACGAAAGCGCCAAAGCTCGTCGTCTTGACGACGGTGCCGAGGTAACGCTCACCGACCTCGGGCATCTGTGGGTTAGCGATCGCGTTGATCATCGAACGGGCAGACTCGGCCGAATCTCCGTTATCAGCCCCGATGAAGATCGTGCCATCGTCCTCAATAGAGATATTGGCGCCAGTGTCGTCCTGAATCTGGTTAATCATCTTGCCCTTAGGTCCGATGACCTCACCGATCTTGTCCGCTGGGATGCGGACGGTAATGATGCGCGGAGCAGTCGGGGCCATTTCATCGGGAGAATCGATGGCCTCGTTCATCACCTCAAGGATCGCGGTGCGGGCCTCCTTAGCCTGCTTGAGAGCACCGGCGAGCACGTCGGCAGGGATCCCGTCGAGCTTGGTGTCCAGCTGCAACGCAGTGACGAACTCGCTAGTACCGGCCACCTTAAAGTCCATGTCGCCGAGGGCATCCTCAGCACCGAGGATGTCAGTGAGAGCCAGGTACTTGGTCTTGCCGTCCTCGTCAGTCTCGCTCATGAGGCCCATGGCGATTCCAGCGACCGAGGCGCGCAGCGGCACACCGGCATTGAGCAAGGCGAGGGTGGAGGCGCAAACCGACCCCATCGAGGTCGAACCGTTAGAGCCAATAGCCTCGGAAACCTCGCGGATGGCGTAGGGGAACTCCTCACGAGTCGGCAACACCGGGATGAGGGCCCGCTCGGCGAGGTTACCGTGACCAATCTCGCGACGCTTCGGGGAACCAACACGGCCGGTTTCACCGGTGGAGTACGGCGGCATGTTGTAGTTGTGCATATACCGCCGGGTGTTTTCCGGGGAGAGGGTGTCAAGCTTTTGCTCCATATCGAGCATGTTGAGAGTCGACACGCCCAGAATCTGGGTCTCGCCGCGCTGAAACAGGGCCGAACCGTGGACCCGCGGAATGATGCCGACCTCAGCCGACAGGGAGCGGATATCACGCGGTCCACGACCGTCGATTCGCACACCCTCGTCAAGGACGCGCTTGCGGACGATCTTTTTCATGACGGCCTTGAACGCTCCGGAAATCTCAGCCTCGCGTTCCGGGAAAGTCTCAGCGAGCTCGGCCTTGATGCGAGCCTTGAGCTCGGACTCAGCCTCCTGACGCTCCAGCTTCGCAGCAATCTGCTCGATGCGGGAGAGCTCGTCAGCAGCCTTCTCCTCGACGGCAGCGTAGACATCATCCTCGTAGTCCTTGAAAACCGGGAAGTCGTAGGTCTCCTTAGGCAGCTTGGCAGCCAGAGCGACCTGAGCGTCACACAGCACCTTGATGAAAGGCTTGGCGGCCTCCAGGCCGGTAGCGACGACTTCCTCCGTCGGAGCGGTGCGCCCGCCGCGCACGAGGCCCCAGGTAGCCGGGGTCGACTCTGCCTCAACCATCATGATGGCAACGTCGCCGTCGGCTAGCACACGACCAGCGACAACCATATCGAAGGTCGACTCTTTACGCTGATCGACGGAAGGGAAGCACACCCACTGGTCGTCGATGAGAGCCATCCGGACGCCACCAATCGGCCCGGAGAAGGGCAGACCAGCAAGCTGGGTGGACATCGAGGCGGCATTGATAGCGACGACGTCGTAGTAAACGGCCGGGTTGAGAGCCATGACAGTGACGACGACCTGGACCTCGTTGCGCAGTCCCTTAACGAAGGACGGACGCAGCGGGCGGTCAATGAGGCGGCAGGCGAGGATGGCACCCTCGGACGGGCGTCCCTCACGGCGGAAAAATGAACCGGGGATACGTCCGGCGGCGTACATACGCTCCTCGACGTCGACCGTCAGCGGGAAGAAGTCGATGGAATCGCGGGGAGTTTTAGCGGCCGTAGTGGCCGACAGCAGCATGGTGTCACCATCAAGGTAGACGGCGGCGGATCCATCCGCCTGCTGAGCCAGCAGTCCCGCTTCAAAACGGACGACATGCTTACCAAACTTGCCGTTATCGATAATGGCCTCGGTGAACTCGAGTCCAGGTCCCTCCACAGGGATATCCTTTCGCAGGGCCGACCACCGCCCGCAGGCGCTCCACAAGGCGCCCCCTTCGTAGACCACACCGGTCTTCGATCGAAGCCGCCGGGATCGTGCCCCGGTGGCCACTACCGAGGACCCATGTGTCATGGGGAGGCAGTCGACGGTTACAGTGATTCTTAGTGTGGTTGTGATTCTACGGCATCAGCGGCCAATCCCACGAATTGCCGCGATGCACGCAGTGGCCATCGCGGGTTCAGACGAGACCCGAACATCGTGCGAACATAGCGAACGGGGCGCCCGTAAGGACACCCCGTCACATATGATCTAGAGCGCTCAGCGGCGCAGGCCCAGGCGAGCGATCAACTCACGGTAGTGCTCAATATCATTCTTCGCGATGTAATTGAGCAACCGACGACGCTGACCAACCATGAGCATCAGACCACGACGAGAATGGTGATCACCCTTATGAACCTTAAGATGCTCAGTAAGCTCGGCAATGCGCTTGGTGAGGATGGCAACCTGAACATCGGGGGAACCCGTGTCTCCAGGATGGGTCGCGTACTCTTCAATGATCTTCTTTTTCTCGGCAGCATCCATCTCAGTAGGTCCCTTTCTGTCCGTTGCGCGGCGTCCCCGACGCTCTTACTGCAGGAGGCTCTTCCAAGGCCGCGGCCGTCCTGACGGCAACTGGGAAAGAATATCAACTCTGCCCATGAGGTGCGAATCCTGATGCGAGATGGGATATAGCCGGCCGAGGTGAAGCTCTCAAAATCCCACGCTCAGCGGGCTCAACTGACACCCTTCAAGAGAACCGGACCCGCCCAGGCCGCATCCCCTCAGGACAAAGCTCGCTTGGCTACCTCGACATCGTCGGCCATCTGAGAGATCAACGGCTCAATCCCATCGAACTTGATCTGGCCGCGCAGCCTCTCAGCGAAGGTCACCGTGATGTCCACCCCGTACAGCTCCAGGTCATCACGATCAATGACGTAGGTCTCAACGCGACGCTCGACCCCATCGAAAGTCGGATTGGTGCCCACCGAAATTGCCGATGGAAGTCGACGGCCAGCATCCGGACCGCTGCTGGGCTCCAACCATCCGGCGTACACCCCGTCGGCGGGAACAGCGCGGTCCTGGGGCACTACGAGGTTGGCCGTCGGGAATCCGAGTTCACGTCCACGCTGGTCGCCCATGACGACAACCCCACCAACCTCGAAGGGCCTGCCCAGCAGTTCTGCTGCCTCGGTGATCTTGCCTGCAGCGACGACCTCGCGTACCCGGGTTGACGATACCGTCACCCCCGAGATAGCCACGAGGTCCATGGCGTGCACCTGGAAGCAGCCGTGTTCGGCCAAAGCATCCGGCGTACCTACCGCGTGACGTCCAAAGCGGAAATTCTGACCCACCAGCACATGCCTAGGCTGTAAAGGTCCGAGCACCCGCTCAACAAACGCCGCAGGAGCCCAACTGGCAATCTCGGTAGTGAAATTGACTACGCGCACTTCGCTGGCGCCGGCATTCTTGAGCCACTCGATCCGTCGCTCCAGTGAGCACAGCAAGGCAGGAGCCTGATCAGGAGCCACAACGGTCAGCGGGTGGGGCCAGAAGGTGACGACGACGACGTAGCCGTCCGGATCCAGCCTCTTAGCCTCTTGAACCAGGGCCTGGTGGCCTCGATGCACACCATCGAAGTTTCCGATGACTACAGTCGACGATTCCTCGGGAACAGACACGTTGGGCAGTCTATGGTGCGAATCAGGTTGAACCCGAATCCGACCGAGCGTGCTTCCCTCACCCAATCCGTAAAGGGTAGCGACAGCCAGGAGACGAATACCGTGGTCGGCAACGGGCTGCCGCACGGACGGCCCGTATCGATGTCTGACTTACTTCTCGGCGAGTTGGCCAGTCTTGAGCTTGTCGACCCAGTCGTTGTTACGTGAGATCCATTCTTCGACAGCTTTCTCCTGGTTCTTGCCACCGTACTTGTCCGCAGAGAACATAGTGTCCTCGAGGTCGGAAAGTTTGTTGTCATCAAAGGCCATATTGCGCACCAACTGGGCCACCTTCGGAAAGTCCTGCTCAAAACCCGGACGGCCGAAACTGTAGATCACCTCAGCGTTGCCCATAGCCTTCTTGGGATCCTTCAAGTCGCGGACCGGGAAGGCGCCGTAGGCCCAGTGCGGGCGCCACAGGGTCACTGCGATGTCCTGACCAGCGCTGGTGGATTTCTTAAGTTGGGCCAGCATGGCCGGGGTTGATGAAATCTTGAAGTTGAGATTCTTCAACCCGTACTTCGGGATGGCCGAGTCCTTGGTCGCCTTAGTCAAACCAGCACCAGCCTCAATCCCATACAAGGTATTGTCGTACTCATCGCCCATGGCTTTGAGGTCCCCGATAGTACGGGCCTTGGAATCCTTATTGACCGCAATAGTCAATTTGGCGTTGTCGTACCAACAGCCAAGGTTCTCCATCTTATCGCCATACCGCTTTACGTAATCGGCGTGAGTCACCGGCAGCCAGCCGTCGGTAAGGAGGTCGATATCCCCGGCGACAAGTCCAGCATAGCCTGGGCCAGCGTCGAAGCCCTTGATCGTCACCTTGTATCTGTCCTTCTCCAGGACGTTCTTCATAATCCCGGCAGTCGCGAAGGACTCATCCCAACCGTTGAAGGCACCAATAGTGATGTCCTTCTTGCTGTCGGCCTTCATGGAAGTGGTGTCCTTCGACCCGCGACCAGGGGTGCAATCGGCCCACTTCGTGTTGACGTTGTCAGAACCGGCGTCGGAGCCACCGGATTCCCCGTTTCCGCTGTTAGTGGCACCACACCCAGATAGAGACAGGGCCCCGACTGTCAGGGCGGATGCCACGGCGATGACCTTGCGTCGAACCATGCTTCTACTCATCGGTACTTCCTTGTGTTCATGTGCATTGACTCAGCTCGCCCGCTGCGCCCGGGCGAGCGGAGTGCGATTGGCTAATCCGTTGGTGATGCGATCTAGGTATACAGCGACGATAACCACCGCCAAGCCAGCCTCCATGCCTAGACCAATATCAACTTGAGACAGGGCTGCGACGACGTCACCGCCGAGGCCACCAGCACCGACCATGCCCGAGAGCACAACCATGGACAGGGCCAGCATGATGACCTGGTTAACACCGGCCATCACCGTCGGCATAGCTAGCGGCATCTGAATGCGCCACAGGATGTGACGGGGGCTAGCACCGAATGCGGCGCCGGCCTCAACGGTCTCGGTGTCGACTCCACGGATGCCCAGCTCGGTGAACCGCACTCCCGGCGGCAGCGCGAAGATGATGGTCGCGATGGCACCGGGTACCTGCCCAATACCGAAGAGCACGATGACCGGGACCAGGTATGCCAAAGAAGGCATCGTTTGCATAAAGTCGAGAATCGGTTTGATGATGGCCGAGAATCGTTTCGACTTGGCCGCCCAAATACCCAATGGGATTGCCAGGATAAGAGCCAGGATGACCGCAACCACCACCAAAGCGAGGGTTTGCATGGTGTTGTTCCACTGGTCCATGGACCTCACCAGATAGAAACCGATGAAGGCAAACAGGCCCACTCTCCAATTGGCGCAGGCCCAACCGATAGCGGCAAAGACCACCATCATGACTAGGTATAACGGTTTGGACAGCACCAGATTGAGACCGTGGTACATGCCACCGATGACAACGTTTGTGAACGTGATGAGCCAGTCAAAGGCGTTCTGGAACCAGTCAAAGAAGGTCTCGATCCAGCTACCGAGCGGAATTCGAGGGTTAGCGAAATTGAAGCCCATGGCGATCAGGCCTCCTTCTCGATCATCGCTATCTGGTCAGCCGGTGGAAGACCGACCGGGTTACCGGTATCGGTATCCCTGATGATGGGAAGCTTTCCGGTGTTCTCCAAGGACATGACAGATCCCTCTCCTGCCTCGTCGCGAGCTCGTGACATCGCGTCAAGCAGGGTCACCCGAGAGATGACACCCATGAGGTGGAAGTCCTCGTCGACAACGGCCAACGGCACCCTGGTGTTGCTAGTGGGAGCAAAGAACTCGGACAACGGTGTGTCGGTCCGCGCCGTGAGGATGCCGCTAGTTTCCACCGCGTTAGCAATACTGCGATCTCCGCGGCGAGCAGCCTCGATGACCTCTTGATCGCCGACCGTGCCAAGCAAACGACGATGCTCATCGACAACGAAGACGCCAGCCCACTCGCGCTGTTCCAGGATCCGCTGAACTCGTCGAGGTTCTGCCGACCGAGAGACAACAGCCTCAGTGGGACGCATGACGGCTGACGCGGTGAGCACTCGGCTGCGGTCGACGTCCTGAACAAAGTCCGCAACGTAGTCGTCAGCGGGTTGAGTAAGGATCTCATCGGAAGTACCGATTTGGGCGACACGACCATTGCGCATCACGGCGATGTGATCGCCCAGGTACATGGCCTCATTGAGGTCGTGGGTAATGAAGATGATGGTCTTATTGAGAGCGCCCTGCAGCTCGAGAAGCTGATCCTGCATTTCGCGACGAATAAGCGGATCAAGGGCCGAAAAAGCCTCATCCATGAGCAGGATGTCGGTCTCGGCTGCGAGTGCACGAGCCAGACCAACTCGCTGCTGCATGCCACCGGAAAGCTGATGAGGATACTTGTCTCCCCACCCATTAAGACCGACAGTGTTCAGCCACTCGTTGGCCTTCTCAAGGCGTTCCTTCTGCTTGAGCTTGCCTTGCAACTTCAGCCCGTAGGCCGCATTTTCACGCACAGTAAGATGAGGAAGTAGTGCGAAGTGCTGGAAAACCATCGAGACGTGGTCGCGACGCAGCGCCCGCAACTGAGCGTCATTCATGTCAGAAACGACCTTGCCGGCAACCTCAACGGTACCCTCAGATGGGAACCACAGCCCATTAATCATCCTGATGAGGGTGGACTTTCCGGATCCCGACAGTCCCATGACGACGAAGGTCTCCCCCTTAGCGACCTCAAAGCTCACGTCGATGACAGCCGCGGTGCCGAGAGAGGCGAGTTCTTCTCGAGACTCTCCTGCCTTGAGTCTTTCGATCACTTGTCGCTCATGTTTACCGAAAACCTTGTACAGGTGGGATGCTCGAACTAAATCCACGTCGTACGGCACCTTTCGTATGGACGATTTGGAAATAACCCAGGCGGCACAAAACGCCACGGCCTCACGTCACGGCGACATCGATCACCGAAATGGTGGGCCGACATCGGCGCAAATTAACTATTTGATAGTATCACGCTATATCTATATATGCAAATGCGAATATCCTTATTATAACAACACGAATTGTTATGAAATATTTACAACATATGCCAGAAATACGCGTCTATGTGTGAGTAATATCGCCCGGCATGTCAAAGATCACTTCGACCATGGCTATGCAGCTGAGCGCGTCATGGCGCGCTCTATCCAAAGTGGTGTGACGACGTCGTCACACCAGCACGCATATTGCGCGACTCTGGCCATCTTTCTCATCATCCGGACGATATAGGGCCAACAATTCACCAGTTTCCGCAATTATTGCGGTCACTTCAGCCGGCACCGTGAAATCTAGACGTCGACCCACCCGGATAGCAGCTACTTGGTCCGCAGTGACGTGAACAACGGGGAAACTGAGTGCAGCGGCCTCAGCCATTGTCATCGGGATGGGTGTGACGGCGTCCTGTGCGAAAATATCTACACAGGCAGCGGTGAGATCGAACGGGCCAACACGAGTACGACGCAGGGCGGTGAGATGTCCCCCAACTCCAAGATCCGCACCGATGTCACGAGCCAGTGCCCGCACGTAGGTTCCCGAGGAGCACGTAACCTCGACGTCGACGTCAATTACCTGACCGTGACGTCGAATAGCAATAGCCTCAAACCGAGAAACGGTGACAGCGCGCGGCCGTAGGACGACCCCCTCACCAGCACGCACCTTGGCGTAGGCCCGCCGGCCGTTAACCTTGATCGCGCTGACGGCAGCGGGAATCTGTTGGATCTCTCCGGTCTGACGCGCCATCGCGGCGTGAATGGCCCTGTCGTCGATTGCGGAAGCGTCGGTGGTCACAGTGACGTCCCCCTCGGCGTCATCGGTGACAGTGCCCACCCCTAGCCTCATGGTGGCGGTGTAGTCCTTATCGTGCAGAGACAAGTGGCCCAACAGGCGAGTCGCGCGATTGACCCCAACGACGAGGACGCCGCTGGCCATCGGGTCAAGAGTTCCAGCGTGGCCGACCTTGCGAGTACCCATGAGGCGCCGCACTCGCCCAACCACCTGGTGAGAGGTGACGCCGGCAGGTTTGTCAACGACAAGGACGCCAGACTGGAGAGTATTCATCGGAGCCAGTATTCCGACTCAGGAGGGCTTCAACAAACTGGTCTGCCCAAAATCACGCGGTGATCATGTACAGGGCCATTTTCGAGGCCTCAACCGCCCTCACCGCGTGGGGCAGACGCGTTGTGAAGTACACTATGCCCCCAGGGTTCAGAGTCACGGTGCGCCCCTCGGCAGTGATTTCGAGCTGACCTTCAAGAGCCTCGACGATGACGGGCATCGCGGCAGTGTGCTCCGACAGCTCCTCTCCGGCAGCAAAGGAGAACAGGACGATGTTCACCCCCTCGGCTCGCATGACAGTTTTGGAAACAGTTGACCCCTCAGAGTAATCAATCTGGGCGGCGAGGTTTTCGATGAACCCGAGGTTGTTCGTTTCCGTCATGGGGTATCCCTTCATGGTCATTGCTGTGGCGGAGTGATCACTATGATTCACCCGCAGCGAGCACGGTCCCGGCACGATGGTTGCGGGCGAAGAAGCCCCGCACCGTCAAGACGCTCACGCACCATATCAGGATCGCCTTACCTTCGTGATCGGCGCCGTCGTCAAACCAGCGAAACCGAGGCAAGTTATCCACCACCATGTAGAACGATGATCGACGAGAGGGCTTCTCACTGACGTCAACAATGCGTTTCGATTCGACTCACCGACTGCGCAACGGGCATCGAATACGGAAGGACTGCTCCGGTAACAGCATCAATCCACCTTGCGCAGCGAGCAGTCGGTGGCATTGGACTAATCGGTAGCGTTGGAACACGCACGCCGCTTACTGGAAAGACGCAGCCGACGAGCTTCAGATATTCATGCATCCCGATCGCCCGATCGTGACCTGGTCAACCTTGAACTCAGAGCAGGAGATACGAATCGACCTGAAATGTCATTACGCAGCAGGCAGTAAAACCCACCCACGCTGAAACAAGACAGTGGAATGAAGGCCATGAACATCCAGCTCATGTGGCGCTTGTCAGTCTCCCGTTCCTAACGAGTTAAGTCGGCTGGCGTGCATAAAACGCATTTGCATCACCGGGAATGAGTGGTGACGTGACCGGCAGTTTGCCTCGCAGGAGTCAGGCAGACGAGCCAGTCACATCCCAGCGGCCACAGCCGGTCCAGCGGGGCCAGTCCGGTAGAGGCGTCATAGTGTTGCATCGACTTGGCATCGTATGTAAACTAAATCTTGTGCAAACGGTTGCACGCAGTCATCGAGCCAAATCCAACGAAGGGGAGGCTACCGATGAAAGCAACGATCAAAGACGTGGCGCGAGCCGCAGGAGTCTCAACGGCCACAGTAAGCCGCGCACTGCGTAACGACGCACGCATCACCGAGGCGACTCGCGTCGCAGTCCAAGCCGCAGCAACTCGGCTGGCCTACATCCCGCGCCACGCTGCACGTTCCCTCTCCCAGACCTTCACGCACACGCTGGGGCTCGTCCTCCCACATATCGACGGCCCTTACTATGCCGACCTCTTGGTGGGGTTCGAGACAGAAGCGGGCATCGCCGGATACTCGGTCATCGTTACTTTGGCGGCCCCCGGCTCTGATGCCACCCAGACGGTTCGCACCCTCGCCTCCCAAGCCGACGGCATTGCCTTCCTGGCACGTAGCGGGGCGAGCAATGAACTCATTGCCTCCATCGGGCACACAGTGCCCGTGGTTACCAGCGCTCGCCCCCAGGTCGGCCGCCACGGTGCCTATTTTGTCCGCAACTCATCGATGGCCGTCGAAATGACCCAGCACCTCATCGACCACGGACGACGCCACATAGCTTTCGTAGGACTGCCCGAACCGGGATTTGACCTTGGACATCGACACAGCGGTTACCTGAAAGCAATGCACGCCGCTGGTCTTGAACCTACGACGCACGAAGTCTTTCCCACCGAAGCCGCAGGCATCTCTTTCGCTCGAGCACTCATGACCGACAAAATTCGCCATGACGCGTTGGTATGTGGCAATGATGAGCTCGCGCTGGCCATCATGCACGAACTACAAGACGGCGGTGTGCATGTCGGCGACGAACTCGCCATTACCGGCTGGGACGACACCGTGGCCGCACGGTATGTCCGTCCAGGCCTCACCACAGTTTCCCAGCCGGCTCGTCAGTTGGGAGGACTGGTCGCCCAGCGACTTGTCCAAAGGATCGCCGGAACCGACCTCACAGACGAAGTCGCAGCACTGCCGGCACACATGGTCCATCGCACTTCGTGCGGCTGCTGCAACGAAGGCGCACGTACGACCCCATCATCAACACCTACCCCCCATAACATCGAGGAGTACTCATGACATCCATGACGCGCCGAGGCTTCGCTACCCTCAGCGGCTTGGCTATGGCGAGCATCGCTGCCGGTTGTGGCCGCTCATCCAGCCCACAAGCCGCCAGCACAACTGGAGCCAAAATCAAGCAGGGAAAAGCCACCGGAAACCTGACCATCTGGGCTATGGGCGCCGAAGAGGGGAGGCTCCCCGCACTGCTCAAGAAATTCACGGCTCAGAACCCTGACTGCAACATCACTATGACCCCGATCCCTTGGTCGTCAGCCCACGACAAGATCACCTCGGCCATCGCTGGTGGAACCACCCCGGATCTGACTCAGATCGGCAACACATGGATGAGCGAATTCGTCGGCCTCGAAGCCTTCGACCCAGCCCCCTCCTCTATCGACATGGCGCGATTCTTTGAAGGTAGTCGGAAAAAGAGCGTGTTTCATGGCACGACCTATGGGGTCCCATGGTATGTGGAGACACGCTGTGTTTTCTGGCGCAAGGACTTAGCCCGGGAAGCAGGAATCACCAAGGCGCCTCAAACCTGGGAGGAATTCAAGGCCCTCGCCAGAGCCTACAAGAAGGCAGGAGCCAAGTTCGGCGTAAGTCTGCCACCAGGCGGACAAGGTTCATGGCAGGCCTATGTCCCCATAATGTGGAGCAATGGCGGAAAACTCATGAACAATGACGAGAAAACCTTCACTCTCGATGACCCCAGGAATATTGAGGCACTTTCCTATTACCAGTCCTTCTTCACGGAGGGGTTGGCTAGTACGGCCAGCAGCTCCGCTCCCGCTGGCGCCGAGTTCGCCGACGGTAGTGTCCCCATGTTTATTTCAGGAGCCTTCATGATCGACACCATCGAGAAGGCTGGTGGTGGCGAGAAATTAAAGGAGAAATACGGCGTCTTTCTCATACCTAAAAAAGTGTCATCCATCTCCCTTCTTGGTGGCTCCAGCCTCGCTGTTTTCAAAACCACTAAAAATCGCGACTCAGCGTGGAAGCTGGTCGAGTTTCTAACCAACATACAAACACAGCTGGAATGGTACAAAGACTCCGGTGAGTTGCCGAGCATTAAGGATGCTTGGCAGGATCCCTCCCTCGCCTCCAACGAGAAAATGGCAGTATTCGGCAAACAACTCAAGTCTGCCGCCACGTCACCGACAATCAGCACGTGGGAGCAAGTTGCGAGCAAGATGGACGCTCAAGTAGAGAAAGTGTGTCGGTCCGGTTTGACACCAGCCCAAGCACTCAAGACGGCTCAGAACGAAGCCACCAGCATTGGCGTTGGCTGACTCATGGTTCAGCCATACCCTCCACAGGTCGCCAGAATAGGTAAATTCGAACATCCCTCGCGTCGTGACAGAAGGAACACGCGGGAGGTGAGAGCCGGTCTGATGCTGTCAACACCGTTCCTGGTGCTGTTCGCTCTATTCATCGCGTGGCCAGTTTTCCAGTCTCTGCTTATGTCGTTCACCGACATGAAGATCCACGACATCCGCACACCCTTCGCAGTGAACTTCGTAGGCTTCGAAAACTACCGCAAGGCCTTAGCTGATCCAGTTTACCAACGCTCAGCTCTCAACACTGTAATCTTCGTCGCAGTGGGAGTTCCCCTAACCATGGCAGCAGGCTTAGCTTCAGCCATAGCCCTAAATAAGGGTATCAAGAAATTTCGCACCTTGTTCCGAGTCGGCTTCTACACCCCTGTTATTACCTCTATCGTCGCGGTTGCTGTAATCTGGCATTTTCTGTTAGCGGACAACGGCGCCATCAACCAATTGCTGTCATGGATTGGAATCTCTGGTCCTCACTGGCTCGATGACCCGTCGACCGCGCTGCTGTCGCTCATTTTGCTATCCACGTGGCGAAACTTTGGTGGCAGTATGATCATCTTTCTTGCCGGACTCCAAAACGTCCCGTGGACCCTGCACAAGGCCGCAATGCTCGACAGAGCTGGCCCCTGGAAGAGATTCCTCCATATCACCTTTCCCCAACTAAAACCCACCTTACTTTTCGTCATGGTCACCACAACCATCGGCTACCTGCAGTTCTTCGAAGAACCATTCGTCATGACCAAAGGCGGACCCTTAAATGCCACTATATCGGCTTCGATGTACACCTACCAGCAATTTGGTTACGGCAACTATGGTGTTGCTGGAGCCACGGCATATCTAACCTTCGCCGTGGTGGCAATAGCCACTGCGCTGCAGTTCCACCTGACACGGGAACGGGACTGAACAGATGAATAACAACGACTTTCGCCACCGCTGGTGGCTCTACCTACTGCTTACGATTACGCTGCTATTAGTCGTCCTCCCATTCGCTTGGATGGTACTCGGTTCAATCAAACCCGAGAATGAATTAGTTCGCACTCAACCAACGTGGTGGCCCCACCATCCTACCCTCGACAATTTTCACCGCCTTTTCTCCGGACAGCCATGGGGGAAATATCTCGCCAATTCGATTGTAGTTTCAGCGGCGGTGACCGCAGGAAGTTTACTGTTCAGTTCTATGCTCGGATATGCTTTGGCTCGCCTGAACTATCCGGGCAAGAAGCTCATCTTCGGTGCGGTTATGGGATGCCTCATGATCCCCGGTCTGGTCATGTTTATCCCACAATACGTATTGATCGTCAATATGGGATTGGCCAATACCTTAGCGGCTTTGATTCTACCTTTCTTGGTGCAGCCTTTCGGAGCTTTTCTCATGAGACAGTTCTTTCTCGGAATCCCTCGTGATCTCCTCGAAGCAGGCCGCATCGATGGTGCTGGTGAGTTGACGATATTTTTCCGCATCTTCCTTCCCCTCGCGACCCCAGCCTTCGCCACCTTGGGGATCCTCACCTTCTTAGGTTCATGGAACAGTTTCCTATGGCCCTTGGTCGTGTCCTCCTCCCAAGACACCTACACGCTGCCCGTAGCCCTTGCTCTGGCCTCTACCGGCGAAGACCAGACGGATTACGGCTTGCTTATGGCCGGTGCAACACTGGTCGTGCTACCGATCCTGCTGGTATTCCTGTTCTGCCAGCGATTCATTCTCGAAGGCTTGTCCCATGCCGGCCTCAAATGACAAAGAAGAGGTCATCCGAGACGACAAGTCGCCATGCCCACACCTGCAGTCCCATACTCTTCGCGCCGGACAGGATGACGGCAACCTTAGCCAACTCACACCTGTCAATCATGGCTTCGTAATCGTGCTCAGCCGAAGGAGTTCATGACCACATGACCATGACAGTGTCTACTACCAGTTCCGGAGCCCTTGCCCGGCTCGAGGTTGGCGGACTCAGCCTCATCCAGTATCCAGCAACCGAGTTCGAGGCAGGGCCCGCAAACCTGTGGCTGCACCTCCATGACGCCGCCCACCCTCTCACGGGACCGGCAAGTCATTCATCCACATCCCATACATCTGGCATTACCGTCGTTAACGGCACCATCGAGGGGGTACACCACTCCAATTGGCTCATCCCCTCCACTGATGGCCAAGTCCTCGGTTGGCACTGGAGCCTCACCAACATAACCTCGACACCCATCGAGTTGGGCATCATCTGCACCCTCGACATGGCATTAGCCCCTTTAGAGGATGTACGCCGCAACGAATTTTACGTCAGTCAGTACTTGGACCTCACCCCCGTCGAATGGGACGGCGGCGTAGCCCTGGCAGTACGCCAAAATATGCCAGGAACACGGCAACCGTGGTGCGCACTGGCCAGCAGTGAGCCGGTGGCGTCATGGTGCACTGACGCTCTGCAGCTGGTGGATCGCAGCGCGGGCCCGGGCATGAACCTCTCGCGGGGATTGCCCGGGACCCGGCTACAGCACGAACACACCCTCGCAGGTCTGCAAACGACCACCATGACCTTGGCCCCCGGCACCTGCCGGCACGGCGTCTTCTGGATCATCCCTGTCCTCGACCATCCCCGAGCTACCGGACCAGAAGACGCCATCGTTATTGCTCAAGCAGCTACCAGCACATGGCAACAGGTGGATGCGGACGCAGATCATCCCAGTCCGGCCGTAGCTACAGTATTCTCCCCCGCCCGGTACGCCGAGGTGTTGCCAGTCGATCCGCCCGACGGGATAGCGATGGTCGAGTCATCGCCAGAGGGAGCGTTCTGGTCAGGATTTAGCGCAGGACGCCTCGTCGTATCCGCCGACAAAGAACACCACGTGCTACGCCCCCATGGTTCAATCCTGCATTTCGCTCCCGACGCCCACTCAGCAGCTAACCATTTGGCCGACACGGTGTGGATGCGTGGCTGTTTCAGTTCACAGTTGACCCTCGGCCCGGCGTCAGCAGTGCAACGCTTGTCGATCCGGCGCTCCTATCTGGGACTGGTCGAGGCTTGTGGACTTCGACTGTTAGTTCGAAGCCCGGGTCAGCAATGGACCCTTCTCGACCTTCCCTCACTGTGGCAGGTCGATGAACGATCAGCCAGCTGGACCTATCGTCTCGGCGGTCCACTGCACGGATCAACAGTTCAGGTCGACGTGACACTGCCTACCAACCAACGAATGAGTCTTCATGCCCGCGTATTCGGCAAACCGCTCGACATAATGGCGGTACTCTTCGAGAACAACGGCGGGCCCGAACTCAACGTTCACGGCGCCAAGGTCAACGATGACTCACCCCTGTTCGCCGACGGCAGGAGTCGAGGAACCAGTACTCGCACCGTTACATCAACCAACGGAACTCTGATCTTGGACGCCGTTATACCGGCTGTCTTTCCCGAAGTCACCCAAGCCCATCATTGGCACATACCCCAGCTGACTGGAAACCAGTCCGCCAACCTGTTGAGTCGCTTCTTGAGCAATGTTGCCAAGGATGCGGCCGTGCATTATCAGACCCCACGTGGGCTGGAACAACACACGGGCGGCGCCTGGGGCACTCGTGACGTGTGTCAGGGCCCGGCCGGTTTACTTATTGGACGCTCTGCGCGAGATGCTCCTCAAGGTCTACGCCGGGCAGCAGGACGACGGTTCGTGGCCTCAATGGTTCCATTTCCTGCCTGAACTGATCAGCCCAGGCCACCGCAACAGCCACGGCGACATCGCCTACTGGCCGCTGCTGGTCTTGGGCGAGTACCTTGAACGGACCTCAGACCTGGATTTCCTCGACGAACAGGTGCCCTTCGTCAAGCAACGGGCATTGAGTCCTCGCACTGCGATCCGGGATCATGTCCTCGCCGCGCTAGACTACATCGAAGCACACCGTACCCGCGATCCTCGGCTGCCTGCCTACGGTCACGGCGACTGGAACGACTCCCTTCAACCAACCAGCGCGTCCTTAGCTGAACAGATGTGCTCCACATGGACGACCGAACTGGAGATCCACTCATTGGAAACCTTGGCGAATGCCCTGGGTCCGGTCTACCCCGACTTGAGCAAACGGCTGCGATCACGTGCTGCTGCCACTCGAGAGGGCCTCACAGATGTGTTCCTAGCCGATGGAGAACTAGCTGGCTACGCCATCATAGGCAATCCCACCATGGAACTAATGGTTCACCCTCGCGATGAACGCACCGGACTACACCATGGCATCCTGCAGATGATCCACGCCATCAGCGGTGAGCTGCTCGATCCTCTCGACATGAAACACCATCTGGACATCATCGCCGAATACTTGACCGGCCCCATGGGCACATACCTATTCGACGCGCCCATCACCTATTCAGGCGGCACGTCGCACTACTTCAAACGAGCTGAGGCAGCCACTTTCTGGGGACGAGAAATCGGCCTCATGTACACCCACGCCCATCTACGCTTTATTGAAGCTCTCACACATGCTGGCCGAGCCCAGCAGGCATGGGATGAACTGAAGAAGGTGATACCTATCGGCATCACCAACCGCGTCCCGGGGGCAATGCCCCGCCAAGTGGATTGCTACTACTCCTCAGCCGATGCCGTCTTCGCCGACCGCTACGAAGCCAGCCAGCGCGCCCATGCCCTGTTCACGACCACAACCGCGTTCGAGGGCGGCTGGCGCGTATATTCCTCAGGACCAGGACTGATCTTGCGTATCGTCACCGAAGACATACTCGGCATCCGGATACGGGGCCACCAATTGATCGTTGACCCGGTACTACCAGTGGTTTTCGACGGAACCACTGCCGTCGTTCACGCTGGAGGCCGGATCCTCCACATCAATTACCACGTCAATGCAGATGGCCACGGCGTCACAAGAATCCTCGTCGAAGGGCTCCCAGTCGAGGCCAAAACTCTCAGCCCCCGGTATCGGCGCGGCGGACAGACCATAAATCTTGCAGACCTTTCCAACAAAGACGTCACTATGGACGTCTGGATGGGCTAGCAGGGTTACTACTCATCATGACGACACCACTATCGCCAAGGAACTCCAACGATGACCACGTCCACGACGCACCGTCCCGCCTATCAGCGCCCCGAGTTGTCAGTTCACGAACGTGTCGATGACCTGCTGTCACGCATGACACCGGCCGAAAAGATCGGACAGATGACCCAGCTGCCCGTCTATTCGGACCCCGACCCGATCATGGACTCCATACCGTTGGGCTCCATACTCCACTGTGATCACGACCTTATTGACCACTGCATCGACCACGCCCTCCACACCAGACTCAGCATCCCCTTGTTAGTGGCCGATGACTGCATCCACGGACACTCCTTCTGGCACGGCGCCACAATTTTCCCCACTCAATTGGCTCAGGCTTGCACGTGGAACCCCTCCCTCATCAAGAAGGGTGCTCGCGCCACCGCCTGCGAGGTCGCCTCTACCGGGATCCACTGGACCTTCTCGCCAGTACTGTGCGTCGCCCGCGACACTCGCTGGGGGGCGCGTCGACGAAACTTTCGGCGAGGACCCCTGGCTTATCGGCGAGATGGGCCAAGCCATGAGCGACGGCTACCAAGGCTCTGGCCCAGAGGACCCCAATGCGATCCTGGCCTGCGCCAAACACTTCATCGCCTACTCCCAAACCCAAGGCGGTCGGGACGCCTCTGAAGCCGACCTGACCCCTCGTACTCTCCGCGCCTGGTTCGCTCCGCCTTTCGAACGCCTGGCCCGCAACAAAGTCGCCACCTTCATGCTTGGCTACCAAGCCATCGACGGAGTCCCCATCACCATCAACCGTCCACTCATCGACGATCTCCTCAAGCGCGAATGGGGCTTCAACGGATTGCTAGTAACCGACTGGGACAACGTTGGTCGCATGGTTTGGGAACAGAAAATATTCCCCTCACACACCCAGGCTGCTGCCGCAGCAATCAACGCCGGCATCGACATGGCGATGGCCACTCCTCAATTTCACTCCGCCGCCCTTGAAGCCTTGAACACCGGTCTGGTAAGCATCGACACCATCGATCATGCCGTGCGGCGCATTCTGACTCTCAAGTTCACCATGGGTCTGTTCGAAAACCCCCGACGCCCAGACCAACAACGTCAACACACCGTCATCGCGTCATCGACACACTGCGAACTCAACCTCCAACTCGCCCGTCAATCCTTGGTTCTACTGGCCAATGATGGCCATCTCCCCCTGAATCCCACCAGCAAGCACCCTCTGCGCATCGCCCTCCTCGGTCCCAACTGCGACAACCCTGACGCCCAACTCGGTGACTGGGCCCGCAATTCCGGACAAGGAATGCGCTTCACCGGCCATCCCGACGACGTTGAAACAGTCGCCCAAGGCATGAAGACCCTCCTGCCCGACGGATGGCAACTGTCAGTGCGCCCAGCATGCGACATCACGACTGCAGCCCCTGACCTTGAGGGATGTCCCCTTCCCGACGGCCAACCCCGCCCAACCATCGTCAGCCCCGCCGCAGCGGACCCCGAAGCGATGGACACAGCCTTCCAAGCTGTTGACGATGCTGACGTCGCCATTATGGTGGTCGGTGACGACATCCATCTGACCGGAGAGGGCCGCTCCACCGCCACCCTCGAACTCATTGGGCCACAGAAACAACTCCTCGAACAAACAATCGCTTCGGGCACCCCCACCATCGTCGTGGTGCTCTCATCCAAACCGCTGGTCCTACCCCGCTGCATCGACCACGCCGCAGCGCTCGTCCAAGCGTTCAACCCTGGGCTACGCGGAGGCCGCGCCATCGCCGAACTCATCCTCGGCCACATTGAACCTGTCGGCCGTCTCCCTATTTCTATACCTCGACACGCCGGCCAAATTCCCGTCCACTACAACCTCATACGCGGCACCCACGGTACTCGATACGCCGATATGCCTTTCACCCCCTTCCGAGCTTTTGGCGAAGGAATGGCCTACACCACGTTTCACTACCGCGACGCTGCACTCGACTCATATCACCTAGGATTCGATGACCATATCGCTGTCACAGTCACCGTCGTCAATGACGGGGACCGACCTCTCACCGAAACCGTCCAGGCGTACATACGCCACCCGGTAACCCCAGTGACTTGGGCTGATAAAGAGCTCAAAGGCTTCACCCGAATACACGTGCCACCACACGATTCGTCGACGTGCCATCTCGAGATCCCGGTAGACCAATGCAGTATTATTGACTCCACAGGTAAGCGAGTCATACCCACCGGGCCATGCGAAATCCTTATCGGTCACTCATCCAAGGATGACGACCTGATAAGCCTGTCTTTCACCATCGACGGCGCGACAACACCAACGCGCTCGAGCACCACAGAAGAGTTGTAACAGGCCATTTGACAAGGTGACCGACTGCGCTTCGCTCCCGACCAGCCCAAACAAGGGCATAACACAACCGAAGATGACACTTCCGAGGGAATTTTTTAAGCACACCGAGCGCTTGTGGAAATTCATCATCTCGCGGAGAGCACGTTGATGTCCTATGTACGAAGTTTCATCCCCCAACAGGATTACGATCCCACATAAAGCATCCATGGGGATTGCAATCCACCGGAGTAAGTTCCCATTAGTTCGGGAAAAGAATCGACGACCAGCAAAGACGTCAATTCAGCTCGCAGCTGAATTGACAGAATCCACGCAGACGAGCCGAATACCCAAGACGAACAACCCGAATCGGGCATTCGTAATGCACAATCCTGGGCATGATAACTATCGACAGCCGCATGACTTCTATGGTGCGTCGACTCGACCAACCGACCTCAAAGAGATCGATGACCACAGGCATGCTGCAACGTCGCATTTGAAAGGATCAAGACCAGTATTAGGGCAACAGCCCCTCCTCTGCCTGGCGAACAGTACGCGAGTGTGTGCCACGACCGCATGGAGCGACTCATCGCGCCACTGCCTTTCCAAAAGCCGGAAAGAAGCACACACAATGCCGCAAGACCGGGGCGCAGGTGCGGTGTTAACTTCATGCCAACCAACGAGGTCGAGCACAAGGAGGTGATCTCATGGACCGAGAAATGTGGATCCTTAGGCAACTGGAGACATCGTTGACAGCCTCCGCCGAAGCGCTGGCAGAACGCCTGCAGGTCAGCCCCCGCACCATCACTAACACCATCAACACGCTCAACCGGATGCTGGCCCCTGCGGCGTCCGTACGCCCCACCGGCGGCCGTTACCGCCTCTACATTCTCGACCCACAGGAATACAGCCAAATCCGTGGTCGTCTGGTCCGCGCCACGAACTCCCTCAACGACCCGCGTCATCGCCGCGCACAGAAGTTCGGAGTCCTGCTGTCTGCCAAACACCCGGTGACCTCGGACGACCTGGCCGACATCGTCTGTACCTCCCGAACAACCGTCTTGGCCGATGTCGCCCGATTGCGTGAAGCCCTGAAACCCCTCGGAGTACGCATCGAGGGGCGTTCCAACCGGGGTTTCAGCCTCGCCGCCGAGGAACTCGATCTGCGTCTGGCCGAGCTAACCCTCTACCCCGCCGAACTCGTCGACGAGTACCCTATCGACGACGACATCGTCGCCGTCGTTTCCCGGATCACCGGGCAGGCTCACCTGTCCAGGCCATCACGTCACTATGTGCGTCGCTGGCTCACCGTTCTCCTCGATCGAACCCTCACCGGCCATCCACTAGACGAGATGCCCGAGGAGTACCAACGTCTTCGCAACACCCCCGCCCACCGCATTGCTTCCGAACTTCTCACCGAAGCTGAAGGTCTCGTTTCGACCACCTTCCCCATCGAGGAGGAGCTCTTCCTCGCCATGTCAGTCGCTGGAATGCGCACCCCCGACAGTGCACAGGGTCGTCAGCTCTTCCCCGCTGATGAGGAGATTCCCGGCCTTGTCGACGCCATCTTTGAACGTATCGCCGAGGTCATGCAGATCCATCTGGACGCCGACGAGCTTGCTGACGAGTTCGCCCACCACCTCACCTTCATGCTCAACCGGATGCGCTTTCACGTCACGATCGACGAGGAGTCGGTGCGCAGCATTCGCTATCAGTACCCGGTGGCCCACCGAATGGCCGAGATCAGCCGCGACGTCATCGAGGAACGCACCGGTATGCGGATCAGTGACTCCGAAACCGGACTATTGACCGGCTATCACCAGGTATTCCTCGACTCCCACCGTGCCTGCCCCCACCTCAGGTTGGCGATCGTCACGGCGACCGGACGGATCTCAGCTCACCTCATGCGGATCCAGCTCGACAAAGTGCTCCCCTATGGCACCAAATACCTCATGCTAACCGGCGACGAGGCAGACGAGTCAACGCTAGCCAGAACAGATCTCGTCGTCGCCACCCCTGATGTCGACATCACGACCCTTGCCGTCGGTGACGTTCCAGTCATTCAGCTCGGCCAGGTCTTTGATCCCGCCGAACTCATCAGCCGGATGTCAAGGCTAAACCTGCGTGGTCACATCGACCTTCAGCTCACCGGGGCCAATTCGTCGTTACTGATGTCGATGCTCTCCCCCCGACCGTTTCATGGCCATGCCAGCAGGAACTGATTACTGGTCGGCGACCGAGGCCCTCGTAGCCTACTTAGTCGACCAGGGTCTGGTCGACGAGTCCTTCCTGGCCACACTGCAGGCTCGCGAGAACGAAGCGACCATGTTACTCGACGGTCTCGTCGGATTTCCCCACGCCACCATCCCAGGGGCCGAACGCATCGTGCTGGCGATGGCGACCATTCCGCGCCGCCCAGAGCAGCCCGGTGCCCGAGTCGTCTTCCTTATGGGTGTTCCCGACAAAGCCGACTACGACGACACCATCCTCGTCACCGTCTACGACGAGATCATCCGCCTGACCAACGTCCCAGACCTGCTCAACCGGCTAAGCCAGCTCACCAGTTATGAAGACGTCTTCTGGCTCATGGCCTCCCGCCCCTGCAATCCCGTCTGACCCAAGGAGAGATGATGTTCTGGCCCGTTCTTGCCACCGTCGCAATCATCTATGTGTGCAATGCCACCCTGGCGATGCGCCAGATGAGGAATTTCTCCACGACCTACACACTGCTGCGCAAACGCGGGAAAGTCGCCATCGGCAAACAGAAGAACGCGCTGAGTCGGGGCGCCATCGTCATGTTCCTGCTCGACGATAGCGACCGTGTCGTCGCGGGCCGTCGTATGAACGGCATCACCGTTCTGGCCAGGTTCAGGGACTTCCCGGTCTTCGATGGGTTGCCTGTCGAAGAGATCGACCCTGCAGGTGTGCGAACTGATCGGGGAACGCGGCGCGCCATCGCCAACGCCCGTGACAACGTCCTCACAATCCGGGCCGGCGAGATCCCGGTCGAGCCCCCGGCCCCGCTTATGAAGGTCATCAACCGAGTCGACGCCAAGGTAGGACACACCCGTGAACGACCTGCGGCTGACACCCAGCACGTCGTCCGCAGACGTGGGCTCACCACCGTCAACTGAACGGCTCCGCTCAACACAATTCTCCCCCGGTGCTTCCGCAGCCGGGGCCATCCCGAACGCCACCACATACGAAGGAGTTGACCATGCGCTACCTGGTGGAGGCCGCTGAATGGTTCGTCGGCCTGTTCCAAGAAGGTGCGAAGACATTCGTGGGCTGGATGGGAAGCATCGTGCCCCTGGTGCTTATGCTCCTCATCGCCATGAACTCGCTTATCCGCCTCATTGGTGAGGACCGGATCAACCGCCTCGCCCAGAAAGCCGGAAACAATCCCGTCAGCCGTTATCTTCTGCTCCCCTTCATCGGTTCATTCATGCTGTGCAACCCGATGGTGCACTCGCTGGGCCGATTCCTCCCGGAGCGCTACAAACCAAGCTACTTCGCTTCGGCGGCCCAGTTCTGCCACACCAGCAACGGGATTTTCCCACACATCAATCCTGCCGAACTATTTATCTGGCTCGGCATCGCCCAGGGCATCACGAAGGCTGGACTACCGACCGGGCCGCTGGCGATCCGCTACCTGCTCGTTGGCCTCGTCCTCAACTTCGTCGGTGGCTGGGTGACCGACTTAACTACCAGATACGTGAGCAGGCAGCAAAAGGTCGTCCTCCCCGACACCATGGACGGGAAGATCGTCCATGTCGACACCCTTGTGGAGGCCTGAGATGACCGAGTACCACTCCGTCACCGTTTCCCATGGCTCCGGCGGCCCCCTCACCATCACCCCTACCGAGGCTAAACACAAGCTCGTCTACATCGTCGGCGGAGGCGTCCGGCCCCCGGTCGTTGATCGCATCGCCGAGCTGTCTGGTGCCGAACCGGTCAATGGGTTTAACACCTCCGTCCCCGATGAGGAGACGATGGCCGTCATCATCGACTGCGGGGGGACCCTAAGGTGCGGAATCTACCCCCGCAAGGGAATCCCGACTATTAACGTCATGCCAACCGGTAAGAGCGGTCCGCTGGCCCAATACATCAACGAGTCGATCTACGTCTCCGCCGTCGACGCCGACCAGGTCCGGTTGGCCGACTCTCCTACATCCTCCGCCACTGTCACCTCCCCCGCTATAGCCGCCGCTGCCGCGCCACGGTCAAAAGCCGGAACAGCAGGCACCGTCCAGGGGGAATGGAGCACTGACAAGAAGATTTCCGAAGCCGTCGCCGAGAAGAAGAACAAGACCGTCATGGACAAGATCGGCCTGGGCGCCGGCAAGGTCATCTCGGTGTTCTACCAAGCCGCTCGAGACGCAGTACAGGCCATGCTGACCACCGTCATCCCCTTCATGGGGTTCGTAGCCATGCTCATCGGCATCATCAACGCCTCCGGATTCGGTACCTGGTTCACCAAACTTCTCATCCCACTGGCCGGCAACGGCATCGGGCTCATCGTCCTTGGCCTCATCTGCTCGCTGCCCTTCCTGTCGCCCCTGCTCGGCCCAGGAGCCGTCATCGGTCAGATCATCGGAACTCTCATCGGCGTGGAGATCGGCAAGCACAACATCCATCCCAGCTTGGCCCTTCCAGCGCTGTTCGCCATTAACACCCAGAACGCCTGCGACTTCATCCCGGTCGGCCTAGGACTAGCCGAGGCTGCCCCGGAAACAGTCGAGGTTGGCGTCCCCAGCGTCCTGTACTCGCGATTCCTTAACGGCGTCCCACGAGTCGCCATCGCCTGGCTGTGCAGCATCGGCCTGTACGCATCCTGACACTCAAACCTGATCCGGAGAACATCAATGTCTGTCATCTATCGCAATCAGATCTGCGCCGTCGGCTCGCAGGCCGAGTCCTTTCTCAGCGAGAAAATGCTTGTCACATTCGGGGGTAAGGCACCTGACGAACTTCGCGACTTCTGTTACACCCTACCTGAGGCGACCTCGAGCGGCACCATCGGCGTCGGCGACGTCCTCGCCATCGGCGAGCACCGCTTCCCCATCACAGCAATTGGTGCCCTCGCACAGCGCAACCTCGACTCCTTAGGGCACGTCACCCTCGTCTTCGACGGCGCCGACGAGCCACGGCTCGAGGGTGCCCTCCACGTACGCTGTGGCGGTGAGCTGCCCAGACCGCAGGCCGGCAGCACAATCCTCATCGAGTCAGCATGATCCGCACTGAGGTGACAATAGGCCACCCTGCCGGGATCCACGCCAGGGTGGCCGCACAAGCCGTACTACTGGCCTCCGGCCACTCGGCCAGTGTCTTCCTGCGATCCTCACGCGGGACGGCCAGTCTTACCCGGCTAGCGGACTTGCTGAGATTGGACGTCCGCGAGGGCGCCGTCGTCGAGATCCTGGCCGATGGCCCTGACGAGGTCGAGGCACTGCACGAAGTCGCGACATTCCTCACGTCCGCCACAAACGACCCCGCACCACATCCTGCATCAGACGAAGGGAACGATTGACCATGAGTGACGAGATCATCGCGGCAGCCGTCGCGGGCGCCGGGGACACCGACGTCGTCGAAATGGGACGGGGAGTCCTCGATCGTGCCGGAAACGTCCTGACTGAGCACATGTGCCGCGTCAGGGGCCACAACCTGCCCGCCCTTGTCGTTGCCGACGAGCGCACCTGGGCAGTGGCCGGGAAGGCCGTCGACGCCGGCTTACGCTCGGCCGGGGTGGCGGCCTGCGACCCGCTGGTCTTCCCTGCCGAGCCTTGCCTGTACGCCTCTTTAGACAGCGCCCGCACCATCGCCGACCGGCTGCGCGCCCTGGACGCCGAGACCGGTTCGGCAGTCGTCCCGATCGCGGTCGGGTCAGGAACCATCAACGACCTGACGAAACTGGCCGCCAAGGACGTGGGACGGCGTTACGCCGTCGTCGGAACTGCGGCCTCCATGGACGGCTATACGGGGGCCGGGGCGCCCATCAGCGACAACGGGGTCAAAGTGACGATGCAGTGCGTAGCACCGCAAGTTGTCATTTTCGACTTGGACATCACCGCCGCCGCACCGCAGGTCATGACAGCATCCGGATATGGCGACTTGGCTGCCAAGATTCCCGGTGGTGCAGACTGGATCATCGCTGACGCCGCCGGGGTAGAGCCACTCGACCAGCATGTGTGGACCCTCGTCCAAAGCGGCGTCCGGGATGCCCTATCACGTCCCGACGACCTGCGCCGCGGCGATCCGGAAGCATTCTCTGGGCTCGTGGAGGGTCTCATTCTGTCAGGTCTGGCGATGCAAGTCTACGACGGCACTCGTCCGGCATCTGGGGCCGAACACTACTTCAGCCACATCTGGGAGCTGGCCCACGTGGGTACCGACCGCAACCCACCGCTGTCCCACGGGCACAAGGTCGCCATCGGGACCCTGGCCATGCTGGCTTTCTACGAGAAATTCCTCAATCGTGACCTGAGTAGTCTCGATGTCGACGCCGCGGTGGCGGCATGGCCGCAGTGGCCCGCCGTCGAAGTTAATATCCGGTCAACCTTCGATGGAGCCCTGGCCGATCACGCGGTCGCCGAGACACAAGTAAAGTACGCCGAACCCGAAGAACTACGTGCCCGACTCACCCGGGTCATCGACGGATGGGAAGATACCCGCACGGCCCTGACTAGGCAGCTCGTGCCGGCCCGTGACTTCGCCGACCAGCTGCGTCGCGCAGGGGCACCGTCACGTCCCGAAGACATCGGGCTGACTGCCGCCGACGTACGAGCGACCTTCCCCAAAGCGATGTACTACCGCTCTCGCTACACCGTCCTCGACTTAGCACGAGAGGCCGGCTGGTACGACGAACTCGTCAACGAGGTCTTCTCCCTCGACGGCCTGTGGACATGATTCCTGTCACACCATGAACGGTGACCTCGGGCTGATTACCCGGGGCCACCGACGTCATGCAGGCAGCTAGCCCTTCACTCCTCCTCGTCACGATGACGATAAGGATCAGTCTCACCGGCAGGTATGGCCCCCTCAGAACGACGTGCAATCTCGGCATCAGAGGCAGCGGCCCGAGCCAAAGCGTCCTCAATGGACTTGGCAGTCTCCGGGGTGGCGTCGCGCACGAAAGTCAACGTCGGGGCATAGCGCAGGCCGAGCCGCTTGCCGACGGTGGAGCGCAGTAGTCCCTTGGCCGATTTCAACGCAGCTGCGGTAGACGCAATCTGCTGGTCAGTGCCCATGGCCGTCCAGAACAGCGTGGCGTCACGCGAGTCACCAGTCAGACGCACGTCGGTGATCGTCACGAAGCCTAACCGAGGATCTTTGACGCGACGCTCGAGGGTTTCGGCAACGACAACCCTGATCTGGTCGGCCAGTTTGGCGACCCGGGGATTGGGTGGCTTCATGATCTCTCCTCGCCATTCGTGTCCTGAACCGGGTCTCTATCCTTCCACACCACGTACACCGGCGCACACAGAAGCGAGTCTCAACGCGGTGGCCCAGGTGTGTGCCATTGCAGCACCAACCCGACGACGACCAGTACAGCTGACATGGCGAGGCTCAACGCGTCGAAGGGACTTTGGTCCAGCAGCACCCATCGCAAGGAATCCGATCGACCTAAATTGAACAGCACCACCCACACTGCTGGCCACACCAGCACTATGACGGCCCATCCCACTCTCATGACGCGAATGGGGACATCAGGGAAGGCCCTCTCCCGTTGCGGATCCGGAGAGGAAAACACCACCGAGGCAATGAGCCCACACAAGCTCGAGGTCCCGATCCCCACATCGACCGACCGGCCCGCGGACATGGGGACAGCCACAAGATCGCCGCCAAGCTGACGCGCACACGCCACCCCCGCAATCAGGTAGACGAGCACGACGACCACACCGCGACTACGCAGGAACCATCCGAACGTGGAAACTCGACCCGTCATCCGCATGCCCTCGCTAGGGACACCATGGAACGCAGCGACGAAGGATCGAAGGATTGGCCATCCATGACCGACACCAGCGCGTCATCGAGGGTTTCAATGGCTCCGTCGCATCGTGAGGCATTAGATTTGTTGACCCTCAACAGGTTGTCCGCGAGCAAAGGCTGGTGAAAATACGTGGCCCATTCGCTCGGCGAAGACGACGTGGACACCGGTATCCGCACTGGTATGTACCCGGCTCTGTTCGGCCCGCCTTGAGGGGCATAGAGAAGTGGTCGCTTCCCGCCACTAGCCCCCAAGAGGTCATCGACACGACCCACGGCCGTGGCGTATTCGTCCAATCGCCAGGACACATCACCCGACACGCATGCCATCGATCCGCGACCACCAACCGAACGACAGCGCCAATCTCCCGAGGATTTCCAAACATCCTCCAATCCGGCCACCATCCCTGCGCCAATGGCGATCGCTGCCGCGAGGATCCCCGAGCAAACCCACAGCCACCAACGTCCACCCCCTGGGGCCATGACCATGGTCACGAGCAACAGCGAGGTGACGATGACGGCAAGATCGAGTCCGGTCCATAGTGCGATAGCGTGCCACCCGAGATGGTCAGGAGTCCCGTCAATCGCCGCTGGCCCAGACCATCCGATGAGTACATCACCGGCTACGGGGATGGTCGCTATCAGGACATAGATGCCTATCGCATCGACCGCAGCAAAGAGATAGGACCCCGTGACCACTCCCAGGAAAGCCCCGAACGTCAGGAAGGCTGTGGCGGCCAGTGCGGTTAGCAGTGGGCCTACCATGAGCCGAGGATCACAGCGACCGGCAGCTAGCAGCGCGAGGATCCCGGTCGTCACTGCCGCCGAAACGAGAAGAACGGCGCCCGTGACCGCAACCCAGGTTGCGATGATCGTGGACGCAGCGCTTCGGGGCCAGCCTTGGGAAGTCCGAACGACACCACTACGACGCAGACGAGCACCGTAGGCGATACCGACAGCGCAGCACAGAGGTGACAGGATAACTGTGACCACCGAGAAGTTTCCGGTGGTCAGAGCGAAGGATTTTCTTGCTTGCGGGTACCTCTGTAGCAGTCCGATGGTGACGATGATCCACACCGAGACAAGACCCAGCCCCCACCAGGATGCTTGTCGCAGAAGTATCCTCATCGATCCTCCCCCCTATGCCCAGAGCCATGTTGCATCAGGTGCAGATAGGCCATTTCAACCACCGACAGATGGTCGTCATGATCGGAATTGCCCTGCCTCGGCCATTAATTCAGGCAACGAACCGCTCCACGTGATGCACCCCGCATCGACAAGGTGCACATGGTCAGCGGCCAGGGCAACGTCGTCCATAAGATGGGTGGACAGGACGACAACCCGCGATGCCGCCTGGTTGACCACGTGACGTCGGAACGCAATGCGCTCCGCCGGGTCCAGGCCGACCGTTGGTTCGTCGAGGATGAGCACCTCTGGATCATGGACTAGCGCCGCCGCAAGAAAGACCCGACACTTCTGGCCACCTGACAGGGTACCGATGAGCTGATGGGCGAATTGTTCCACGTTCAGATCGGATATGACGTTTCGACACCGTTGCCTCATGCATGCAGCAGATACTCGGTACATTCGAGCGCAGAACGCGAGAAATTCCTCAACTGACCACGATGGCGACCACGAGCATTCTTGAGGAACATACCCCACATGCGCCCGGTACTCCGAATTTTCAGCACGTCGTGTCACTGTGTGACCGCCTCGACGTAGTACCCCAGTCCTCGGTCGTCTAATTCCGGTGAGTACTCCAAGCATGATCGTCTTGCCTGAACCGTTCGGCTCGACAAGGGCGCTCACTCCCACTGGGAACGTCACCGATACTGGCCCCAACTGCCACCCGGAATGGTATCGAACCGTCGCAGCATCAAGTTCCACTGTATTGGTGCTCACCAATTCAATCTCTCGCTGCAAGCGTCAGGACGCAGCACGAGATCCACACACAATGTGGAAGACCGCTGCCAGTCACCGCGCTCATTATGGCCCATCCTCATTGCCGCATCAGCCATCCATTGAGTTGCACTCCCGCTGAGCAAATGACCCGCCTTACCCGAGTTCGCAGTCGTTCATGGCGCTCAAGAACTACGATCAAGCGTCTTGAAGGCTAAGCTAACACGCCTGGGCTCAGGGGAAATGCCGCACTATTGGCAAGGTTGTGTGAACGAATCCGGTTAGCTCCTGGTTTCACCAGGACATGCGGAACGAGCAGACGGTGCTGAAAACCTACCTGACCCTAAGCTGTCATCCCTTAAGGACACCAGACAGACTGCATGCCCTCACGGCGATGTCCCCCGCAGTGCCTCACCGTTGCCTCCACTACGTCGACACGACAGACATGGGCCCCGCGGATCCACGATCCACGGGGCCCACACAGACAAATCAGGCTCAGTCGCGAGGCTTCTCAACCATCTCGTAGCACTGAACCTCGTCACCAACGTGAATATCGGAGTAGTTGGTCAAAGTCAGGCCACACTCGTAACCCTCGCGCACCTCGGTAACGGCGTCCTTCTCGCGCTGCAGCGTGTTGATCTCGGTTTCCTGGATCACCACGCCGTCGCGCACCAGGCGGGCCTTGGCGTGACGACGAATGATGCCGTCGGTAATCATGCAGCCCGCGATCGTTCCAACCTTCGAGGAGCGGAAGATCTGGCGAATCTCCGCGGTGCCCATTGCCTTCTCCTCATAGATCGGCTTGAGCATGCCTCGCAGCGCGGACTCGATCTCATCGATGGCGTCGTAGATGACCGAGTAGTACCGAATGTCAACGTTCTCCTCGTCAGCCATACGCTGGGCATGGGCGGTCGGGCGAACGTTGAAGCCCACGATGACGGCATTGGAAGCGGCAGCCAGCGAGACGTTGGTCTCGGTAATGGCACCGACACCGCGGTCAATAACGCGCAGGTCAACCTCGTCGCCCACATCGATCTTGGCCAGGGCATCCTCGAGCGCCTCAACCGAACCAGCACCGTCACCCTTAAGGATGAGCAGCAACTCCTCGGTCTCGCCCTTCTCCAACTGCTCAAACAGCTGGTCAAGGGTCTTGCGACGCGACGACCTGGCCTGCTGGGCAGCACGCATGCGGGCCTCACGCTTTTCAGCAATCTGGCGCGCCTTGCGGTCATCGTCAACAACCAGGAAGTTGTCGCCAGCGCCGGGTACGGAGGTCAACCCAAGAACCTGCACCGGGGTAGCCGGAGCAGCCTCGTCGACGCTCTCACCCTGATCATTGATCATGGCGCGCACACGTCCATAGGAGGACCCGGCAACGATGGAATCGCCAATATGCAGGGTGCCACGCTGGATCAGGGCGGTGGCCACCGGGCCACGCCCCTTATCGAGGTGGGCCTCAATGGCAACACCCTGAGCGGCCATATCGGGATTGGCACGCAGATCAAGGGCTGCGTCGGCAGTCAGCACGATCGCCTCGAGAAGATCGTCGAGACCCTCATGGGTACGAGCAGAGACATTGACGAACATCGTGTCGCCGCCGTACTCCTCCGGCACTAAGCCGTACTCGGTGAGCTGTCCACGTACTTTATCCGGATCAGCCTCAGGCTTATCGATCTTGTTGACGGCTACCACAATCGGCACATCAGCAGCCTTCGCGTGGTTCAAAGCCTCAACGGTCTGAGGCATCACGCCGTCATCAGCAGCCACGACGAGCACCGCGATATCGGTGGACTGGGCACCGCGAGCACGCATAGCCGTGAACGCCTCGTGGCCAGGAGTATCGATAAAGGTGATAGCCCTCTCAGCGTCGTCAACCTCGGTCTGGACCTGATAGGCGCCAATGGCCTGAGTGATACCACCGGCCTCGCCTTTCACCACGTCGGTATGGCGCAGGGCGTCCAACAGCTTCGTCTTGCCGTGGTCAACGTGACCCATGACGGTAACAACGGGAGGACGCGCAACGAGGTCAGAGTCGTCGCCCTCGTCCTCACCAAACTCGAGATCGAAGGACTCCAGCAGCTCGCGGTCCTCGTCTTCTGGGGACACGACCTGGATCTGGTAGTTGAGCTCGCCACCCAGGATCTCTAGGGTGTCGTCAGATACCGACTGGGTAGCCGTGACCATCTCGCCCAGATTGAACAACACCTGCACCAGCTGTGCCGGCTCGGCATTAATCTTCTCGGCCAAATCGGTTAGCGAAGCACCACGGCGCAGTCGGACGGTCTCGCCATTGCCCTTGCGGACGCGCACACCGCCAACCAGCGGTGCTTGCATTTCATCAAACTCTTGCCTGCGCTGCTTACGGGACTTACGACCCCGACGGCCGCCGCCACCGCGCCCGAAGGCACCCTGGGTACCACGACCACCGCGGCCACCACGACCACCTCCGATAGGACCACGAGGCCCGCCGCCGAAGCCGCCGCCAAAACCGCTACCACGGGATCCACCGCGACCACGGCCACCACCACGTCCGCCACGTCCGGTAGTAGCCTGACCGATCTGCGAGGACTGGTGTTTCGGCATCATGGCCGGGTTCGGGCGCGGCATACCGGAACCGCCGCGCGATCCCTGGCTGCCACCCGGACGGGGTATACGCTCACCCTGACCGGACCGGGATCCACCGGAACGTTGTCCGCCCTCAGAACGATGACGACTTTGCCCCATGCCCTGACTGGAGGCGAACGGGTTATTTCCGGGACGCGGAGCTCCGGTACGACGACCGGCGCCCGGACGCGGACCGGGACGAGCAGCGGAAGGCAACCCAGCGGATCCACCCGGTCGCGGCCCCGGACGGGCACCCGGCTTCGGAGACTTCGATGGTGCGCCAGGCTTCGGCTTCGGGGCCGGAGCGTGGGGCTTGGGAACATTCTGACCCGGCTTCGGAGTCGGCTTGGACTCCGGCTTCGCTGCGGGGGGCTCCTGCTGAGATGAAGCGCCGGAGGATTTGATGAGACCCGGACGTGGAGTCGCGCTGGTACGTGCTGCAGAGCTGCGACCAGGCTTGGGGCCACTGCTAGAACCGGGGCGAGGACCAGGCGTGGGCTTCGGCCCGGGCCCCGGTTTGGGACCGGGAGCCGGCTTGGCCGTCGTGGTCTCCTTGGAAGTCTTCTTAGAAGACGTCTGCGACTTACGCACCGCCGGCTTCGCGGCTTTGACGTCATCGACCGGTTCAGCAGAACCGATCTGATCACGTAGTCGTCGCACAACTGGTGCCTCAATAGTTGAGGAAGCCGAGCGGACAAACTCGCCCATATCGTTGAGCTTCCCCAAAAGCTGCTTGCTTGACAGTCCGAGCTCCTTCGCGAGCTCATAGACGCGGACCTTGGCCACTACTCTCCTTCGGGCCCGGCCGCGATGGACCTGGGCCTAGTTGTTGTGAATCCTCATTGGTGCGAACTCATCGAGTGTTCATGAGCATCTGCCCACTTCCTATTCAGTCCCCTTGAGTCGGACGAACCGACCCACCGGGGGACACGATTCGGTGAGACCGCCGGACCTCCCGGCGACATGCGTAACCAACTTTACCGAAAATGGCCTTATGAACCCAACTCACCGCGCTGACAACCGCTCTTGGCAAGCCGAACGCACCACCACGCGGGCGCGGAATGACCTCGCGAATCCACCGGATACCGCGCGCTTCCAGCATTCGTCATCCACATGGACGTGGGCGCCCCTGCCCTGAGCGTGTCCCGTTGGATCGGCCACCACAACTCCGTCGACTAGTACATACCGAGCCATGTTCGCCGGATCATCGACGTGTCGGCAGCCGACGCAGGTGCGCTGAGGTCGTGTGGTCACTGCCCAACCTTAAATCAACCCACAGACGCATGACGCCCGACCCTACGGCCGGGCGTCGTCGTGTCTCTAGCAGGCAGTCTCAGACCTTGTTATCTGGACGAATATCGATCCGCCATCCCGTCAGGCGAGCAGCCAGTCGGGCGTTCTGCCCCTCGCGGCCGATTGCTAGCGACAGCTGATAATCCGGAACAATCGCCCGAGCGGTCTTAGCCTTCGGGTCAATGACCGTCACCGAGGACACCTTGGACGGAGACAGGGCAGCGCCCACAAATTCGGCCGGATCCTCTGACCAATCAATAATGTCGATCTTTTCCTCATCCAATTCGTGCATCACAGCACGTACCCGCTGTCCCATCGGACCAATGCACGCTCCCTTGGCGGAAACGTCAGGATTATGCGAGACGACAGCAATCTTCGAGCGGTGACCGGCCTCACGAGCCAGCGCCTTGATCTCGACGACCCCCTGCTCGATCTCAGGTACCTCCATAGCAAAAAGCTTGCGCACCAAGTTCGGGTGAGTGCGCGAGACAATGACCTGCGGGCCACGGGCTTCCTTGCGCACAGCCACGACGTACACACGGATACGACGCCCATGGGAATATTTCTCCCCGGGAACCTGTTCCGCCGGAGGCATAATGCCCTCCAACGAGCCCAGGTCGACGCGAACGGTCCGGGTATCGCGGTAAGACTGCTGGACGACTCCGGTGATGACGTCACCCTCAACGGCGGCAAAATGACCGTATTTCTGCTCGTCCTCGGCCTCGCGCAGCCGCTGGAAAATGACCTGGCGGGCAGTTGATGCAGCTACGCGTCCGAAGTCCTCGGGAGTGCCGTCGTACCAGCCGACGACCTGCCCCTCCTCGTCCTTCTCCGGGAGCATGACGGCGACATTCCCAGTCTTGCGGTCCAGCTGAACCTTGGCACCGTTAACCGGAGCCTCAGTCTTGTCATATGCGTTGAGGAGGGCGTCCTCTAGGGTCGTCAGCAGATAGTCAAGCGGGATGTCCTTGTCCCGCTCGATCATGCGCAGAGTTGACAGGTCGATGTCCATCTCAGTTCTCCTCCTTTGACGCCTGCGCGTCGCGACGATTGAGCTCCACCTGGACGACGGCCTTCGCCACGTCAGCAAGCTGGACCTCACGAGTGGTGTACACGGGCTTATGCGGTTTGGAGTTCTCGGCCTCGACCTCGAGGGTCACGACCTCCTCGCCAGCCTCAGCGATACGACCGTCAAAGGTCTCTCCGGACTTCTGCCCCTCGGCCGGATTGAGGGTGAACCGCACCAGGTGCCCGATGTTGCGTCGATAATGGCGCGGCTGGGTGAGGGGGGTAGAGACACCGCGCGAGGAGACCTCGAGGGTATACGGGGACTCCCCCATAGCGCCGGAATCGTCAAGGCAATGCGAGATCTCGGCGGTGGCCTCAGAGATCTCGTCAAGGCTAGGTCCGTGACCGTCGGGGCCGTCACCGTCGATCGTCACGCGCACGAGGCGACGACGTCCGGCAGGCACGACGTCGACGCGATCAAGTTCGAGCCCGACCTGGGACACGACCGGTTCCAGTAGGCGTGTGAGCCTCTCTGCATTCATCTGTGTCTCATCCTATTGTCGTTGTAAATTGTCCGCACTGAGTTTAGCCACTCCCCCAACCAGCCGGACTTGGCCGCCTCACCGACGGCTATAGCGATAATGCAGCTCAGGATCGATAGGCTGAAGCCATGATCGCCAGGAGAACCATTCTTGCCAGCGGAGCTGCCTTCGTCACTATCGGATTGACGGGCTGTGGCCACAATTCTCCTGAGAAGAAGACGACGCCGGTTCGTGCAACAACCACGGCATCTGCACCACACCGAAGCGACGCGGTATCGACGGAAGCACTGCTAGCAGACCTCGCTACCAAAGCCGCTCGCAGCGCCACTGACGGCCAACGGACGGTGCTCAACCAGGTTGCCGCAGCTCACCGCCGCCACCTCGAAGTGCTGAGCCAGTCCAACCCGTTCTCCGGCAGTACCGCCACACCGTCTGCGGCCATTTCCCCCACCCCACGCACCGCTGGCCAGGGATCGCCGCTGGCTCTGTTACAACACCACGAAAAGGCTGCAGCTACCCAGTATCTGGAGATCTGTCAGACGGCTCAGGATTCCTCTGAAACTCTGTTGTGGGCCAGCCTGTCGGTGTTCTGTTCGGCCTTTAATCCTTCTGCTCCAGCTCCCCAGCCGACCCCGAAGGTCGTTCCGGTGACAGTCGGGCAGGAACCTCTCACCAATGCTCAGCAGGCGCTACTGACCCACCTCAACGCCCTCGTCGCAGGCTTGGAGTGGGGTATTGGACGCCTTGGGGAGAACGACCCGCTGCGCACCTGGGGATGGGACCGACGAGAACAAGTTCTTGCTCAGCGCGCAGAGGTGCGTCAAAGCATTCGGGATGCATCAACAACCCCGACCCCCGACGTGCCCGGGTACCCGATGTCGCCTGCCCCCGTCAACGATGCAGCAACCCGGTCGTTGTGGTCCGGATTGGAAGCGAACGTGCTTTCTGGTTGGGGCCGCGTTACGGCTGCCAGCGGGTCGGCTGCACGTCCCCATGCAGTCGCCTCAATGGTGAGTCAAACCCAAGTTCTTGCCCATTTGGGTACTGGCGTGACGACCTGGCCAGGTTGGGTCTAAGCCACACCTAGGACCACGAATCCTCTCTGGTTAGACTCCCCAGATCAGCTGAACGAGCATTCGCACCGCCAGAACACTGGTAACGATAAGAAACATCGTCCGCACGAAGCCGTTGCCATGTTTCATAGCTGTTCGGGCACCGATTAATCCCCCGAGAACATTCGAGACAACCAGCGGCCAAGCGATATGCCACCAGACGTGGCCGTGGATCGCCAACGTGGTGATCGTGACGAGATTTGTTACCGCGTTGCAAATCTTCGCCATTCCGGAAGCTTTAAGGAACGAATACCTGCCAACAGCGACGTACGTAAGTACCCAGAAGGTTCCGACCCCCGGCCCGATAGCGCCGTCGTAGCACCCGAGGAACAACCCGATGATCGGAACCAGGACAGGGTGTTTGCCACCCTCGCCATTGTGGTCTGCCCCCAGTGACGGCCTCCTCCAGGTATAGATGCCGATGATGACCAGCACCACCAGGAGGATGGGCGTGTAGACAGCCCGCGACATGTAAGTAACGATGCGCGCACCCAGCACGGCACCTAGACCAGCCAGGACGGCCGCCCACAGGAACATTCGCCAATCTGGACGCTGTTTACGCAGATACCCCACTCCAGCAGTGAGATTCCCTACGACCTGGGCTGCCTTGTTCGTGCCGACGATCGTCGCCACCGGTGTCTCGGTCGGTAGACCGACCAGCAAAGATGGCAACATGATCAGTCCGCCTCCGCCCACCACGGCATTGACCCAACCCGCCATAAAGGCGGCAAGGACAAGTCCAGCGAAGACCCAAGACGTCACGTGTCAACCTTCCCTGTGACACCAGCAGTAGGGGTCCCACCCCCGAAGGGGCGGGACCCAATATGTGTTCTCGGTCCGGAAATGCCTCAGGCCCAAGGATGCGCCAGCAGCAACTCCGTGTTGTGATCGACCGATGTACCGAGCCTACCCATTCTCGTATGGACGTCGTTCGCGCCAAACTCTCGGTACAGACTGGCCAGACCATCCGGGTCGGTGGTGTCGTAGTCGGCCTGGTACGGAGCATTGGACTCGATGAGCGTGGTAAAGATGCTCACGGTGCCGTCGTGATTGTCGGCAAGCTCGATGATGCGGGCCATCTGGGGAAAGTCGACGTGGGAGGCCGTGTTGATCTCCCACCAGCTGCGACGAGCATCGAGAGCATGGTGGTGTGCGGTGATGTTGTTCGCATGCACGTGTCCATTGACCCAGGCAAGCACGTTCGGGTAGTGCGATAGCAGGGAGACTAACTCCGGGCCGAGGTGACGGATGCCCGTACCGTCGCCGGGGAGGACGGGGTTGTCCATCGTCATCGAGTCGTGGTGACTGAAAAGGACGAACATTGTGTCGCTCACATCGTGATGATGACGCACACCGAGATCGTCGTAGTACACGCTGCTGCCGGCGCGCAGCACGGATTTAAGCCACCTCCACTGACGGTCGTCGATAGAACCATTGGTGTACCCGGCCCGATTCGTCGAGTCCAGGCTGATTCCGGTCACGCCGTTGGCAATCGGAAAGGTGTAGTAACCGCGTACAGCATTGAGGTCATCCTCACTGAAACCATGGCCGTGCGGGCCCGCACCATTGACGCCGTCGCGCAAATGAGCCTTGATGAATTCGAAAGGGGTGAAGGGTACGCGACGTTCGTCCGCGGTAACCTGTCGAGTCAGCGACGCAGCATCGTTGGACAGGACGATTGGTCCATTTCCCTGAGCCGCCTGGAGGTAGGCCTTGGTGTCCTTGTCGCTGGCGAAACCGGTGATTTTGCGTTCACTGGTGTACATCGCCTGCAGCAGTCCCCAGTCAGAAGGCAGGGTGCCCTGGATCGAATCGTCGTGGTTCCCGAATACCGCATACCACGGAATCTTCACGCCAGAGGAGGTCACGGGGGCCATAACGCGACGGAAATAGCCGTCTACCTGGGGAAAACCGGCACGCTTGTATATGTCACTGCTATGCGATTCGGGATTGTAGAACAGCGGATTCCCGAAAGTTTGCACACTTTCCCAGCGATCGCGAGCGCCGGTATTGGGGACGATCGTGCCACCGGCCAACAACGCGAGATACCAGTCGAGTTCCACGTGTTCGTGATTATCGGTGTTGTCACCAGTGCTGACGAGAGCGTCAAAGGCCCGGCCAGTAACCGGACCACCCTGAAGCGAATTGACTCGGCGCACCAAGGAAGCCGTGGCGAGCGGCCCCAACGCCTCCTGCGGGCGGAAGGCAGGGCCAGCCAGTGGATGCAAGAACTCGACCCGCATCGGTGACTGCACGTCGGTCACGTGCAGGTCGGTCACCTGAACGAAGGACGCCAAGCCATCGCGGCGGTCGTCGCGTCCGCTCTTGCCCCTAGCGAGTTCCTCACGGACGACGAGCGGGTAACCGCGCTGTGCCTTGATCCTGCGGTAGCCGCTGCCCGGATCTAGCAGACCCACCTGTTCAAGGGTGGTGCCGGACGTGGAATGGAGACGCTTCGACGCATGGGCCAACGCTGGGGTGGTGCCGGCCACCGCCGCAGCGGCGACCAGGGTCACACCACCAAGAAACGTCCGCCGTCCCAGCGTATTTCTGGCCGCCTTGTCGTCATTTCTGGTCAACTCGTCTTCGTTCTCTGGCATCGTTCACCTTTCGCAAGGTCGAGGGGCCGTTTAGCCTGACTTACGAGCACCATTGTCAGGCGTTTATTGGGTCACTTCCGCGCCAGATTTCGAGAACAGTTGGCGACCATATAGCAACGTGCAGATGTCGTTCGGTTAAACGATCGACGCCACTTCGGCTTTTACCCGCGCACCTCCTTGAAGACGGCGCACACAGCCTCGGCTACGCCAACCTGACGGTTCTCGCCCGTGACACGGTCGCGCACTTCGACCAGGCCATCCTTGAGCCCCCGGCCGACGACCACCGAGGTTGGCATGCCGAGAATCTCGCTATCAGCAAACTTCACTCCAGGGGACGCCTTGCGGTCGTCTAAGAGGACTTCGAGACCAGCCTCGGCCAGTTCACGGGCAATGCGCGTGGCCTCGTCAAGGATCTCTGTTCCCTTGCCGGTGGCGAGCACCTGGACGTCGAAGGGGGCAACCTCACGTGGCCAGCACAACCCCTTCTCGTCACAGGTACCCTCGGCGATAGCAGCCACGGCACGGGAGACGCCCAGACCATAAGAACCCATGGTGACCGTCACCAGCTTGCCGTTGTGATCGAGCACCTTGAGCCCAAGGGCATCAGCGTATTTCTTACCAAGCTGGAAGATATGGCCGATCTCGATGCCGCGGGCTAGGTGAAGTTCACCACTGCCGTCAGGGGCCGGATCACCTTCGCGAATCTCGGCGACGTCAATAACGCCATCGGGGGTGAAATCGCGACCGGCTACAAGATTGAAGACATGTCGATCCTTCTGGTCGGCTCCGGTAATCCATGACGTCCCGGTCACGACGCGGGGATCAACGAGGTACCGCACCTTTGAGGAGTTGTTCTCGCCGAGGGCTCCCGGCCCGATGTAGCCCTTTACCAACTGTGGATTGGCAGCGAAGTCCTCTTCTGTGAAAGGTTCAACCACCGCGGGCTCCAGAACCGCCTCCAGTCGCTTCTCATCAACGTCACGGTCTCCAGGAAGCCCGATGGCTAACGGCTCGCGGGTGCCATCAGGGTAGGCCACCATGAATACAACGTTCTTCAGGGTATCGGCCCCCGTCCACGGACGGTCTGCTCGCGGACGCACCTCATTGGCTATCCTGACAAGCGACTCGATGGTCGGGACGCCAGGGGTGTCAACAACCTCAGCCTCCAGCAACCCGTCGATGGGCAGCGGATCAGGAGCGGCCATCCGGACGGCCTCCACATTGGCGGCGTAACCGCCGGAAGAACGAACGAAGGTGTCCTCACCGTTGGCTGCAATGGCTAGGAACTCCTCGGATCGGGATCCACCCATCGGGCCGGACATAGCCTTGACAATGGCGTAGTCGAATCCAAGCCGGTTGAAAATGCGAATGTAGGCGTCGCGTTGAGCCTGGTAAGCCTCGTCGAGCCCTTCCTGAGCGACATCAAAGGAATAGGCATCCATCATGACGAACTCACGACCGCGCAGGATGCCGGCACGAGGACGGGCCTCGTCGCGATACTTGTTCTGAATCTGGTAGAGGCACAGTGGCAGGTCCTTGTACGAGGAGTACAAGTCCTTGACCATGAGGGTGAACATCTCCTCATGGGTCGGCCCCAGCAGCATATCCACCCCTTTACGGTCTTTGAGACGGAAGAGGTTATCGCCGTACTCGACCCAGCGTCCGGTCTCCTTGTAGGGGTCAGAAGCGAGTAGCGCGGGGAAACTCACCTCCTGAGCCCCGATGCCAGCCATCTCTTCGCGGCAGATGGCCTCAATCCTGCGCATCACTCGGAGCCCGAGTGGGAGCCACGAGTAGACGCCGGGAGCGACCCGGCGGATATATCCAGCCCGGACGAGCCAGCGATGGCTAGGGACTTCAGCATCGGCCGGGTCCTCTCGCAGAGTTCGGACGAATAGCTGTGACATGCGCATCAACACGACGTGTACCTTTCCGACCGCGCGCGACCCTCCGCCGCCCTTCGGCGTGACCGGCCACGGCCATGTCGAATCCTAGCGGCAGGCACCACCGTCTCGTACGGCATCGCCGACCTCAAGTAGAATTGATAACCGTTCTCATTATACAGTTAGCCGAACATCACAGGAAGACAATGGAGGCCACCGTGAAACGGTTCGCATCGCTCCTTGCCGCCCTACTGACGTTCCTGATGATCAACCCGTCATCGGCGAACGCGGCAGCACCGGACCAGGAGCTCCTGCACAACGGCCATGTCGACGCCGCCCTCACCGAGGGGGATCAGGCAACTGACAGGCCCACCACTCAAGTACTCGGGGATAGCACTGACCTCAACGATCGCGATTCCACCGACATTTCTCCTTCCCCGGATGCCGACGACAGCATCGTGCTCGACCACGGTCACGCCGATATCTTCCGGGTGGGATCGTCCCCCGATGGCGGTATCGACCTTAAGCTCAAAGAGGACGTCACCGGTGACGGGGTACTCCACACCCCCGAGAACGTCCTTCTCAACATCAAAGATTCCGCTCTCACCGATATCCCGGCCAGCCTTCCTGGTGCCCCTCAGGGATATGTCCTGCCGCTGACGCAGAACCAAGATCTGCTGTGGCCAGGGTGGGAGACCTTCGACGTCAAGCGTAACGGTTTCGATTCGGTCAAGATCACGGTCAGCAACGTCAAGGGCCCCGGCAAAGTACACCTGTTCTCCCAAGGTCCCTTCGGTGCCGTCCAGCCCCTGCTTGACGGCACCGCGACCGAGCTACCTGGCACTATCACTGTCGCTCAGCCGTCCCACGTGCACGCTAACTGGGTGTTCGGCCAGACAGGTGTGTACACCATGACCGTTCAGGCCACAGCGCACAGGACCGGCAAGAAGTTCCAGACCACGCCGCACACCTACACCTGGGTGGTCGGCGACACGACTCCCCTCCCTGAACCGTGGGGAAAGCCAACTCCGCCGCCGACGCCCACTCCGTCCCCAACTCCAAGCGTCACCCCGGCTCCGTCGCTCCTGTCTCTTATACACATCTGACGCTGCCGACGAAGGCTTAGGTGTAGAT
>ERZ1031191.11-NODE-11-length-48853-cov-6.717283_pt1 | contig 48853 bp, 41 predicted proteins | sample MGYA00516576_ERZ1031191 | MGnify/ENA primary metagenome ERZ1031191 (study PRJEB33718, sample SAMN03159780) | human skin metagenome | collected 2014-02-25 | study: EMG produced TPA metagenomics assembly of the PRJNA266117 data set (Human skin bacterial metagenome and...
GATCTACACCTAAGCCTTCGTCGGCAGCGTCAGATGTGTATAAGAGACAGGCGGCTTGTTTCTTCTCTTTGCGTTGGGCCCGTTGCGCCTTTTGCTTGGCGGTGCGTTGGCGTTGCTGCCGGGCCAGCGAGCGGGCGCGATCGCGGGCGCGCTGCTTACGCATATCCTCTTCCTCATCCAGCTTGGCGCCCAAGGAACCTAGGATGTAGAGCGTTAGCCCTACAACGATGAGGTAGACGCCCGCATCGAAGACCAACGCCGAAGGCAGCGACACCTTGCCAATGAGCGGAATCTCCGGCGAGGTGTACCCGCTGGTAAGCGGCGGGTGGCCAAAGAACATGGGGGTCACGGCGGCCAGTGCGGACAAGAAGAGGCCGGTGCCCATGGTGCGGCCGGCGTCGATAGGCAGGGTCTCTTCCAATTCCGCGCGCCCGCCGGCCAGGTAGCGCAGGATGAGCGCCAGCGCGGCGACGAGGCCGCCGGCAAAGCCGCCACCCGGGGCGTTGTGGCCGGCGAAGAAGAAGTAGAAGGATAGCGCGACCATGGACGGGAAGAGCACGCGGGTGGAGACGTCAATCATCAGCGAGCGGTTGAGCGCCTGCTCCGATTCCACCCCGGCGGCCAGCCAGCGCCGGCCGGTTACCCGCAGGGTAGGGCGGCGGCTTTCGCGGCCGAAGGATTGGGTGCGATAAATCAGCGAGACCACGCCCAGTGCGGCAATGATGATGACCGTGATTTCGCCAAAGGTGTCCCACGCGCGCAGGTCTACCAACAAGACGTTGACGGTATTGGCGCCGTGCCCAATCTCCTTGGCCAGATCCGGCATGAACTCGGAGATGGGCTTGGACTGCCGGGCGTTAATGGCAAACATTGCAACCACGGTGACCGTCAGGCCCGTGCCCACCGATAGCCAGGCGCGCAGGCGACCCATCTTGGGGTCTTGCTTCCACTCGGCGGAAGCGGGCATGCGGCGCAGGACCAGCATGAAGATAACCATCACGATGGTCTCCGTCAGCAGCTGGGTCAGCGCAAGATCTGGTGCACCGTGGAGCGCAAAGATAAAGGCGAGCGTATAACCGGTCACGCCTACGATGATGACGGCGGACAGGCGGTTATCGGTGACCGTGGCGGCCACTGCGGCGACCATAATGATGACGGCGGCCACGATCTGCCAGGGATTTTCCGCCACAATCATCCGAATATCGGTGAGGTCGCCCTTGATGAGCATGGCTACCGGCAGCAACATCAAGGTGGCAAAAATAACCGTGAGGTTCAGCTGTAGGGAGCCGCGCTGCGTGGTTGCCGTCGTGCGCAGCGAGAGCTGGCGCAGAAGAGCAATGACCGAATCATAGGCATCATCCGCATTGCCCAGTGCAGGGTAGGTGAATTGCCACTTGACTAGGGCTTGGCGCTGCCAGTGCATGACAATACCGCCCACAATAATGAGCACGGAAAGGCCCAGTGCCACGGTAAAGCCGTGCCACAGCGCCAGCTCACTATGCTCCTTCGGGCCAAAGGTGGAGTTGAGGTGCTGGTCAAAGGCTGCCGAGAGCGGCTTGGGGAATATACCCAGTACCACGGTCAGGGCGGTCAGTAGGGCAGGGGAGAGCCAGAGCCCCATGGTGACGGGATGCATCTTGGCGACGGTCTCTGCTGGCTCCGTGCCATTAACCTCCTGCTTGGTAGCGAAGGCGCCCCACAAAAAGCGCAGGGTATAGGCCATGGTGAGGATAGAGCCGAGGACATAGGCCACGAGCATCATATTGCGCGGCATGCCGGCCAGTAGGTCCTCGTGCATGGTGGCTTCCAGCACGGCCTCCTTGGCCACGAAGCCAAAGAGCGGTGGGACGCCGGCCATGGACAGGCCAGAGATGATAGCGATGCCAAAGAGGAAGGGCTCCTTGCGCCCCAGGCCGGATAGCTTGGTGATATCCCTCGTGCCCGAGCAGTGGTCGATGGCGCCGACGACCATAAAGAGCGCAGCCTTAAAGAGCGAGTGTGCAAAGGTCAGCGCGAGAGCGGCCTGCATAGCCTCGCGGGAACCTACAGCTGCGATGGAAGTAATAAAGCCCAACTGGGAGACGGTGCCATAGGCCAGCACCAGCTTCAGGTCGCGTTGCTTGAGCGCCATCCAGCCGCCCAGCAGCATGGTAAATACGCCGAGGGAGATAACCACCACGTGCCAGGTGGCAACCTCATACATCGATGGCGCGAGGCGCGCGACTAGGTAGATGCCTGCCTTCACCATCGCGGCGGAGTGGAGGTAGGCGGACACCGGCGTCGGCGCCGCCATCGCACCCGGCAACCAGAAGTGCGCCGGCGCGATTGCGGACTTCGTCAGCGCGCCCGCCAAGATGAGCACGATGGCGACCGTGACAAATGGCGTCTGGGCAAAGTGCTGACAGGCGGCGATATCGCTAAAGGTCCACGCTCCGGTCTGGCGTCCGAGCAGGATGATGCCCATGAGCATGGACAGCCCGCCCAGTGCGGTGACCATAAGTGCCTGCTGCGCGGCGCGGCGGGAAGAGGCACGCTCCGCGTAGTAGCTGACCAAAAGGTAGGACAGCATGGAGGTAATCTCCCAGAACACGTACATCAGCAGGAAATTATCCGCGGCCACCAGACCAAACATGGCGGTGGCAAAGCCCACCATCTGCGCGGCGAACATGGCCAGGCGGCGCCGCGTGCCGTCAAAATAGCCCCAGCAATACACCAGCACCAAGGCACCCATGCCCAAGATGATGAGGCTAAATAGCGCGCCTAATCCGTCCAAGCGGAGACTAAAACTCAGGTTGGCGGACGGCATCCATTCCACGGTGCGTTCGACCGCACCGCCGTCTGAGAAGGTGCCGCGCAGGAAATGCACGAGAGTCCACACGAAGCCTGTGCCGGGGACCAGTGCCAAAATTCCAAAAGCCGGGCGACCCATTCGCATGATGAGCAGCGGCGCGACCACAGAGGCGGCTATAAGAGCACCCAGAAGTACTAGCACGTTGGTTACTGCGCTCCTTATGGTTGTGTCACGTTCTTGTACCCCGCTGCCGCGAATACCACGAGCGCACAACTGACGAGAGGCGAGAACATTCACGAGCCGCGCGCCGCTGAGTACGCCGCGGCGGCACAGTGCAAGCAACATGGCCGAGCGCGGGGCCAACTTTTCGCCACTTTACCGGTTTTTCCACGGCTTTGAAAGAAAAAATTTTGTGCACTGTAATATATACCGCTATTTCGGGCCGTCTTAGAGCAGAAAGAAACCCCGCATCCCATCGGTTAGGGAGGCGGGGAGTTTGGGGGTAAGCCGCTAGGCGTAGCGCTGCAAGAAGAGCGCTTCTGCGGCAGCGATGTGTTCGATCTCGGTGGGATCGACGGACTCATTGGCCGAGTGGATGGTGCACTTTGGCTCCTCCACGCCGTAGAGGGCGATCTCCGCGTTGGGGTGAGCCTCCTGCAGCTCGGTGGTCAGCGGGATGGAGCCGCCCATGCCCTGTGCGGCAGTATCCGCGCCGTAGGCCTCGGTGAGGCACTCGCCCAGTAGGGCAGCGGCAGGCTTTTCCGGATCTGTGGCAAAACCGGCATTGGCCTCGAGCACCTCGGCCTTAACGTGGGCGCCCCATGGGGTGTGGGCGCGGAGGTGATCACAGACGGCGTCGGCAATCGCGGCGGCATCGGCACCGGCCGGAACGCGCAGGTTGAGCTGCGCGGAAGCGGTGGCGGGCACGGCGTTGACGGCCTCTGACACCGGGGTGGAGGTAAAGCCGGTCACGGTAATGGCCGGGCGGGACCAGACCATGTTGGCCACCGGGGTGGCACCGGCCGGGTCGTCTTCGCCCATGATCTTGGTGCCCTCCAGCAGCTGCGCATCGGCGCGGAAGGCCTCTGCCGGGTACTCCTGTCCGAACCACTCGGCGGTGGTATCTACGCCGTCGATTACGGTGCGGCCGTACTCATCGGACAGGGAGTCGATGGCGCGCATCAGGGCCTTGGCGGCATCCGGTGCCGCGCCGCCAAACTGGCCGGAGTGCACGGCGGAGGCCAAGGTATCGACTTGCACGCCAATCTGCGCGCCGCCGCGCAGGGACGTGGTCAAGGTCGGCTGGCCCACAGCGGCGTTGCCCGCATCGGCGATGAGGATGGCGTCGGCAGCAAAAAGCTCCGGGCGATCCTTGATGAGCTGGGACAGGCCCTCGCCGCCGCGCTCCTCAGAGCCCTCGATGAGGTACTTCAGGTTCACCTTGGTGCCGCCGTTATTGTCCACCGCGCGCAGGGCAGCTAGGTGCATGGCCACGTTGCCCTTGCAGTCGGCGGCGCCGCGGCCGTACCAGCGGGTGGTGCCATCGGCGGCCTCACGCTCGGTAAGGGTGAACGGATCGGATTCCCAAGCCTCGCGATTGCCGGCCGGCACCACGTCATAGTGGGAGTAGAGCAGCACCGTCTTGGCGGCCTCATCGCCCTTGCGCTCACCCAAGATGGCGGTGGAGTCATCGGCCGTAGTGATGGTTTCCACGCTCACTCCAGCCTCTTCGAGTGCGGATTTAACCCACTGGCTTGCGCCCTTGGTCTGGTCCTCCAAACCTTCCTCGTCGTGGACGGAATTAAAGGCCACGAGCTCGCTGAGCTGGCGGAAAATGGTCTCGCGATCGTTGCGAATGCTTTCATTAAGTGCAGTCATGTTCTCTACGGTACCCGCCCACCCCAAGCTATAGAGCAACCGGAATAGGAAAACGCTGGGGTGGTGAACTAAAATTTATTCATTCCACCCTGTGCGGATTCTGTCCGTTCGGACTCAAACCGAGGAAAGAAACCGATACCAAACAGATAGAAACGGGCGTAGCAGGCTGCGGCCCGCTGTAGCCCGCTGCGTGGGTGAAACAAGAAACTTTCATAGCCGAGAATAGAAAGGACCTGGCATGGCGAACGCATCATCCGCCGCAGGTTCCAAGGCCTCCCTGCCCGAGCTGACTCTGCGCGGCATCATTATCGGTGGCCTGATCACCCTCATCTTCACCGCCGCCAACGTGTACTTAGGCCTGAAGGTGGGCTTGACCTTTGCTACCTCCATCCCGGCCGCCGTGATTTCCATGGCGGTGCTGCGCCGGTTCAAGGGCCACAACATTAAAGAAAACAACATCGTGCAGACCATTGCCTCTGCCGCGGGCACCTTGTCCGCCATCATCTTTGTGCTCCCCGGCTTGGTGATGGTGGGGTACTGGCAGGGTTTTGGCTTCGTACAGACGGCCGGTGTGTGCATCATCGGCGGCGTGCTGGGCGTGATGTATTCCATCCCGCTGCGCCGCGCTTTGGTCACCGGCTCCGATCTGCCCTACCCGGAGGGCGTGGCCGCGGCCGAGGTCCTCAAGGTGGGCGATGAAAATGCGTCCGGCACCAGCCAGGAAGAAAATGCCAAGGGCCTGCGCGTCATCGTCGCCGGCGGCATTACCTCGGCCGTTATGGCGCTGCTGACCGCAATGAAGGCCGCCGCCTCCGAGGTCACCGCCTATTTCAAGCTCGGCGCCGGCGCGACCACCCTGGGCACCAGCCTGTCCACCGCGCTTATCGGCGTGGGCCACCTGGTGGGCCTGCCGGTAGGCATTGCCATGCTGGTTGGCGTGGTGATTTCCTACTTCATCTTGCTGCCCATTTTCACCACTGGCGATATTACGGGCGCCACCGCGCTTGCCGACGTCGTCGATACCACCTTCTCCGATGACATCCGCTTCATCGGCGTGGGCACCATGGCCATTGCCGCCATTTGGACCCTGCTGAAGATTGCCGCTCCCATTGCCGTGGGCATCCGCCAGTCCCTAGCCTCCTCGCGCGCCCGCAAGTCCGGCTCCGCCGTGGACGTCACCGAGCGCGATATTCCCTTCCCCTATGTCGCCACTACCATCGTGGCGTTCATGGTGCCTATCGCGCTGCTGTTGTGGGACTTCGTGCGCGGTACCGATATTCACGACCACATGGCCGTGCTCATCACCGTCTCTGTCCTCTTTACCCTGCTGGTGGGCCTGATTATCGCCTCCGTGTGTGGCTACATGGCCGGCCTGATTGGTGCGTCCAACTCGCCAATTTCCTCCATCGGCATCATCGCCGTGCTCGCCGCCTCGCTGCTCATCGCGGCTGTCACCCGCGGCACCACTGCGGATCCTTTGTCTTTGGTGGCCTATACGCTCTTCACCGCGGCCATCGTCTTTGGCATTGCCACCATTTCCAATGACAACCTGCAGGACCTCAAGACTGGTCAGCTCGTCGGCGCTACTCCGTGGAAGCAGCAGGTAGCGCTCATCATCGGCGTGGTCTTCGGCTCCCTGGTCATCCCGCCGATTCTGCAGGTCATGCTCAATGGCTTCGGCTTCCAAGGCATGGAAGGCGCCGGCGAAGACGCCTTGGCCGCCCCGCAGGCCGCCCTGATGTCCTCCGTTGCCTCCGGCATCTTCGATAGCTCGTTGGACTGGAACCTCATCTTCATCGGTATGGCCATTGGCGCTGTCCTTATTATTATTGACGAGCTCCTGCGCAAGTTCACCGATAAGTACTCGCTGTCCCCGCTGGCCGCCGGCATGGGCATGTACCTACCGGCCGCCCTGACCATCGTCATCCCCATCGGCGCCATCCTGGGCACCTTCTATGACAAGTGGGCCGCGAAGCAATCCCACCCGGAGTTTGCCAAGCGTATGGGTACCCTCCTGGCCACCGGCCTCATCGTGGGTGAGTCCCTCTTTGGCGTGGTCAACGCCGGCATCATTGCCGCTGCTGGCGGCGAGAGCCCGCTAGAGATCTTCGAGGGCGGCACGTCTGCCACCATCGTCGGCGTGATTCTCTTTATTTTCGCGCTGACGTTCATCTACCGCTGGACTAAGCGCACGGTCAAGAGCTCCTAGTTTCTGATCCATTCCTTATATAATGGCGTCCCTTCGCGGGGGCGCCATTTTTTTCTTGCAGTCGCGGTAGGAGAGTGCCAGAATGGTCGTTAGCACTCGCACAGTATGAGTGCCAGATAAATCTACATCGTTGTGGTTGAGGTTGGTTCACACTCACCAGCCATGCCGTCGCGGGCGTCCGCAGCGAGAAAGACGTGAGTGTCGTCCTCAATAAACCAAGGAGCACAAACACAATGGCAAAGATTATCGCTTTTGATGAAGAGGCCCGCCGCGGCCTCGAGCGCGGCCTCAACACGCTTGCCGACGCCGTCAAGGTCACCCTCGGCCCCAAGGGCCGCAACGTCGTCCTAGAAAAGTCCTGGGGCGCCCCGACCATTACCAACGACGGTGTTTCCATCGCTCGCGAAATCGAGCTCGAGGATGCTTACGAGAAGATCGGCGCCGAGCTGGTCAAGGAAGTTGCCAAGAAGACTGACGACGTTGCAGGCGACGGCACCACCACCGCAACCGTGCTGGCACAGGCTCTGGTACGTGAGGGTCTGCGCAACGTAGCCGCAGGTTCCAACCCGATGGGCATCAAGCGCGGCATCGAGACCGCAACCAAGAAGGTTGTGGACTCCCTGCTGTCTTCCGCCAAGGAAGTAGAAACCCAGGAGCAGATTGCTACTACCGCTGGCATCTCTGCTGCTGACCCGGCCATCGGCGAGAAGATCGCCGAGGCTATGTACACCGTGGGCAACGGCTCCGTAAACAAGGACTCCGTTATCACCGTGGAAGAGTCCAACACCTTCGGCGTTGACCTCGAGGTAACCGAGGGCCTGCGCTTTGATAAGGGCTACATCTCCGGCTACTTCGCTACCGATATGGAGCGCCAGGAAGCAGTCCTGGAGGATCCGTACATCCTGCTGGTTTCCTCCAAGATCTCCAACATCAAGGATCTGGTTCCGCTGCTGGAGAAGGTCATGCAGTCCGGCAAGCCGCTGCTGATTATCGCTGAGGACGTTGAGGGCGAGGCCCTGTCCACCCTCGTTGTGAACAAGATCCGCGGCACCTTCAAGTCCGTTGCGGTTAAGGCACCGGGCTTCGGCGACCGCCGCAAGGCCACCCTGCAGGACATGGCCATCCTCACTGGCGGCCAGGTCATCTCCGAGGAGGTCGGCCTCTCCCTCGAGACCGCCGAGCTCGAGTACCTGGGCCAGGCACGCAAGGTTGTCGTCACCAAGGACGAGACCACCATCGTTCAGGGTGCTGGCTCCCAGGAGCAGATCGACGGCCGCATCAAGCAGATCCGTGCCGAGATCGAAAGCTCCGACTCCGACTATGACCGCGAGAAGCTGCAGGAGCGCCTGGCTAAGCTCTCCGGCGGCGTTGCCGTCCTCAAGGTCGGTGCCGCTACCGAGGTTGAGCTCAAGGAGCGCAAGCACCGCATCGAGGACGCAGTCCGCAACGCAAAGGCTGCCGTGGAAGAGGGCATCGTTGCCGGCGGCGGCGTAGCACTGCTGCAGGCCGCTTCCGTCCTGGACTCCCTGGATGACCTCAAGGGCGACGAGGCTACCGGCGTCAAGATCGTGCGCGAGGCACTGTCTGCACCGCTGAAGCAGATTGCACACAACGCTGGCCTGGAGCCGGGCGTGGTTGCTGACAAGGTTTCCTCCCTGCCGGCAGGCGAGGGCCTGAACGCTGCTACCGGTGAGTACGTCAACCTCATGGAGGCTGGCATCAATGACCCGGTTAAGGTCACCCGCTCCGCTCTGCAGAACGCTGCATCCATTGCAGCTCTGTTCCTGACTACCGAGGCTGTCGTCGCTGACAAGCCTGAGCCGGCCGGTGCCAACAACGGCATGCCGGACGCTGACGCCATGGGCGGCATGGGCTTCTAAGCCCACCACGGTCCCACATTGCCTAGGAGGGGGGCTCGGATGCGGCCCTTAGCGGCCTTCTAGCCCCTTTGAGCGCCCCGCTTCTGTGCTTTAGAGCGCATGAGGCGGGGCGCTTCGGCGTGTCTGCACCACTTTGCATTGCCGATGCGATATGGGCGTGCCGCAAATTCGCGAGCCAATCGCTGAATCTGCTTGTCACTGTAGTTTTCTAATTGGTGCGAATGTTCAACTATCTGTATCTGATTCACTGTTCAGACAGGCGCACAATTCAGTGCCACGGGACTTAACACGCGAACCATGCGCCCCACTGACCCCGTATAGGGGTAATTTTCACGGGCTGAATTAGAAAAATTTTTTCGCTTGGGAAGGCTGGTTTACGGGCATAACTATCGTTCGCTACACCCCGAAGCGTTACAGTGTTAAATTTTATTTAACACAATCGACTATTTAGCAAACGAAAATCGCAGTTCAGGGCAATTGTGCCGCGAGGTGAAAATTTTCCAATACCCCCTATAGGATATAGCTCTTTTCTTATCAAATTGGGTAGATGTGAAGACACCAATGCAAAATTGACTTGCTTTAGATTGAACTTGTGCCAAAATACTTCTTGTGACGCCCACTGAGGGTGTCTGCAAACTGCAAACCCCTCCGTGGCAAATAGCTTCGGATCTATATTAGGAGTTCAAACATGGATCTCTCCACCATCCAGATGCACCTGGACAACTTCGTTAACACCTGGGAAGGCTGGCACAAGGTTGTCGAGGGTCTGTCCAACTGGGTCGGCATTGCTAATGCTTTCGACTCTTTCAAGACCTCCCTTGAGGTAGCTGACGCAGCTCTTCCGGCTCTCAGCTCCAACTAATTCAACCAGTTCTAATTTTCTAAGGAGATACTAAAATGGAGAATCTTTCCTCTACCCTGAACTTTGCTTTCGACATCTTCGGTGGCCTGTTCAATGCTGCTTACACCCTCATTGAGCCGCTGACCGAGGTTGCTGCGGGTGCTTCCAAGCTGATCGGTATGTTCGCATAAGAACATCCTTCAGCCCTGAGCATTAACGCTCGCTGAAGCAAGAAGGCCTACCGTTTCGGTAGGCCTTCTTTTTGTTTTGTTGTTCATTTGGAGGCAGGGGTAACTACAGAAATTTAGCGCGCTAGATGTCTACATTCGAGTTACACTAAATGCATGGCTGATATTAAAGACGACGACCTTCCCGAGATCGACCTGGCAAAAACTGACGGCTACGTCGTCGATGGAACCGATGAAGATGATCCTTCGCTGATCATGCCGGATGGTTCCCCGGTTCAGACTTGGCGGGAAAATTACCCCTATGACGAGCGTATGACTCGCGATGAGTACGAGTCTGTGAAGCGTGCTCTGCAGATTGAGCTACTGAAGTGGCAGAACTGGACCAAGGAGACTGGCCAGCGCCACATTATTATCTTTGAGGGTCGCGATGCGGCCGGCAAAGGTGGCACCATTAAGCGTTTTAACGAGCACCTGAACCCGCGTGGTGCTCGCACTGTGGCTCTGGAGAAGCCGTCGCCGCGTGAGTCCACCTCGTGGTATTTCCAGCGCTATATTGAACACTTCCCAGCCGGTGGCGAGATCGTCTTCTTTGACCGCTCTTGGTACAACCGCTCCGGTGTGGAGCGCGTGATGGGCTTTTGTACCGAAAGCCAGCACGCGGAGTTCCTCCGTGAGGTTCCGATGCTGGAGAACATGATTCTTGGCTCGGGTATCTCCCTGACCAAGTTGTGGTTCTCTGTTACCCGTAAGGAGCAGCGCACCCGCTTCGCTATCCGCCAGATCGACCCGGTGCGCCAGTGGAAGCTGTCCCCGATGGACTTGGCTTCGCTGGATAAGTGGGATGACTACACTCGCGCAAAGGAAGAGCAGTTCCGCTACACGGATACGGAAGAGTCGCCGTGGATCACCATTAAGTCCAACGACAAAAAGCGCGCCCGTATTAACGCCATGCGCTATGTGCTGTCCAAGTTCGAGTACACGAACAAGGACCACGAGCTAGTGGGCGAGGTCGATGAGAACATCGTCAAGCGTGGTCGCGACCAGATTGGTGACTAGGTTGAGCTAAATTAACCGCACTTTAGGCGGGAAACTCGGTAAGTCCGAGTTTCCCGCTTTTCGTTTTAGAGGTACCAAAAGGGGGTAAATAGGGAGGAATAGTTTCGCGGAAATTTGAGGATTTTAAAGGGCTAATTCCGTGCGGTTATGTTACGGAACCGTAGGTAACATTGTCGAAAACTATTTGTGGTCTCCGTCTCGGTAATTTTAGCATCACTGTTATCTCAATCTCATCTAGCGCAAGGATATGACCTACAGCACCACGAGGAGACAGTGATGATGAAGAAGCACGTAACCGCCTGCCTGACGGCGGCAGCAGTACTGGCGGCACCAGTTGCGGTATCTGGCACGCTCACGGCAGGGGCAATCGCCCAGGAAGCCCCGGCGCCTGCGCCCGCGGCAGACCAGAAACCAGATGTCCTTGGACGCCCAACCGTCTCGGAAAAGCAGGTATCCGATGAGGAAGGCTACTTCGACAGCGCTCACGGCGAGGGCGTGAAGATCTACTACCGCAAGCAGAAGGTGGCCAACCCACGCGGTGCGGTGGTTCTTGCGCACGGTGTCTCTGAGCACTCGGGGCGATACGATTACGTCGCCAAGCGCCTGCTGGATGCGGGCTACAACGTCTACCGTGTAGACCACCGCGGGCACGGCAAGTCCGCGGGCGGCAGCGTGCCACTGGGGCACATCGATAACTTCCAGTACATCCTGGATGATTTCGACCATGTGGTGGACATGGCCAAGGAGGAAAACCAGGGAGTAAAGACCTTCCTGCTGGGCCACTCGATGGGCTCGCTGACCGTGGAGGCCTATGGCATCCGTGAGCCGGGCAAGGTCGATGGCATCATCACCAACGGTGGCGGCGCGCCTCTGAACCTTTCGGGCAAAAATGTGGCCGGAAAGAGTATCACCCCGGATGATATTTCGGAGACCCAGAAGAAGTTGGACCCCACCATCTTTGAGCGCTTGCCGCTAGCTCAGCTCACCAGCTTTAACGCGCACTATGCGCAGAACCTGATTCCACACCGCACCGAAATCGGCGCACAATCGCCGGAGTGGAGCAAAAACATCAAGCTTTCTAACCCGTTCACGGATGGGGTCTCCACCAGCCAGGCGGTCAAGGATGAGTATGCTTCCAGCCCGCTCATCGCACAGAAGACCAGCGCCGGTACCGCCCTGCAGCTGGCGGCAATCGCGAATTATGACGCCGTCAATGCGGATCTCTTCACCGCCCCGACGCTCATCATGCACGGCACCAAGGACGGCATCGTGCCGCCGTATTTCTCCCAGGATTGGTACAACTCCATCTCTTCCGAAGATGTGGAGTATGTGACTTGGGAAGGCCAGAAGCATGAGGTCTTCAATGAGCCGGCTGCCGATCAGGCCCTCGACACCGTCGTGGACTGGCTCGATCGCCACGCCTAAATCCACGCGGGACACAAAGCGAGAACTCTTGGCAGGCATACAGTGCTTGCCAAGAGTTTACGTATATGTAACCGCCTCGTTGCCCAGGCCGGATAGAAATTGAATTATGAAAAATAAACTCTGTGCTTTCTCATCTGTCCTGGCGCTCACCGGAATGGTGGGCGCGCCCGTTGCGGCGGCCCAGTCCTCGCTTCCGGGTTCCTCCTTTGGTTCTTCTTTGGGGTCATCGTTGGGCTCTTCCTCGGGGTCTTCCCAGGGCTCGTCTGAGGGTTCCTCCGCGGGCGACGATGCGAAGCCGGAGGAAGCCGCTGAGTCGCGGGTGCTGTGGCAGGAAAGCTTCGATGAGGTGGATACCCCGGCGTGGTTTACCCACCGTGCGCCGGAGGGGTGGAGCACTGACGTGCACGGCGTGGACTCGGGCGAGGCCCGCTGGAAGGGCTGGACCTTTGGCGATATGCGCCACTGGACCTGGGCATCTGGTACCGATATGCGCCACTATTTCACCCAAGCGCATGACACTTTCGCCATCATCGACAACAAGCAGCAGCGCCTAGCCGAGGGCGATTCCATGACCGCCAAGCTGGAAAGCCCGGCCATCCCTGTAGCGGGGCAGGAGCGGGTGAATGTGGAATTCGACCACCATTACCGCCAGGGCAAGGACGGGCAAAATGCCACGGTGACGGTCTCCTTCGATGGTGGGGAAGCCCAGGAAATCGCCGCCTTTGATAAGGACGTCTTCTCCAAGCACGAGTCCATCGGCGTCGACGTGCCGGCCGGCGCGAAGAATATGCAGGTAAGCTTCAGCTACAACAACGGCAATGATGACTGGTGGTGGGCGGTGGACAACGTGGGCGTCGTCAAGCCGCTCGGTGAGCTTCAAGGCTCGCCGCAAGCTACCGTGGACGTGCTTTCCGACGTCCAGGGCGACCCCCAAGACTACAAAGACGCGATCCGCCAGTTGAACGGTATGGAGGATAAGGCCGGGGCGCTGGTGCTCAACGGCGACCTCGTGGACGATGGCTCGCAGCAGCAGTGGGATGATTTCTTGGCCGCGCACAGCGAGGTGCCACACGATTCGGGCAAGGAATTGTGGACCATCGGCAACCACGAAATGTATGGCAAGGAAGGCTCTAAGACCTACCTTGATCGCTTCCTGAAGTACTCCGGCCAAGACAAGCCGTGGAAGGAAGAGGTGGTGGACGGGGTGCCCCTGATTTCGGTGAATACCGAGTTCTATTCCGATATTCTGCGCCACGGCAAGGAGCCGTTCCAGCGCCTTAGCAAGGAGCAGCTCGACTGGCTAGATGAGCGCCTAGCGTATTGGGATGCTAAGGGCACACCGGCACTGGTCTTTAGCCATCCGTTGCTGCCGCAGACGGTTTCGATGTCTCATTCGGCGTGGTACCAGAATGACTTTGAGGACCTCGAGGCGCTTTCCAATGTGGTCAACAAGTACAACAACATCGTGTGGTTTAGCAGCCACAGCCACTCCTCGCTGCACCAAAATAACTGGTGGGGAACCCGCCGCTACGACGGCACCGGCGAGGCCGGCCGCACCGGTTTCCCGGTGGTCAACACCGGCGCCATCCTCAATGAGTACCTGCCGGATGGCGATAATGACGAGACAATCGTCAAAGAAAAGGAAGAGGCCTCCACCGGACTGCGGGTCAAGGTCTTTGCAGACCGCGTCCGGGTGGAGGCCTGGGACTTCAAGTCCGGCGAGATGATTAAATACCAGGACTTCGCGCGGTAGGGCGCAGGTTACTGCCGGTGGCCTATCGCTTCCACGGCTCGATGGGGTTGCCCTGCCATACGGCGTTGGTGGGCACGCGGTCACCGCGCATGACCAGCGAGCCGGGGCCTACGGTGGAGGCCGTGCCGATGAGCGAGGCCGGCAGCGCCACCGAGTGGGCGGCCAGCGTGGAGCCGTCCTGGATGGTGACGGTGTCTAGGCTCATCACGCGGTCCTGGAAGAGGTGGGTCTGCACCACGGTGCCAGGGCCCACGGTGGCGGCCTCACCGACGCGGATGAGGTCCGTTTCCGGGAACCAGTAGGAATCGATCCACGCGCCGCGGCCGATCTCCACGCCGAGGGCGCGCAGCCCCAGGTTGATCTCGCCGGAGCCGTAGGTGTGCTGGAAGAACCACGGCGCGGCGACGACCTCCACGAAGGTATCCTGCAGCTCGTTGAGCCAGACAAAAGCGGACCACAATGGGTGGTCGGCCGCGCGGTGCTTGCCCACACAGATCCACTTCACCGCGACGGTGACGGCCATGGCCACCGCACCCATGCCCATGAGTACGAGGCCGGAAAGGAGCCAGGTGAGGGGGAAGCCGAGGGCGTCGAGAAGCGAGTCGTAGACGCTGAGGGTTGCCGCGAGCAGCATGGCAGAAAACATCGGTGCCAAAAGGCGCATGGTTTCCACCACGCCGCGGGCAGCCTTGACGGCAAAGCCCGGGTTATAGGTCAGCGCCTCGCCCGAGTTGGCGGGGGAGTCCACCTCTACGGTCACGCGGCGCATACGCTCTGGCGGCGCACCCCACCAGTTGGCGCCGGCCTTTGTCTTCTTGGGGGTAGAAGAAAGAACGGCAACCAGCGAGTTCTTGGATAGCTTGCGGCCGGGTGCGGTGATGCCGGAGTTGCCCACGAAGGAGCGCTTGCCCACCTTGGTCTCGCCGGTGCGCATCCAGCCGCCGCCGAGCTCGTAGCCGCCGATCATGGTGTCATCGGCCAGGAAGGCACCCTCTTTGACCTCGGTGAGCTTGGGGATCATGACCGCGGTGGAGATTTCCACGTTGGCGCCAATCTCCGCGCCGAGCGAGCGCAGCCACGCTGGGGTCAGCTGGGAGGCATAGAGCGGGAAGAGCTTGGTGCGAGCCTCGTCCATGAGGCGCTCGATGGCCCACAGGCGCCAGCCCTTGGCCGAGCGCACGGGTGCTACGCCCGGGCTAATGCCCAGCGAGAGGATGCGCACGCCCAGCCAAGTCTGCAGCATATAGGTGGCAAAGGCCGCCAGCGCGCCAACGGGCGCGAAGAAGACCGCACCGACGAAGCTATCGCCGCCGGTGGAATGCACTAGGGCCAAGACGATGGCCGCGCCTACCGCCAGCGCAACAACCGGCTGGATGGCCAGCAGGACGGAGGTGGCGTCATAAATGGCCACCCACCACGGCCGGCGCTTCGGCGTATGGGACGGGAAGCGGTGCTTGGAGCGACCCACCTTCTGGGCAGGCGAGCCGGACCAGCGCTGGCCGTCCTTGATCTTCTTGCGGCCGGTAACGGTGGAACCGGCTTCCACGTGGGCATACTTGCCCACCACAGTGCCAGGCAGCAGCGTGGAGCGTGCGCCCACGCGAGCGCCTTCCTTGACGTCGATGGCACCCACATGCAGGATATCGCCGTCCAGCCAATAACCGGAGAGGTCCACTTCGGGCTCGATGGCGGCGTGCTTGCCCAAAGTGAGCAGGCCGGTCACCGGCGGCAGGGAGTGCAGGTCCACGCCGCGCTTGACCTTGACACCGAGCGTGCGGGCGTAGTTATTCACGCGCGTGGCACCGGCCAGGGAGCTCGCGCCGGAGGCATTAGCCCAGCGCTCGGCCGCCCAGATGCGCAGGTGCGTCGAACCGCCGCGCGGGTAATCGCCCGGCTTAATGCCGGCCGTAATAAGACGCGCACCGTAGCCGCCAATGGGGATGCGGCCGACGGGGGTGACAAAGACGATGAGCATGACGATGACCAGCCACCACGGATAGGCCGCGGCCCACTCAAAGCCCAGCGATGCCGCCACGGTGGAACCCAGCATGAGCCAGGCCAGCCAGCTGGAGGCGGCCAGCGTCATGACGGGGATCTGGATCAGGGTCTGGGCGAGCCGGGTGCCGAAGCCGACCTTGGTGACCTCGCGCATGGGGACGTCGGCAGCCGCGGGGCGCGGTTCGGCTCCCGCAATGAGCTCGGCCAGCGAGCCCAAGCGCGGGTGGTCGTAGAGGTCGCGCACGGCCACGGTGGGGTAGCGCTCCCTGATATGGCCCACGAGGGTCGCGGCCGCCAGCGAGGTGCCGCCGAGCGAGAAAAAGTCGGCGTTCTCGTCTTCCACGGACACGCCGAGCGTTTCGACCCACAGTTCTGCGAGCCACTTCTCGGTCTCGGTCAGCGTGGTCGATTCCACGCCCACTCCCGGCAGCGGCCACGGAAGGGCCTTCTTATCTACCTTGCCGGAGGTACGCACTGGCAGCTCCTCCATTACGCAGATGCGCGGGACGAGTGCGGCCGGCATGGTTTCGGCCAAGCGGGCGTGCGCGGCCTCGTGATCGAAGCCCTTGGCCTCATCCTCGAGGGAAACATAGCCCACCAAGACGGACTCGCCGCCCGGGGTCTTCTGCACGGCCACGGCCGAGTTATAGACGTTATCCAGGGCCGCAACATTGGCTTCGACCTCACCGAGCTCAATGCGGCGCCCGCCAATTTTCACCTGGTCATCCACGCGGCCGACGAAGTACAGCCCGTCTTCTTCCAGGCGCACGTGGTCACCGGTGCGATACGCACGCTGCCAGCCCATCGACTCCAGCGGAGCGTACTTCTCCGCGTCCTTGGCCGGATCCAGGTAGGACGCCAGTCCCACGCCGCCGATCACCAGCTCGCCGACGCCGCCCATTTCCACAGGCATGCCCTGCTTATCGACGACCACCAGGTCCCAACCATTCAGCGGCAAGCCAATGGACACCGGCCGGCCTGGCAGCATCTGCTGCGCACAGGCGACGACGGTGGCCTCGGTAGGGCCGTAGGTATTCCACATCTCGCGGTCCTCGGTGGCCAGGCGGTCCACCAACTCCTGCGAGCAGGCCTCGCCGCCGACAATGAGCAGGCGGATATTATCCAGCGCCTCGGCCGGCCACAGGCCCGCCAAGGTAGGCACGGTAGACACAACGGTGATATCGCGGCGGATGAGCCACGGGCCCAAATCCATGCCGGAGCGCACCAGAGATCGCGGCGCCGGGACCAAGCAGCCACCGTGGCCCCAGGCCAGCCACATTTCCTCACAGGAGGCATCGAAGGCGACGGACAGCCCGGCGAGCACACGATCCTCTGGGCCGAGTGGCCCGTGTGGGTGATTGACCAAAAAGAGGCTTGCTTCGGCATCCACGAAGGCTGCCGCGGAACGGTGGCTTACAGCCACGCCCTTCGGCTTGCCGGTAGAACCGGAGGTGAAGATGATCCACGCGGTGTCTTCTGGGCGCGGGGTATTGGAGTTCTCAGCCGGCTCCTCGGCGGACCTGTCGGGGGCGTCCGGGCGCGCAGAATCGCGCAGGAAGCGGAAGCCCTCGTCCGTAAAGACGCCGTCGATATCGGCCTCGCCGAAGACCATCTCGGCGCGCTCGTCTGGGTCGTCGGCGTCGACAGGCACGTAGGCCGCGCCCGCCGCCAGGGTCGCCAAAATGGCGAGGTAGAGCTCGCGCTTGCCGGAGGTCATCCGGATGCCGATGCGATCTCCCCGGCGCACGCCATTGGCGTGCAGCTCGGTGGCCCACAGCTCGACTTCGTGGATGAGCTCGGAGTAGGTGATGATTTCGCCGTCGTCCAGCGCGGCGGCGTCTGGGTGCATCTCCGCGGTGGTGGTGATGATGTCCCACAGCGTGCGCGGCCGCGGCGCCGCGCTACCTAGAAGGTACTGCTGAGGGACGAGCGATTCGGGGCCCGCCATTTATGCCTCGTCTTCGTCTGCGGCAATGATGGACTTGGCCAACTTTCGCAGGTGCTTGAGCTGCTTATTGGTGGACTCATCCAAGGCCTCGTCCTCGGCAGTGGCAACAAGCTCCGCCAGGTCCTTGTGGACCTTCGCGCCCTTCTTGGTGGACGCGACGATCTGGCGGCGGCGATCCTTTGGATCGCGCTCGCGCTTGGCCCAGCCGCGGTCCTCGAGGGCGTCGATAAGACGCACCATGTCAGAAGCGTCAATGGCAAGGGTATCGGAGAGGTAGGACTGCGACGCGGCATCCGCGTCCACCAGGCAGGTAAGGACCCAGTACTCGCGCAGCGTCGTCTGCTTGGTCTGCAGGGCGGCCTCGACGCCATCGCGGGTGCGGCGGCGGAGGCGCTCCAGCTGGAACGACGGGGATTCGAGCAGAGCAGTTGGGATTACAGAATTATTCGTGGAAGCCATACCATCATAATAATCCCAAAAGATTGGTTAAGGCCAATTAATCCGTTTCGATGGGAAGTCCGGCAGCCTTCCACTTATCCGTGCCGCCATCGACGTTGATGGTGTCCCAGCCCAGCGCATGCTCCAGATACTGGCAGACCTGCATGCTGCGGCCGCCCGCGTGGCAGATGACGTAAATATCCTTGTCCGGGTCGATTTCCTGGATGCGACCCGTAATCTCACTCATCGGGATATGGGTCGCGCCCTTCGCGCGCTCCACCGCCCACTCATCATTCTCGCGGACATCAATGAGCTGAGCGCCTTCTGGTACTTCAGTTGGTTGAACGTTTTTCATGCCTCATACCCTAGTCACGCATAGGGCCTTGTGCTGCTCCGCGTGCCGCGTCCGAGAAGAGTCGTGAGCAACCAGGCGCGGCGGAAAACTGTGTGCTCGGCCCGTTGCGTCAATTGCCTGTTCCAGCAGCTTTAGCTCTTGTCTCGCCAGACTTATAGCCCAAATGGTTATCTGCTTCAGCGCTTAACCCCCTTGTAGTCGAGGCTTAAAGCATGCCCTGAGCCAAGTCCTTGGCATCCGCGGCGGATGTGCGCAGGGCATCAATTTCCAGCGGCGACTCAGATGAATTCAGGCGAACCTGTCTTGGTCGTGATTAGGGTGGCGTACAGCCCACGGTACGGCTTTCTGTTCGTAGCGAGAGTGGGACCTCTCCACCACGTTTTCAACATTCATCTGAATTGAAAGGCAAATTGTAATGGAAGATCTGACAGCGATGCGTATAGAGCGTCGCCAAGGGACGCTTGAGATCGATGGCATCACCGTTGAATGCCGTATCTGTGTGCCACTCGAGCCTCACACCGAATATAATCTGAGCCTTGAATTTGCAGTCCGTCAAGGAACGGCACCCACTGCAATGAGGCTTAAGACCTATAGCGCTGAGTTCGTGCTCTTTGATAATGAGACAGAAAACAGTATTCGTCTAACAGACGGCGTAAGTAATAGCGCAAGCTTCCGCCTTCGCACCGGACAAAAGTCAGGATTGCTCAGTGTTTTTAACGAGTACCTGCATAGTTATTGGGAAGGTGTCGAACCCGCCTACGAATACATGACAGGCGATTCAGGGATTGTTATCACCAAGAGGAAAGGCGACACCATTCACTTTGCCTGCAACAACCGCAGTCCACGGGAGCAGCTAGCGTTTGAGGACGTCACGGGGATGCTTACGGTTACGAAAGTTGGTTCAGCGGAAGATCATTTCATCGCCCCTGCAGAGGATGGATCGCCAATTCAACAATATTGCTTCATCGACAGCGGCGATGAAGCACCCGATGAGAAAAAGCTCGTTGATTTTGCCACTGCGCTTTCGGGCAAGACCTCCCCGAGAAGCGAAGCGGTCACTACCTTAATTGACAGGCTTGAAGGGCTTAACTACACCGTCATTTCTTCCGCAGACAATGCTGTCACCGTCGAAGTCGACATCTCGGATGAGGAAACCACCGAATTCGCTATGGTCGATGAGGCCCGATTGTGGAATCTCAACCTTGTGAAGGTTAAAACTCGCACCTTGCTGAATCAGAGCACAATCCGACCAGAAAGTTAGGCCACGACTGCTCAGAATTTGGATGCGAGGGACCGCGTGATTCGTCGTGTTGAAGAACGAATTTTGGCGGAGAGCACGCAGGTGCAAGCCACGGATCTGGCTGTGGCACTTGGATCGTCGGTTCGTGTGAGGAGTCGATGTCGTTCACGGTAAATGGCGCCGGAAAATGGGGGGTCGCGTGAGCGTCGTGCGGGCTGCCCGCGGCGATTCTTGAGTGGCGCATCGGGTCAAAGTGACGCACACGGCGCTGGCCCCGCGCAGGCCTGCGTGCGCGTTTTAACGGTGCGCGGAGAGGTACTCCAGAATCGCCTTGACGCGGCGGTTGTCCTCGCTGGGGTCTAAGCGAAGCTTGGTGAAGATGTTGGAGACATGCTTGGCCACCGCGGCGGCGGATAAAACGAGCTCGGCGGCGATGTCCTTGTTGGACTTGCCGCGGGACATTAATTCGAGAACCTCGCGCTCGCGCGGGCTGAGCTCGCCCAAGCCGCTGCGTCCGGAGCTCATGAGAGCTTGAGCCACGGTGGGGTCGATGACGGTGCCGCCCTGGGCCACCACGTCCAGGCTAGCCAGGAAGTCGCGCACCTCGGAGACACGGTCCTTCAAAAGGTAGCCGGTGCCGGCCTCGGAGGAGTCGAAGAGCTCCACTGCATAGGCCGGGGCCACGTATTGGGAGAGCACCATGACGGGTAGGCCCGGGTAGGCGTTTCTCAAATTCACGGCGGCTTTCAAACCATCGTCGCCCATGCCCGGCGGCATGCGCACGTCCGTGATGACGATGTCCGGCAGGTCGTCGCGCAGTTTATCCACCACAGCCTCGAGCGAAGGAGCAGAGGAAGCCTGGCCCACTACAGAGTGCCCGCGGCGCTCCAACAGGCCGGCCAGGCCCTCGCGCAGAATGGCGGAGTCATCCGCTACCACAATCCTTAAGCTCATCTTTTACACTCCTGGCTGTCCGCGATCGAGAAGAAGGGGAATGGACCCGGCCACCCGGGTCGGGCCGCCAGGCGGTGAGGACAAAGACATTTCTCCGCCGAAGGCAGCAAGACGCTCGGCCATCCCCGCCAGGCCGTGCCCGGGGACGAGCTGTGCGCCGCCGTGGCCCTCATCCACCACGGTGATGCGCAGCGAATCGTCCGAGGTCACCAGCACCGAAACTGGCGCGCCCGGCGCATGCTTGGCCGCATTCGTCAAAGCTTCCGTGCCGAAGAAATAGCCGCAGGCCAGCACGGAGGCGGAGAGCTCAGGCAGAGGATGCGGGGCGAAGACGCTGACGTGGGGGCCGTGGGAGGAGGCGGCGTCGGCAAGCGCGGCGACCAGGCCGTGATCCTGCAGCACCTGTGGGTGAATACCGTGCACCGTGGCGCGCAGAGAATTCAGGCCGCGGTCCACGTCCTGCTTAGCAGCGGTGAGGAGCTCGGTGAGGTCAGCGGGGGCGTCGAGAAGAGCCTCGCCCAACTTCATGCTCGCGGCCACGAGGTATTGCTGCGCGCCGTCGTGCAGGTCGCGCTCGATGCGGGCGCGCTCGACCTCGTAAGCGTCCGCGATGGCGCGGCGCGAGGCCGTGAGCTGCGCAATCTGCTGCGCCTGCTGCTGCTCGTGCGTGGTGGGTTGGGGCTTTTTACGGAACACGGTTCACAGCATAACGGGCGCCCCGAACTGCAGGGGTAGTGCTGGCACTACCTTAAAGAGCAACGCTAGGGCTGTTCTTTCCGCGGGCCCGGCACGGTGGAATGAGAGACATGGCAAAGACACTTTCCCTGACAGACATCACCAAGGATTTCGGCGGCGGCCCGGTGCTCGCTGGAATTTCCCTCGACATTGAACCGGGCGAGCTCGTGGCCGTCATGGGGCCGTCTGGCTCCGGCAAGTCCACGCTGCTGCACTGCATGTCCGGCGTGCTGACGCCTACGCACGGCAGCGTGCGCTACGGCGACGAGGAGCTCTCCGCGCTTGGCGACGGCCCCCGCTCCCGCACCCGCCTGCGCAACTTCGGCTTCGTCTTCCAAGACGGCCAGCTGCTGCCGGAGCTGAGCAACGTGGACAACGTGGCGCTGCCCGCCATGCTCAACGGAGTATCGCGTGGGGCTGCCCGCAAGCGCGCGATGGAGCTTCTTGATCAGCTTGGCCTTGGCGGTTTGGCGGATCGTCGCCCGGCGCAGGTCTCCGGTGGCCAGGCGCAGCGCGTGACCATCGCGCGTGCACTGGTGGCAAATCCGGGCATCGTCTTCGCCGACGAGCCCACCGGTGCGCTGGACCAGTCCACCGGTCACGAGGTGATGCAGATGCTCACGACCATCGTGCGCCAGTCGGGTGCCAGCCTGGTCATGGTCACGCATGACCCGAAGGTGGCCGATTGGATGCAGCGCCGCGTGGAGATTCGCGATGGCATCATTCACGACGACCGCCGCCTTGGGGTGATTCGATGAACACCGCGACCCTAGTTATGGACCTGCAGCGCGAATCTATTCGCGCGCGCTCAGGCACGGGAATCGTCTCGATGCTGGCGATTGTGAGCTTGACCATTGGCTCCGCCATCGCCTTCCTCGTTGCGGGTGGTACCTGGATGTTCTGGCAGCGCGCCCAGCACGTCGAGGATGCCGCCCCGGCACTCAAGGAGGCCTTCGGCAACGATATTACGGCCTGTTTTTATATCTGGTTCGCCCTAGCCCTTTTTGCCTGCGCGTTCATTCTTCCGGCGCTGTTTAACCTCACAGCCCAAGCAGCCGTCCTCGGTGCGTCCGGCAGGGAGCAGCGCCTGGCCACCCTGCGCCTGTTGGGGCTGAGCTCCCGGCAGGTGGAGCGCATGGCCATTGTGGAGACCGGCCTCCAGGCGGTGATCGGCATCGTGCTCGGTGGGCTGATCAGCCTGCTCGTCGCGCCGGTCTTCACCCAGCTGGATTTCCAGATGCGCCCCATCGCTCTGTCCGAGCTTCTCCTCCCGTGGTGGGGCTACCTCGCCGTGGCGGGTGTGCTTTTCCTGCTGGCCATCGGCGCCGCATTCGTCGGCATGCAGCGCGTGCGCGTGAGCCCGCTGGGCGTGGCCAAGCGTCAGATGCCCGCGGCTTACCGCTGGTGGCGCGCCATCGTCTTCCTCATCATCGTGGCGGCCGGTGGGGTTTTCCTCTTCGGCAAGGCGGGCCCGCCGACCGCCATGGTCATCGTGGTCATGTTCGGCATGCTGATGAGCATCAACCTCATCGCTCCCTTCATCCTGCAGCTCGGCGCGCACATCTTGTCCCTCTTCCCAGGCACCGCGCACTTCGTGGCCTGCCAGCGCGTGGCGGGCAATGCGCGCCCCGCCTGGCGGCGGAGTGCTGCCATCGGCTTCTTCGGTTACTTGGCGGGATTCCTCGTTGCCGCGCCCCTGGGCGCAGACGCTTTGGCCCTATCTCTGAAGGAAGACCCGGGGACGAACGTGGTGTTCAAGGACATCTCCACCGGTGTCTTGTTAACCCTCATCTTCGGCTTCACGCTGACCACCATGTCCATCATCCTGGGCCAGGTCTCCGGCATCTTCGAAGACAAGGAGCTCATCCGCTCCCTGGATCTCATGGGCGTGCCGCGCGGCTTCCAGTTCCGCTCCGGGGCGCTGACCGTCATGGGGCCGGTCGTGGCCTTGAGCTCCTTCGGCTTCCTCTTCGGCGGTGGCATCGCCTCGCTGATGTTCTTCTCCGGCCTCGATTCAAGCGACGTCGACGTGAGCGCTCGCCTGCTTATGGCCTTCGGCTTCCTGGCGGTGGGCTGGGTGGTCACGCTTCTTGCCATTGTCCTTGTTGAACCGTTGCGCGGCTACGTGCTGCGCACAGGAGGTCGAAAAGAATGAAAACTGTACTGAAAATTTTGGCGGGCTCTTAGTCGTTGCCTTTATCGCGGTGTTCGCCGCCGTGTACTTCCTCGGCCCCTCCTATGGCGGGGCGCTGCTGGGCTAGCCCTATTTTCTTTTCAACGCCAGCGAAAAACACATCAACACCGCGGTGGTGGATACCGCAGCGTATACCGGAATCTATGGCGAGAGCGAAGAATTTCAGCGCGCCCGCGAGGCCTTCAAAGAGGACCCGACCAACGCGGAGCTCCTCGTTGCCGCCATCGACGCCGCCTCCTCCGCCGAAGCCATCCTCCTGACCTTCCGCGGCCTGGACAACGTGCGCACCTTCGGCGAGCCGACCGCCGGCTACGCCTCCGCCAACGTGGTGCTGGATTACCCGGACGGCCGCTCGCTCATGCTCACTACTGCCAAGGACAAGGCGTGCACAGGCGAGGAGTTCGCCGAGGACCCCATCGCTCCTGATGCCCCGGAATCTGAGCTCGACGGCTGGCTTGCCTCCCATTGTGGCTTCTAAGGCGCGGTTTTCGTCCACGAGTGCCTTTGACGTTCACGGCAAATAACGCCCCGAAACACGCTATTTTTCGCCACTATTTACCGTTAACGACAGTGATTAGTCGGAAAATGCGAAAGGTACGCCTCGGCGCGCGGTGGGAAACCTCTTCGGTCTCCACCGTCTGCGGAAACGTACCTTCACAGTGCCGCCGTTAGCGTGCGGCAGAAGCGCTTACTTGAAGCGAGCCTTAGCCTCTTCGAGGATCTTCTCTGCCTCGGCCTTGTCGCCCCAGCCGGAGCCGGTAACTTCCTTGTTCGGCTCCAGGTCCTTGTAGTGGACGAAGAAGTGCTCGATTTCGTCCTTGATGTGCTGCTCCACATCGTTGATGTCCTGGTAGCGCTCCCAGCGCGGGTCATCGATGACGGCGAGCAGCTTGTCGTCGCCGCCGGCCTCGTCGGTCATCTTGAAGACGCCGACGATGCGGGCCTCAACAACAACGCCCGGGAAGACCGGCTCCGGCAGGATGACCAGGGCGTCCAGCGGGTCGCCGTCCTCGCCCAGGGTGTGGTCGATGAAGCCGTAGTCAGCCGGGTAAGCCATCGGGGTGAACAGGTAACGGTCGAGGTAGACCTTGCCGGACTCGTGGTCAACCTCGTACTTGTTGCGGGAGCCCTTCGGGATTTCAATGGTTACTTCAACGCTCACAGCGATGTCCTCCATGGGGGATTGGGTATCAATTACTGCCCATAGTCTAGCGCGTTGCGGATTCGCGCTAGGGTTAAAGGCAATGAAAGCAAAGCATGTTTGGTGGTCAGCGACCGCGCTCGTGGTAGCAGCAGCGGTCGGAGGTACGGCTGCGCTGGGCGTTACCCTCCAGCGCGAATACGGCGATCTCTCGCACGGGGAGGCGCAAGCGGTCGAGGCTCCTGAGGAGCCGTTGAGCGCAGCACAGCCGGGCGAGGCAGACCTGGATGCGCTGAGCGCGAAGCTGGATGAGCTCGCTAAGAATAAAGACCTTGCCACTTTCGGCGGCGAGGTGATCGATACCGAAACCGGTGACGTGGTGTGGCAGCGCGACGCAGATAAGCGGCTTACCCCGGCCTCGTCCACGAAGGTCCTCACCACAGCGGCGGCGACGTTGGCGCTGGATGAGAATGAGAAAATCACCACCAAGGTCTACCGTGGGTCGAACGAAAAGAACGTGGTTATTAAGGCCGCGGGCGATGTGTGGATGACGCATGAGCAGCTCGATGATTTGGCCGAGCAGATTTCGGAAAACGTCGAGCAGGTCGATGGCGTCTACATCGATACCTCCGTATGGTCCGGCGAGGCGCAGGCCCCGGGCTGGGATCCGGAAAACGTGGACGGCGGCTTCGTCGCGCCAATGGAACCGGCCATGCTCTACGGTGGTCGCCTGGGCGCGACGACGGGGGATGTGCCGAGGAGTCATGAGCCGGCTTTGGACGTCGCTAAGCAGCTAGGCGATCGCCTCGGCGCGGGCAAAGTAGGTATGGGCTCTGTGGCGGAGAACGCGCAGGAGGTGGCGAGCGTGGATTCGCCGCCGCTAGCGGACCGCGCCCGAGAAATGGTGCGCCATTCCGATAATGTCATGGCTGAGGCCATTGCGCGTGAGCTGGCGATGTCCCGAGGCAAGGAAGCCAGCTTTGAAGGCGATACGCAGGCCACGCTCGAGGTGCTGCGGGAGCAGGGATTCGACGTCGAGGGCGTCGACATTAAGGACAATTCCGGGCTCTCGGTGGACAATCGGCTCACGGCCGGGCTGTTGACGCAGCTCATTAATGGCGCGGTCAAGGATCCGCACCTGCGCCCGCTGGTGTCCTACCTGCCGGTGGCCGGCGGCGATGGCACGCTATACGAGCGCTACGGCGATTCCGCGGCCAAGGGCTATGTGCGCGCCAAGACGGGCACGCTGACTGGGGTCTCGGCCTTGGCCGGCACCGCTCAGGGCAATTCCGGGCGCGTATATGCCTTTGCTTTCCTTGTAAATGACGGCGATATATTGGCCGCCCGCAAGGCGCAAGACGCATTGGCTTCCGCACTGCATGAATTCTAATAAGCCCTTCTGGCCGCGGGTTTCGCCGCACTTTCTAGCGTGTCGGCGCGGCGTGCGCGCCGCAGGCCTTGACCACGCAGTGGCGGTGGGGCTTTCCGGGGGCGCGGATTCGCTGGCTCTCATGGCGGCGCTCGTGGCGGAAGGGCACGAGGTGCTCGCGCTGTGCGTGGACCACGGGCTGCAGGACGGATCGCGGGCGCAGGCCGAGCGCGCGGCCGAACAGGCCCGAACGCTGGGCGCGCGGGCGCAGGTGCTCAGCGTTGAGGCGGGCGCTGCGGCGGGGGCGGAGTCGATGGAGGCGGCCGCGCGGGCGGCGCGGTATCGAGCACTGGCCGCCGCGTGCGCAGACGAAGGCTTAGAGGTGGCCGTGGCGCATACGGCCGATGACCAGGCGGAAACACTGCTGCTCGGCGCGCTGCGTGGGCGGGTGACCGGCATGAGCGAGCGCAGCGAGGTCGAAGGCGCCCGCGTGGTGCGGCCGCTGTTGGGCGTGCGCCGGGCCGATACGGAGGGCGCCTGCGCGGAGTTGGGCCTTTCCGCGTGGCGGGATCCGCAGAACGAGGACACGAATTTCCGCCGCGTGGCGCTGCGCCGCGAGGTCATTCCGCAGTTGAGCCGCATCATCGGCGGGGACGCGGTGCCAGCGCTGGCGCAAGCCGCAGGCGACGCTGCGCTTGACGACGCCACCCTGCGCACCCCACCCACCACCGACTGCGCCGAACTGGCGGCGATGGCGGAACCGCGGCGCCGGCGGGCGATCGCTGCGTGGCTGGTCAGCGAGGGGGTAGAGGTAACAAGGAGGGGAGTGGGGGACGTCGGCAAGCTGTGCACCCACTGGCACGGGCAAGGCCCGGTGGCCGTGCGATCGGCGCGGCAGGTGGGGCAGAGGTTGGAAGTAGCCCGTATAGGTGGCAAACTGGCACTATTGTCTGGTCATTAAAGGAGCGCACACGTGCACGACAAGAAAGACTTCGCCGTTCCCGCAAACCGCTACGGTGACGATGTAGAAGCAATCCTCATTGGAGAAGAGGAACTGCAAAACCGCGTCCAAGAACTCGCGGATATGGTCTCGGAAAAGTATGCCGACTCTGAGCAAGACCTCCTGTTGGTCTGTGTGCTCAAAGGCGCCGCATTCTTCCTCACGGACTTTGCGCGCAAGCTATCTATCCCCTCCGAGCTGGAGTTTATGGCCGTATCCTCCTACGGTGCCTCCACTTCCTCGTCCGGCGTGGTGCGCATTTTGAAGGATTTGGACCGCGATATTGCCGGGCGCAACGTGCTCATCGTGGAAGACATCATCGATTCGGGCCTCACCCTGTCGTGGCTTATCCGCAACCTGGAAGGCCGCAACCCTGCCTCGCTGAATGTGGTCACCCTGCTGCGCAAGCCGGAGGTAGTCAAGGCCGATATTGACCTGCTGGATGTGGGATTTGATATCCCGAATGAATTCGTCATCGGCTACGGGCTGGACTTTGCGGAACGCTACCGCGATCTGCCTTACGTGGGCACCCTCCACCCTGATGTCTATACCACCAACTAAAATCGCGCAGTAATGAAAAACAACAAGATTCTTCGCTACGGCGGGATTGCGGCCCTCATCCTTATCGCGCTGTACGCTTTTACCTTCTTTAGCAACGACGCCCGCGGCTACGTGCAAGCGGATACCTCCGTTGCGCTGACCCAGCTCAAAGACAAAAACGTCGATGAGGTGGAAATCGATGACCGCGAGCAGCGCCTGCGCATCAAACTCAAGGACGAAATCACGGTAGACGAGCGCGACGGCGTGCAGGAGATCGTGGCCAAGTACCCGGCCCGCGCCTCCGAGCAGGTCTTTAACGCCGTCAAGGATTCCGGTGCCGAGAAGTACCAGACCAATGTCACGCAGGAATCCTTCTTGGGCTCCATGCTCAGCATGCTGCTGCCGATGATCATCCTCTTCGGCGTGCTCTTCTGGCTCATGTCCCGCATGCAGCAGGGCGCTGGTGGCATGTTTGGCATCGGCGGTTCCAAGGCCAAGGAACTGACCAAGGATATGCCGACCAATACCTTTGAGGATGTAGCCGGCGCAGACGAGGCCGTGGACGAGCTGCAGGAGATCAAGGACTTCCTGGAAGACCCCACCCGTTACCACGACCTAGGCGCCAAGATCCCGCGCGGCGTGCTGCTTTATGGCCCTCCGGGTACCGGTAAGACCTTGCTTGCCCGCGCCGTGGCGGGCGAGGCCGGAGTGCCGTTCTATTCCATCTCCGGTTCTGACTTTGTGGAGATGTTCGTCGGTGTGGGTGCCTCCCGCGTGCGCGATCTGTTCAAGCAGGCGAAGGAAAATAGCCCCTGCATTATCTTCGTGGACGAGATTGACGCCGTGGGCCGCCAGCGCGGTTCCGGCACCGGCGGCGGCCACGATGAGCGCGAGCAGACCCTCAACCAGCTCTTGGTAGAAATGGACGGCTTTGGTGACCGCGAGGGTGTAATCCTCATCGCCGCCACCAACCGCCCGGACATCCTCGATCCGGCGCTGCTGCGCCCAGGCCGCTTCGACCGCCAGATTCCGGTCACCAACCCGGACTTGGCCGGTCGCGAGCAGATCCTGCGCGTGCATGCGAAGAATAAGCCGCTGGCAGAAGAGGTTGACGTAGCGCAGCTGGCCAAGCGCACCGCCGGCATGTCCGGCGCGGACCTGGCCAATGTGCTCAACGAGGCCGCATTGCTGACCGCCCGCATTGGCGGCAACGTCATTACCTATGACGCCTTGGAAGAGGCCACTGACCGCGTCGTGGGCGGCCCGCGCCGCCAGGGCAAGATCATCTCCGAGCACGAGAAGAAGGTCACCGCTTACCACGAGGGCGGACACACGCTTTCTGCGTGGGCACTCAAGGATATTGAGCGCGTGTACAAGGTCACCATCCTGGCCCGCGGCCGCACCGGCGGCCACGCCATGACCTCCCAGGAAGACGACAAGGGCATGTACACCCGCGACGAGCTCTTCTCCCGTTTGGTCTTTGCCATGGGTGGCCGCGCGGCCGAGGAGCTGGTCTTCGGTGCGCCGACCACCGGTGCGTCTTCCGATATTGAAAACGCCACCAAGATCGCTCGTTCCATGCTCACCGAGTACGGCTTCTCCCCGGACCTGGGCACCGTCAAGTACGGCAAGGAGCAGGGCGATCCCTTCAGCCAGATGGGTGGTGGCGGCTCCATCGATTACTCCGATGAGGTTGCTTCCAAGATTGATGAGCAGATGCGCTACCTGCTCGAGCGCGCGCACGAGCAGGCCTATGACATCCTGCGCAACAACCGTTACTACCTGGATAAGCTGGCCGAGGCCCTGCTGGAGAAGGAAACCCTGCGTCGCCCCGACCTGGAGCGCATCTTCGACGGTATCGAGCCGCGCGAGGCCTTCGACGTCTTCCCAGGTGAAGACGATCGCTTCCCGCGCCAGATTGGCTACGCCCCAGTGAAGACCCCGGTCGAGCTGGCGAAGGAGCGCGGCGAGGAGCTTCCTAAGCGGATGACGCTTCTCGATGCCTCCCGGGCCGCCCGTGAGCGCCGCCTCGCCGGCGAAGAGCCGAAGGGTGAGGTGGGCTTCAACTTTGGTCAGCACGCCGGCGATTACGTCGACCCGGACACCGCCCGCGAGTTGGGCCGCGGCACCGCTAAGGAATCCGCGGAGTCCAAGCCGGCCCAGCCGGCCCAGCAGTCCCGCGACGCCCAGTCCGCCCCGGCTTCCGAGTCATCCGCCCGTCCGGCCGCACGCCCCGCTACCGGTGGTGGAAAGCACCACAAGCCGGATGCCGGCGCGAATGCCGATGCCGAGACCAGCCAGTGGTTTACCCCTGGCTGGGATGAGAAGGATCGCCGCAAGAACCCCTATGCGCGCGAGGACGACAAGCAAGAAGATAACTAATGCCTGATAATCACATTCCCGCTCGCGCCGCCTTTGACCAAGACCGGGCGGAGGCAGCGGTGCGTGAGCTGCTCCTTGCGGTAGGGGAGGACCCTGACCGCGAGGGCTTGCGCGAAACCCCGGCCCGCGTGGCCCGCGCCTACCGCGAGGTCTTCGCCGGACTGCACGAAGACCCAACCGAGGTCCTGCACAAGACCTTCGCCGAGGACCACCAAGAACTGGTCCTGGTGCGCGATATCCCTATCTATTCCACCTGCGAGCACCACCTAGTGCCGTTCTACGGCGTGGCGCATATTGGCTACATCCCGGGCAAGGACGGCCACGTTACCGGTTTGAGCAAGCTTGCTCGCCTGGCGGATATGTACGCTAAGCGCCCCCAGGTCCAAGAGCGCCTTACCCAGCAGGTAGCGGACGCCTTGGTGGAGGTCCTCGGTGCGCAGTCCGTCATCGTGGTCATTGAGTGCGAGCACTTGTGCATGGCCATGCGCGGCATCCGCAAGCCTGGTGCGACGACGACCACCTCCGCGGTGCGCGGCGGCTTCAAAAACAATGCCGCCTCCCGCGCCGAGGTGCTCAGCCTGATTCGCAGCTAAACCCCCGGTTCACCACGAAAGCGAGAAGGAGCACGCCATGCAGCAGGCAACCTCGGTCTCAGATCTGACCATCGCCAACCGCACGCTGGTGATGGGCATCGTCAACGTCACGGAGGATTCCTTCTCCGATGGCGGTAAGTGGTTGGACGTCGATGCCGCCATCAACCACGCCCGCGAACTCGTGGCGCAGGGCGCGGACATGATTGACGTCGGCGGTGAGTCCACCCGGCCGGGTGCGGTGCGGGTAGAAGCGGACGTCGAAAAGCGCCGCGTGGTTCCCGTCATTAAGACGCTGAGCGAGCTGGGCATCCGCACCTCCGTGGATACGATGCGCGCCTCGGTGGCCCGCGCGGCGGCAGCGGCCGGTGTGGACATGATTAATGACGTCTCCGGTGGCCTGGCTGATCCGGAGATGTATCGCGCGATGGCCGAGGCCGGCGTGCCCGTGTGCCTGATGCACTGGCGCACGCTGCAGGAAGGCGCCTTTGGCTCCGCGGCCGGAAGCGCCGACCACGGCGGCGATGTGGTGCGCGATGTGCATGAGACCCTCGAGCGCCTGGCGAATAACGCGCTGGCGGCCGGCGTGCGCCGCGATAATATCGTGCTCGATCCGGGCCTGGGCTTTGCCAAAACCCCGCAGGATAACTGGGCGCTGCTCAAGGCCCTGCCGGAGTTCCTCGACGCCGAATTCCCCATGCTGGTGGGCGCTTCCCGCAAGCGCTTCCTCGCCGCCATCCGGGAGGACCGCGGCGTGGAGTCCAGCCCGTTGCTGGCCGATCCCGCGACTGCGGCCGTGACCGCCATTTCCGCCCAGATGGGCGCGTGGGGCGTGCGCGTGCATGAAGTCGCCGTCTCCCGCGACGCCGTCGATGTTGCGGCCGCGTGGAACGCCGGCGATGGCTACAAGGGTGGGGCCAATGCCAGCGGCAGCTATAGCAATGGCGCCGATGGCAATGGCACCATGAAATCCACCGCCCTACCGCGCAACCCGAAGGAGTAAAACATGGCAGACCGCATCGAGCTCATCGGCCTAGAATGCTTTGGCTACCACGGCGTCTTCGAGGAAGAAAAGCGCACCGGCCAACCCTTCATCGTGGATATCACCTGCTGGTCCGAGTTCGCCGAGGCCGCCGCCACCGATGATCTGACCAAGACCATCAATTACGCCGAGCTTGCCGACGTCGCCGCGAAAATCATCGAAGGCCCCGCCCGCGACCTCATCGAGACCGTCGCCAGCGAGGTCGCCGATACCATCATGGAGACCTTCGAGGGCCTGCATGCCGTGGAGGTCACCCTGCACAAGCCGCAGGCGCCGATTCCGCGCACTTTTGCCGACGTCGCCGTGGTCGCCCGCCGCTCCCGCAAGCACGCGAGGACCCTCTAATGCGTGCGGTGCTGTCTATCGGCTCCAATATGGATGACCGCGTGGAGCTTCTGCGCACGGTATTCGACGAGTTCGCCGGCGAGATCGTCGCCGCCTCGCCCGTCTATGCCACCCCTCCGTGGGGCGTGACGGACCAGGATGAATTCCTCAACGCGGTGCTCATCGTGGACGTCGACGAGACCCCGAAGGAACTGCTGCGCCGCGGGCAGAAGCTTGAAGAGTCCGCCGAGCGCGTCCGCGTGCGCCACTGGGGACCGCGCACGCTGGATGTGGACATCGTCGACATTGAAGGTTATACCTCCGACGACCCGGAGCTTATCGTCCCGCATCCTTATGCCCACGAGCGCGCCTTCGTGCTGATTCCGTGGTTGGCGGCCGATGCTGGTGCTAGGTTGAGTGGGGAGGGCGTCGCCAAGCGGGTAGCAGCACTCGACCCGAAAGAGCGCGCCGATATTCGCCGGCTGGGCATGATGGAGGAGCTATGACACGGACCTCGCTGGGTGCCCTCATCGGCACCGGGGTCTTCTTTGCCGCCGCCGCGGCCATACTCACCACGCGCTTTTATGGCTCCATGCTGCAAATTCCGGTAACGGTCTCGGCCACGCTGTGGCTCATGGCCGTTGTCTGTCTGGCGCTGACCTGGAAGGTGGATCAAGCCACCGAGGACGAGCATGGCATTGGCCTGGATAATTCGCAGCTCAACCCCATGACCATCACGCAGTTCATGCTGGTAGGAAAGGCCTCGGCATGGACGGGTTCCATCGTGGGTGGCATTTATGCCGGCATTGCCGTCTACGTCATTCCTAACGCCGGTACGCTCACTGCGGCCTCCGATGACCTCGTGGGCGTCATTGCCTCCGCGCTCGGTGGCCTCGCGATGGCCGCGGCTGGCCTGCGGCTAGAGCGACACTGCGAGACCCCGCCCCCACCAGATGGGGTACAAGCGGTACATTAGTGAGCATGACTGAGCCGCGCTCTTCTTCTAGCAAAACTCCCGCCAAGACGACCAAGCCGGATCTGGGCCAGATCGGGCTCATCGTCCTCGTGGTGCTGGCCGTTGTAGCCAGCATCGTCATGCTGATTTCCGGCTCTGCCGCAGCCCTTAAGATTGCGCTCATCGCCGCTTTGTGGGCCGCCGTGCTTGGCTTCTTCCTGGTGATGCGCTATCGCCGCAAGGCCGAGGAGTCCGTGACCAAGCTAGAGCTGCAGGAGCGCGCTCACCGTGCCGAGCTCAAGCAAGCCCGCGCCGCCGATGGCCAGCCGCTGCCGGATCAGGAACTGCTGGATGAGATCCGCACCGAGCTGGCTTCCATCCGCAAGCAGATCGAGGATCTTTCCGGCCAGAACTTCACCTATGAACCGGCCGCTTTGCACGCCGAGGCGCGCCGCATCATGCAGCTCGAGGCCCAGACCGCGGCTGCTACTCGCCCTGGCTCTGAGGAGGGCAATGTGGACTTCACCCAGTCCTCTTCCGGCGCCCCGTCCGCCGATGCCATCGCCGGCCGCCTGGGCAACCAGCCGTCCGCGGCGCACGCCGAGTCCAACCCGCTCAATGACATCATCAGCGAAAAGACCCGTACGCAGCGCACCTCGGGCAAGACCTCTGGTGCCTCCACCTTCAATACTGGTGGCTTCCAGGCCGTGCGCTGGGATACCGGCGGCGATGATTCCCTGAAGACTTCCCACACGTCCGCCGCCAGCGAGCACCATGGCAGCCACCGCAAGCCAGAGGCTGCCACCAAGGCCAATGATGAGACCCAGGATATTCCGCAGCAGGCGGCGCCGCAGCGCGATGAGCGCGCGGAGTACCCGGGCTCCGGTCAGCACGTGGCCCCAGAAAAGTCCGAGCCGGTGCGCCAGAAGGCAGCCCGCTCCCATCACCGCGCGGCCGCCGAAGAGCCCGATTCCCGTGGCCGCCGCCGCAGCGACGATAAGCGCGAGGGCGCGGTATCCGTGGCCGAGCTGCTGGCCCAGGCGAAGAAGAAGGATAAATAAATGCGCCCGCCACGCATGCGGGTAGCCCTTTTTGGCCGGAGCCTGGCCGGATTTACCTTGGCCAATGCCATGGAACGCGCCGGCCATGAGGTGCAGATGCTCTCGGACCCAGCCGAGCTTGCCTCTTTTGAGGCCCTCATCATCGCCGTGGGCGATTCCCGCCTGGAAGCTACCGTGGAGTTGCTTGAGCCACACGTACATCGCGGATTAATCGTTTTCCACACCTGCCTTTCGCGCGGTGTCCAAGTGCTCGATCCGCTAGAAACCCGCGGGTGTGTCGTTGCGGCACTCGCCCCATTTGCACTCATGCGCTGGGCAGTGACCACCCTGGACGAGCTGGGCGAGACTGTGGTGGAACTTAATATCGCCGAGTTTCGCGCAGAAACCGTAGCGCTTTCCGACGCCGAACGTGCCCCCTTCGCTGCCCGCGCCTACTACGCCGAAATGCTTCGGCGCTTGCATATCTCTGCTGCAGTTGATGCTCATTTCCTCTCGCCCTCAGAAGAGCCACCACTGGTGGGTGAGGACATGGACACCGAAGAAATTATCGCCGCCTACCGTGGCGCCACCGACCCCGGACTGCGGCGCAGCTATGTGGAAGTTGCCCGCCGCCTAGGAGAGGTGGACGGCCGCGAAGAGTTAGAAATGTGGGCCCTACAAGAGGAGAGCCGATGAGCCTAGAGCTGGGAAACGCCACCGTCATCAGTGAGATTGAGCGCATCCGCATGGTTGGCAGCGCCTTTCATAAGACTGGCCGTCCGGTGGCCTTCGTGCCGCTGACCAACGGCGTGCACGCCGGCCATATCGCGTTGGTGCGCGCGGCCAAGCACATCCGCGGCGCGGTTACCGTCGTGGCCCTGCAGTCCCCGCACGAGGAAGATCTTGAGCTCCTGCGCGCCGAGGGCGTGGACATCGTGTGGGATTACTCGCCAGAAAGCTTGTGGCCGCATGGCCGCCGCATCGCCGTGGCTCCGGCCGACGCCGCGACCGCCCTCGAGCCGGACCTCAGCGAGGACCTCTCCCTGTACCTTGCGCTCATCCTGTCGCTTTCGCCTACCGACGTCCTCCTCGGCGAAAAGGACTACGAGCTCCTCCTCGCCATCCACCACGCGGTCCAAGACTTCCACTTAGGCGTGCGCGTGCAGGGCGTGCCCGCCGTACGCATGCCTGATGGCGTGGTGATGAGTCTGCGCAATACCAACGTCCCGGCCGACTCCCGTGACCAGGCTGCGGCCCTATCCGCCGCGCTGACTGCCGGCGCGCATGCCGCCGAGGCCGGTGCCGATAAGGTCCGCGAGGTTGCTGCGGAAGTCTTGCGCGCAGCAGGCGTTGAACCGGACTACCTCGAGGTGCGCGGCCGCGACCTCGGCACGCCTCCCGAGGAGGGGGATGCCCGCTTGCTCGTCGCCGCGACAATCGGCGGCGTCCGCCTCATCGATAATGTGGGCCTGCCGCTGGGCATTGGGTTTAATAATATTGAAGAACACGAAGCCAAGGCCGAGCTCGAGCGTGAGCAACAACGCGAGCAACAGCGCGCGCAGGGTACCGCTTCCCAGCAGCCATCGGAGGACTAATGACCGATATCCGGATCCGCGACCTTGACCCGCGCGATGAGCCCAAGGCTATTTCTTTTGCCATCGAGGGCATGCACCTGCACTGGTTTGTGAAGAGCCGCCGCTTCGAGCGCGCCTATGGCCGCTACTTTTGGGACTTAGAGCGCGCCAAGGCCACCGATATCCTGGCCGCCTACGATGGCGACCGCTTCCTCGGCGTGCTGTTGGCCTCCATGAAGGGCAAGCCCGCGCTGCCATATCCGTGGTGGCGCAAGGCGTTTGTTCACGCGGTGGAAATCTTTAATAACCTGCGCCCGGGCGGGCACCGCGATGACTACGATGCCGCCAATCAGGACATGCTGCTCAAGTACTTGGGCAAGCACCCCATCGATGGCGAAATCGGCTTCCTCGTCGCCGACCCCAATTCCGGCGTGAGCGGCGTGGGCACGGCGCTGCTCGAGGCCTTCGAAGCCCGTCACGAGGGAAAGAATGTCTACCTGTTTACCGATGACGGTTGCACTTACCAGTTCTATGACAGCCGCGGTTTCACTCAGGTGGGCGAGCGCACCATCGCGGTCAACGAGGACCGCGACTTGGAGTGCATGCTCTATGTGCGCCGCCTTGGCACGCCGCAGTCTTAGCGTGCCGCAGGCTTAGCGCGCCAACGCGCCCATCGGATCCCAGGCCGGCAGGGTGGTGACGGACTCGGACTGCAATGCCGCTTGGTACTGCTCCGGCAGGCGGGAGGGGTGCACGGCGATTTCGAAGACGAACTCGTCGAACCAGTCATCGGCCATGGTCCAAAAGCCCTTATCGGCCTTCTTCGGGCCCCAGGAATTCTCCACGCGCCAGCGATTGACGGTGCCATCGTCTGCGATATCGGCGCCGGTAAACACCATCGCGTGGGTCATGAGGGACTCGTGCAGGCGCAAACGCTGCGCCTTGTCCAGATCCATCTCCACGCCGTAGAAGGCCTCATAATCGTGCAGGTGCTTGGCCCACACGCCGTGCTCATCATCGGATTGCTGGTCGGTATCGCAGCCGAACCAGACCGGCTGGCCGTCCTCGATGGAGGCACGCGCGGCATCGCGCAGCACCTCCACAGGCGCGTTCAAATAGGTCACGCGCTTTCCCGCCACGTTGCCCAGGTACTCCACGGTGTAGAGCTCGCCGTAGGCATTGCGCGGGTCGTTGACCACGCAGACGTACTCGCTTAGGTCCGCCGGCAGGTATTCCTCGGCAAACTCCTGCGGGGTATAGGTGCCCGCGCGGTGGAACTCATCGTCCTTATCGCGGTACTGCCACACAAAGTCCTCGGGTGGCAGGCCCAGGTTGGCGGTGAGGATACGGTAGACGTCGGCAAGCGCCTGCTCATGCGCGCCCTCTTCGCCGCTGCGGATGCGGTGGGCGGCGCGGCGCAGCACGGTCTGCAGATTGCGGTTAAGCATCGCCGTGGCCTCGGAAGAGGCGGTCTCCGGCATGGCGTACTGCGGCACCACACCGTACTTTTCCACCAAGGCGACGAACATGGACCACTGGCCGCCGTCATCGATGGGATCATCCATGAGCTTGGCGACGGTGCGGTCCGTAATCTCGCGGTCCTTCAGCTCGGCCATGGCGGTGAGGAACCAATTGGCCTTTTCCAGCTTGTCAAAGAAGTAAATATAGGTCTGCGAGAGCTCAAAGTCCTTGAGCTTGGCCTTGTCCATGAGCCCGCCGCGCAGGGAATTGAGGCCGGCAAAAATCCAGCAGCGGCCCGATGCCTTCTGGTCGGCCACGCCCCAGGAATCTAGCTTATGGCTGGTTACCGGAGTAAGGCTGCGCAGTTGCTCACGGTCGAGGCTGAGCTTGTCGACGCCCTCCTGGGCCACCCCATTGCGTACCAGGCGCAGCGTGGCATCGCTGGTGAGCTCGGCGGTGGCGGCATGAACCTCGTTCGGTTTAATCTCTGTCATTTTTCGATTCTCCTTAGTTCATCCGGTCCCAGAGGGGAAGCTCAATCGGTTCGGTGGCAAGAGCCTGGGCAAGCGCGTCGCTCAGGTGCTCCTTGCGCACGGCGATGTGGAAGACGTTCTGGTCAAACCAGGCATCGGCCATCGTGGCAAAGCCTTTGCCGGGCACGTCCTCGCCATCGTCCTTGCGCGGCGGCTTAGAGCCCCAGGAGTTCTCCACGCGCCAGGCGCGGTCACCATCGACGCCGGTGAGCACCATCGCGTGGGTGGGCGCGGTCTCGCCGGAGGTAAAACGCTCCTCCTTGCTCATGGAGGAATCGATCCCGTAGAGGCCATCGGTATCTACCAATCCCTCGTCCCATACGCCGTTGAGGAAGGAGAACTGGCGGTTGACATCGCAGCTAAACCACACCGGCTCACCGGCCGCCAGGCTGCGCTTGGCAGTTTCCTTCAGCTCAGCCGCGCTGACGTTGAGGTACTCCTGCGGTGCGCCGCCCAGCACATTGGTCTCCTCGGCGCTGCTAAAGACGCGATGCTTGGGGTTGGTGGAGCGGGGGTCATCGGCCAGCACCACGTACTCGTCCAGGTGCGGCAGGTACTTATCCGCAAACTCGCGCGGGGTGGAGTGCAGCCGCACGAATTGCTCGTCCTTGGTGCGATACGCCCAGGTAAATTCCTCCGGCGGGGTGCCCAGGTGGATGGCCAGGATGCGGTGGATATCCTTGCGCGCTTGGGCGAGGATTTCTTCGCGCGGTCCGTCCTGGGCGGCGGCACGACGCACCACCGTGGCGAGGTCGCGGTTCATCTCCGCGGTATTTCCAGACGAGCGCACCTCCGGCATGACCTCGGCAGGAACGGCGCCGTACTTGGCTACGAGGTTGCTAAAGAAGCACCACCAGCCGCCATCGGCCCCCGCGTGGTCTAGCACCGCGGCGACGGTGCGCTCGTCCCAGCCGGCGTCCTTCTTGTCCAGCAGCTGGTTGAGTACCAAGTTGGCACGTTCCAGCTTGTCAAAGTACTGCAGGTAGGTGAAGGAAAACTCGAAGTTATCAACGTTGAGCTCCTTGGCCGCGCGGTGACGGAAGACGTTCAGCGCCGCGAACATCCAGCAGCGGCCCGAGCGCTTCTGGTCCGATACGCCCAAGCTATCCAGCTTGACCTCGGTGGTGGGGTAGAGGGCCGTAATGCGGTCGCGGTCCAGGGCCGCCTTGGCCGCCCCGACGTTGGTAATGGCGTTGCGCGCGATGCGCAGCCGGGAATCGGCCGCGGCCTCCTCGCGCAAGTGGGATAGGTATTCGTTGGTGAGCAAAGTCATAGTTTCGGTTTTAGCAGACCCAAGCCCACAGCGGCGCGGGCGGGTGGAGCTAGAGGTAGGCCGCCAGCTTGCCGACGGCCCCCGGAGTCCCCACTTCCTCCGGCAACCACGGAACCTCGCGCACCGGGGTATCGGGCAGCTTGGCACGCAACAGCGCGAGCGCCTCATCCTCGGCGGCGCGCCGGGCTGCCAAGAACTCGCCTTGGTTCTCCGGGGTGCGCCGGTTAACCAGCATGGATCCCACCCGCACACCGTTGCTCGTAAGATCCGCATGAAACTCGGCAGATTCCAGCACGGGCAGGCGCTCGGCGGTGAGCACGATATGAAAGACCGTGCGCGGGGAAGTCAGCGCGGTGCGCAGCTGGGCAAAGCGCTCGCGGCGCTGGAAAAGCGTGGCGCGAATTTCCTGATTGCGCCGGTCCACCGGGTCATTATCCGCGCCGCTTCCTTGCGACATTCCGCGCACCAGTGAGCCGAATTTATCGGATTTCTCGCGTCGGGAGAGCAGGCCATCGGTATAAGCGGCCATGATCTCCGGCAAGGCCATCAGCCGCGAAGTGTGCCCAGAGGGGGCGGTATCGAAGATGAGGTAGTCGAAGTCCGACTCCTCCACGACCAGCGCCGCGATGCGCTCCAATAGCGCCGCCTCCTGTGTGCCGGGCGATTGCCGGGCCAAGTCGAGGTGCTTGTTCACCTCGCCATGGAGGTGCTCGGGCATAAAGCGGCGCATCGAGTTCCCTACCTGCGCTAGGTGTTGCTCGGTCGCGCGTGCAGGGTTGATCTCGATGGCGGACAGGGTAGGGGTGAGGTTTACGGGGGCGTCGCCAAGCGAGGCACCAAAAATATGCCCCAGGTTATGCGCCGGGTCCGTGGACACCAGGCAGACGCGGTGATTGCGGGACAGGCGCAGCGCGGTGGCGGTGGCCAAGGTGGTCTTGCCCACCCCGCCCTTGCCGCCAAAGAACATGATGGGTGAGGTCTCTAGCAACATTGAATATTCTCCAGCGGGGATTTATCCATTCCCATGCGGGTATGCCAGGCATGGAAATCCTCATAGACCAACGGCAAAAGTTCCAGGGTGTAGTAGCTGGCGGGGTTGGGGATGCCGAGCGCCTCCGAGGCAACCAGCATCATGAAGAGATCGTCTTCTTGCTGTTGGGCCTTGGCAAAGCTGGCGCGATACGGGGCCTGGTAGTACTCATTGAGCCCGGCCGCAAGTGCCTTAAGCTTGTCGAGCATGCTCGGGCAGCGGGGCGTCAAGGTCATCATCGGTCCACTCCAGCGGGGCCTCCTTGCGGGCGCGGGAAATGGCGCCGACGGCCTCTACAATCACCCAGATGGCGGCCACCACGATGATGACGTCCATGCAGAATAGCAGCCAGTTCTGGCTGGTAAAGAGGGACTTCAGCTGGAGGAGTGCGGCCCACAGTGACATGGTGGTAACGAAGATGAGCGGGAAGACTACCGGCCACGTCGGCCGGCGCAGGTGGGTCAGGATGACCACCACGATGGCCAAGGAAAGGCCCGCCATGAGCTGGTTGGTGGTGCCGAATAGCGGCCAGATGGTCATGCCGCCGGATCCATCCGCACCGGCGGAGAAGGTCAGGCCGAAGGCCAAGCCCACCGCGATGACGGTGGCGGCCAAGGCCTTGATGCGCACGCCCATGATCTCGCCAATTTCTTGCACCACGAGGCGCTGCAGGCGCACGCCCGAGTCCATGGTGGTGGCGGCAAAAAGCACGGCCATGGTGGCCAAGATGGTGCCGGAGAGGGACGTGGGAATCCCCATGCCTTCATTCATGAGTGCGCCGCCGCCGTGCACGAAGGCCTCCACACCTCCGGCATTCCACTCGGAGTAGATCTCTTCCCACTGCTGCAGGGACTTAAAGCCTGCGGTGGTGGCGATGATGGTGCCCAGCGCGAGTAGGCCCTCGCCCACGGCGCCGAAGTACCCCACAAAGCGCACGTCAGTTTCCTTATCCACCTGCTTGGACGAGGTGCCGGAGGCTACCACGCCGTGGAAGCCGGAGATAGCGCCGCAGGCGATGGTGACAAAGAGCAGCGGGAAGATGCCCGGGGTGCCCTCCGGCACGTTGTCGCGCAGCGCCGGTGCGGCAAGCGAAGGGCGGGTAATTAGGAAGGAGCCGTACAAGATGGCCAGGCCCACAAAAAGCTGGAGGCCGTTGATGTAGTCGCGCGGCTGCAGCAACACCCACACCGGCAGCAGCGAGGCGATAAAGGCGTAGATGAATAACAAGATGATCCACACGCCGTTGGCGGGGATGCCCAGGACCGTATCTGGTAGGACCACAGGCACGCGGTCACCGATGATCATCAGCGCGTAGAGCGCGACAACGCCCACGATGGAGACCAGCGGCAGGTTCCAATTCAGGCGGTAGATGGCCTGGCCGATAAGCAGCGCGACGACGATGGCGCCCCACGTGGGGATTACGGCCGTCGGCGTGGAGACTAGCAGGTTCGAAATGACCACGGCGAAGGCCGCATTCACCATCAATAGCAGCAGGAAGATGACGATGAGGAAGAGGTTGCGCCCGCGTTTGCCAATGTAGCGACCAGACAACGTGCCGATGGATTGGCCCTTGTGGCGCTGCGACGCCCACAGCGCACCTAAATCGTGCATGCCGGCAAAGAAGACGGTGCCGAGGGTGACCCAGAGAAACGCCGGAACCCAGCCCCAGATGACGGCTACAGCCGGACCAATGATGGGCGCGGCGCCCGCCACGGAAGTGAAGTGGTGGCCCCACAGGACGTATTTATTGGTGGGCACGTAGTCCACGCCGTCTTCCATGGTGTGGGCCGGGGTGGAGTAGTTCGGGGATAGCCGGAAAATGTTCTTTCCTAGGTACTTGGAATAGAGCAGATAGCCGGCGCCCATCATCGCGATGCCGATGATGGCGAGGACAAGAGAGTTCATGGTGTGCGTCTCCTTATGGGCGGTCAGGTGGCGTGTCTCACACGTGCGGATAGTATGCCATAACTCACATAGGTATTAGCCCATGGGGGAGACCGGTGGGTGGATTTATATTTGGAAGACGCAGCCGGCGCAGTGCCTCATGCTGCCGGTAGGGAAAACGACTGCGCGGCCCCTGCTCCTGTGGAGGAACGAGGGCCGCGCGGTGGGTGCTTAGACCAGGTGGTGGCTACTTCTTATCGACGCCGATATTGCCGTCCTTCTTCCACACCACAACCACTGCAGGGCGAGGGGTGGACTTGCCACCGTCAGGCCAGTGGGAGGTCTGCTTTTCAAAGGTGGCGTCATCGGTCTCGCCTGGGTGCTGGACGTTGACCATCACGCGCTCATCGGTGACGATGGGGCCACAGGTCTCGGCTCCTGCCGGAACCGTCAGGAAGCACTTGAGCTCACCGCGGGTATCGCCCTCAGTGGTCACGGCGTAGAGGCCATCGTTGGACTCAAGGGCGTTGCCGTCGGTGGAGATCCATAGGTTACCGTGGCTATCAAAGGCCAGGTTATCCGGGCAGGAAATTGGGGAGACCTTCTCCTTGTCAAAGCCGCCAAAGTAGGTATTTGCTTCCTTCGGGTCACCACAGACCAGGAAGAGGTTCCAGGTGAACTTCTCGCCAGCGTGGTCATCTTCAATCTCCATGACCAGGCCGTTCTTGTTCTCCTTGACAGGAGCCCACTCCATCGGCTCTTCCTTGTTCTTCTTGGCATTCTCGCCGGTAGCGCCGCGGTACTTATTATTGGTCAGGGCCACGTAGACCTTCTCGGAGTCTGGGTGAACCTGCATATCCTCAGGGCGGTCCATCTTGGTGGCGCCCACCTTATCGGCGGCCTCACGGGTGTAGACGGCAACCTCTTCGGCAGACATGCCATCAACGTGGGACTCGAACTTGTTGTTCTCCGTATCGGAGGTCAGCAGCTTGATCCATTCGCCCTTGCCATCAAAGGCGCCATCCTCTGGCAGCACGCCGGAGCCGTCAATCTCATCCTCTGGGGAGTTGCCCTCTACCTTGGCCACGTACAGGGTGCCGTGGTCCAAGATGGTGAGGTTGTGCTCGATGTCGCCCTCTTTGTACTTCTTGGTGGAGATGAACTTGTAGATGTACTCGAAGCGGGAGTCATCGCCGGAGTAGCACACGACGGTGCCATCGGATGCGATGTGGATATTGCCGGCCTCGTGCTTGAAGCGACCCAGCGCGGTGTGCTTGACCGGGGTGGACTTCGGGTCCAGCGGGTTGATTTCTACGAGCCAGCCAAAGCGGTTCGGCTCGTTCGGCTCCTTGGAGACGTCGAAGCGCTTATCAAAGCGCTCCCACTTGCGCTGGGACTCGCCGTCTTCCATGCCGAAGCGCTCCAGGGACTCCTGCGCCTTCTTGTCATCCAGCTTGGCGTGGGCGAAGTACTGGTCAAAGTTCTCTTCGCCAGAAAGCATGGTATTCCACGGAGTGATGCCGCCGGAGCAGTTATTCAGGGTGCCCTTGACCTTCTTGCCGGTCTTATCGGCGGAGGTCTTGACGTAATCGGAGCCGGCAGCTGGGCCCACCAGGGTGAACTCGGTGGTGGCGGTGATGCGGCGGTTGAGCGGGCCGAACTCGCGCTTGAGCTCGCCGGTCTTTCCTACCTTAGATCCCTCCACGATGGAGTGGCCGTGGCCAGCCCAGCCGATCTTGGCCTGCTCCTCGGTGGGGTTATCCGCATCGTAGTTGGGGAACATCTGCGGCTCGGTGGTGTACTCGTGGGAGCAGACGTAGATAAGGCGGTTGTCATCGTCCGGGTGCTCGATAAGGCCAGCGAAGTCATTGTTGAAGCCGAACTGCTTCTCGGCTGCCTCGGCGGTCTGGTTCTTATCATCGAATTCCGGCGCGTCCTCAAACAGCGGGTCGCCCCAGGCAATGAGGACGGACTGCTCGTAGCCGTCCGGGATGACCACTTCGTCCTTCTCGTTTGGCTGTACTGGGTCGAACTTCATGCCCTCTGCGGAGGTGAGCTCAACGTTCGCCTCAGAGGTTTTGCCGCCCTTGCCCTCGGAGGAAGAGGCCTCATTAGACGCATCATCCGGGTTGGAGCAGGCCGCCAAAGCAGCGCCGCCGCCAACGGTTACGACGGACAGGCTGCCCGCACGCAACGCGGTACGGCGGGAGAACTGGTCAGCAAAGTACGGGTTATTGGACTTGTTCTCACACTCTCCAAAGCAAGCATTACCGCACTTGTAGGTGCAGGTCAGGCTGGAACGAGAGGAGGCAAAGAGACTAGAGAGAAGGTTGCGGCCTTTAAGCGCCATTATTACTGCTCCAATTGGGTTGAAAATATTGTTTAGACACGGGGACAGCCATATATATAAGGGGATCTCAGTAACTGTGCGTTGGCGCGGAGGTGACGGTGAAGTGAATTATGCGTAAATCTTTTCCGGGGTGAGGGTGGCGTGGGCTAAATCGCGTGCTGCGGTGGGGATCGACTACCCTAGGCTAACGTGAGCGAGCAGAAGAATAATGAAGTAAACGATGTCCCTGAGCAGCTGCGCATCCGCCGCGAGAAGCGCGATCGCCTGCTGGAATCCGGCGTAGAGGCCTACCCGGTCACCGTTGAGCGCACCATCTCTTTGAAGGATCTGCGCCACGATTTCCGCGTTGTAGCCGAGGGCGAAGAGCCGGGCACGGAAGAAGGCGTGACCTACCTGGCCCCAGGCGAGGAAACCGAGGTAACCCACGCCATTGCCGGCCGCCTTATCTTTATGCGCAATACCGGCAAGCTGTGCTTTGCCACCCTGCAAGATGGTGACGGCACCCAGGTGCAGGCCATGCTTTCTTTGGCCGAGGTAGGCAAGGAGCGCCTCGACGCGTGGAAGTCCGATGTTGACTTGGGCGATTTCATCTCCGTGCGCGGCCGCGTAATTTCCTCCCGCCGCGGCGAGCTGTCCATCATGGTCTCTGAGTGGACCATGGCCGCTAAGTCCCTGCGCCCGCTGCCGGTGTCCTTTGCCGATATGGCAGAAGATACCAGTGTGCGCCAGCGCTATAACGACCTCATTATCCGCGAAGAGGCCCGCAAGAACGCCATGATCCGCGTGAAGGTCATGCGCGCGCTGCGTAACTACCTGGAAAGCCAGGATTTCGTTGAAATCGAGACCCCGATGCTGCAGACCCTGCACGGTGGCGCGGCCGCTCGCCCGTTTATCACCCACTCCAATGCGTTGGATATTGACCTTTACCTGCGTATCGCGCCGGAGCTGTACTTGAAGCGTGCCGTCGTCGGCGGCATTGACCGCGTCTTCGAAATCAACCGTAACTTCCGCAACGAGGGCGTGGACCGTTCCCACTCGCCGGAGTTCGCCATGCTCGAGACCTACGCTGCATGGGGCGACTACGACGATTGCGCCCGCATGACGCGCGAGTCCATCCAGGCCGTAGCGCGCGACGTCTTTGGCTCGACCACCGTCACCCTGGCGGATGGCACTGAGTTCGATTTTGGCGGCGAAGAGTGGCCCGAAATCGAGATGTACCCCTCCCTCAATGAGGCCCTGCAGCGCAAGTTCCCGGGCCAGCCGGAGGTCACCATCGATACCGACGTTGAAACGCTCAAGGGCATTGCCGACGTCATCGGCCTTGACGTCCCCAAGGACGGCGGCTGGGGCCACGGCAAGCTGGTGGAGGAAATCTGGGAGGTCCTGTGCGAGGACCAGCTGGAAGGCCCCATCTTTGTCAAGAACTTCCCGGTCGAGACCTCCCCGCTGACTCGTCAGCACCGTTCCAAGCCGGGCGTGACCGAGAAGTGGGATCTCTACGTCCGCGGCTTCGAGCTGGCAACCGGCTACTCCGAGCTGGTGGACCCGGTTATCCAGCGCGAGCGCTTTGAGGATCAGGCCCGCCTGGCCGCCGGTGGCGATGACGAAGCCATGGTGCTGGATGAAGACTTCCTTGCCGCAATGGAGCAGGGCATGCCGCCTACGGCCGGCACCGGCATGGGCATGGACCGCTTGCTGATGGCCCTGACCGGCCTGGGAATCCGCGAAACCGTGCTTTTCCCACTGGTTAAACCGGAGCAGAAGTAGCACCTAGCGTCCTCTCGCTTTGCCGTCAGCCCGCGCGGGCTGACGGCCTTGTTATTTTCAGCTGGTGTTTCTTCCCACATTCATGCTGCGAAAGGTCAGCACAGGTTCCCACCGCATGGAAAAATGCAGGACATGAAAAGAATTCTCCCTATCCTTGCCCTACCTGTATTGGCCGTCGGGCTTGCGTCGTGTTCCTCTGCTGACGGTAACGAGGAAGCGCCCCAATTCCGCCCACAGATGACCGAAAGCACCGCAGCTAGCTCGGCGGAGGCTTCCTCTCCAGAGACCACAGCGGAAGAAACCACCGAATCAGATAAGAAAGTGGATGACTCCGGTCTCACGATGCGCTCGGCCGAGGACTTTTTGGCGAAGGGTCCCGAATACGCGCAGTCGAAGGCATGGGGAGTTAAAAGTCCCGATGAAAAGGTCTGGTGCTCCTTTAATGAACTCTCCGAAGGGCCGTGGTGCACCGTGCAGTTTGCAGATCCACCCCTAATGCCAGACCCAAACCAGCCGCAGTGGGAGGCTAATATGGTCAGCTTCAAAAAGGGGGAGGGCTTCTTCCCGTCTGGCGTGGTGGACCCAGGTGACCTGACTCCACCGAAACAGCTCAAGGCAGGGGAGAAGGTTGAAATTGAAGGCGTTACCTTCGAGGCCCCAAACTCGGACGAGTTCACGGTCACGGCGAAGGGCCATCATTTCACCGTAAAAGATAACGGTCAGTACTATGCGGATAACTTCCCGCCTACGCCCGATTCCAACGGCTCTGCAAAACTGGGCACTATCTGTGGCCAGATAGATACCCAATGGGGACGAAAGAACGTCTACGTGCAAGTCGATGGCACGAACTGCACCAAAGCTATGCAGATCGTAGATAGCTACGTGAACCACGACTTTAAGCCGGAGGAAGTAAATACCCGCGGCTCCCTCGTAGTCGATGGTTGGGAGTGCGACGTATCCGCGCCGAAATTCTTAGATGACTCAAAGCCGGAAAACCGCTTGCCCAAATGCGTGGATTCGAGCGGCAGCGGGCGAGTAGTTCTCCTGGATATCTAAGTTTTTAGCGCACGAGTGGCCCGGCGGATTTATCGCCGCGCAGGCGCTTAATAATGTTCTCGGCCGAAATCAGGCACATCGGCACGCCCACGCCCGGCACGCTGGTGGCGCCTGCATAGAAGAGTCCATCGACCTTGCGCGAGGCGTTGCGCCCGCGCAAGAACGCCGATTGCCGCAGCGTGTGCGCGGGCCCAATAGAACCGGCCGACCAGGCATGGTAGCGCTCGGCAAAATCGGCCGGGCCGAGCGTGCGCTTGACGACGACCCTATCTACCAAATCCGGCACCCCGGCCGTGGCCGCGATGTGGTTGAGGGCGGCGTCGGCAATCGCGGCAACGCGCTCGGATTCCTCTGCGTGGTAGGCGTTGCCGAACCCGGGTGCCTCCGCGGCCGGAACTGGTACCAAAATGAAGAGGTTTTCGTGGCCCGCGGGCGCTACGTTCGGGTCGGTGGCCGAGGTCTTGGATACGTAGATGGACTCCGAGGCACCCAGCGGCCGGGAGGGCTCCGGGCCGGAATAGACGGCGCGGAAATCCGGATCCCAATCCTGGCTGAAAAGCAGCGTATGGTGTGCTAATTCGGGCAGCTCGCCCTTCACCCCGGCCAAAATGAGCACGGTGCCTAGGCCCGGATTGCGCCGGCCCCAGTAGCGCTCCGGATAGGTGCGCAGCTGGGGTGGTAAAAGCTGGGTCTCGGTGTGGTGCACGTCCGCCGCCGAGACCACGATATCGGCATGGATGGCGCCCTTATTCGTGCGCACGCCGGTGACCTTACGGTTGGCGACCTTGATGGAGGTCACCTCCTCGCCCAAGCGGAAGGTGGCGCCAAACTTCTGAGCCTGCCGGTAGATGGCCTGGACCACGGCGGCAAAGCCACCCTGTGGGTAGCGCACGCCCTCCACTAGGTCGGTGTGGCTCATCAAGGAATACAGTGCCGGGGCGGCCGCCGGCTCGGAGGACAAAAAGACCGCCGGGTAACTTAAGATTTGGCGCAGACGGGCATCGGAAAAAGCCCGGCCCACATGCTGCTTTAGGTTCACCGTCAGCAGAGCCATGAGGCGTGAAATCCGGGTGCGGATATCGCGGTGCACCAGGTTCAGCGGCGCGGAGAAGGTGGTGTAGAGGAAGTGCTTGAGCGCCATCTCATAGGTATCGCTGGCCTGCGCTAAGTACTCGCGAACTTTCTCCCCCGCGCCGGGCTCCAGCGATTCGAAGAGCGCGGCGACTTCCTCCATCCCAGAGTTCACATCCACCGGCGTATCGCCGTGAAAGACGCGGTAGGCGGGGGAGAGGTCCACCAAATCTAGCTCCGCCTCGGTGGAGGTGCCACACAGCGCAAAGAAGTGATCGAAAGCCTCGGGCATGAGGTACCAGGACGGGCCGGTATCCCAGCGGAAGCCGGCTTCCGCAAAGCTGCCGGCGCGCCCGCCTACCTCATCCAGCGAGTCCACGACGGTGACCTCGTAGCCCTCGCGGCCGAGCAAAGCGGCGGTGGCGAGACCGGCGATGCCGGCTCCAATGACGACGGCGTGCATGATGCTCCTTAGTTTTCGCCCGTGGGTGAGATCTGGCTGCTGCGGCCGCGACGGCGCACCGCGCGGGCCGCGAGCCAAGCCTTGGTGTGGTTCGGAACGGATACCCGCGTGGTGGCAAGCGCTGT
>ERZ1031191.15-NODE-15-length-34154-cov-6.439573_pt1 | contig 34154 bp, 30 predicted proteins | sample MGYA00516576_ERZ1031191 | MGnify/ENA primary metagenome ERZ1031191 (study PRJEB33718, sample SAMN03159780) | human skin metagenome | collected 2014-02-25 | study: EMG produced TPA metagenomics assembly of the PRJNA266117 data set (Human skin bacterial metagenome and...
CCGCCATGACTTCATCATCCGAGACGAATGCGCCCTGCATACGCACAGGACGCTTGCCCTGCGGAATGAAGAGGCCATCGCCCATGCCAATTAGCTTTTCCGCGCCGCCCTGATCCAAGATAACGCGGGAGTCCGTCAGTGAGGACGTCGCAAAGGCCAAGCGTGAAGGCACGTTGGTCTTAATCAGGCCGGTCACCACGTCAACGGACGGGCGCTGGGTTGCCAGCACCAGGTGAATACCGGCGGCACGCGCCTTCTGGGTGATGCGAACGATGGAGTCCTCAATCTCCTTTGGCGCGGTCATCATCAGGTCCGCCAGCTCGTCAACGACACAGACGATGTACGGGTACGGGCGTACCTCGCGCTCGGATCCTGCCGGTGCCTGGTATTCGCCGGAGATCACCTTGCGGTTATAGTCCTCAATCTTGCGCACGCGAGCAGCCTTCATATCCATGTATCGCTGCTCCATCTCCTCCACCAGCCACTGCAGGGCTGCTGCGGCCTTTTTCGGCTGGGTAATGATGGGCGTGATCAAGTGCGGAATGCCCTCGTACGGGGTAAGTTCCACCATCTTCGGGTCCACCAAGATGAGTCGAACCTGCTCAGGGGTGGCTCGGGTAAGCAGCGAGACCAACATGGAGTTAACGAAAGCGGACTTACCGGAACCGGTAGCGCCGGCGACCAGCAAGTGCGGCATCTTTTGCACCGAGAACGAGGTGTATTCGCCTTCGATGTCCTTGCCCAAACCGATGAGCATGGGATCCGGTGAGCTGGTCATGCTTGGCGCATCAAGCACCTCGCGCAGGTGCACCATCTCGCGGTCTGGGTTCGGAACCTCAATGCCGACGGCCGACTTGCCGGGGATGGGAGTGAGCAAGCGTAGATTATCCGTGGCCACGGCGTAGGCCAGATTGGACTGCAGGTTCGTAATCTTCGATACCTTGACGCCTGGTCCTAGCTCGATTTCATAACGGGTCACTGTTGGGCCACGGCTAAAGCCGGTTACCTGGGCATCGACCTTGAACTCTTCGAAGACATCCGTAATCGCTTCGATGATGCGGTCATTAATCTCCGTGCGCTCCTTGGCCGGAGTGCCCGGGGTCAGCAGGTCTGTGGTGGGAACCGCGTAGTTTTCATTGCCAAACTGCGCGGACGGCGCAGGAGCAGCAGAAGTACCCGTTTCCCCTGCGGACTCGGCCGCAGGCTCGGTGGAGTCCACCTGTGCACCGGTCGTAGCGTCGCGTCCGGAGCGCTCGCGGAAGAGTTGGCGGGCCTTCTCGTGCGCGGACGATACTGCATCAGCGCCTCCTTCCACCGCGGATCCAGCAGCGCCTGCAGCTGCACCGGCTGCTGCAGCGCCAGCGGCACCGGCAGCACCCGCAGCAGCAGTCTTTGCTGCGCCACTTGCCGCCCCCGCAGCACCGGCAGCACCCGCAGCCGCACCAGCGGCCGAGCCAATGGCGTTACCGGCGGCGGTGCCAGCATCAGAGCCCGTCGCCGTAGCCGAGCGAGTGGAAGCAGAAGTGGGACGTTGACGAGTAGTGCCCAGCACTCGGGTCGTTTCTGGATGTCCGGAGTCAGGTTGTGCTGGCGATGACGCAGCGGCGTCGTCTACCACCGGGATCTCATCGGTATCCCCAATATCGCGGGAGACAGGCTTTTCAGCGGCGTTAGACACGGACTGGAACCCGCCTCGCGTCGGTGCACTAAAGGCGCGGGTGGCCTGTTCCTCCTCTGCTGTAGCAGGGGAATCCACCGGGTAAGAAGAACCACGCGGGGCGGGGTCTTCAGTGGGGCGTCGGAAAGCGCGCAGGCTTCCACCACGCTCAGAGGAACGACGCTTGGCCACAGGTCGTGCTGGGCGCTCGCTGCGCTCACGGCCTTCCGCTATGTCATCAATATCGCCAGTCACGTGGCCGTAGAGGTCATCGCCCTCTTCGTCGTAATAGTCTTCATCCGTACCACCAAAGCGGGAGAAGGCCGCAGCAATGGCATCAGCCACCAACTCATAGGCCTCGCGGATAGTAATGCCGGTGACTAACAAGGCGCCGTAAATAATGACGAGGAAAAGCAACGGCACTGCGACGAAAGAGGTAAAGGCCGTCTCCAGAAGGCCGCCGATAGCGTAGCCGATTACACCGCCAGCACCACCGGCGCTGTCCGGGGTAAAGCCAAGCTCAGGGGTGCCAGCAAAGATGTGGATCAAGCTGAGCATGGCAAGGACGATGATGCTGATACCGCCCACAATGCGCGGCTTAAAGTGCCCCGCTGGGCCGGAGATATCCATCATCAAGGAAATGGCCAAGGCCACCAGTGCCACCGGCAGCACCCAGGCGCCTGCACCAATGACATAGCGGACGATATTGCCCACCCAGGCGCCAACCTGGCCAGCAACGCCAAACCAGACGGTAGCAGCGAGCACGATGGCAATGCCGATGAGAACGAGTGCTACCGCATCAGGATTTTTCACCTGAATACCGCGTGATTCTTCCTCGCTTGCTTCCATCGTAGAAAGCTCTTCTTCCGCGGCTACATCGCGCGCCCGAGTAACCTTGGTCTTCTTCTTTTTCTCCCCGCGTGCAGAAATTTCTTCCGGCTCCCTCGTCGTCTCGTACTCCTCGGTGTCATATACGTCTTCGCTGGGCTTGAGCCCGGCCACGCCATGGCTTACACCCCGCGCCATATTTCCCATGCCGCGGGCCGTGGCACTAAAGGCAGCGCCCAAGCCCTTGCCGACGGCCCGGAACGCACTACCCGTACGCTCCTGCGAGGTCGCCGCCGCGCGCCGATGCGAAGACGTCATAGCCAAGGTTTCCGGCATGCCAGCACCGGACCGGCTGCGGCCCGACGGCCGGGAACGATTCGACTTTCGGCGCGTTCCGCGCGAAGAGGCATTTTTGACAGACATGCCTCTACTCTAACCGGGCTACCCCACAAATCACATTAGCCACACGCGTTTCCCCTAACACCTGAACCCACAATCTCACGGCGAACGCTTCCCACGCACCCCAAAGCTAAGAAACTGCGATTAAATCAAGATTAGAGAGTTGACTTTACGATGGCTTCGGCCTCACCTTCAATCTTGACTTCAGCAGCATCTCGCCCGAAGGCCCAGAGGATGAGCTCGCCTACCTCGCCTGAAACGCGGACCACGGCATCGCCCTTATCCGCGACGCCATGCGTATCTGCGGCAACGATTCGCGGCAATCCTTCCGGCTGCAGAATCACCGGACGTTCAGATTTGCGCAGGGCCACCTTAGCCAAGGGCTTTAGGTAGCTATGCATCTGCTGCTTGATGTGTGCCGAAAAGTCGCGTGGGCCCATGCCATTAGCGCGGCGAATATCCTCGTGGTGAACAAAGTGCTCCACAAAGTTTTGGTGTGCATCCACGAACCGAACCGGGTTATAGGCAGCAGGTCCCCTCCCCCAGTCATCAACCAGCTCATCAAAGTCGCGCTCGGCTACCTTGCGTGATTCCTTTTCCAGCCGGCCGGACAGTGCGTTGACGAAGATGCCGGCGGCGGCATCGGGGCGGTTTTCCCGCACCCATAAATGCACGGCTAGGTCGCGGGTTGTCCAGCCCTCGCACAAGGTAGGGGCATCGGGACCAAGCTTATGAAATAGCGCTACCATTTTGGCGCGCTCAGCAGAAGAAAACGACATAAGCCCCAGCATACCGAGCTAACTGGCATGCTGGGGCTTTGTCTCACTTAGCGCGAGGAACCCGTATTACTTACAGGGACTCACGAGAAGCGTCAACGTCTTCTTCATCGGTAACCAAAGGGCCGGAGTTGGTCGGCACGATGGTCGGAAGGATAACCGGCTCGCGCTTGTACTTGGAATCCATGAGCTTGGATACCTTACGGCGCAGCTTCTGCACCATGCGGTAGGTATCGTTCTCGCCCTCTGCGGCAAGATCGTTCATGGTGTTTTCCACCATCTCCGCAACCTCCGGCACGATGCCGCGGTCATCATCGGAGAAGCCGGTGGTAGATACCGTTGGGTGCTCCAGCAGGCGCGAGGTGCGGTTATCAATCACGCAGGTGATAGAAACCACGCCGCCGGTACCCAGGTTGGTGCGATCAGCCAAGGTATCAGCGTCCACATCGCCCATGGACACGCCGTCGACGTACAGGTTACCCACCTGCATCTGGCCTACGACCTCGGCGCGGCCCTTGCGCAGGTCCACGACGACGCCGTTTTGTGCCAGCACCGTACGGTCGCGGTCCACGCCGGTGGAGATAGCCAGTTCCTTATTGGCGCGCAAGTGGCGCCACTCGCCGTGCACCGGCATAGCGTTGCGCGGGCGCGCTGCGTTGTACAGGAAGAGGAGCTCGCCAGCGTAACCGTGACCGGAAGCGTGCACCTTTACATCCTGGTTTGTAATAACGTTGGCACCGATCTGGGACAGCATGTTGATGACGCCGTAGACGGCCTCCTCGTTGCCCGGAATGAGCGAGGAAGAGAAGATGATGGTATCGCCATCGCGGACGGTAATCTGACGGTGCTCGCGTCGGGCCATACGCGACAGTGCGGCCATGGGCTCACCCTGCGTACCGGTGGTAATCAGCATGGTCTTGTGCGGAGCCATCTTGGCGGCCTCATCGATCGGAATGATAGTGCCGCGTGGAACCTTCAAGAAGCCCATCTTCTCCGCGATTTCCATGTTGCGCATCATCGAACGGCCATTGAAAGCCACCTTGCGGCCGTTGGCCACAGCGGCGTCGATAGCGGCCTGGACACGGTAAACGTTGGAGGCAAAGGACGCCAAGATTACGCGCTGCTTAGCGCCGGCAACGAGGCGCTTGAAGTTGGCAGGAATATCACCCTCAGATGCCGAAACACCGGGGACGGTTGCGTTGGTGGAATCACACAGCATGAGGTCAACACCCTCATCACCATAGCGGGACAGGGCTGGGAGGTCCGTTGGACGGTTATCCAGCGGGGTCTGGTCCAGCTTGATGTCACCGGTGTGGATGATATTGCCGGCTGGGGTTCCCAGCATGATGCCCAAGGCATCCGGCACGGAGTGGTTGACGGCCCAGAAGCGTACGCGGAACGGACCGTAGGTTACGTCCGACTTTTCATTAACCTCGACGAACTTCGGCTTCTGGCGGTGCTCCTTACACTTTGCAGCAATAAGCGCGATGGTGAAGCGGGAAGCAACGATGGGAATATCCGGACGCAGCTTAAGCAGCCACGGGATAGCGCCGATGTGGTCCTCGTGCGCGTGAGTAACGACGAGGGCCTTGACCTTGTGGATCTTCTTCTCAATGGGGCCAAAGTCAGGCAGGATGAGGTCCACGCCTGGCTCACCAGAAGATGGGAAAAGCACACCACAGTCGATGATGATGAGGTCATCACCGTACTCGAAGACCGTCATATTACGGCCAATCTCAGAGATACCGCCCAGAGCGTAGATGCGCAGAGCATCCTTCGGCTGCTTCGGTGGCTCCGGCAGGCGCTTGGTCAGATCCGCGCCCTGCATAGACTTGGGCACGTTGCGGCGACCACGGTTGTTGCGGCCGCGGCCCTTACCGTTGCCGCTCTTTCCGTTGCCGTTGCCGTTCTTGCCGCCGTGGTTATTGTTTCCACCGTGATTATTGCCATTGCCGTTTCCACCACGGCCACGGCCGCGGCTGCCACGGGAACGGGAGCGCCGGTTGTTGCCGCCACCTTCGTTGTGGTTGTCGGAAGAATTCTTCTTGCCAGAATTATCCTTGTCGCCCTTAGCGGAATTATCCTGCGCGGAATTGCCCGCGTCAGTTGCTGGGGCTTGGAAAACTGGCGAAGCCGCCTCGTTGGAGGCGGTTTCGTTTTCCGCCGGTGGGCCCGCCTTGCGGGTCACCTTACGGGAACGGTTACGGGGTTCATTCATTCTTAGAGGACTCCAGATTGTTCCAGATCACGGCGAAGTACCTCGCGTTCCTCCTCGCTCGCAGCGGTGACAGGAAGACGGGTATCGCCAACTTCGATGCCCTGCAGGCGCAGGGCTTCCTTTGCAAACGTCGCTCCGCCCAACCGAGCTTGTGCATGGGTGGGCGGAAGGAGCGTAGTGACATTGATTTCTCGGGCGCGGGCCATATCGCCCGCGTCGAAAGCTTCATAAAGTTCTACCAAGGCACGCGGTGCAACATGGCCGATGACGGAGATGAAACCGGAAGCGCCGAGGGAAAGCCACGGCAGGTTAATCGGATCATCACCGGAATACCAGGCCAAACCGGTTTCTTGGATGAGTTCTGCGGCCGCAGGAAGGTCGCCCTTGGCGTCCTTTACGGCTTGGATGGTCGGCAAATCCGCAAGGCGGCGGAGGGTATCCGGCGCCACTGGGATGCCCGAGCGGCCAGGGATGTCATAGACACAGATCGGTAGATCCGTGGCTTGCGCGACTGCGGCAAAGTGCTCGTAAACGCCCTTTTGTGAAGGCTTGGAGTAGTACGGAGTTACCACCAGCAAGCTGTCTGCCCCCGCGTCAGCGGTGGTCTGAGCCAACTTAATGGAGGTTGCGGTGTTATTCGTTCCGGCACCGGCGCAAAGCTTTGCGCGATCTCCTACTTCTTCCTTTACGGCTTTGAGCAGCTCCAGCTTCTCTTCAACTGAAGTGGTCGGTGATTCGCCGGTGGTTCCACCTAGGATGAGCGAATCAACGCCATTGTCAACGAGATGAGCTGCTAGGCGACGACCTGCTGCAACGTCCAGCGCACCGTCACGGTCAAACGGGGTGACCATGGCGACGCCGATGCGTCCAAAGGTGTCGACGCCAGTCTTTGCTGTCATACCTGTGCTCATAGCCGTCAAGATTACCCTTTTGGCTTGCAATTAGCCGCATCGGGGTCACGCGCGTGTTAGGCGTAGGGGCTTGCTGCCATCTGGGTTCCATCAGCCAGAGTGGTGATGTTGAAATCATCAAACAGCACTGGGGCCTTGCTTTGCAGCAGTTTCAGGCACTCCACCGCAACGTGGCGGAGCTCCTCATCAGCCTGCTCGGCGGCACGAGCACCAATAAAGTGACGCCACGCCCGATAGTTGCCGGTGACAACAATGCGCGTTTCTGTGGCGTTGGGAAGAACGGCACGCGCCGCCTGACGGGCCTGCTTCTTGCGGAGGAGCGCGTTGGGCTCATCCAGCTTCTCCTCTAGTGCGCTAAGCAGTTCATCGTAGACAAAGCGAGTCTCATCTACCGCTTGCATTACCAATCGGCTAAGTTGCTCGTCCTCAGCCACCAATTTTGGCAGGACCACCTCGGTCTCCTCCGGGTGGACGAAGCGCTGGGAGAGCTGCGAGAAGGAAAAGTGCCGGTGGCGCACGAGCTCATGGCTCGCCGAACGCGACAGCCCTGTGATGTACATCGTGGCCGTGGCATGCTCGAGCAACGCAGTATGGCCTACCTCCATGATGTGGTGCAGGTAGGCTTCATTGGTTGCTGTCCGGGGGTTTGGCTTATCAAAAGACTCGTAGCACGCCCGTCCAGCGAACTCGACAAGTGCTTCCCCATCAGAGGCCGAGTCATCCGCGTGCCACTCCACGCCCCGCGGGGCGTGGAACTGCGTTGCGGCAATGAGCTGAATATCTAGCTCACTTGCTTTAGCCATGGCTTAAAGCCCCAGGTACTTATCGAGGCCCACGACTAGGCCAGGGTGATCTGCAATCTGGCGCACGCCCACCAGCACGCCCGGGGTAAAGGAAGCGCGGTCATAAGAATCCTGGCGGATGGTCAGCGACTGACCTTGCGCACCAAAGATGACCTCCTCGTGTGCCACCATGCCACGGGTGCGTACTGCGTGAACCGGAATACCGTCGACGGTGGCACCGCGGGCACCATCGAGTTGCTTTTCCGTAGCATCCGGCATGTCTCCCAGACCAGCCTCCTTGCGGGCGGCGGCAATTCCCTCAGCGGTATGGATGGCAGTACCGGACGGCGCATCCAACTTGGTTGGGTGGTGGAATTCGATTACCTCTGCAGTCTCAAAGAACTTAGCAGCCTGCTTAGCTAGCACCATGGTGAGAACTGCAGAAATGGCAAAGTTCGGGGCAATGAGGACATTGCCGGCACCGTCCTGCTTGGTCCACTCCTCTACTTGAGCCAAGCGCTCTTTATCAAAGCCGGTGGTTCCCACCACGCAGTGGATTCCGTGGGCAATGCAGAATTCCAGGTTGCCCATTACGGAATCTGGCTGGGTAAAGTCCACGATGACCTCTGCGTGGGCGTCGATAAGCTGCTGCAAATCATCATCGCGGCCAATTTCTGCCACCAGCTCTAGGTCATCTTCCGCGTTGACGCCTTCAACGATTGCCTGGCCTACGCGTCCGTGCGCGCCTAGTACGCCAACCTTGATAGCCATGGTGTGTTCTCCTTCTTCAGCCACATCGGTAGTACTTTTCTCCCCATCCTAACGCGCATGGGGGTTGCGCAATTCCTCGCCTTCCTTGGAATGGACTTGCGTTCTTCGACGAAGCCCTCATTCTCACTAGGATGGCGGGCATGCAGATCTATATCGCTTCCGTTCCTGTAGACGACGTTGCCCGCGCTCACGATTTTTACGTCAATACCCTTGGCTTCCGAGTTAAGGATGACGTCACCCACGGCGATTTCCGCTGGCTTACCGTTACCAATGCTGAAGGTGAGGGAAATACCGAGCTGCTTTTGGAACCGAAGGGGCATCCCGCCGCCAAAGACTACGCCGCAGCACTCAAGGCCGACGGTATTCCGGTCACGCAGTTCCTGTCCGCCGATGTTGAAAAGGAATACAAGGAGCTCAGTGACAAGGGCGTGAAGTTCACCATGGAGCCCACCGATGTTGGGCCGTCCATCATCGCTGTTTTTGATGACACCGTGGGCAACCTTATCCAGCTCGTGGAACTGAAGAAGTAGTCGCACCCCTCCCCCATCACACGGGTTAACAATTGCATCACTTCCTAATGCTTGTCCCACCTGCCCCAGTAGAATGGGTGTAACAACACGGTACGCACCAAGGAAGTGATGAATATGTCTCCCTCAAATTTCTCTCGCACTATCGCCGTGGCCATCAGCGCAGGATGCGCGTTAGCAGTTGCCGCTTGTTCCGATGAAGACACTACGCAGGCAGGCACACCGGCATTTAGTGAGGTTCAGTCAACTACCGACACTGCTGAAGTTCAGACCACCTCCGCTACCCCTGCCACCACTTCTGCACCGCGCAGTAACTCAGCGGCGGATGAAGAAATGCAGAAGCTCTCCCATGACTCAGCCCCAATGGCGTTCGCCGGTATGGGCACGGCCTCTCTCGAGGACCAACAGCACATGCCGGAGGGGCTCGGAAACCTCATTCCCACGGGCGTGCGAGTGGGAGCACACGATGGCTTCACCCGCGTCGTCATCGACCTGGAGGGCGAAGGTGAACCGGGCTGGTTTACGTCCTATACCGATAGCCCTGCCCAGCAGGCATCCGGCAAGCCGGTCGAGGTCCAAGGGAATACTTTCCTCAACATAGGCATCGAGGGGACGCCGTGGCCTTCTACCCCAGAGCTGAAAGCAAAGTACATGCAGCCAGGCACTACCCCTGGTGCCGGGGTGGTCAGCGCAGTCAACTACACCACCACCTTTGAGGCGCAAACACAGCTCATTATCGGTCTAGAGAAGAAGACTGCCTACTCCGTGACGTATCTAAAGGACCCGTCCCGCGTGGTCATTGACTTCCAGAACTAAGGTTTAGTGGCCCTTCCGGTTTTAGAGTGCATTGATTTTGTCCAGTAGTTGTCCGGAGTGGATCAGGCACCGCAAGATGTAGTGGTTGAGGTTTTTGAATCCTAGGGCGATGCCACGTAGGTGTTCGAGTCTGCCGTTGATTGCCTCGACGGGGCCGTTTGAGGCACCGATATCAAAGTAGGCAAGCACATCTTTGCGTCGACGCCACAGGGTGCATCCCAGTTGGGCGAGCTCTTCTAAGCCTTTTGGTAATCCTTTACGCAGGGTGTGGATGATGCGTTCCATGAGCTTTTTGCCTTCCGATTTCTTCGGATGCGCGTACGCTGCGATCATGTCTTGGTAGAGCAACCACGTTACTTCTAAGGCCACGTAGTCGTCATCGGTGGCCCACAGCATTTCTAAGCGTTGCTTTTGCCGCTCGGTGAGATAGTTCGTCCTGGTCAACAGGGTGCACCGGTGCTTATACAGTGGGTCATCTTTGCGTCCGCGGCGCCCAGTGGTCTCGCGTTGGAGTCTTTGTCGGCAACTGGTGAGCTTGTCGGCTGCCAGATCCACCACATGGAAAGAGTCCATGACTTTGTCCGCCTGTGGTAGTTGCTCCTCGACTGCGGTGGCATAACCGGTGACCCCATCCATTGTCACCACCTGTATCTGCTCCCGGAAGCTGGGGTTGCGCTCTTTAAGCCATCCGCTGAGCACATCTGCGGACCTGCCCGGTCGCATGTCTAACAAACGAGCAGGCCCACGCCCGTCCACCAGCGGGGTGAGGTCAAAGAGTATGGTCACCAGGTTTGATGCCTGGCCTGGTTTTCTGGTGTGTTTCCATACATGTTCATCGACTCCGAGGACGCGAACCCCGTCTAGGTGGCAGGGGTCGCCGTAGACAAGCTGGCGGCAGGCGTCCAGTGCGACTTTATTGACCAGGTCCCAGCCCACACCGAGTGCTTTGGCGGTAGCTGACACACTCATCCGGTCAATAGCAAGGCGTTGCAAGATCCAGCGGGTGACCCGGTGGGTGAGCTTGGCGCCGTCATCCGCGCAGGTTAAAGATTCTTGGAAGATCTTTCTCTTACATGAGGTGGCTGTGCACCGGAATCTAGGGACTTTTACGTGCAGCCTAGTAGGAAATCCAACAACAGGAAGATCAACGAGTCGACGGGTGATGTGGTCGCGCAGCATTCCTGGCTGTCCGCAGTCCGGGCACACGCCGGTAACGGCTACTGGTTTAGCCTCAATGATGGTCAGCGGTCCGGCATCAGCGGCACCGGTGATGGCAAGTCCGATTTCCGCGGTACGGCAGATAGTGTCGGCGACGAGGTCTCCAGTAGGCTTCACAGTACGGATCCCTGGTGGGTTTAGATGGTTGTGTAGGAACTTTCATCTTCACACCAGGGACCCCTATATGTTGTGGTGACCCGCTGAACCCGTCGTGTTCTACTTCACCCCGCTACGCACCCCAAAACCGGAAGAGCCGGTTTAGCGGCGCCTCTAGATGGTGCACATCTACGAAGAAAGGCTCTGCCTTCCAGCGAGTGGGCTGGAAGGCAGAGCCTTCTTTGGGCTTAGGGATTAGTCCTCCACCGGAACCAGGGAAATCTTGCCGCGGTTATCGATATCCGCGATTTCTACCTGAACCTTATCGCCAACGTTGATGACGTCTTCTACCTTCTCGATGCGCTCGTCGCCACCCAGGTTGGAAATGTGGATCAAGCCATCGCGACCAGGCGTCAAGGAAACGAATGCGCCGAACGGAACGGTCTTTACCACGGTACCCAGGAAGCGCTCTCCTACCTTCGGCAGCTGCGGGTTAGCAATGGAGTTGACCTTATCGATGGCAGCATCCGCAGCCTCACCGGTGGCAGCGGAAACGTAGACGGTTCCGTCATCCTCGATGGAGACATCGGCGCCGGTTTCCTCGGTGATCTGGTTGATGGTCTTGCCCTTTGGTCCGATAAGCTCACCGATCTTATTAACCGGGATCTTCACGGAAGTGATCTTCGGAGCAAGGCCAGACATCTCGTCCGGGGTATCGATGACCTCAGCCATGGTTTCCAGGATGGTAGAGCGGGCATCGCGAGCCTGCTCCAGTGCTTGGGCCAGGACCTTGGACGGGATGCCATCCAACTTGGTGTCCAGCTGCAGGGCGGTGATGTACTCAGAGGTACCGGCGACCTTGAAGTCCATATCGCCAAAGGCATCCTCGGCGCCGAGAATATCGGTCAGGGCGACGAACTTCTCCTTGCCGTTTACTTCGCCAGAGACCAAGCCCATAGCGATGCCAGCTACCGGAGCCTTCAGCGGAACGCCGGCATTGTAGAGGGACAAGGTGGAGGCACACACAGAGCCCATGGAGGTAGAGCCATTGGAGCCCAAGGCCTCAGAGACCTGGCGGATGGCGTATGGGAAGTCCTCACGAGATGGGATGACCGGAAGCAGAGCACGCTCGGCCAAAGCACCGTGGCCGATCTCGCGGCGCTTCGGGGAGCCCACGCGGCCGGTCTCGCCAGTGGAGAATGGCGGGAAGTTGTAGTGGTGCATGTAGCGCTTGGATTCCACCGGGGTCAGGGAATCAATCTGCTGCTCCATCTTGAGCATGTCCAGGGTGGTAACACCCAGAATCTGGGTCTCACCGCGCTCGAACAAGGAGGAACCGTGAGCACGCGGAACCAGGTCCACCTCAACGGAGAGGTCACGGATATCGGTAACGCCGCGGCCATCGATACGGAAGCCCTCGGAGAGGATCTTCTGGCGCACGATCTGCTTCATCAAAGCGTTATAAGCGCCACGGATCTGCTTAGACGCATCGGCTTCTTCCAAGTCCTCGAACTGGTCCAAGAGCTTTTCTTCGACCTGCTCCATGTATTCATTGGTGGCATCGTCGCGCTCCTGCTTGCCCGGGATGGTCAGCAGCTTTTCTAGCTTCTTGGTAGCAGCCTTTTCCACTGCCGCGAAGACATCATCGCCGTATGCCGGGAAGAGTAGGAACTCCTGGGTTTCCTTGGCGGCACGCTTCGCCAGACCGTTCTGGGCCTCGCACAAGGTCTTAATGAATGGCTTTGCTGCCTCCAAGCCCTCAGCGACGGCTGCTTCCTGCGGTGCAGGAGCGCCGTCAGCAATGCGCTCAGCCACGTTGGTGCCAGCACCGGCCTCAACCATCATGATGGCTACGTCGTCCTTGCGGCCCTTCTTGACGATGCGGCCGGCAACGACCATCTCAAAGAGAGCGCGCTCGTGCTGCTCGTGGTTCGGGAACGCTACCCACTGGCCTTCTGGGTGCTTATCGTCAGCAATCAGTGCCATGCGGACGCCACCAACTGCACCGGAGACGGGCAAGCCGGACAGCTGGGTGGCGGCGGAAGCACCGTTGATGGCAACGACGTCGTAGTACTCTTCCGGATCCTGGGACATCACGGTGACAACGACCTGTACCTCATTGCGCAGGCCCTTGACAAAGGTTGGGCGCAGCGGGCGGTCGATGAGGCGACATGCCAGGATGGCCTCAGAAGAAGGGCGACCCTCACGGCGGAAGAAGGAGCCCGGAATCTTGCCGGCGGCGTACATGCGCTCTTCTACGTCCACAGTCAGGGGGAAGAAGTCGAATCCCTCGCGCGGCTGGTTGGACGCAGTGGTCGTGGCCAGCAACATGGTGTCATCGTCCAAGTAGGTGGTCACGGAGCCGTCTGCCTGGCGAGCCAACTGGCCGGTTTCGAAGCGCAGGGTGCGGGTGCCAAAGTCACCATTGTCTAGCGTGGCAATGGCCTCGGTAATGCCAAAGTCCTCGTCAATATTGAACTCGACGGAGTTCTGAACGCTCATTAAAAAATGTCTCCTTGAGTGGTTTAGGCGATCGTCGATGCCGCCTGGTCGATTTTTGTCTATGACAACGGTGTCAAATTCTAACAGAAAAACCACAAAAGCCCCGCCAAAGGGCGGGGCGAGGTGGCTGAAGCTGGGCCGAAATTAACGGCGCAGACCCAGACGAGAGATCAGATCACGGTAGCGATCGACATTGTTCTCAGCCAGGTACTTCAGCAGGCCACGACGGCGACCAACCATCAGCAGCAGACCACGACGGGAGTGGTGATCGTGCTTGTGGAACTTCAGGTGCTCGGTCAAAGTATTGATGCGGGAGGTCAGCAGGGCAACCTGTGCCTCAGGGGAACCGGTATCGGTTTCGTGCAGGCCGTACTCCTTGAGGATTTCGGCCTTCTTCTCAGTGGTCAATGCCATGAGTATTTCTCCTTTATTTCAGTCCACATTATCGTGACGCATAAGCCTGCGCTGGCGCAGTACTTGTGCGTGCCGCAACTGCTGTGAACCGCAGTCGCTAAGCCAAACAAACACCTTACAGCGCTCAGGCAGACAAAATCAAAACCACATGGCTTCTAGGCTGTGCTTTTAAAGCTCGCTGAAGAGCGTCTCAAGGCGTTCGACAAACTCTCGCACAAAACGCTCACTATCCACACCCACAGCTACCCGGGCGGTGGGTGGCGCATCCAATCGCTTTTCATCCGCGATTGTCCGCCCACGGGTAGGGCCGGTGGTGTCAGTCTTGAGGTTTATCGAAAGGACGTCGACAAGCGAGGCATCTGCCGCCACCGCAACGGCCAATGGATCGTGCAGGCCGCACCCGCCTAAGTGCGGCGATGTGGTGGCGTAAGCACGAATGTAATAGTCCACCATGTCCGCAAAAATGCGGCCGGCGCGGGTTCCGGTAGCGCGCCAACGCGCAGACTCCGCCGTGGTCAAAAGCGTGCGCAAGGTGACGTCCAAGCCCACCAAGGTGGTATCATTTGTGTGGCGGAACAGGTAATCGGTAGCTTCCGGATCCTGGGAGATATTGGCCTCAGACCACGGCGTGACGTTGCCCGGAACGGTGAGAGCCCCGCCCATCATCACCAGGTGTGCGGCCGTGGCAAAGGAAGGGTCCTGCTGCATGGCGGCAGCAATCGTGGTGGACGGGCCGGTCGGAATGATTACTAGATCATCGCTGTGCTCGTGCACGGCCTCGATGAGGAACTCAGCCGCTGGTTGGGACTGCGCCTGGGTGGTTGCCGGCGGAAGCAGGACCTCCCCCACGCCGTTGTGGCCGTGGATAAAAGAAGAAATCTCACTTGGCCGAAAACCATCCGGGCTAGGTCCGGCAAAGACTGGAATATCGTCTTGGCCCAGTAGTTCTAGAAGGGCCAGTGTATTGCGCACGGCTAAGGGCACGGTCACGTTGCCGTACGTGCAGGTCACGCCGATTAAGTCCAGGTCCGGATGGGCGATGGCATACGCCAGCGCTAGGGCATCATCAATGCCGGTATCAAGATCGAGAATCGCCTTCATTTATTTCTCCCGCAGGAAGTAGTCCTTCGCGGTCCAGCCCTGCGCCTTAGCATCGGCGGCTAGCACCTGGCGGGCCTTGGTTACGTCATTGGCCATCGCTTCTAGCAGCTCGTCTACGGAATTGAACTTCACCATATCGCGGAGGTGCCCCACAAAGTGCACCGTAGCCTCGTAGCCGTACAGGTCAGCGTCGCGGTCGAGCACAAAGGACTCGATAGAGCGCTCCTCGTCGCCGAAGGTGGGGTTGGTGCCTACGGAAATAGCGGCTGCATAGGCCACGCCAGGGCGCATATCCCCGTCGATAGAGGAGTCAGAGTGGACGATGAACCAGCCCGCGTACACACCATCGGCCGGGATGGCGACCGTATCCGGGAAATACTGATTGGCCGTGGGGAATCCAAGCTCCTTGCCACCACGTCCTGCGCCGCGCACTACAGGCCCGGTCACGGTGAAATGGCGACCAAGCGCCCAATTGGCGGATTCGATGTCCCCCTGCGCAAGGCACTCACGAATGTGGGTGGAACAAATGCGCACGCCCTCATCATCCAGCAATGGGACGATTTCGACGCTAAAGCCGAACTCGGCACCAAAATCCTGCATAGCCTGGGCGGTTCCGGTCGCGCCGGCGCCAAAGGTGAAGTTCTCGCCCACCACGATGTGCTGCGCTGCGAGCTTTCCTACCAATAAATCCTCTACGTAGGGTCGCGGCTCCACCCCAGCAAGGTCTCGGGTGAAGTCAATAACAAGCACGGCTGCAATGCCCATCTCTTCGGCCAATTCCAGGCGGCGTTCAAAGCTCAGCACCGCCACGGGCGCACGTTCCGGGAGGAATACCGATACCGGGTGCGGGTCAAAGGTCACCATGACAGGACGCTCACCATGAGCGCGCGCATGCTCCACGCAGGCGGAGATGAGCTGCTGATGGCCGCGGTGCAGGCCGTCAAAGACACCGATGGTTACTGACGTTGGGCCCACTTCCGCGGGGATGTCATCGATTCCGTACCAAATATCCACGCAGACCATCGTAGAGCATAGACTTAGAGGCTATGACTGATGCGCTCGCAAACTCCGGACTCGTCATCGTAGACAAACCCGCCGGCATGACCTCCCACGATGTTGTCGGCCGCCTACGCAGGTACTTTCACACAAAGAAGGTAGGCCACGCCGGCACCCTCGACCCCATGGCTACCGGCGTGCTTGTCCTTGGTGTGGAGCGTGGCACCAAGTTCTTGGCCCACATGGTTGCCTCCACTAAGTCCTATGACGCCACCATTCGCCTCGGCGCCGCCACCACAACCGATGACGCCGAGGGGGAATACGCTTGGGGCGCTAGCGCTGCGGCCATTGACCGCGCCGCAATCGTGGCAGAGATTGCCAAGCTCACCGGCGATATTATGCAAAAGCCCGCGGCCGTTTCCGCTATTAAAATTAACGGCCGCCGCGCCCATGAGCTAGTACGCGAGGGCCAGGAGGTGGACATTCCCGCCCGCCCAGTAACGGTAGATAGGTTTGACGTTCTGGCAGAGCGCCGCGAGGGCGACTACATCGATCTAGACGTCACGGTGGACTGTTCTTCCGGCACCTATATCCGCTCCCTGGCCCGCGATCTGGGCGAGGCCCTGCAGGTGGGCGGGCACCTGACCGCCTTGCGTCGCACTGAGGTGGGCCCTTTTGCACTTGCCGACGCCCTCTCGCTCGACGCCCTTGCCGAATCCCCTCGCCTTTCCCTCAGCTTGGATGAGGCCTTGGCTCGCTGCTTCCCCGTCCTTTCCGTCACAGAGGAAGAGGCAGCCGCCCTCGCCATGGGCAAATGGCTAGAGCCCCGCGGGCTCAAGGGCGTCCACGCTGCTGTGGCCCCTAATGGCCAAGCCGTGGCGCTCATTAAAGAAAAAGGCAAGCGCCTGGCCACCGTATTTGTGGCACGGCCCTCTACCCTTTAGCGACTAAAATCTAAGGCTGGAACCGAGGTGGAGACGATAACGTAGCCGTCTCGAATTACCCAGCGCCCGGTGATAAAAGGCACCGGTGTGGGCCTAGCCAAAATATAGGAAATAAGCGTGCCATCTTCGCGCAGGTCGATTTCTGCTTGGTCAAAGTCCAGCCAGCGAAAGGTCATGGGAAACCATGACTTATACGTGGCCTCCTTGGCACAGAAAAGCAATCGGTCCGGGCAGGTAATCCCTGCCTCACGCAGCCGCAAAAGCTGCGGCATCTCCCCTGCCCGGGCGATCATGGTGAGCACATGATCTGGCAGCGGTTCGGCGGGTTCTGCATCCAGGCCTACGGATTTTAAGGCCGAGGTAGGGGCAACCACTGCAGCACGCATTCCCTCGGTATGCGTCATCGAACCTACAAAACCTTCGGGCCACAGCGGCATGCCGCGCTCGCCGCGCAAAATCGGCGTCGCGGGGCTGGCACCTAATTCCTGTAAGGCTCGGTGCGCACACCACCGAGCATCTCCGAACTCGGCCTTGCGCAAATCAACTGCCTGGGAAACGAGAGACTTTTCTTCAGCCGCGAGTCCTTCAAAATTAGCCAAATCCGCGTAACCCGAATCCGTGCGCACATAGCAATAGCGCGCACTTTCAGGAAATAGATCCGGATACATCATCGTGCCTCCTCCCCTTCAAAAGATCGCAGTACCGGATACGGCCACGCCTGGGTGCTGTCGCGCCCCTGCCATTCGCGTGGATACCCCAATGACGTCTCGATGTGGTCAACGCCGTCCACATTCATGCGAGACGGCATATGCAGGTGCCCATAAATGACGGACTCTGCGTTGTAGCGCCGCGGCCACGACCGCGTATGCCGTGTTCCGCACCACAAGGCAATTTCCGGAAAGCGCAATAACATTGTCGGCTCTTGGACCAACGGCCAATGGTTAACCAACACGGTAGGACCATGTACTCGAGAAAGGCGCTTGATGGAATAAGCCAACCTATCCCAACACCACGCCCGCACGTCTACGAAGGGGGCGATAGCGAACTCATCGGTCATCATGAGTTGTTTCGCGCGCGCCGCGTCAATGGCTTCGTCCACGCTAAGGCCATGCGGACGGAAACTGTAATCATACAAAGTAAATAGCGGAACGATGGTAGTTCCGTGAAATACCGGATACGGGTCTTCTGGAGTAATAACTCCAATCTCCCTGCACCTTTCCACTAAGTGCGCATACTTTTCTCGGCCTTGATACCGGTCCTGGGAACGGGAGAATAGCTCATGGTTGCCCGGCACCCAGATAACCCTGGCATAGCGATCATTGAGCTGGCGCAAAATACGAATAATGAGTTCAGTACGCTCTGCAACGTCCCCGGCCACGATGAGCCAATCCGCGGGATCGGGCGGAGTAAGCTGATCAATGCGCTCGCTATTGGCACTGACCGCTCCATGCAGGTCAGAAACCGCCCACACTGTTGGCATAGGTTTCTCACCTGCCTTCCTAGAATCTGCGCGCTGCACGGAGCCGCACACCGCGCGAGAGTATCAACACGCCCACTTTAGCGCAGCTAGCGCTCCTGTACTACGGCCCATTTCATCGATCGGAACCGGTAGACCACACCCACCATGCGGAAAGCAATGAAGGCCGCGAGACCACACCACACGCCGGTTAAGCCTGTGCCCATGAAGTGTGCCAAGATTACGCCCGGCAAAAATCCCACCAGGACCGAAGATATGGTCAGCGTGCGCAGGAAGGCAGCATCGCCGGCACCCAGCAAGACACCATCGAAGGCGAAGACCACGCCACCGCCGATAACCATGGCTACCAGGATCCACCACGGCTTAGAGATGGCATCGAGCACTTCCGGAGCGGAGGTAAAAATGCGCGGAATAATCCCTGCACCAGCAGCAAATACGGCAGCCAAGAGGCCAGAGAAAATCGTAGAGTACAACGCCACCTTGCTGCCCACACTGCGTGCGTGCCGCGCAGAGCCAGCACCTAGTGCAGCACCAGTCAATGATTGCGCGGCAATGGCCAACGAATCCAAGATAAGGGACATGAAGTTCCACAGCTGCATCATGATCTGGTGACCGGCCAAAGAAGCGGTACCAACGCGGGAAACCACAGCCGTGGCAGTAAGAAAGGCCACCTGGAAGCTAGCCGAACGCAAAATAAGATCGCGGCCTAAGATGAGTTGTTCGCGTACCACATGCCACTGAAATTGCCAGGAGCCGGTATGTTCCTTATGCAATTCGCGGACAAATAGCGCAGCAATAATGCTCATGCCCAAAACCGTGGCAATTGCCGAGCCTGCCAGCCCCCAGAAATGGACGAAGATGGGCACCGCAATAGCGCCGGGAATCATGCCAGACAAAGTGAAGTACAGCGGCTTCTTCGTATCTTGGACACCGCGCATCCAGCCGTTTCCGGCCATCTCCACCAAAGTAACGGGAATAGCCAGAGCTGCGATGCGCAGCCACAAGGCCGTACCGGCGGCCGTGGTGGGATCACCGGTTAAGGCGCGGGCAAATACGCCGCCGAAAATCCACATGATCACGGCGAGCAGCGCGCCTACACCTAGGGCCACATAGGTGGCTTGCACGCCTTCAGCAACCGCAGCTTCGCGCTTTCCGGAGCCAAAGAGACGGGCAGAGCGAGCGGTCGTGCCGTAGGACAAGAAAGTCAACTGCGTCGTCACCACGGAGTGAATTGTGGTGGCTGCAGCCAGCGAGGCGAGCTCTTGGGCGCCAAGGCGACCGACTACCGCGGTATCCAGCAAGAGGTAGAGCGGCATGGCCGCAAGTACGCCAAGCGCGGGAAACGCGAGGCCAAAGACCTCGCGTGCGGTTACCGTGCCGGCGGTGGAGCGATCCTGAGCGTTCATTCCATCCGTCTGCCTTTTTCTCATTGGATAGCGGCCACCAATTCCTTAATAATTTTTTCCGGAGCCCCGTGAGCGGTATAGCCCGCGGCCGGTACATGTCCGCCGCCCCCGAAGGTAAGCGCTACCGAAGAACAATCAATGCGAGAAGAACGCAAGGAAACCGCCCACACCTCCGGAGCTTGTTCCTTAAACACCACGCCGACGGTGGTTCCTTCAAGCGCGCGAACGAACTCCACCAAAGATTCAACGGCCGAATCAGAGTGTCCCTGGATATCTTCCAGCCGCGCGACGAGAATGCCTAGGGTGTGCTCCCCTGCATCTTCGAGGCGCAAACCGGCCAATACCCTACCGATCATCTGAAGATCGTCCGGCGTGGTGGAATCTAAAAGGTCAGCTGCGATCTGCTTGGTATCCAGATCGTAGTGCATGAGGCGGGTGGCAATATCGTGCATAGCCGGCCTGCCCCAGCGGAAGCTGCCAGTATCGGTCATCAAACCGGCATATAAGCAGTGCGCAATATGACGGTCAATCTGAATCTCCAGTGAATCCAGGATGCTCAGCAACACCACGGTGGTGGATTCACATTCAGTGTCCACCACATTGATGGCACCAAACCCCGGATTAGAAGAATGATGGTCAATGCACAGAACTCGGCCCTGCTGGGCTAGCTGCTCAATCCGGTCCGCAAAAAAGCCCGTCCGGTCTAAAGAACCACAATCAACGGTGACGTAGAGGTCATAGCCTTCCGGCAGCTCACGACTAGTGGTGACGTCGTCGGCGGCAGGAATGGTGTAAAGATTACGGGAAATCTCCCGCTCCTGGCCCACAACGGCACAGACGTCTTTGCCCCGTTGGCGCAGCGCGAGCAGCAACGCCGCAGCAGAGCCGATGGCATCGGCATCCGGCCGCAGGTGCGTCACGATGCAGATGCTATGAGCATCATGCAAAGCGGCAACTGCCGGCTGGTATTGCTTCTTAGTCACTTAAGCCTCGTCTTCATCGGAGGTCTTATACGGGTTCGCATCTCCTGCCGGCTGGGCGTTTTCCTTCAGCTTTGCCAGTTCTTCATCGCGGGCGCGAGCACGGGCCAGAAGTTCTTCCATATGAGCAGAGGCCTCCGGTACGGTATCGACCTCGAAGGATAGCGTCGGGGTAAACCGCACCGAGAGCTGATCGCCCACAATCTTGCGCAGCTGACCTTTAGCGCGCTTGAGGGCTTCTTCTGCTTGTGCGAAGTCCGGCTCTGAATCAATGTCCTTTCCGCGCACGGTATAAAAAACGGTGGCATCGTGCAGGTCGCCCGTGACTCGAGTATCCGTAATGGTCACCAGCTCGAGGCGGCGATCCTTAATCTGGCGTTCGATGGCGCTCGCCACGATTTCCTGAATGCGCTTGGCCATGCGCGCTGCGCGTGCGTGATCGACCATGTGAACCTCCCAGCTCAATAAGAATCTATCTCTAAAATTACCGCCAACCGGTACAAGAAACCACCAGTTTAGTGCCGAATCGCGGACAATGAAAACCCGTCGCGGCAGCGCCAGTAGGCAGCGGCACCCACGGCGCCCTCAACTCACAGACGCAGGAATAGCACAAGGCCCGCTTCCAACCTCCCCTGGCCTTCCCTACTGAGTGCTGGCAGCACATTCAGTGGGGACGGCGGGAGCGGAAGCGGGCCTTGAGACGGCGGCGATTAGTCGCGCGGAACCTCGACCTCTTCGTAGGCCTGGATGATGTCGCCTACCTGGATATCCGGGTACGAGAGCACCATACCGCACTCGTAGCCGGCCTTGATCTCGGTTGCGTCGTCCTTTTCGTGACGCAGGGACTCAATCTTGGCGTCGGCAGTGATGACGTTGTTATCGCGCAGCAGGCGAACCTTGCCGTTGCGGACAACCTTGCCCTCGGTAACCATGCAGCCGGCGATGGTACCCACCGCGGAGGACTTGAACAGGGCGCGGATTTCGGCCGCACCGGTGTCGCGCTCCTCGTAAATCGGCTTGAGCATGCCCTTGAGCGCAGCCTCGACCTCTTCGATGGCCTTGTAGATGATCGTGTAGTAACGAATATCCACGCCCTCTTGAGTGGCCATCTCCGTCGCCTTGCCTTCCGCACGGGTGTTGAAGGCAATGATGACGGCGTCGGAAGCCGCTGCGAGAGAGACGTTGGTCTCGGTCACAGCGCCCACACCACGGTCGATGATGTTGAGCTCGACTTCGTCCTCGGTCTTGATATCCAGCAGGGCATCTTCCAGTGCCTCGACGGAACCGGCATTGTCGCCCTTGAGGATGAGGTTGAGGGTCGAAGTCTCCTGCAATACCTTGTCCAGATCCTCCAGGGAGACGCGCTTGCGCTGCTTTGCCTGCAGGGCAGAGCGCTTGCGCGCATCACGCTGGTTAGCAATCTGGCGGGCAACGCGATCATCTTCCACCACGAGCAGATTATCGCCTGCACCCGGCACACCGGACAGACCCTGGACCTGCACCGGACGGGATGGGCCCGCCTCTTCGACGTCTTCGCCGAACTCATCGAGCATGCGGCGGACACGGCCGTGCGCATCGCCAACGACGATGGAGTCACCCACGTGCAAGGTACCGCGCTGAACGATGACCGTTGCCACCGGACCGCGTCCGCGGTCCAGGTGAGCCTCAATGGCCACGCCCTGTGCGTCCATGTCTGGGTTAGCGGTCAGCTCCAAGGCCGCATCCGCGGTGAGGATGACCGACTCAAGCAGCTGGTCAATGTTCTTGCCCTGCTTCGCGGAGATATCCACGAACATGGTGTCGCCGCCGTACTCTTCCGGAACCAGGCCGTACTCGGTGAGCTGGCCACGGATCTTATCCGGCTGAGCTTCCGGCTTATCCACCTTGTTCACGGCCACGACGACCGGAATATCGGCAGCCTTGGCGTGGTTGATGGCCTCCACGGTCTGTGGCATAACGCCGTCATCGGCGGCAACCACGAGGATGGCCAAGTCGGTGGACTTAGCACCGCGGGCACGCATGGCGGTAAAGGCCTCGTGACCCGGGGTATCCAGGAAGGTGATGGTGCGCTCGCCGTCCACGTCCACCGTGGTCTGGTAGGCACCAATGCCCTGGGTGATGCCGCCTTCCTCGCGGGCGCCCTCGTTGGTCTTACGAATGGCGTCCAACAGGCGGGTCTTACCGTGGTCAACGTGACCCATAACGGAGACGACTGGAGGACGATTCTCCAGTGCTTCCTCGCCGCCTTCGTCCTCGCCGAACTTCAAGTCGAAGGACTCGAGCAGCTCGCGGTCCTCGTCCTCAGGGGAGACAACCTCGACGTTGTAGTTGATCTCGGAGCCGAGCAGCTGCAGCGTATCTTCCGATACGGAAGCGGTTGCCGTCACCATTTCACCGAGATTGAACAGTGCCTGCACCAACGATGCTGGATCCGCACCGATCTTCTCGGCGAAGTCAGACAGGGATGCACCACGACGCAGGCGGACGGTTTGGCCCTTGCCGTCTGGCAAGCGCACGCCGCCTACTACATGCTTCTGCTGCTCCTCGTACTCATGGCGCTTCTGACGCTTGGACTTCTTACCCTTACGTGGAGCGCCACCTGGACGGCCGAATGCACCCGCGGTGCCGCCGCGACGTCCGCCGCGTCCACCGCCGCGGAAACCGCCTGGACGGCCGCCACCTGGGCCACCGTGACCCGGTCCGCCGTGACCGCCGCGACCGCGGCCGCCACGTCCACCACCGCTCGGTGCCTTAGACGGCATCGACGCAGGGTTCGGGTGGGACGGCATCATAGCCGGGGATGGACGGCGACCGCCGCCACCCTGGTTATTGCCTCCCTGGCGGCTATTTCCGCCCTCGTTCTGGCCGCCGCGCTTACCGCGGTTATCGCCTGGCTTATTTCCGCCACGCTGACCCTTGGAGCCACCTGGGCGCGGACCCGGACGGTTGTCGCCACCACCCGTGGAGAACGGGTTATTGGCTACGCGACGGGAACCGCCTGGCTTCGGCATTGGACGAGGCATGGAATTGCCTGGGGTCGGACGCTCGCCCGACTTCTTGCCGCCAGCCTGTCCTGGCTTCGGTGCGCCCTGGCCAGGCTTCGGTGCAGCAGCCTTAGCACCAGGCTTCGGCGCCTGAGCACCCGGCTTCGGGGCAGCTGGCTTTGCACCGGGCTTAGCAGCACCCTGTCCCGGCTTCGGTGCGCCCTGGCCAGGCTTCGGTGCAGAGGCCTTCGCGCCTGGCTTTGGCGCCTCTGCGCCCGGCTTGGGGGCAGCAGACTTCGCACCCGGCTTAGGGGCACTCGCCTTTGCGGTGCTCTTAGCGGCACCCTTGGCAGGCTTATTGTCTTGCTTCTTCTCGGCGGCGTCATCGCCGCCGGACTGTGCTTCATAATGAGCTCGCATCTTCTTAACCACCGGCGGTTCGATGGTGGAAGAAGCAGTCTTTACAAACTCACCCTGTTCCTTCAGGGTGGCGAGCAGTTCCTTGCTGGTTACTCCGAGCTGCTTTGCGAGCTCGTGAACACGTAGCTTTCCGGGCACTTGTCTCCTCTTGGTATCGACTAGGAGTCAAGGCCGCGGAAACTGGCCTGACCCCTAGTTAGGTGTATAGGACTTTCATCGCTGATGCTTCATCGTTGTGCGCTCATCAGTGTTCGGTCTTCCTTTGTAACTCTGGTTCGTACGAATCTAACGCGGCATCTTCCACGCTAGGTACTTGTCCGCCATGCGCTTCCAAGTACTGCCGTACCTGACCTGTGTCCACGGGTGCGGACGTGCGAAGCGCGCGCTTGAAGGCGCGTTTGCGCTCCGCCAGCTCGAGTGCAGATAGTGTGGGGCTAATCCACGCCCCGCGGCCGGGAAGCCGGCGGTGTGGATCTGCTACCAGACGGCGGCCGTGCGGATCATCGTGGTCGATGACCACCCGTAGCAAGTCCGTATCTGGCAGGCGGCGGCGAGTAGCGATGCAGGTCCGGAGTCGTTTCCTCTCAGACATTCATCTCCTTACTTTTCGCGTCGCCAATATGCCCCAATCTGCAACTGGGCCGTTTACTAGCCTACGCTACAAAAGCGCAGATCCTTAATTAGCGTCAGCGTCCGAGTGAATATCGATCTTCCAACCGGTCAAACGGGCAGCAAGACGGGCATTCTGGCCCTCTTTACCAATAGCCAGGGACAGCTGGTAATCCGGCACCACCACGCGTGCGATCTGCGCCTCGTTGTCCACAACGGTGACCTTGACCACCTTCGAGGGGGCCAAGGCATTGCCTACGTAGACCGTGGGATCCTCGCTGAAGTCGATGATGTCAATCTTTTCACCGCCGAGCTGGCGCATGATGTTGTTGACGCGCTGACCGCGCGGGCCAATGCAGGCTCCCTTTGCGTTCAGGCCCTTGGCATGGCCCACAACGGCCACCTTGGAACGGTGGCCTGCCTCGCGGGCAATGGCAATCATTTCTACGCTGCCATCGGCAACTTCTGGAACTTCAAGCTCGAAGAGGCCACGCACCAGCTCCGGGTGAGTGCGAGAGAGATTGATCTGTACCTGGGCGCCATTGCGGTTAACGCCTACGACATAGGCCTTGATGCGGTCACCGTGCTCGAGCTTTTCACCCGGAATCTGCTCGGCAGGCAGCAAGATGCCGTCCTGGGACTCCAGCTCAGAGCCCAGCTGGACCACGACGATGCCGCGGGCATTAGCGCGCGCATCGCGCTGGACGATGCCGCTGACAACGCGGCCGGTGAGCTCCGAGTAGGAATCAAAGGTACGCTCTGCCTCGGCCTCGCGCAGCTTGCGCAGGATGGCCTCGCGCACGGCCTGTGCGCCCACGCGTCCAAAGTTTTCCGGGGTGTCATCGTATTCGGTGGTTACTTCCCCAGTTTCTGGGTCACGCTCCGAGACAATGACGCTGACTGCACCGGTTGTGGCGTCGATATCGACGCGGGACTTGGCACCTTCTACCTTGCCGCCAGCATTAGACTCGCGGTAATCCAGGTAGGAATACAACAAGGCACCCGCAATCGCTTCCAGCAAGTCCTTTACGGGGACGCTGCGCTCGGACTCGATGGTACGAAGTGCCTGTAGATCAATATTCACTTGTCATTCCTCTCGGTTGCCGGTTAATTCTCGGCTTCTTCAAACGTCTTGCGCACTGCCTCTAGCTCCTGTTCGGACGGCTGTGCAAACTCAATTTCTACCACTGCCCGGGCAATATTTTCCAATCGTTCGGCGCGCGCCTGCACGTCCTTTTTGCTTGCCGTGATGAGGATTACGGCATCGGCGGCGTCGTTAAGCGCGCCAATGCGCGCCGATTGAGTCTTACCATCGCCAAGGTCGAAGGAGACCTTGCGCCCCCGATTGCGGCGCCAGTGGCGCGGGGCGGTGAGCGGCAAGTCCACGCCGGGGGTGGAGACCTCCAAGGTATAGCCCGCACCGAAGTTCAGCTCTCCCTGCGCTTCCTTGTCATCAAAGAAGGCAGAAATCTCGTTGGATACTTCCTCCAACACATCGGAGCTAGGGCGCTTATCACCATCAATACGGATAATGACCTGGGATTTCTTTCCCGCCTTGGTGGTTTTAATATCTTCTACGTCCAATCCCCGCTCAGCTAGTTTGGGTTGCAGGAGATCGGTCAATTGTTGTGCATCTGGGAAAGCCATGCCCACTAGCCTACGTGCTACGGGGTACAGTCTTTTGCGTGAACCGCCGACGTATAGCTTTGACCCTCGTAGCCACAACCGCCACCCTGCCCGCCTTGGCTGGGTGCCAAGCGGTTGATTCCGTCGTCGACTATTTTGGCCCGCGGCCAGAGAGCAGGCTGCTGGCGCTTGCCGACGCCGCCGCCACCGACGCCTTGTCCCTCAGCGGCGTCGATGACCATGCCGCAGGGCTGCGCAGCTCCCAGGCGGACGCCCTGTATGCCGAAATTACACGGCTATGCGGCACGGATGATGCTGGCAATCCCCCACGCTCCTGCGAGGTAGAGCGCCCTACCGAGGCCAATCACGCCGCAGACTCTGGCGAAATTATGGAAAATGCCGCCTCCGCTACCACCGAGGCAGCCGATGAGGTCACCGTTGAATCGCGCACCCTAGTTACCGAGCAGGCCATCGCGCTCAATGCTTGGCTGCCTGGCGATGCCCCCGATATCCCCGAGCTTTCCCAACCGGAGCAAAAAAGCGCTGCTGATCTCCTGAGCTGGGAGTATGAGCAGGTATACGGTCTAGATTTCGCGCGCGCCTACGTTGGCCCCGAGCACGAGGACAAGGTGGATCATCGCCTAGCTGTTCATCATCGCCGCATCGACGCCCTCCAGTATGCACTAGCCCGTTACGGCAACATTCCGCAGCCGGAGTCGGCCTATACTTCCGGAGAGCAAGAACTACCCCACGATTCTGCTTCCGCGCTGGGCTTTATCGATGGCCTTGCCGAAAACGACGGCCGCAAGTGGTCCGCCGCCGCCACAGGTGCAGCGCAAGAAGAATCCCCGGATCAGGAATGGGTTACGTGGCTCATTGGTATCGCGGCGGAGTCCCACGGCATGCGCTAGACCACTACCACCCCGGCCAGCCCCACCTGTCCATCCCCTGACAACGGGCCAGCGAAATGGCAGCAACCTCTACGGCCCTATGCATTGCCTCGGCTCCTCCAGCATGCGTAGGTTGGTTCACCATGAGCTTGCAGGAGATTCCGCAAGCTAAACAGACACAAAGAGAAGGAGTTTCCTCTCAATGCGTTCTAAGAAGACCATGTTGACCGTATCCGCCGCGGCACTCGGCCTTGCTGGCTTGGCCGCGCCTGCTGCTACCGCCGCACCGGCTAGCGCCTGGGATCAGGTAGCTGCTTGCGAGTCCGGCGGTGACTGGCACATCAATACCGGAAACGGTTACCAGGGTGGTCTGCAGTTCAACGCGCAGACCTGGGCTGCCAATGGCGGCACTCAGTACGCCCCGACCGCTGACCAGGCAACCCGCGAGCAACAGATTGCCGTGGCCGAAAGCGTCCTGGCCACCCAGGGTGCTGCTGCTTGGCCTAACTGCGGCGGCCCCGTCGCCGGCTAGTTTCTAGCTTCGGCATTTAACACGAAGCCGGCCTCCTCCCCATCCCGCGGAATCCCGCGGAGTAAGGGAGGAGGCCGGCTTTTTGTGTCCACCTAGTTGGCTAGCATGTAGGCAATGTGTCTTTAAGCCTCATGCTTGGCGATATTCCAGGCATACATCATCAACAACACCTGCAGCGGCTGGCGGATGATGTGGTAGAGCTTCTTTGGCCACCCTGCCTTGCGCTCAATCCAGGCGTGGTACATATTGGCCGGCCACACCGCAGCGAAGAGCGCGAATGCGGAAGCACCTCCGAAGCCGCGGGTGGCGCGGCGGCGAAGCAAGGCACCGGTGGCAATCTCCCACAGGCCCGAAGCAAAGTTATAGAACCGCGCAGGACCTGGCAGTTGCGGCGGAACAATGGATTCGAAAGTCTTCGGCTTCACAAAGTGCAATACGCCCATCGCTGAAAGCACCGTGGAAAGCCCATTCTTTTGAAAGTTCATGCCTTCCACGGTACCCCGCCGCGGGCCCGTGCGAGGACAATTAGCCGCGCACGAGCTCGAGGATCTTGTCCACGATGTCCTCGGCAGGAACCTCGAGGGTCTCTCCCCCGCGGATGCGCAGCTCAATCTTGCCTTCCTTGAAGGCACGGCCCAAGATGGCCACGAAGGGCATGCCAAGGAGCTCTGCATCCTTGAACTTCACGCCTGGGGAGACCTTTGGGCGGTCATCGAAGAGCACCTCAAGTCCCTTGGCAGATAGCTCCTCTACCAGCTTGTCGCCGGCCTCCATGGCGGCGGCGTCCTTGTTAGCCACGGCCACGTGCACTTGGTAAGGAGTGACGGCAACCGGCCAGTTGAGGCCCTTGTCATCGTGGCGCTGCTCAGCCAGGACGGCCAGCATGCGGGTAATGCCAATGCCATAGGATCCCATGGTGGGAACGGCACGCTTGCCGTTCTCATCCAAGATTTGCACGTCAAAGGCCTCGGTGTATTTGCGGCCCAGCTGGAAGATATGGCCGAGCTCAATGCCGCGCTCCAAGGTCAAGGTGCCTTGGTTATCGGGAGCCAGGTCGCCTTCTTTAACCTCAGCGGCCTCAATGAACTCATCCACGGTGAAATCGCGGCCGGCTACGCAGCCAACCACGTGGCGCTCGCTCGCGTCAGCACCGGTAATCCACGCCGTACCCTTGACCACGCGCGGATCGGCCAGGACCTTAATGCCATTGGCGTTCAAAGCGCGCGGGCCCACATAGCCCTTGACCAAGAAGTCATTGTCTGCAAAGTCCTTGTCCCCGGCCAACTCAAACTCCACCGGCTCGAGTGCGGCCTCGAGGCGCTTTTCATCCAGCTCGCGATCGCCAGGGATGAGAACGGCCGCCAACTCGGACTCGCGCTCTTCGCTCTCCGCGGCCGGGTGGAAGAGCTTGACCATCATGCACTTGAGGGTATCTGCAGCGGTGGCCTCGCGGCCGTCGACAGTAATGCCTGCGCCCTGGGCCCATTCGACCAGCTTCTCAATGGTCTCTGCTCCCGGGGTGTCATGCTCCTGTGCCTCTGGCTGGCCCTCGATATCCTTTTCCGCCGGTGCTGGGGTCACCACGGCCTCGACGTTGGCTGCGTAGTCGCCCTCGGTGGAGCGCACAAAGGTATCCTCGCCCACCTCAGAGACGGCGAGGAATTCCTCGGACGCGGAGCCGCCCATGGCACCAGAGGTGGCCTTACAGATGGCGTAATCGATCTCTAGGCGGTTGAAGATATTCTGATACGCCTTGCGGTGGCGGCCGTAGGACTCGTCCAAGCCCTCATCGGTCATGTCGAAGGAGTAGGAATCCTTCATCGTGAATTCGCGGCCACGCAGCACACCAGCGCGGGGGCGCTCCTCATCGCGGTACTTGGTCTGAATCTGATACAGCGTGACCGGGAAATCCTTATAGGAGGAGTACATATCCTTGACCGCGCTGGCAAACATTTCCTCGTGGGTAGGACCAAGCAGCATATCTGCGTTCTTGCGGTCCTTGAGACGGAAGAGGTTATCGCCGTATTCCACCCAGCGGTTGGTCTTTTCATAAGGCTCGCGCGGCAGCAAAGCAGGAAAGAGCATTTCCTGGCCGCCGATGGCGTCCATTTCCTGACGGACTACATCTTCAATCTTGCGCAGGGTGCGCAGACCCAACGGCAGCCAAGTATACACGCCCGGCGCGACGCGGCGTACATAACCGGCGCGTACGAGCAGCTTGTGGCTAGGGACCTCGGCATCGGCGGGGTCCTCACGGAGGGTACGGAGAAATAGTTCAGAAAGGCGGGTAATCATGCACAAAAATATACCCCGCTACCCTGTATATATGCTCATTATCCTCCCTCCTTCAGAAACTAAGGCCCATGGCGGTACGGGACAGCCCCTTGACTTCAGCCAACTGTCCTTTCCGCAATTGCATGCCACCCGGCAAGAAATTGCTGCTGAGCTGCAGTCTCTTCCGGTAGACGAGGCAATGGAGGTACTCAAGCTTTCGGAAAAGCTGCGCGGTGAGGCCGAATCCAACCAGGGGCTTTTTACCACCCCCACCATGCCGGCCGTGTTGCGTTATACCGGCGTGCTTTTTGATGCCTTGGATGCCCCTTCCCTGCCCACATGGGATCGCCTTGCTATTGGCGACGCCCTCTTTGGTGTCCTCCGCGCCAGCGACCCCATTCCGCATTACCGGCTCTCGGGTGGCTCGAAGCTTGGCGGCCGCACCATGAAGTCGCGCTGGGGCAAACAGATTACGCAGGCGCTCGAGGGGGTGGACGAGCTTATTGTGGATCTGCGCTCGGGCACTTACCAGCAGCTCGGCCGGGTAAAGGATGCGGTAACGGTACGGGTGGAAAGCGTGCAGGACGATGGATCGCGCAAGGTGGTCAGCCACTTCAATAAGCACTACAAGGGCCTGTTAGCCCGCGAGTTGGCGCTCTCGCCTGCCGACGCCTATAGCGCCGCCGACGTTGCCGCCATCGCGCGCGCCGCGGGTATGACCGTTGAGGAGCCGGGGCCTGGGTCGAGTGAGCTTACGCTCGTCGTCAAGCGCTAAGCCCACCTTGAACGACTCACCACAGCGTGCCTAGCGCAGCTGTGGGTTATACAGCAGGCTATTGCGCTGCACCGAGCATTCGGTGGCCACGCGAACCGAGCGGGCAACATGCCCGGACTCGCGCAAGGGGTAAAGCTTGCCTACTACCCTATCGCGCAGATCCCAGGGCGAGATGGTGTTGAGGTAAATCTTGGTGCCGCCTTCGAATCCGGCAAGGGTAGAAATGCGGAGCTTGATGAGAATGCGCCATGGCTGAGCGACGTCGACATCGGCAGGCTTGTGGTGCCACTCCTCATTGCAGGGAACCTCGCGGCCGACAGCAGCGTGGGCAGCATGGACGAGGTCGCTCATGGCGCGGATTTCTTCTTCCGACTGCCGCCACGGCTCGCAGGTCGCGGACTTGGAGTAGACCTCCAAGGTGGGATAGCGGTGCCCAAAGCCGGCGAAGAGGACGGCATGGTCGTTTTCCGCAATGATGAGGTTGCGGCTAGCGGCATAGTCCACCGCCCACTCGTTGTACATATTCATATTGCTGCGCAGCATCTGTACCTCCCGGTGGGAGGCCATGCCGCGGTCATCGATGGCAACGAGTTGCTTGTGCAGGTGCTCAAAGGAGGCGCCGGCTGGCTGCAGCCAATTTTGGAAGGCCACCACATAGGGTGCGTAGCGGTTGCGTTCGTAGAGGTCCCGCATGGCGTCGATAGTCAGCTGCATAAAGAGCAGGTGCTCTTCGGCGCTGAGGGTGCCAGAGGACACTAGCTGTGAATCATCTTGTGCACCGCGTTCAAAATGGCGTCCGGCCACGATGACGTCGTGGCCACCTGCGAAAAAGCCCGCCGCCTGTTCTATAAGTTCCTCGTCGCTTGCCTCGGGCAGGTGCGCTGCCTTTCGCTTCGTGCGCACGATATTGAGCACATGTTCACGGCCGGCAGGATCTGCAAGGTAGTTGTCCATGCGTTGGCGGGTCTCAGCATCCATGTCGAAGCCGTAGTTGGCGTGCCAATAGTCAAAGGAGACGATTTCAAACAGATTTGGAATGCGGCGAAAGGCCGGGACGGTGTGGCCGTATTCGCTCAAGGGCAATCCACGCACAATCCCGCCGGACGGCAGGATGCGGGCCTTTTCCGGCGGGGTATCAGTCATGCGCCCTGAACAAAAGGCGCAGCGGTGGGTGAAGTCTTCTTCCTGCAGTGGCTGCGGGTTAGCCACTGGCGTGGACAGCGGGCGGTTGCCGCGGCCCGGCACGGTCCACACTTCGGTCCCGGAGAACGGGTTGACCTGCTTGACCGTGCCATCCCGCATGGTCTGGATAGGCTCTATGCGGGCAAAAAGTGCATCACTCATGCCCACCAGCGTAGTTAGTTCTGGGAGTTATTTGGCGACGGACCGACGGCGGGACACTGCGCACGCACCGCCGACGCAGACTGCCAGCGTGACGCCCAGAATCAAAGCAGACACACCGCGGGAATGGTCCAAGGGGCCCAAATCGCTACCCAGGACCAAGGTCTGCATATTGGCGAAGGGCAGGCAGCTCAACAACGCTTCTGCCCACGAAGCGTCAAATGCCATAAGCGCAGTTTCAAGAACAAAGAACTCCACCACGAGGATCATCGCCGCAAATGTGCCGCTACGCAAGAGATAAGCCAACCCCATAGCCAGCAGGCTAAAGCCGGCCCATTCCAGGTAAGCAAACACCACTCGGTTGCAATCCGGCCACTGGTGAAAGCTTGTGAAGTCAATATCGCCGCCGAGTGCCGCAATCAGCAAGGTTCCCACAGCTATACCCAGCGTGGCAGCGAGCAAGAGTGATACCAGGATGACTAAGAATTGGCTGAGCACTATGCCAACGCGGCGGTTGGAGGAAAGATAAGACCATGCAACGGTTCCCTTTCCCAGGTCACCTCCGACCATCATCGCAGATGCAAAGATCATCACCACCATGGCGAGGTCACTAGCTGCCAAGACATCACTGGATTGAAACTTGCCGTCCGCGGTGCCGTTGAAGTCATAGCCCCAAGCCGTAAGCACGCCGCCGGCGGTCATGCCGAGTGCCACGATGGCGAGGTAGACCCAGGTAGAGCGCAGGGAAAAGAGTTTGCGGGATTCTGAAACCACAGTATTCATAGAAATCTGTCCTTAAAGGTTGGGTTGTGCGTTTAGGCGGAGCGGTAGGCCACGTGGTCGGCGGTCGCGCCGAGGTAGGCCTCTTCCAGGGAGGGCTGTTTGCGTTCCAAGCTGGAGATAAGAATGCGGTTATCCAGGCAGATGCGGCCGATGTCGGAGCCTTCGAGGCCGCGCACGCGCAGGACCTCACCGTCAAAGGAGGTTTCCGCATCGGTGCCGTGCAATAGGCGCAGGAGTTCATCGGGCTGGTCAACGATGACTTCGAGGCTTGCGCCACCAGTTCCGTTGACGAATTCATCCATGGTGCCCTCGCCCAGCAGCTTGCCTTTGCCGATGACTACGAGGCGGTCTGCGGTGAGCTGCATTTCCGAAAGCAGGTGGGAAGATACGAGGACCGAGCAACCGGCCTCGGCGAATTCGCGGATGCGGGCACGCATCCAGTGCACGCCTTCGGGGTCGAGGCCGTTGACGGGTTCGTCGAGAAGCAAGTGCTTCGGCTCGCCGATGAGCGCACAAGCAAGGCCCAGGCGCTGCTTCATGCCTAGCGAATAGCCGCCCACGCGCTTAGTGGCTACCTGGGTAAGGCCGACGCGGTCCAAGGTGTCATCCACGTGGTTCATAGACACGCCCTGCAGCGCGGCCATGTAGCCCAGGTGAGCACGGGCGCTGCGGCCCGGGTGGAACCAGTTCGCATCCAGCAAGGTGCCCACCATGGTGGCGGGATTGGACAGTTCACGGAAAGGCGTGCCATCAAAAGTCGCGGTGCCGGAAGTCGGAGTCTCCAACCCCACGCACATGCGCATCGTGGTGGACTTGCCGGAACCATTCGGTCCGAGGAAGCCGGTGACTTGACCGTCTGGAACCTCGAAGGAGAGGTCATCTACTGCTTTAAAGGAACGGAAATTCTTGGAAAGGTGTGAAACTTTGAGCATGGTTCCCATCGTGCCGCCTGACCGGCACAAAGTAACCATCCTTGGGAGTGATTTAGCAGGTCATACCTAGGGATGAGAGAGCAGTTCCTCCACCGAGACCACGCCATGGGTAAGGGCGTAGAGCACGGCATGCACGCGGTCACGCGAGCCGGTTTTCGTCAAGATGTGG